>Ga0302132_10000708_pt1 | contig 19073 bp, 19 predicted proteins | sample CB9_321_MG_FD_203113 | JGI IMG/M metagenome (GOLD analysis project Ga0302132, IMG submission 203113) | Marine microbial communities from Western Arctic Ocean, Canada - CB9_32.1 | ecosystem: Environmental > Aquatic > Marine > Oceanic | place: Canada: Western Arctic Ocean | collected 2017-09-19
GCAGCCACCACAGCGGCCACCAACGTCGGGAACTCCCCAGACGCAACCGCTACATCGACAACATCCACAAGAACCGGCTCCACAACCTCAACCACAGGTTCAACCACGGTTTCGGATCCCGACGTGGGCGTTGCTACGCCGTCGCCATCTGAACCACAGGCGGCTCCGACGAGAACGACGGTGAGCAAGCAAGCAATGGAGCGGAAGGTCTTTCCAACAATTTTGTCAGACATATCTTTCATCCTTTCGAGGGAACAACTTGCTGGTCTCATGGGAGACCCTTCAATATTGTTCCTAGTTGGTACTAATTTTGATTAAGAAGGTTTGACTTCATCTAGACGGCCTGTCGCTGTGCAATACCCGAATTACCCAGATCGCTTCAGAGAGCTCTCCCCAACTCCGGCGCCCCATCGGGCCAACTTTCCGACCTGCCCTGCAATTCGCCCGGAGGTGGGTCGAATCAAGGTCTCGCTAACCAGCACCTCGACCTTTCGTTCACCATCCCCAGTGGATTGAATCCCGGCCCGGACACCTTGTGACGCTGAATTTGTGACCACATATCCAGCTACGAGAAGTCCCCAGAAGGTGATCGCATACACCAGCACTCCAACTGCCAAGAGAAGTGATTCGCTCACGAAGGCGCCCCTGGGTTTGCGAGAACCAGTGCTCCGAGCGAGTGGATGGCCGGAACCCAGAGGCCAACGAAGAGGCCTTGCTCCTGGTTGCCCGTGAACCAGAGGCCTACTGCCAAGAACAAGGAAACGAGTCCTGCCGCCACGAAGATCAGCTTTGACCGATTGACCACACTGATTCGAGGACGGACCAGCTCTTCTGTAGACACGGTGCTCCTTTGTCGGTACTCGGGCCTGCTCCAGCCCTCAGAGATGCCATCATTTCTCTTTTAGTGCTAATTAATAACCTCGGGGGCCGTGTCCTTGGTCACACAAGATTCGCCGGGTCCAGGAACCCGGCAGCCGACCCCATGTCATCGATTGACGCGAGCACCGAAGTAAGCCGCACATCTCGGCGCGAACTGCTTTGCGCGAGCATTCGAGAACCAAAGCAACGTTTGAGAAGTGGACCAGGCGTGCGTCTGTGACGGCTCCAGGGATGATCCCTGTATCCACCATCTGCAGATTTGCGAAACCAGCCGGCACTAGCGTTCCGAAGATGCGGATTCGCCTTCGACAGGTGGCCTTCGTGGCCAGCGACCTTTCTGGTGTCGAGGCGGACATCGAGGAGCACCTCGGCCTCGAACCCTGCTTCCGGGATCCCAGCGTGGCCCGGTTCGGCCTCCAAAACGTTCTGTACCCAGTCGGCGACCAACTGCTCGAGGTCGTGTCGCCGACCGAGGCGGACACGACCGCGGGGCGCCTCCTCGCCAAGCGTGGCGGTGACGGCGGCTACATGGTCATCCTCCAGGTCGACGACCTCGAGCCCTGCCGCCGCCGCTTCGCCGAGACCCGAGCCCGGGTGGTCTTCGAGGCGGAGGCCGACGGGGTCACCGGCCTGCACCTCCACCCGAGCGACGTCGGGGGGGCGATCCTGTCGGTGGACCGGACCGACGACTGGGACGCCTGGCCGTGGGCCGGCCCGGTCTGGCGCGACCACGTCCGCACCGACGTGGTGCAGCGGATCCGGGCCGTCGAGGTCCAGGCGCACGACCCCGAAGCCATGGCCGCCCGCTGGTCGGAGGTGCTCGGAATCACGGCCGGCGGCACCAGGGTCCCGCTGGACGAGGGAGAGGTCCGGTTCGTCGAGGTCGTCGACGGACGCGGAGAGGGCGTCAGCGGAATGGAACTCGCAGCGACCCGACCGGGCGACTTCGAGATCTCGGGTGTCCGGATCTCACTGGTTGTCGAGCACGCTTAGAAATTGCCGATACCACTCGGCCCGTGAACAGGAGATCCACCGAGAAAGGTGTGGCTCCGGGGGTGGGGCTCGAACCCACGACCTGCGGATTAACAGTCCGACGCTCTGCCAGCTGAGCTACCCCGGAAGGCGGGGCGCAGGATACCAGCGGGCCCCGGCGATCGTCCTGAGATCAGCCCTCCTCCCAATAGTCGCGCAGCTTCCTCGATTTCATCGGATGACGCAGTTTCGCCATCGTCCGGGACTCGATCTGGCGTACCCGCTCACGGGTCACGCCGAACCGCCGACCGACCTCCTCGAGCGTCGCCGTCCTGCCGTCGTCGAGGCCGAACCGCATGCGGACGACGTCACGCTCCCGCACGTCGAGTTGGTCGAGCACCTCGAGGATGTCGTCCCTCAGGAGGCGACGCGTGGCGGCCAGGACGGCGTCCTCTGCATCGAGGTCAGCGACCATGTCCGCGAGAGTCACGTCCTGTTGGTCGCCGAACGTCGAGTCGAGGGACAGCGGGTCCTGATTGCGTGATAGTTCCAGCAGGTCGTCGACCTTGTCGACGTCGATGGCGGCACGTTCGGCGATCTCGGCCATCGTGGGTTTCCGCTCGAGTCGCTGCTCGAGTTCGCGTTCCGCGCGCACGCAGCGGTTCATGGCGTCGACCATGTGGACGGGGATTCGGATCGTGCGCGCCTGGTCGGAGACCGCCCTGCTGACCGCCTGACGGATCCACCAGGTGGCGTACGTCGAGAACTTGAAGCCCTTCGTCGAGTCGAACTTCTCAACGGCCCGCATGAGCCCCAGGTTGCCCTCCTGGACCAGGTCGAGCAGCGGCAGCCCCCGCCCTACATGACGCTTGGCGATCGAGACGACCAGCCTGAGGTTGGCCCGCGTGAGGCGGTCGCGCGCCATCTCGCCGGCTCGCTGCCGGCGCCTGAGGCGCACGAGTGCCACGCGCTCCAGCTGCACGCGCTCCCCCGTGACCGCCAACTCGGCCAGCTCGACCTCGGCCTCGTTGCCGTCGCTGATGGCGCTCGCCAACTCGACCTCCTCGACCGCGGTGAGGAGTGGGACCTCGCCGATCTCCTGGAGGTACATGCGGGTGGAGTCCCCGCTGTCGCCACGCTCCGAGGGATGCCTCGCCGGGTCGCGACGCCGCACCGACCGGTGTCTCGGACGGATGACCCGGAGGACCTCCTGCTCGTCGGCATCGTCACTTCCGGTGAGGTCGACGGCGAAGACGGTCTCGTCGAGTTCGATGCCCCCTTCGTCGAGCGCAGCGCGGATCTCGCCGATCAGTTCGGGCGTGAGTTCAGCGTCCTGGAGGACGTCGATGACCTCGTCGAGGGTGAGCCGTCCACGCGACCGTCCGCGTCGAAGGAGGCGGACGAACTCAAACTCCGACACCCCGGCCCAACGGACCCTCGGGGCAATGTCACCCATCGGCCCTCCCCTCCGAGTACTCGACCAACCACCGTAGCAACGCCTCGATGGGCTCGAAGCCGGTTTCGTTCTCATCGAATACGGGGAGTTCCCGGAGCCCGATGATGGCGGTACGCAGGTACGAGATCGGGAGATGGTAGGACGCCAGGTCACCGCTCTCCCGGGCCTCTGCCTCGAGTTCGACGGCTGCCCTTTCGGCGGCGAGCGAGACCAGCCTGTGGACCACCCCGACCGGGTCGTCGTCAGTCGCGTCCTGAACCGCCAGTCGGCCGAGCAGGTCGGCGGACCCTCCCCCGGCGGCCTCGCGGGCGGCGTGCAGGTCCTCATGCCCGGCCAGGGCCTGGTAGGCGGTCCTGGCCGTCAGGTCACCGAACAGCACCGGATCGAGGTGCGCTGCAAGCTCGTCGGGTCGATGGATCAGCAGACGGATCGCCTGGTGCTCGGGCGTGAGCCGTGTCGACACGGCGGCCTGGGACGCCTCCCGACCACCCCCACCCGACCTCGGGACCGACCTGGCCAACCGGCGCACCTCCTCGACGGAGACCCGGCAGCGGTCGGCGATGCTCACGACGTACTGGTCGCGCACGAGCGGGTTGGGATGCTCGGTCACGAGTGCCATGGCCTCGGCGGCAGCCAGCGCCCGACCCTCCATCGTGTCGAGGTCGCCCCGCCCCAGTGCCCGGTCGACCCGGAACTCGAGGAACGGACGGGCCTCGGCGATCGCACGCCCAAGGCCGTCGGGGTCGGATCGGGCCATGTCACCCGGGTCGGCACCCTCGGGCAGTGCGGCGACGGCGAAGCGCAGCCCGAACTCCTCCTCCCAGGCGTAGACCCTCTCCGCCGCGGCCTGGCCGGCACCGTCAGCGTCGTAGGCCAGGACGATCCGGGGGGCGAAGCGGGCCAACTTGCGGGCGTGGTCGGCGGTCATGGCGGTACCGCAGGTGGCGACGGAGCGCTCGATCCCCGCCTGGTGGAAGCCGATCACATCGGTGTAGCCCTCGCACACGACGATCTCGTCCATGCGGCCCGCCTCGGTCTTGGCCCAGTTGAGGCCGTAGAGCAGGCGTCCCTTGTCGTAGACCTCGGACTGGTCGGAGGTGTTCTTGTACTTGGGGCCCTCGGCGTCGGGCAACTTGCGGCCACCGAACCCGACGGCGTCTCCCCGCTCGTCGAAGATCGGAAACATGATGCGGGCCCGGAAGAAGTCGTACTGCTTCCCTCGCTTGTTGAGTCCTCCCAGTCCGGCCCCCTGGAGGTCCTCGGTCGACAGGTGGAGATGGCGAGCCAGGGAGTCCCACTCCTCGGGCGCCCAGCCGATCGAGAAGGTGCGCACGATGTCGCCGTCATAGCCGCGTGCCCGCAGGTAACTCCGGGCCGGCCCGCCGTCGTCACCCTCGAGGAGGCGCCGGTGGTAGAAGTCGACCGCCTCCCCGACGGCCTCGACGAGCGAATGGCGCCGACCACGCTTCTTGGACTCGTTGGCGTCGGTGTAGCGGAGTGTGATGTTGGCCTTGTTGGCCAGGTATTCGACCGACCCGGCGAAGTCCAGGTGCTCCATCTCGCGGACGAAGTCAATGACGTCGCCCTGCACCTGACAGCCGAAGCAGTAGAAGACCGCCTTCTCCTGGCTGACCGAGAACGACGGCGTCTTCTCGCCGTGGAACGGGCACAGGCCCATCCACTGGCGGCCGCTCTTCTTGAGTTGCGTGTACTGGGTGACGATGCCGACGATGTCGCTCTGTTCGCGTACTCGACGGATGTCGTCGTCGAGGATCCCCATGGCCGCCGAAACTAGCAGTACCCCCTGACAGCCGACCCGGCGCAGGGCTCAGGCCGGCAGCCGGCCCCGCAGGTGGTCGACCAGTTCGTCAATCGGGACCCGGTCCTGGTCCATCGAGTCGCGATCACGCACGGTGACGGCCCGGTCGTCGAGGGTGTCGAAGTCGACGGTGACGCAGAACGGTGTGCCGATCTCGTCCTGGCGCCGGTAGCGACGGCCGATGGCCTGGGTCTCGTCGTAGTCGCACATCCAGTGCGGCTGGAGCAGGCCGAGGACCTCACGCGACGGATCCACCAGCTCCGGCTTCTTGGACAGCGGCAGCACGGCCATCGTGTACGGGGCGAGACGCGGGTCGAGGCGCAGGACGGTGCGCTGCTCGCCGCGCACCTCCTCCTCGTCGTAGGCGGCCATGAGGAATGCCATGGCAGTGCGGGTGGCGCCGGCGGCCGGTTCGATCACGTGCGGGACGTACTTCTCGTTGGTCGCCGGGTCGAGGTACTCGAGGCGGGCGCCGGATGCCTCGGCGTGGCGCAGAAGGTCGAAGTCGGTGCGGTTGGCGATGCCCTCGAGTTCGTCCCAGCCCCATGGGAACAGGAACTCGACATCGGAGGTGTCCTTGGAGTAGTGGCTCAACTCGTCGCCCTCGTGGACGCGCAGCCGCAACTTGTCGGCGGGCATGCCGAGGTCGAGGTACCAGTCGCGGCGCACCTCGCACCAGTACCCGAACCATTCGTCAGAATCGTCGGGCGGCACGAAGAACTCGAGTTCCATCTGCTCGAACTCCCGGGTCCGGAACACGAAGTTTCCGGGGGTGATCTCGTTGCGGAACGACTTGCCGATCTGGGCGATGCCGAAGGGCGGCCGCTTGCGACTTGTGTTGAGAACGTTGGCGAAGTTGGTGAACATGCCCTGGGCCGTCTCGGGCCGCAGGTAGACCTCGGCGGCCGTCTCGGAGACGGGGCCGGCGTGGGTCTTGAACATGAGGTTGAACTGGCGGGCCTCGGTGAGGGTGCCGGTGGCCCCACAGGAAGGGCACGTGGACGGGTCGTCGAGCTTGTCCTCTCGGTGGCGTTCGCCGCACTTCCGGCAGTCGACCAGCGGGTCGGTGAAGTTGGCGAGGTGGCCGGACGCCTCCCACACGGCGGGAGGCGACAGGATCGAGGCATCCAGTCCGACGACGTCGTGGCGCATCTGCACCATCGAGCGCCACCACTGGTCCTTGACGTTGCGCAGCAGCAGGACGCCGATCGGCCCGTAGTCGTAGGCCGAGCGGAAGCCGCCGTAGATCTCGGCCGACTGGAACACGAAGCCCCGACGCTTGGACAGGTTGACGACCTTGTCGAACAGTGTCTCGTCATTGGGGACCATGGCGCTGCAGGGTAGCGACCACCCGGGCCGACAGAGGCGACGGTTCTGGCGGGATTGCTGCGACACTCGGTGCATGGAGAACGTCCGGGGCATGGGACAGATCGGTCGGGGCGGAACGTCCGGCGACCCGACGGCTGTCGTGGCACGGCGGATGCTCGCCTCGCTGCTCGACGCCGTGCTCATCTCGGTCGTCGTGCTGATCGTGTACCGGGACGGCATCGCCACGTTCACCGACGACCAGATCATCTGGAACCAATCCGCCCTTCTCGCGGCGTCGGTCCTGTTCATCGTGAACCACGTGTTCCTCGCCGGGACCAGGGGCTTCAGCCTCGGAAAGGCGATCGTCGGCCTGCGGATCGTTCGCCGCAGCGACGGCGGCCTACCCGGCCTTCTGGGCGCCGCCGGTCGCACGGTGCCGTGGATCATCCCGATCCCGGTCATCCCGTTCCTCGAGTTGGGTGTGATGATCACCACCAAGGGCCATCGCCGCATCGGCGATCGCATCGGCCGAACCCTCGTCGTCGACCGCGGCGACGCCGGGATGGTCCTCGCCGTACCTGGCCTCCCCGACCCGCCCGACCCCCCGGTGATGCCCGAGCAGATCAACCCGATCGAAGGCTGAGACCTACGCCTTCTCCATAACGCGTCTCGAGCGGACTCGGCGTTCGAGGTGGTATTCGATGGCATCGGTGGCGACGGCGTCGACCTCGCCGCAGACCCGGGCGTCCTCCACTTCGAGGGCGGTCGCCAGGTGGCCGCCGAGGACGGCCCGCATCACCGCAAGCGCCGACTCGGACACGGGACGGCCCCGACGGCAGTCGTCGCACAGCACCCCGCCCTCCCCCACGTCGATGGCCACCAGGTGCTCGGTGGCCTGGCACCGCACACAGGCATCCAGCGCCGGCGCCAGGCCCTCGTGGGCCAACACCTTGAGAAAGAACGCCGGCACCAGCAGCGGCGAAGGGCGCTGGTCGAGCGTGCGCAGCGCCCCGACGAGCATGTCGTAGCGACGACGGTCGCCCTCTCCTTCCGGCGCCAGTCGCTCGACCACCTCGAGTAGCGCCGACGCCTCGGCGAAGCGGTCGGGATCGGACCGCAGCGATGCAAACGTATCGAGGCTCTCGGCCTGCGTGACGATCTGCAGGTCACTGCGCCCCTTGTGCAACTGCACGTCAACGTGGCAGGTGGGTTCGAGGCGACCTCCGAACTTCGAACGGGTCTTGCGGACTCCCTTGGCGACCGCCCGGACCTGCCCGTGGCCGGCGGTCAGCAGCGCCAGGATCCGGTCCGCCTCGCCCAGCTTCCAGGTGTGCAGCACCACGGCCTGGTCCCGGTAGAGGGCCATCAGCCGCCGCTTCCCAGACCGGTCGCCACTACTCGCCGCCCACGCCGCCCACGCCGCCCACGCCGCCGAAGCGCCGGTCCCGGTCCTGGTACTCCTTGATGGCGGCGTAGAGGTGTTCACGCCGGAAGTCGGGCCAGAGCACCTCGCTGAACACCAACTCGCTGTACGCCAACTCCCACAGCAGGAAGTTGGAGATGCGGTACTCGCCCGAAGTGCGGATCATCAGGTCCGGGTCGGGCATCTCCGGTTCGTAGAGGTTCCGGGTGATGACCTTCTCGGTGACCTTTTCGGCCGGGATGCCCGACTCGACGATGCGACGCACGGCATCGACCAGTTCGGCCCGACCGCCGTAGTTGAAGGCGATCGTGAATGTGAGTCCCGTGTTGTCCTGCGTGAGTTCGAGCGACTCGTCCATGCGCCGGATCAGCCGCTTCGGGACCCGCCAGTCGCGGCGCCCTGAGAAGCGGATCCTGACGTTGCGCTCGTTCAACTCGTCGCGACGCTCAAGCAGGATCTGTTCGTTGAAGTTGATGAGGAACTTCACCTCCTCCTTGGGGCGCCGCCAGTTCTCGGTCGAGAAGGCGTAGACGGTGAACCAGTCGATGCCGATCTCGTCGGCGCCCTCGAGCACGTCGAACAGGGCGCGCTCGCCAGCCTTGTGGCCCTCGGTGCGGGAAAGGCCCTGTTGCTTCGCCCAGCGCCCGTTGCCGTCCATGACGCAGGCAATGTGGCGGGGGATCCGGGAGGGATCGAGGTCGGCGGGAAGCACACGACGAAAACTACCGGCTGACGCCCAACGCCCGGTGGCACGCCGGTCCCCGCCGGTACCGTCAGCACATGAACGAAGGCGCGGCCGCGAACCCCTCCGAGCGTGCCGCCATCGCCCTCGAGGAGGTCACCGGCCACCTGCCGGACGGGGGCGAGCGGCGACCCGGCCAGGAGGCCATGGCCCGAGCGGTGGCTGAAGTCCTCGACACCGGCGGTCACCTGGCCGTCCAGGCAGGCACGGGCACCGGCAAGACGCTGGCCTACCTCGTCCCGGCGCTCCTCGCCGGAGCGCGCACTGTCGTCGCCACGGCAACCAAGGCGCTCCAGGACCAGTTGGCGAACAACGACCTCCCCTTCCTCGCCGAGCACCTCGATGCGCACCTGGACGAGCCGGTCTCGTTCGCCGTCCTGAAGGGGCGCTCGAACTACGTCTGTCTCCAACGCCTGGCCGAGGTGGCCGAGGCGAACGTGCAGCAGACCCTCGACGGCCTCGCCGAACACGCCGACGACGAGCAGTTGGCCGCAATCGCCGACTGGGCCACCGGGACCGACACCGGCGACCGGGCCGAACTGCCATTCGAACCGAGCGGATCCACCTGGTCGGCCGTGAGCATCGGCTCCCACGAGTGCCCCGGTCGCAACCGCTGCCCACAGGGCGACGACTGCTTCGCCGAACTCGCACGCGACCGGGCGGCACAGGCGCAGGTGGTCGTCACGAACCTGCACCTCTACGGCATCGACGTGGCCACCGACGGAGCGATCCTCCCCCACCACGACCTGGCGATCCTCGACGAAGCCCACACCGCCGAGGACATCCTGGCGGCCGCCAACGGGGCCGAGATCAACGGAGGCCGCTTCCGGTCCCTGCGCCGGGTCGCCTCCGGAATCCTCACGCGTTCGCCGGAGCTCGACAACGTCGACGAACTCGCCGGCCGCTTCGACGACGCCCTCGTCGCTCACCTCGGGAAACGGCTCACCCCTGCCGACGATCCCGAAGTCGGGCCGCTGCTCGAACTGGCCGACACCCGGCTCGAGGCCCTCCAGTCGGCACTGCGCGCCCTCCCCGACGACGCTTCGGCAAAGGCCAAGACCCGGGCCCAGCGTTGCCTCTTGTCCACGGGCAGCCTCCTCGGATCGATCCGTGCGATCCGGAGCCCCGGGGACGGCGACGTCACCTGGGTGGAAGGGTCCCGCAGCCGGCCCGTGCTGTGCATGTCACCCGTCGCCATCGCCGACGTGCTGGCGGAGCGCCTCTGGCCGAAGCGGCCGGTCGTGCTCACCAGCGCCACCCTGCCACCCAACCTGATGGGGCGTCTGGGACTCCCCGACGACGAGCACCGGGTCGAGGACGTCGGCAGCCCCTTCGACTTCGAGCGCCAGACGCTGCTGTACTGCGCCGCCCACCTTCCCGACCCACGCGACCCCGGCTACCGCGACGCTCTCCACGAGGAACTCGAGCGCCTGATCCTCGCCGCCGGCGGCCATACCCTGGCGCTGTTCACCAGTTGGTCGGCACTCGACGCCGCACACGCCCACCTCGCCGAGCGCCTGCCGTTCACCGTCCTCCACCAGAACGACCTCCCCAAGCCGGCACTGATCAAAGCCTTCACCGCCGACGAGACTTCATGCCTGTTCGGCACACGCGGACTCTGGCAGGGCATCGATGTTCCCGGTCCGGCACTGTCTCTGGTGACCATCGACCGCATCCCCTTCCCCCGTCCCGACGACCCGCTCCTGAGCGCCCGCCGGGAGCGGATCGGCGACGGTGCCTTCGGCGAGATCGACATCCCCATGGCGGCCACAGACCTCGCCCAGGCCGCCGGGCGCCTCATCCGGACGGCAACCGACATCGGCGTGGTCGCCGTGTTCGACCGCCGGCTCGCCAGAAGCCACTCCTACCGACAGCAGCTCCTGGCAGCCCTGCCACCGATGCCCCGGACCGTCGATCCCGACGAGGTCGAACGCTTCCTTCGGAACCTGTCCGAGGGTTGAAGCAGGGAAACCGGGCGCCTCAGTACCCCAGGCGGTCGAGGGCCTTGGGTCGGCGCTGCCAGTCCTTGTCGACCCGCACCACCAACTCCAGATAGGCGCCCTCGGGCAGTTGCTCGCGCACCCGGGTCCCGGCCTCCTTGAGCACCGCGCCACCCTTGCCGATGACCATGCCCTTCTGGGACTCGCGCTCCACGAGGATCTCGCAACGGATACGGGGCCACTCCCACTCGGTGACCCGGGTGGCGATCGAATGCGGGAGTTCCTGGCGCACCACGGCCAGCAGCTGCTCGCGCACCAGTTCGGCCACCCAGAAGGCCTCCGGAACGTCGGTGACCATGTCGTCGGGGTAGTACTGAGGCCCTTCAGGAAGGCGGGACAGGACGTGCTCGACCAGTTCGTCAACGCCGGTTCCCTTTCGGGCCGAGGTCGGGAAGTACTCGTCGAAGTCGAACCCGGTCGCCAGCGCCAACTGCTCGATGATGCGATCGTGTGACTGCCCGTCGACCTTGTTGAGCACCAGCACCGTCCGCTCCGGTGGGAGCCCTTCGGCGACGAACCGGTCGCCGTTGCCGATGCCGCCCCGCCCGTCCACCACGAACAGCACCACGTCCATGTCCGCCAGCGCCGAGCGGGCGGTGCGGTTGAGCCGCTCGCCGAGCGTGGTCCGCGGCTTGTGGATGCCCGGCGTGTCGCAGAACACCGCCTGCACGTCGGGCCGGGTCAGGACCCCTCGAACCTCCGTGCGGGTGGTCTGGGGCTTGTTGGAGACGATCGAGACCTTGGTGCCGAGCATGCGGTTGAGCAGCGTCGACTTGCCGACGTTGGGGCGGCCCACGATCGTGACGAATCCGGAATGCACTGGTTGCCTACTCGCGCTGCTCGACAGGAAGCGCACCGATGCGCACCCGGGTGATCCGCCGCCCGACCACCTGCTCGACGTCGAAGCGACGGCCCGCCAACTCGACTCCCTCCCCCACCGACGGGACGTGTCCGAGGGCACCGAAGAGCAGGCCGCCGACGGTGTCCCAGTCCCCGTCCGGCAGGACGTCGCCGAGCAGTTCATCGAGTTCGTCGACCGGCATCCGACCGTGGACCAGCATGGCGCCGCCGGCCAGCGGTGTGGCCAGGGGCTCCTCGCTGTCGAATTCGTCGACGATCTCACCGAACACCTCCTCGAGCAGGTCCTCCATCGTCACGAGGCCTGCCGTGCCGCCGTACTCGTCGACGACCACCGCCAGGTGGAAGCGCTCGGCCTGCATCTGGCGTAGGAGGTCGTCGGCCTGCTTGGTCTCGGGCACATCGTGGGTCGGCCGCGCCAGGTCGGTCACAGGATCGGCCCCACGGCCGTCGAACTGGGCCCGCATGAGGTCCTTGGCGTGCACGACGCCGACCAGGTCGTCGGTACCCAATCCCTCGATTGGCACGCGGCTGCGGCCACTGCGGACGGCAACCTCGATCGCCTCGGTGATCGTGGCGTCCGAGTGCACGGTGACCATGTCGGGCCTCGGCACCATCACCTCCCGGACGAGCGTGTCGCCGAAGGCGATCACCGACTCGACCAGCTCGTGCTCCTCCTCGTCGATGGCCTGAGACTCCAACGCGCTATCGGCCACGGCGAGCAGTTCCTCCTCCGACACGGATGGCCCACTGTCCTGGGACCGCCGCGGGGCGATCCGCTCGGCGATGGAGATCAGGGCCACCGTCACCCAACGGAGGGGCGCCACCCTCGACAGGCCACGCACCATCGGCGCCATGCGCAGGGCCACCGAATCCGTGTTGGCCAATGCCCAGGTCTTGGGGATGGACTCGACGACGACAAAGAACACCAGCAACAGGAGCAGTAACGAAGGTGCCACCCAGCCCCCGCCAAAGCGGTCCTTGACGATCACGGTGGTCAGGCCGGCGGCTCCCAGTTGGCAGACCAGGAGCATCAGGAGGATCGGCCCGAGGTAGCGGGAACGCTCCTCGAGCACCTGGAGCAGGAGGCCGGTCCGGTCGTCGGCGTCGCCCTCCTCGTGCCCGTGGCCGTTCTCGCGGTCGCCACGGGCCAGCACCGCTGCCCGGGCGCGCCGCATGTGGGTGAGGCTCGTCTCGGCTGCCGCCAGCACCGCCCCCGCACCGACCAGCACGACCAGGGCGATCAGGCCGAGAATCTCGCCGCCCGTCATAACCGGTGGTGGCGGTCGAGCAGTTCGCCTTCGCGCTGCTGCATCACCGCCTTCTCGTCGGACTCTGCGTGGTCATGTCCCAGGAGGTGGAGGATCCCGTGGACGAGGAGCAACGCCACCTCATCGACATAGTCCCGTTGCTCGTCTACGGCCTGTCGACCGGCCACCGACGGGCAGATCACCACGTCGCCCAGCAGCACTGGTTGGTCCCCGGGCACCTGGGCGGGATCGTCTACCGGGAAGGCCAGGACATCGGTCGGACTGCCGTCACCGTCGAGGTGGTCGTGCCGAAGGTCTGCGATCGACTGTTCGTCCACGAAGTGGACCGTGAGTTCTATGCGCGCCTCGTCGAGGTGCTCGGCGACGAGCACGTCTGTGGCGAGGCGTCCCCATCGATCGATGTCGACCTCGGGACCCGCACCGGGGGCAGCCCGTTCGTCGACGACCACGACCGTGGGGACGGGTTCAGGAGGTTCGTCGCCCATCCGGGTCAGGAGCCCTTGCGCCTCGGCGTGTTGCGGTCGTAGGCCTCGACGATGTCCTGGACGATCCGGTGGCGGACCACATCGCGTGCGCCGAGCCGCACGAACGAGAGCCCCTCGATCCCCTGCAGGACCTTCTCGATGCCGTCGAGTCCGCTGCGTCCGTCGGGCACGTCGACCTGGCTGGCATCGCCGGTCACGACGACGCTGGTCCCGAAGCCGATGCGCGTGAGGAACATCTTCATCTGCTCGGGCGACGTGTTCTGGGCCTCGTCGAGGATCACGAACGAGTTGTTGAGCGTGCGGCCCCGCATGAACGCCAGCGGCGCCACCTCGATCTGGCCTCGGTCAAGCAACTTCTGGGCAGTCTCGGCCTCGAGCATCTCGAAGAGGGCGTCGTAGAGGGGACGCAGGTAGGGGTCGACCTTGGCCATGAGGTCGCCGGGCAGGAAGCCCACCCGCTCGCCCGCCTCGACCAGCGGTCGGGTCAGGACGATGCGGTCCACCAGGCTGCCCTGCAGGGCCCGGACGGCCATCGCCACGGCCAACCAACTCTTGCCGGTACCGGCGGGACCGATGGCGAACGTGACGACGCTGTCGCGCACCGCCTCGACATAGCGCTTCTGGCCGGCCGACCGCGGGCGCACCGGCTTGCCGCGGGCCGTCCGCATGATCTCGGTTCCGAGAACCTCGGAAGGGCTCACGTCGGAACACACCATGTCGATGGCCCGGTCGAGGGTGCGGTCGTCGACGGACAGTCCCCGTTCGAGCAGTATGACCAGTTCGCTGAACACCCTGCCCACCAGGTCTGCGCAGGGTCCGTCGACCGCAATCTGGTTGCCCCGCACGTGGATGACGGTGTCGGGGAAGGCCTGCTCGACCCTGCGGAGCAACTGGTCGCGCTCACCGACCAGTCCCGACATCAGGTCATTGCCCGGCACGTCCAGGGTCACGGTCGTCTCTGCCATCAGCACCAGAAGCGTACCCGCCGGAAATCGGCTCTGTTTCCTTCATGGTCCAGCCTCGTGACCCGGGGCCGGAGCACCACTACCCTCCGGACATGTCTGTTGATCCGCTCGACCGACTGGCCGCCGAGGCCGGGGTCGACGAGGCCGTCCGGCGCCTCGGACACCAGGCGTGGCTGCGGCGCCGGGCCGAGGAATCAGCCAGCCTGTTGGGGCTACTCGCCGACCTGGCCGAGCGCCAGGACCCGGTCGAACTGCTGCTCGTCGGTGGCGGGCGCCGCCACGGGCACATCGAGACGGTCGGCTCCGACCTCGTCGGCCTGCGACTCGACGACCGACGCCTGGCGCTGGTAGCCCGCCGTGCGCTGGCTGCCATCCGACCCGACCGTGGGGTCCCCGACCTGGTCGGCGACCGCACCGTCCCCCGCGACGGGCCGAACCTGCGTGATGTCCTCGACCGCCTCGTCGCCAACCAGCCACGGGTGACGATCACGCTGGTAGGCACCCTGATTCCTGTCGAGGGCGTCCTCGAACGCCTCGGCCGCGACGTGCTCCTCGTCCGGGAGGCCGACGGCTCGGCGACACACCTGCCGTTCGGCGCCGTGGTCGAGGTCCTGGTCGCCTCCGACTGAGACGGCTCTCAGCCCTTTCGGCGGCGCTTCTTCTTCCCGGGCTTGCCCGGCTTGCCGCCCTTGCCCCGGCCCTTCAGGAACCGGCGCTTGGACGACTCGCGTTCAAGGTCGGCCATCACACGCGGGCCCGCCTCGTTCACGATGTCCTCGGCGGCGTCGAGCAGGGCGGCGATGCTGTCGTCCTCGCCGAGGCTGGCCGGCTCGTCCGGCGTGGCCGGGGTGACCAGGGTGCCGTGGCTCCAGTTCACGTCGACCATCCGCCGGGTGTACGACGGGCAGTCGTCGGGGCAGCGCCAGGGCGCCTCGGGGGCGAGGTCGAGGTCGCACTTCCGGACGGTGTCCCCGTTCGGGTACGAGCGGCTCTCGAAGTACTTGCAGTCCTGGCGCATCGGCATAGGAAGTTCCTAGCCGGTCCGGGACTTCAGCCGACCGACCCCTCCATCTGCAACTCGATGAGGCGGCTCCACTCGACGGCGTACTCCATCGGCAGGGTGCGGGTGATCGGCTCGATGAACCCGTTGACGACCATCGACATGGCCTGTTCCTCGGTGAGTCCGCGGCTCATCAGGTAGAACAGTTGGTCGTCGGCGACCTTCGAGACGGTGGCCTCGTGACCGACCACGGCGTCGGCCGCACCAACCTCCATGTAGGGGTAGGTGTCGGAGATGCTCTCGTCGTCGAGGATCAGGGCGTCGCACTGCACGTGGCTCTTGCAGCCGTAGGCACCGTCCTCGATCCGGACGAGCCCCCGGTAGCTGGTACGGCCGCCGTCCTTCGAGAGCGACTAGGAGACGATCTTGGAGGTCGTCTCCGGAGCGACGTGGGTCATCTTGGCGCCGGCGTCCTGGTGCTGGCCCGGGCCGGCATAGGCGACGGACAGGACCTCGCCGGAGGCCTTCGGTCCAACGAGCACGACGGCCGGGTACTTCATGGTGAGCCGTGAACCGATGTTGCCGTCGATCCACTCCATGTGGCCCTCGGCCTCGACCCGTGCCCGCTTGGTGACCAGGTTGTAGACGTTGCTGGACCAGTTCTGGATGGTGGTGTAGGTGACCCGGGCCGACGGCTTGACCACGATCTCGACCACCGCCGAGTGCAGCGAGTCGGTGCTGTAGACGGGCGCCGAACAGCCCTCGATGTAATGAACCTCGGAGCCCTCGTCGGCGATGATCAGGGTGCGTTCGAACTGGCCCATGTTCTCGGCGTTGATCCGGAAGTAGGCCTGCAGCGGCATCTCGACCTTGACGCCGGGCGGCACGTAGATGAACGACCCGCCGCTCCAGACCGCCGAGTTGAGGGCCGAAAATTTGTTGTCGTTGGGCGGGATGATCCGACCGAAGTAGGCCCTGACAATCTCGGGGTACTCGCGCAGGGCGGTGTCCATGTCGCAGAAGATGATCCCCTGCTGCTCGAGGTCCTCGCGGTTGCGGTGGTAGACGACCTCCGACTCGTACTGGGCGGTGACGCCGGCCAGGTACTTGCGCTCGGCCTCGGGGATGCCGAGCTTCTCGTAGGTGTTCTTGATCGACTCGGGGACCATGTCCCAGTCGTCGACGAGCGATTCGGTGGGCTTGATGTAATAGAAGATGTTGTCGAAGTCGATCCCCGACATGTCGCCGCCCCAGGTGGGCATCGGACGCCGCTCGAAGCGGTCGTACGACTTCAGCCGGAATTCGCGCATCCAGTCCGGCTCGCCCTTCATCCAGGAGATCTCCTCGATGATTCGTTTGTCGAGGCCCTTCTTGGGCTTGAAGACGTAGTCCTCCTCGTCGCTCCAGCCGAGCTTGTAGCGGCCGAGGTCGAGTCCGAGGTCAGTGGCGGAGTCGGTGGCGGACATGGTCCGGGATGCCTCCAGTGTGGTTGCCGAGCGGCGGGTAGCCGTCCGGAGAATTTCTCCTACGTCCATAGTAACAATTCCCGGGCCGGACCAGTGGGAAAACCTTCAGTCAGCCGGCAGCCACCAGGCGGCGCTGGCGGTCCAGCCAGCCCAGCAGGATGGCGATCGCCCGGGGATCGTGGCGGAGGTGGTGGCCGGCACGGTTGATCATGCGTAGGTCGCCGGCCCCGTGGGCGGCGGCGACTGCACGGGCATCGAGGGGCGGCACGATGTCGTCGTCAGTGCCGTGCACGACGAGGAGCGGCCGGGGGGCCAACGCATCGGCGGAATGCTCGGCCGAGATCCCGTCAAGCCCCGACACCCACTGGTCGAAGTCCGCCGGATGGGAACCTTCGTCGATCACCCCGGCCTCCCGGGCGTGAAGCAGCAGGCGACGCGGGTTGGCCGCCCAGTCGGAGAAGTCTGCAGGGCCCGCCAGCGTCGCCGCTCCCGCGACTCGCTCATCGGCCGCCGCTGCACACACCGCCAGCGCCCCGCCGGTACCGAAGCCAGCGGTCAGGACGACACCGACCTTCTGCTCGTCGAACAGGTGGTCGGTGGCGGCGATGACGTCCTCGAGCCAGCCGTCGAGGCTGAAGGAACCCTCGGACCCGGGCATCCCCCGGGGTGAAGGCACGATCGCCACCCAGCCCATCTCGCGTGTGATCCGGGCCGCCAGTTCAGGGAACGTGGCGGGCGAATTCGCCCCACCACCCTCACCGGCGGGGAAACCATGGCAGATCACGACACCCGGCAGGTCGCGACCAATCCCGGATGGCCGCTCCAGGTGGGCGGCGAGCGTCAACTCGCCGGATCGGTAGGTGTGGTTCGACACGTTCTTCTGGGCCGGAGGATCGTCAGTCGATCCGGCGCTGTCCCTCACGGAATTGGCGACCCCGCTCCACGTAGGACTCGGCGTTGACGAGGTTGGTCCCCTCGGCGACGACCCCCTCACGGATCGCGGCCGGCACGCCGAGTGCCATCGAGAGGGGTGGCACGACCTGGCCGTTACGGAGCACGGCGTTCGCCCCGACGATCGCCCCACGGCCCACCACGGCTCCGTGGAGCACCACCGCTCCCACTCCCACGAGCCCCTGGTCCTCGACGGTGCAGCCCTCGAGGTGGCAGAGGTGCCCCAGGGTGACGTCGTCCCCGATGATCGTGGGGAAGCCGTCGGCGCAGTGCAGCACGGCGTTGTCCTGCACCGAGGTGCGTGCGCCGATCGAGATCAGGTTGTCGTCTCCCCGGATGACGGCGTTGGGCCACACGCTCGACTCGGGACCGATCTCGACGTTGCCGATGATCACCGCCTCGGGGTGGACGTACGCGGTCGGGTCGATGCGTGGCTCGATGTCGCCGAGGGCGTAGACCGGCATCAGCCGAACTCCGTGAACGATCCGTACCGGCCACCCAGGAACACCAGTGGCGAGCCTTCGTCGACGTGGCTGAGGTGCTCGATGCGTCCCATGACGAACACGTGGTCGCCGGCATCGACCACCTCGTGGATCGAGCAGTCGATCGAAGCCAGACACAACGGGATGAGGGGTGATCCGGACGGGGCCGGCTCCCAACCGGTTTCCTCCCACGGGTCGCCGTCCCTGCGGAAGAAGGCGTTGGAGAGGCCATCCTGTTGATCGGAGAGCACGTTCACACAGAACGAGCCGGTGGACTCGATACGGGGCCAGGTCGAGGAGTCCTCACCCACCAGGAAGCCGACCAGCGGCGGATCCATCGACACGGACACGAACGAGCCGATGATGATCGCCTCGGGTTCTCCGTCGGGGCAACCTGTCACGAGGGTCACCCCCGTCGGATACCTGCCGAGGACCTTCCGGTAGAGGTCGCCGTCGATCTGGTCAGCCATGCTCATTCCCCGTGCGCTGCGCTCGTTGTCTGGCGGAGGGTAGCCGGAGCCGTCCGGCTGGCCTTATCCGAAGGTCAGGCGACGGGACGGGAGGATCCGAGCGAGATCGTCCGGCCCTCGGCGGCAGCCGACACCGCTCCGACGTTGCGTCCCACTGCCGCCGCCTGCGCTCCCTCGAGGAGGCCGTCGACGGTGGCGTCGCAGTGGGCCGGGTCGTGGTGGAACAGCACCAACTCGCCCACGCCGGCCTGGTGGGCGACCTCGACGGCATAGTCGACCGTGCAGTGCCCCCAGTCCGGGCGTTGGGCGAACTCGTCGGGCGTGAACTGGGCGTCGTGGATCAGCAGGTCGACGCCGTCGACCAGGGCCAGGACCGCCTCGTCGACCAGTGTCGGAGCGCCGACGGGCTCCTGGTGGTCGCTCACATAGGCGATGCTGAGGCCGTTCCAGTCGATCCGGTAGCCGTTGGTGGCGCCGACGTGCGGGACGGCGGCGACGGTGACCGTCGCCGGACCCAAGTCGAAGT
>Ga0302132_10000711_pt1 | contig 19043 bp, 13 predicted proteins | sample CB9_321_MG_FD_203113 | JGI IMG/M metagenome (GOLD analysis project Ga0302132, IMG submission 203113) | Marine microbial communities from Western Arctic Ocean, Canada - CB9_32.1 | ecosystem: Environmental > Aquatic > Marine > Oceanic | place: Canada: Western Arctic Ocean | collected 2017-09-19
CAGGACATTGCTCATGCCGCTCCGAGCCGTGCTACGGTATTGATACGTGGTGAAAGCGGAGTGGGTAAGGAGTTGATTGCCAGAGCAATACATTTTACCAGTCCCCGCAAGAAAGAAGCATTTGTCTGTTTGAATTGCGCAGCGCTGTCGGAATCGCTGCTCGAAAGCGAATTATTCGGCCATGAAAAGGGAGCGTTCACGGGGGCGACCGAACGTAAAATTGGGAAATTTGAGGCAGCAAATCTAGGAACGTTAATGCTCGACGAAATCGGTGAAATGAGTTTAGCGGTTCAGGCTAAGTTCCTCCGCGTGTTAGAAGGCCATGCATTTGAGCGTTTAGGTGGCAATCAATCGATCGAAACTAACGTCCGCGTGATCGCAGCGACGAATCGAGATCTCGAGGTTGCTGTTGCTGAAGGTGAATTTCGACGCGACCTGTATTTTCGTTTAAACGTAGTAGTAATGTTAGTCCCACCGCTGCGCAAACGCCCCGAAGACATCGAGCTATTGATGCATTATTTTCTAGACAAATTTCGCTCAGAGACTGGTCGTAAAATCACAGGGTTTACTGATGAAGCGGTTGTTGAGTTGCAGAACTATAAGTGGCCGGGAAACATTCGTGAGTTAAAGAACATTATTGAAAGAGCGGTAGTGTTGTGCCGCAATACAGTAATTGATGTCGGTGATCTGTCGTTATCCAATCTGATAACGTCCTCCGATACGAGTGGCATTATGTTGAACACCAGTTCCTATGAACCCCATAGTCTAGACGAGATTGAGCGATTCCATATTAAGCGAACGCTCGATTATCACGATTGGAATAAAAGTCGTTCTGCGAGCACATTAGGGATAGAACGTTCAACGTTAGATCGAAAAATTAAACGTTACAAATTGGCACGACCCAGCGTATAGTCAGCTCGTCTTGTCTGTCAGTTTTTAGTCGTATTGAAAATAGGTGACTGCGGTCGCAAGTAGCTGATGGGGGCGACATGGTTTTTTCCGCTACAGATATCGCAGTCATTATCCCAGCCATCAACGAACAAGATAACATCGTGGGGGCGGTTGAATCTGCCTTGGATGCTGGGGCAGTCGAGGTTTGGGTTGCAGACGGCGGAAGCACCGATAGCACAATAGAATTTGCTTGTCAGGCTGGAGCGTTGGTGTGTTGTGGTGACGCTGGGAGGGCGGTCCAACAAAACAATGCCGCCAAGCAGGCGACCAACGCGATCTTATGTTTCCTGCACGCTGACAATCGGCTGGATTCATTAGCACTGCAACAGGCCGCAAGCTATTTTTCTGAAGGTGAAACCAATAGTTGGTCGTGTTTCTACCAAAATATAGAAGCACCGGGGATTGGATATTCGTTATTGCAATGGGGCAACGCCTGGCGTGCGCGGTGGTGCGGCCGCGTATATGGAGACCAGGCCATAACGATCAGGCGAGAGTTGTTCGAAGTTGTCGGGGGGTTCCCGGAAGTCGATTTAATGGAGGACGTGTTGTTGAGCAAAATGTTACGACGTCAGGGTAAGCGCCCATGTGTGCTAACTGGCCCCGTTAACATTTCCGCGCGGCGTTGGATAAAAAAAGGAATCATCCGACAAACGTTGAGTAACTGGTGGTTACTGCTGCGGTTACGATTAGGCACAAAGCCTAATCAGCTCGCCAAGCTCTATCGTCGCCATGACGAATGATCGACAATGTGATTGTGCTACGCTTCGGATTGGGCGTCAATTGTCTCTTCGACCCATTGTCCGATTTCGTGCTCATACTCGTTATCTTCGGCCTCAAGCACTAACTGGCGATGGTAGTCCGCAGCACCTTCTTGCTTAAGATGTGCTTCGTAGGCATCGTGAAATCGTTCGCCCGGGTCTACAGCGATCAGCCGTCGACAAAAATTTGTTAACAGTGCCGTATTGCCGATGCCGGTGGGAATGAACTCCTCGACCTGTTGCGGCAAGTCAATTTTGGCTTGGATCATCTCACTGTATGTCTTTTTACCGGCGAATGGATTGCGGCCGGATATTAGTTCAATCAGTACGTATCCCAAGCTGGCCAAGTCACTCAAAGGTGTCGCCTTCTCCCCTTTGAGAACTTCCGGTGCGGCATATGCTGGTGTACAAGTGCGTTGCTCTGGCGGTTCATCAATTGTAAAGGCTGAGCCGATGTCGATAATTTTCGCGGCGCCGGTTCGCTTAATCATGATATTACCTGGTTTGATATCACCGTGCACGATCCCGTTGCGATGCAGTGATTCGAGTGCGCTGAGGCATTCGCGGACAATTGCGATAGCACACCCAGGATGGAATTGCGGTTGTTTAGGGCCATCGGTAATGATGACGTTATTTATATGCTTCCAACGCCGTGAAGATACGCGGTCTTCGAGTTTGGCTAACTGTTGGTTGTCCAGCAAGATTCGCAGGTCAAGTCCGTCGATCCATTCCATGACTAGCATGCGAATCCGATTGCGGTCGACGAAATCTTGTACGTCGAGAAGATTGTCATGCTGGATTTGCGCAATTTGCATCGCAACGCGGGCATGGCGTTTCATCGTGTTGGCATAGGAGGATTCGTCAGCAAAACGTTCCGGCGAAAAAATCTTAATGGCAATAGGTAATGTAAAACCGTCCGCACCTTTACGCTGCGATAAATATACTTTTCCCTGACCGCCGGAACCGAGTAGCTTAGTTAAGTGGTGGTAGGTAGCCCAGCTTAAGCGTTGTTGGTCGACGATGGATGTATATTCATCAAACAGTTGTTTGTCAGATTGCGAAGGAGCCGCATTCGCATAGGTGATCGTCGGTTGCGCTAGTGGTTGCGTGACGGTAATGGTCACCGGGATCCGTCCACCATCATCTAGTTGAATTTCTTCCATGTTGTTGTATGTAATTCCTGCCGTTGCGCTGAGCCGCTCTTAAGATGATGGAAGTTTAAACTGATCGACAATTTAGGTCTAGTAGGGGACAGGCGATGGTGTGAGGCGATTCCATCGGGCAAACTTCGATTACGCAAATCCGACACAAGCAACGGATAATCAGTCGCTTGCAGTTCGTAGCGGGAATCCGACTGTCTTGTCGACAACATTTAAAAGTTCTTCATTTGCTAAATAGCGTCGTAAGTTATCACAGACAAAATCGATAGTGTCGGGCAGGCGGTTCTCAGATTGTGCACCGACGTGCGGTGTAATAATGACATTATCCATGCTCCACAGCGGACTCGTCGGTGACAGCGGCTCAGTTTCAACGACATCTAGCCCCGCACCGCTAAGATGACCGTTTTGCAGCATAGCAATCAGATCATTTTCAACGATTACAGGACCGCGAGCAACATTTACGACAACCCCGCCCGGTTTTAATAGCCCGAGGGTACGTTGATTAATCATTCCGTGAGTTTCTGCGTTTAGGGGCACGCATAAGATAAGGCAATCTATTTTCGGCAGCAGCGATTCATAATCGTCACTGTGCACCAACTGGTCCACGTACGCTGGTTTGTCCCACGGAAATTTATCTGAAGCAACGATACGGTTACCCCACGGGGCAAGTACTTCGGCAATGCGACGGCCATTTCCACCAAACCCAAGAATGCCTACCGTCTTACCGCGGAAGTCCATTGTTGGTCGCCGCACGAATTCTCGCTTATCAAGAGCACGGAAAAACGTCAGTGAACTGCGATACACCCCGAACATTAGTGCCATCGTTTGTTCGGCGACTTGGTTGGCAAATAACCCAGAAACGCTGGAAACAACAATATCCGAATTGATTACACTTGGTTTTAGGCAATGGTCTAAGCCTGCCGCAGAAGATTGAATCCATTGGAGACGCCCTTGCTCTACAACTTCTTCCCAAGGCAGAGGGACCTTGGCATGTCCGATGAAAATATCGGCCGAGAGGATCTCCTGTGCAATTCTGGATTGACCGGCATTAATAACCTCAATTTCGGTGCTTGTCCTGCCGATTTGTTTAGCTTGCGAGTCGGACAGTGGAAAGCACAGTACGACACGTTTAGTGTGTTGAGTCATGGTAGAATGAAAACCGCGGCTAAAGGAAATTAACAGAATATTATTAACGTATCAGAACGTACGTCTGGCATACCTTAACTTTTCTATGATAATAGAGGTTGGCAAACTAAACTATCCAGTACACCAAGGAATGCTCAAATGGAGCAGCATTGGCGTAACATTAAATACAATGTGTGAAGGAGAATCTCGCTGAAGGCTTCAACAGTACAATTTGGAAAAGTCGCCATCTTGGTGTTGGTGTTACTGCGACTGTCCGTTGGTTGGCACTTTTTTAAAGAAGGTGCGGCCAAAATGGACGGCGGTTTTTCGTCGACTAGTTTCCTTGATTCCGCAAAAGGCCCATTTTCTGGCGGCTTTCAAGCGATGTTATGGGACACCGACGGTAAGATCCGTCTGTGCTACCAATCGTCGTCACAATCTAGTGGATGGTCAGAGCCGTCTTATAACACCACAGCGGTTGTGGATCACTGGAAAGCATATCAAGCGGATGTCATCGCCTATCAACGCCTTGAAGGGGGTTGGGCAACAGCGGCTACCGGTATTGTTAATCGCCGTGCTGATCAGCTTAATGAGTTTTTTAAGGTTAATCATGACGATGTGATTCACCTCTTTAATCAAATGGAGCGACGCGAAATACAGCTGGAAACAGAAGTGATGTCGGGAGTGACAAGCTTACGAGCTCAAGGATTACAATTAGAAAACGAAATTAGATCAAGCCGTGTTCCAATGCTGGCTAGTATTGATTTGATTTGGGAAGGTCTGCAACGAGAACTCAATGCTTTGGGTACTCGTGCCCCGTTACCCCTAGGGAAAATTAATGCCCCGCCGATTGCTGCAAATCAACTCGACCGTGTTATTCCGTGGTTTGATATCATCGTCGGTTTGTGTTTGCTACTCGGCCTATGCACCCCTGTTGCCGCTTTGGCCGGCGCTGGGTTTTTGTTATCCGTCATATTAAGTCAATTTCCCGGTTCCGCTGGGGCTCAACCTACTTATTACCAAACAATAGAGATGTGTTCCCTATTGGTCATTGTATTTACCGGTGCGGGTAAGCACGTTTCACTAGATTCGATTCTGGGTCACTGTTGTTGTTGCCGTAAGCACACAGCTAAGTCCGAGAATCAGACAGAGGAGAAAGAATGAATCTTACACCAGAAGAAAAAGAAGTTGGTAAAGGTAATTATTTTGACGCGATCGGTCATACTCGACGTGATTTCCTTAAAACTATCGCTGCTTCGGGAGCTGTGTCGGGTGCCGGTTTAGGGGCAGCTTATTTCGGCTACTCGACGGTCGCCGATCCCGTTCGCGTCGGTGTGATTGGTACGGGTGACGAAGGCAACGTGCTCATCGGAGCGCTTAATCCGGAGTACGTGCAAGTTGTCGCAATCGCTGATTTGCGAGAGTACAACATACATCGCGCGTTTCATGGTGATTATGCAAGTCCCGCAGCTATGGCAGCTCGACCCGGTTTGATGTCGAAATATGGTTGGAAAACGGAATCCGAAGCCCGCAATCATGTAAAAGTATATACCGATGGCTATCAGGAATTGTTAGCGAATAAAGATATTCAAGCAGTGATTACTGCTGTGCCATTGCATCTACATGCTCAAGTAGCAGTTGATGCCATGCTCGCAGGCAAGCATGTATTGACCGAAAAGTTAATGGCGAAGAATATCGCACAATGCAAGTTGATGGGCCGGATTGCGGCAGAAAAGAATTTGTATTTGGCTACCGGACACCAACGACATTACAGCGTCTTGTATGACAATGCGGTTAACTTAATTCAATATGGATTATTAGGAGAACTACATCATATTCGTGCGCAATGGCATCGGGGGAATTTGCCTGGTCGTGATAGTTGGCAAATGCCGGTCCCAGGAGGCGAAATTCCGATTGGTGGGACTGAGGAAGATCGCTTTGATAAAATCAAATCGCAAATTGAGTCGTTTAAAAGGCAGGTTGACAAGGAAAAAGATCCAGTTGCTCGAGAACTGTTAGAACACAAACTCATCCAATGGAAAGCTTGGGATAGCGACAGTAAATTGGTCGAAGAACGTGCGTTAAAACACGGGTTCCAAGAATTTGAATTTCCCGCGGGTCACCGACGATCTGCGATGGAAGAACTTGCACGCTGGCGATTGTGGGAACGTACAGGTGGTGGGCTTATGGCCGAACTGGGCAGTCACCAAATGGATGCCGCCGGCATTTTTTGTAGTGCTTTACGCCGCGATGGCAAGAAAGCTCAACCGCTAAGTGTGCATGCTGTTGGTGGTCGTCACCTATTTGGCGCTGACCGCCACGTCGAAGATCATGTTTATTGCATGCTGGAGTTCCCTGCTCCAGGTTATGAAGATGCGTTCGATGTCGGTTACGCGGATTTCGGGACTGGTGTTGGGAAAACAAAGGTGCCAGACTATGAGGAGGATCACAACAAGAAAATCGTGGTCACCTATTCTTCCATAAATGGAAATGGATTTGGTGGGTACGGCGAAGTTGTCATGGGGACTAAAGGGACATTGGTCTTAGAAAAAGAAAAAGAGATGATGCTCTTTAAAGGCTCGGACACGACGACGAAAGTTGGAGTGAAGAAAGACGCGGGCGGACCAACGCTCGATACGCAAGCCAGTGGCGAAGCTGCTCCGGTTGCTCAAGCCGCTCAGACGGGACCAGTAAGCCGGGGTTACACCGAAGAGATTGAACATTGGGCCTACTGTATTAGCCATGCGTCACCAGAAAATCAACCGCGCTGTAATCCGCATGTTGCCTTAAGCGACGCGGTAATTGCTCTCACCACTAATGTCGCCATCCGACAAGGTGCTGCCGGAAAAGGTGGACATATTCAGTTCCAAGAATCGTGGTATGACGTTAATGATGATTCGACGCCCGATGGAAGCGATATAGCCCAAACCACACGCGAATTGCAAGGATAAGCGTTAGGAGGTGGCGATCAGTCGCCCTTTCCAAATTGGCGACGGATGAATCCCAAGATGGCTAATACGATAACGCAGCCGACGAGCAGTGGCAGAATCACTTTGGTTGATGGTTTGAAGATGACAGCCATTATCAGTCCGATCCCGATGAGGATGCCGATGGGGCCTTTTAACATTAGCAATATATTTTTGACGTCGTTAAATGCTAGCAGTAGGATGCCGAAGAATATCGTGATCCGAAAACTAATCGGTAAGGCCGACTTCTGCCAATCTTCTGGACCGAATTGCCATATCCCTAATGTGGTGAGCAGCGAAATGATGCATACCACCTGTAGACGTTTTTTATGATCCATATGTCTTGTTACGCCGAATAGCTGAACAAATCAACGATGGGTACTGGAAAAGCAGCTAGTTGATTTTGTCTTTGAGCTGCGTTAATAGACTGACGGCGTTGCCAATCTCCGTTTTCTGGCGTTCTGGATCCTCTGAAATTTCACGTTCAATCGTTAGCGGTCCGGTGTATCCGATCGCATCAAGTGTTCGCAAGTAGTCTTCCATGCCAACAGCGCCATCGTTCAAAGGGACTTCAGCACCCCATTCAACACCTGGATTGTCGGCCCAGGTTGCATCCTTGCAGTGCACGCTGCGTACTAATGCGCCAACTTGGCGCAAGGCTTCGATGGGTTCACCTGTTCCATAAAGAATCATATTGGCCGGGTCGAAGTTAATAAACAAGTTGTCCCGCTCAACATCACCAATAAACTCCAGTAGGCCTGCGGCTGTTTCTTGCCCGGTTTCCAAGTGTAAGTTCTGATTGTTGTTCTTGCAGTGATCGAGAATATCGCGGGTAACCTCCACCACTTCGCCATAGAGGGGATCGGATTTATCGTGCGGAATGAACCCAAGATGTAAAGCAACAACGTTGCACTGCAGCATATGAGCGAAGTCAGCAATTTCTTTCATTTCCTGAACGCGAGCGGCACGCATAGCGGGCGGAACAATACCGACCGTTTCCACAACAGTGGGAATATCCGCATAACTTTCACCTTCGAAACCACCGAACACTGCGGTGAGCGTGATTCCGAGTTGGTTAAGATATGAGAGAAACTTTTCAGCATTTTCGGCTGTTCTGGTTTCCTTAGCTGGGGCATGCAGCTGAATGGTTGGTACACCCAGTTCGTGAGCTACTTCAATTTTGACTCCCAAACCGGCGTCGATACTTGTAAAAACTCCAATGGGCCATTTTTCCACAGTGCTGCTCCTTGATCTTCGTAATGGATCTATTTGATTTTGAATTTTCAGATATAAGTTAGTAAGACATAAATGATGTTATGGGAATGAGTGTCCGTCCAACTAGATTCGGTCTAGCGAGTCGACCCATTGTAGAAATTGAAGGCGATCGTTGTCGGATAGCCCAGCCTTGTTATTAAGTAGGATTGTTGTGACGGGATACTTCGCAGCAGTGAGCCGCTTAATTCCTGCTGCAGAAGCTTTCGCTAACTTGGATTCTTTCACGTCAAACGCATAGAACGCCAAACGCTCGCCGGGGTCGTTGGCTTTGAGTGCCGCTCGAACGGGCAATGCTGCATCCACCGGTGCGACGCCACGGATTAAGTCCCGATGGGCAAATCCGACTAGATATGACATGCTGCCACCGGCTTGTTGCCCGTGGATAACGATGCGATTACGGTCGATCGTATAGAGTGATAAGATGTTGTCGATCGTTTTACGGATAAAATCAACTTCGTTTGGATTCCAGCGGGCGGGATCCGCCGATTGCGGAGCCAAGACGATCGCGTGATATTGTTCTGCAAGTGCGATCCATTGGGTTTGCAAATCCTCATTATCTGGCTTACCAGGAGCCTGCAACCAGACGATTAATGCGTGCGGCACGTCGTGGCGGTAATTTGTTGGGATGATGGCCACACACTCGTTCTTTTCTTCTGGAAGTTTTAGGTCAATCAATCCGGTTGCCAATGTGTTCGCAGGTGCCTCTGCGGTAGGAACCGCATGCGCTGAGATTGTCGGTGCTTGCTGAGGTATGCTGCCTAATTCCAGAGATACTGTGGTGGGCTCGTTGTTACGCAAATAAGTTAGCGTCAATTCGTCCTGAGGCTCGAAGTTTGAGAGGACCAATCGCAGGGCGTTATGATCAGCGACGATTTCGCTGTTGATGTGTGTAATGATATCGCCCTGCTGAAGTTTGACTTGTTGTGCTGGGCTGTCCACGTAGACGTGGCGGACTTGTGCGCCCTGTTGGTCAAAATTGCGATCCGGAAGCACGCCTAAAAGTGGATGCTCGTAGGGTTCAAGCTTTTCTACAAGCGTTACTTTGGAAATGATGATTTGGTCATCTCGTTTGATGGAAATCGTTATTGTGTTACCGGCATATTGACCGCCTAACGCATGACGTAGTTGAGCTTGACGACGAATCACCAAGTCGTTGACCTTGATGATCGTATCGCCTTTTCTAAGGCCACCCTCCCGAGCGGGAGATTTGGGCTGAACGGCGACAATTTCTGCGGGTAAGTCGTAAATGTTACCCGACTTGAGCGAGACACCAAGCAAGCCAGAGTGTAGGTCCTTGCCCGCTTTAAGCGAGTCTAAGTGTGGCAGGATATCAATTAGCGGTACGGCGAAGCCGATGCCGGAGTCATACCAGTCTGTACCGTCAGTCGGGCTTTGGCCGCGTGGTGAGAGTGGCGTTAAGATCCCGTAGACTCGGCCATGGATGTCGATTAAGGGGCCGCCATAATTTGCTGGTGAGATCTTGGCATCCGTTTGAACGGCTTTACCCCAGATTCGATTGGTGGCGCTAATAATTCCTAAGCTTTGATTCACTACTTCGCGTGAATATGTCTTGCCAAGCGCGATGGACCATTGGCCGACAACAACTTCCGCGTGCGGTACTGGGGTCGACGTAGTGTACTGTTCGGTCGTGTTTACCTTGAGCAGCACTAAATTGCGATTGTGGTCACGTGCAATAAGGGTGGCGGCCGCACGCTTTCCGCTCGGAGTGCTCACTAATATGGAGGTGAATGATGGTGGGAAGTTCACCGCACTCGACAAAATATAGCCGTCGGTGGAGACAGCCAATCCCGTGACTGGCCCGTCATTGCCAGTCTCTAAACCGCCTAGAACTTCGATCTGCACAACACTTGCAGCGACTTGAGCGACTGCTTGTTGTAGTGCTTTTTCCTCTTGGGCAAGCAAGTCATCTTGAGCTGCTAAGCTCTTTGACAAAGTGCAGAAGAGGGTTGTAGAAATCGCTATAAGAAAAAGTTGTTTGAATAGCGTTGGCGGCTGGTTAGGAGAAATAATCATGATTTAGGTAATGCTGTGTATGTAAACATGTATGTTTGAATTGTTTATTGTCCGGGCAATATGATATCAATTAAGTTGTTGTCGCGTTGGATGACCACGGTGATGTCATCAATTTTGTCAATCAATGCGATTTCATTAATAAGTGTGTTGAGTGAATCGATACGGCGATTGTTTAAGTACAGTATCAAGTCATCGGGTTGGAATCCCTTTTGCTCAGCGACAGAGTTACGGGTGATCGAGTCGACAAACGGTGGAGTCTTGGCGAGTACGTCGGGAACCATGCGAATCCCAAGAGATTTCAGTGAATGTGGGTTGTCGGGTCGTTTGACAGTTTCGTCAAAACTTCGTGGGCGAGTGCGCCCTGCAATAATGTCTTCCACTGCCGTGGTCAGTTGGGCGATGGGTAACGCATAGTTTAGCCATGTTCCATTCTGGGCATTGCGAAGTTCTTTGCCTAATAACCCCGCCAAAACGCCGTGACTGTCGGTGAGGGCGCCACCGGCAGCACCTGGATTATTCGAAATGGCGTCGAGCACGTAGATGGGACCTTGATAGGGAGATTTAAATGCACCACGACGAGCGTTGAGTGAGGTCGTGGCGGAGACGATTCCGTGTAGTACGCTGCAGGGTTCATTTCCGGTTGCCACTCCAAACAGGTTGCTGATCGTTAGGATGCGGGCTCCAGGTTTCAGGGCGACCGATTTGCTTAATGAGAAGTGATCAAGTTCTTGAGAATCAATTTTCAGGACTGCCATTTCAAGTCGTGGGTCAGCGCCGACAATTGTCCCTTCGAATTTGCGACCATCGTCCAAGACGATGGTGATGTAGTCGGTATCTAATACATAACTCCATACCGTTAGAATATGTCCCTCACCGCTAATTAGAAATCCACTTTGGTAGGCCTCGAGGCCTTTCAGTCCACCAGCGCCGTAGATCTTTACCATCTTGCTTTGAACCGTATTGGAGGCCAAAGCAAGGTCGTCCGCGTGGGATGAGGATGCAAGTCCGCTGAGCACCAACGTTGCAATCAACAGTGGCTTAAGCAAGCGTAGAGGTTTTGCAATGAATAGTGACATAACTCAATTCGCTCCCTTATCGGCAGTGGGAAACTGATAACTTGAAATGATAAGTTCTCCATAAATGACTTCGCCATGGACGACCTCTATGTGATGCGGCATCAAATGGCCGTTGACTTCTTTGTAGTCGCTGAAATAAAGCTCACAAGGGTCGATGCCTAGGTCTGGGTACATTTCTATAGAAGTTAGATGCCCGGATTTTGGGTCGAAATAATAGCGACATTCAATGACACTGTGAGTGCCGATGAGGACGTCTTGTTTTTCTAAATGCTTGGGAGTGGGCATGGAGCCAAGGTAGTAGACCTCGCCAAAGCGTTTTGGACTTACTTGCATGATGTGCTTCCACATGTGTAGTGCGACGAGCATCCCCCCGCTACCTCGTGGTGCATCCTGTGTGTTGAGTTCGGCATCTAGATCGGCGAATGTCGTGCCCTGTGGAAGCTTGGCATCAACTCGATTCGCTTGCAGATTGATGGTCGCTGCTCCCAGGTTTCCGAGTTGCCCTTCGATAATCCAATTGCCCGGAAGTTTGTCACCCTTAGTTAAACCAATGTACTTATCCCAAACACGGTTTTGATTGAGCTTATTAAAATAATAATTTGAATATCCATGCCGTGCTTCAATGAAGGGCGCAACTTCCGGCGGGAAACCCTTCTTAGTGTTGTCTTTAACAGGTGGTTTTGCCTCCGGTGGATCATCCTTGGGTTTTTCTTGGTCTTTGGGAGGTGGGGGCTTGCGATTGGGTTGTACTTTGGCCAGCAACTCTTCTGGACTGTGGACTCCGGCAAGGCGAACAAATGTGTCGATTTGTTTTCCGTCTTGCAAGAAACTTATCGGAACTCTCCAACCACGCGGATAAATTCCAAGTACATTTTTGAATCCGTTGACTGTGTTGATTGGCCTGCCGCCGAATGACAGCAGTTGATCACCGTAACGTAAGCCTCGACGGTATGCGTCCGAAGACTCGATGATGTTGGAAACGACAACTGCGCCACTTTCGTCGGTTACCATGTTGGCACCGAGCGTAGCGTGATCGAGATACCGACCACTGTGCAAATAGCCAAGGAAATGTTTGATTTGATTAATGGAAATCGCATATCCGACTCCGACGTTGACACGTCCACGCTTCTCAAAAGACCCACGCCCGTTGATACCGATAAGATCGCCGTTAGCATTGAATAACGGACCTCCTGAATTTCCAGGGTTAATTGAAGCGTCTGTTTGGATGCAGTCAGCATATTCTAGCAATGTACCGGCTGGGTATTGGTACCGATGTACGCCAGATACGATGCCATAGGTTACTGTCGGCTGAAAATCGGTGGCTAGCAAAAATGGGTTTCCAACGGCAAAACACCAGGCCCCTAGTCTTACTTTGTCACTGTCGGCCATTTTGGCGAAGGGAAAATCATCGCGACCAATCATTTTAATCAATGCGACATCACCAACAGGATCGACGCCTACGACAACGGCATCATAAAGCTGTCCATCATTGAGCGCACATTTCATGGCTGTGCCAGCTGGCTTGACGACGTGAAAGTTACTCAATGCATAACCTTCAGGACTGATTAAAACGCCGGAACCGCCGCCGTTGCCTCCGGCAGCGAACACCATAACGGTTGAAGCAGATGCCTTGCGGATCGCCGCAATGCGTTTAGCTTGAGCCGACAATACTGATGACGACACATCGACCGCATGGACCGATGATGTGCAGAGTAACAATACGACTGCTAATACAGAGATTCGTGTTTGTGTTGTGCGTAAAGTAAAAATCACTTCTGTCTCCAAGGAATACGATGCGGTTTACCGTTGAGGTACTCCAGCTACATGTTATTCATTTAAATAATGCTATTTCAATACTCGAGCATTACCCATATTTAGTTGGTCGCCGATGTCGAGGTTTTTTCCATAATCAACTTTAATCGTGATCCGCCGAACCCCAGCGATATTTACGTCTAATGTTCGTAGTTTATCGCTACCGGTGACAAAATCCTGAAACAACTGTTTGTTGTCCCCAAGGATTGTCAATTCCACGTGCCCACGCCCGTTCATTGATGGATCAATTCCAATATCCATTTGTAGTTTAGAATAAGTGTCGGGTAGCCTCAGTGACATCACTGTACGACTATGGATCGAAATTCCTTTGGAATAGCTTTCCGTTCCAACCATCAATGGAGTGCCATCGACGGAAATATCCATGCGGGGTTCGTAAACCTTGGACAACCTTTTACGGATCAAATTGCCAGACAAAAATGGCGTCCACTCTACAGCTTCAGGAGTTATGTCACTTAAGTACAAGATGTTGTTACTAGCAAAATCTAGCCGACTTAATTCAGATAGCTTGAGCGTCAATGACTCGCCGGTGCAAGTTTTGGCTTGTAGTTGCTGGTCTTCTAATTTGAGTTCGAGTTGGCTTACTTGCCAAACGTTGTTTAACGTGTCAGTGATTCGACAGAGAGATTTAGCGGTTTCCTTGTTGACTGGATCCACGAGTCGGATGCCTGCCAATTTAGTGATTTCAACGGGTATTTTATCGCCACCAAAATTGAATGTTACGAACTCCCCGTCAATCGCTTCGACGATGCCTTCAAGTTGATCGATGGCACCGGACTGACGTTGTACGATTAATATGTCCTCCGCACTCTCCGCCGCTATGATTTGTTGGTATTGCTGCAGTGCTTTGTCGGTTAAAGACTTAAATTGAATATCGCGAACGCTATCAGCACGACAGATAAAGGACTGAGCATTTCCAATAACCACCGTGCATTTATCGCCGGTAAGAGTAATTGATTTTGCGTGGAAACGAGACCCACCGTGGAGTGTAATCAGAGTGGTTGCATCTTTGGCAGGTGCCGCCGGATGTGTAAAGACGATTGACTGTAATTGGTCTAATGCGTGTTGAGTGTCCCCTGATTTATCAGTCAGTGTAATTTCTTGACTATTGAGCGCTGAGATATTTCCCGCGACGGGGTCGCCCTGCAGTAGGTTTACTTGTACCTCGGTGGATACAAGTAGCGCTGCCGATAAAAACACGGTTGTCCACATATGAGATTAATCGCCCCCCTCAGAGCTTGTTCGATATGCCAGCGAATAGCGGTGGCGGATATGTGGTGTGTCGCTAACCTTCGTCACGAGCCAGTTTTCGGAAATACTCTTCAATCACTTCACGGTAATGCGCTGGCAATTCTTTGCTGATCTGTTGCAGTGCCTTTTGTCGCTCACGAGGAGGTAAAGCTCCCCAGTCATCGCCTTGTTTGACGCTTTTGCTGTCGACGTTACCCGGACCGGAACCACCAAGGTTGGATGAATCCTGCGCCGGCGCACTGGAACTGGAACTACCGCCGCCGCTGCCGGATTGTTGTTGCTGTTGTTGTTCCAACTCTTCAATCATCTTGTCGAGTTTGGCAATGACATCGTCTTCTTCTTTGCGAACCCTAGTGCCAGCTCGGCCAAGCTTCAGTCGGCGGCGAATGTCCGCCATCAAGCGAGCCACCTCGTCCAATGAGTCAGATTTTAATGGACCGACATCTGCTTTCATTAAGTTGGCAATCGTGCTGTAGCGTCGTGGTATTTGTTCTTCGTTTTCTAACAATAGATCTATTTTTTGTAGACAAACGTCTTTGGCGAGAATGCGGTGGTAACCCGTGGCTTGGTAAAACAGTAAGGTCGCCGGATCGACAACTTGGCTTGGCGTAATTCCTTCGAGTACTTGCAAACATTCGTCTTGCAGGTCACTGTGAGCAAGCCAGCGAGCGTAAAAGAGACGCAGATTATTTCGCAGGAAGTCGTCTTGTGACTCATCGGTCAGCAAGGCTGGAATGATATTTGCCGCTGTAGCAGGAGTTGTTTCTAGGCGGGTTGTAAATTCGCGTACATCTTTGTTCGCTAACGCAAAGCTGTTGATGAGCTGATCAAGCAACAGTGAGCGGTCATCGGATTCGATGGGAATTTCCCATAATATCGCAATCTGTTGCAGGATCGGTTCAGGAACTTCAGAATCGCTAAGGTATTTATCGAGATCGGCTTTCACCGTTAGTTGATCAGGAAATGACCAAGACGCTCTTTTTTCAAGTTCATCTTGAGCAACCGATGTTGGCGCTATTGCAAAACAAAATAACGTTGCTACTGCAGTACAGGCGATGATTGATTTGAAGTTCATTGTGTAAATGCCCAGTGAAAAAAGGCTTAGTTGTTATTGGTTTTTTCCAAGTACGATATCACGGGTAATGCGTTGCAAGCTTCGTTGTGTGTCGGAAAGCTTTTGCAAGGCAGTAATCAAGTCGACATCCATTGCTTGACCAGTTGGGTCATCGAGATCGTCGAGCAGTCGAGAGTATCGTTTCGTACGTTTGTTGATCCGCAATTGAAGCGACCGTATCATCCGGAGTTCGGCTAATTTGTCGACAAGTGGTTGTTCTTGTTGCTGTTGTTGTTGCTGTTGCTGTTGTTGTTGCTGTTGCTGCTCTTCTAAATCTTGTTGAGCTTGCTGTAACGCTTCGATCATCTCTTCGATGGACTGGATGATGTCTTCTTCGATGCCAAGGGTTATACGACCAACCTTCAATTGGCTCAAGCGACTGGCAGCTTGCTCCATGTCTTCACGCATTATTTTGACAGTTTCAGGAAATGCAATCGACGAGCCTTCCTCAAGCAGTAATGTAAGTACCTTGTCGGCTTCCAATCCAATACGTCGTTGTTGAAAACTCAACTTGTTAGCCGCAACTTGGACTTCGCGATCCTGCTCGGATTTCGGTGTTTTTGAAAGTTGCAAGGTTCCTTCATATACTTTGAGTTCCATTTCAAGCATTTTACGGAAACGACCCTCTAGTAAAGCTAACATCCTTTCTAGTTCTTCTTCGCGTAGTTGTCTTAGGATTTCTTCAAGTTGTGCTTTAGCTTCAACGAGTTTTTTCTTGGCCTCTTCTTGTGCTTCGATAGATTCGCTACGGCGTGCATTTTCAAGCTCGATTTGAGCCTGTTTCATCTGTTGTTGAGCTTCTTCTAATCGCTTGCGAGCAGGATTTTCGTCTTGCTGACCACCTTCAGCACTCTCGCCACCTTGACCACCTTGACCGGGTTTGCCTTCACCTTGACCGGGTTTGCCTTCACCTTCACCTGGCTTGCCTTCACCTTCACCTGGCTTGCCTTCACCTTCACCGGGTTTGCCTTCACCTTCACCTGGTTTGCCTTCACCTTCACCGGGTTTGCCTTCACCTTCACCGGGTTTGCCTTCACCTTCGCCTGGTTTGCCTTCGCCTTCACCTGGTTCGCCTTCACCTTCACCTGGTTCGCCTTCGCCCTCACCTGGTTTGCCTTCACCTGGTTTGCCTTCACCTTCGCCTGGTTTGCCTTCACCTTCACCGGGTTTGCCACCTTCTTCGTTTTTGCGGATCTCGTCAGCAAGGTCGCCGGTTTTACCAGCAAGCTCTCCTTGTTCTTTAGCGATACGTTCGGCATCAGCTCCACCTTGGTTTTGACCTTGGATTGAGCGTTGTTCACGTAACAGTCTTTCAACATTTCGGATGTAGCCGCGGATACGGTTTTTTTCATCCTGCAGACGATCAGAACGATCTTCGGTCATGAGCAAGGCAAGCAATTTTTGCAATGCGACTTGCGATTCTGCTTGGGTGTCGACGGCGCGTTTGAGTTGTTCTTGATTAAGCAGTTTTACGATAGTCTGCAGTTGGGTTGCGGTAAGATTATCACGCGATTGTTTGTAAGCTTGTCGCAGCAGAGCAGCTCGTTTTGGATTGTTAGCGGCTTCAAATTCAGCCATCCGTAAGATCAGTTCTTCAATTCGTTTGTATCGCTGTGCAATTTGGCTTTGGGATAACGCAAGTTGGACTGCGGAAGTGGGTGCGGCGTTTTCCGCTGCAGGCAACGCATCGGCTTCCGTAGCGCCTTGAGCTTGTACTTGAGGCATAAGGCGAATTGCGGTGGAATCAAATAACATTAGTGCAAGCAGCAGCAGTAATGTTAGAGGGCTAAGAAGCCTTTTCATTGTGGTTGTTGAAGACATAGATATCATGGAATTTTGATCCCTTCGCTAAATCGTCGTTCAAATTGTTTGTGAATTGCTTTTCCAGACACTATTTTTATGAAATTCCAGTGGTTCCTGTCTATTGCAATACCGAGAATTCCACGTTGGGCCTTACATATACTTGTGAATGAATCAAGCGATCTATACACAACTTCGCGAATTGACAACACTTACATGCGATACGTTTATTTTAGCAGATCAAGAACCTGTTTTTTACGTTCTTGTTGAGTCTTTTCACTGATTTGTTCTTGATCGTCGATTAAACTTCGAATTAGATCAATTAGCTCGTTATAAGTCTCTAACTCCAGCATATTGTCCAAAACGACGGTCATTTTAAGCAGGACAACGTCTGCTCTGTCCAGTGCCAAAGCAGCCTGGTCAATTTGGCTCGTTCTCCCACCAATTACGACCTCAAGTTGTATTAATTCAGTATCTAACGCGGGAAAATCAACTTCACAAATCAGTCGCAACGGGTCGGATATCTTCTGAAGTAACCGATTTTTATGGTCTTCCGTGTCAACGCGATTATTCATTAACTGCAGGCGAATATCATCGAAGGAGACTGCGATACCGAGTGATTCTTGAGTGGATTTTTGACTTTGAACAATCGCTCGCTGAGTCCTCAGAAGTCTTAGACTTTCTTCGCGTAATTTGTTCTCCTCAGGCGACAGTTGATTACCATCATCGTCTTCGGGTTCCGCGCTAGCTGAACCCGTCGACGTGTTCTCAACTTGAGTAGCACTTTCGAGTACGAGTTGCAGTGAATCCCGCATGCCTTGCACTTCGGCAATGATTAGTTCGTAACGTTGCCGCAGAGACAATTCGCGGCGTTCAAGTCCGGCCAGCAATTCGGTAGGGGTAACGACATCCAACGTAAATTGACTACTGCTACCGATGTTCGGATCGCCTTGCAGGTCGTAATTGTCATTAGCGCGAACACTAAGATTTATTTTCTCTCCTGGCTTTAATTCAGCTCGACCGTCAGCGGCTCGTTGTTCTCGGAAATCTAGCGGTGATTGAACTTGATCACCTTCCACCAAGGTGATGGAAAATTTAAGTGGATCGCCTTCATCGAGTTGGACGTCAAACCAACTTGACTGGACGCCATAATCATCCGACACGGTTCCAGCCACCGGGATAATGACGTCGGGAGTTACCGCTGTGCCAATTCCCATAAGCCCTATTTCGACGCTAGGTGCTTTGTCGGTAAGCGCGGCGATACCAACGATAAATGGTTCGGTGGAAATAATCCCATCACTATCGAGCAATGAAATATTTAGTACTAAGTCTTGATTGAGGTGTTCGACGGGGAACTGAAAAGCACTGCGATCTCCTGCGAGTTGGACTATGATCTGCTGCCCCGCTGCTGTCCGGCAGTGGATTACCGCGTTGGTATCGAGGATGTTCTGAGATTCATCGCAGACGCTGAGCTTTTGATTTTCGATCGTGAATTGTATTTTTGTTCCGGCGGCATTTGTTAGGTTATCCAACTCGAGGCTGTCCCAAAGTTGTGGTACATCGTCGGGAGTTGCTGACTGCGACACGATGCTGACTGGGATTTGTTTTGAATTTCGAGCGTCAGTAATGTCGGTATAGGTCACTAGATATTGTGCCATTGCTGGGTCCACGATATGCAATTGTTGCACAGGCTTGTTTGTTAA
>Ga0302132_10000715_pt1 | contig 19027 bp, 5 predicted proteins | sample CB9_321_MG_FD_203113 | JGI IMG/M metagenome (GOLD analysis project Ga0302132, IMG submission 203113) | Marine microbial communities from Western Arctic Ocean, Canada - CB9_32.1 | ecosystem: Environmental > Aquatic > Marine > Oceanic | place: Canada: Western Arctic Ocean | collected 2017-09-19
AACGGATACAAGACGAGCCTTAAGTTCAGAGACCTTGCCCTTTAGTTCATCAAGTTCAACTCGAAGTTTTACGACGACATCGCCGTCTTCTTCGTTTTTCTCAATTCTACCTTCAAGATTTCTACAGAAAGTCTGTAACTTACCAATATTAATAGCTAAAGTAACAGGATCGCTAGAATCCCCGTTCCAGCCTAATGTGGACCCGCTCATAGGACACCCCTTTTAAAAGTGAAAAATGTCCCACCAGAGGTGGCAATCCAGATTAAGCCCTACAGATATTCGCAGGTAAAATAAAGCCCATAGTCTGTTTTACTTCCAATGCTGTCTGGTGAAGCAGAAAGGGCTACATACCAGTCATGGCTAAGGGATGTATGAGCAGCGCCGTCAGTAGTCACAACGCCGGTTAATGCAGCATCAGAAACTACAGAATTAAAGCCGCTAACACCCGGAGAGTTTGTAAAGGTAGTATCAACCATAGAGTCTGCTGGGTCGTATTCTTTCCATGCGTGATTAGATTCGCCCCTATTTGTCAGAGCGCTCCCGCTAACTGCTTCTGTGTGTGGATGTCTCACCTCATACACATAGGTGGACACGCCACTGGCCTGTTTTGCTATGTCATTTCTGTCAAAAATTCTCAATTTACAGTTTTGGACTCTTACGGCCTCTGAATGGGAAAATCTAACATTAAGAGGGGCATAGTAGTTTGGCATGTCCTCATTGTCAATTTCCGTATTGCCATTATGGGAAACCCCACTAACAGATGCGTATTTTGTATTCCTGAGCTTAATGCCCTCATCCGTACCAGCAGAATTAGTCACAAAGGTAGCGTCCTGTTTTTGGCCAACAGCCACGGATATACCAAATCCTGCGCCGTAGAAGCCAACACCAGAACCAGCCCCGTGGGATATTAAATTAGCGGCTCCTGCGCTCTCTGTGTTGCCGTAAAATGTAATTGCAGCCATTTCTATCTCCTGTTTAAAAGAGTTCTATTTTATTATACACGAAAAAAGTGTTTTAAGCAAAAGATATTGAAACATTCACAAATTGCTCATAAGCCTGGGGAGCACCCAGCCAAGACAGATATTGATCGGAAAACGTGTGTGAAGTTTCGTTTTGGAAAAACATGAAAATGTCATATCTTTTATCTGCACTGATATTGCTTGTTGTGATTGCTGACTGCTTTGTACTAGTTAGAATTCCTTTGTTTCCCCTGTCATCTGTCGCGGGAGTGTTTGTAAGCCTCACTAGGCCATCCGTGACTTCTTTGGGTCTTTCGTCAACATGAGTTGACGTGACGACTTCCCCCTTAATGAAATATGCCAACAATCCCTCTCCATTTGTATTTACCGGAACCAATTGTAGGGAACTGGTAGTCTCTTCAGTTACTTTCTCAAAAGTAATCCCGCCGTCACCAGAGATCTTCTCGTAAGAGATAAAGTCCGCTGGTGAGTAGTCATGTCCATTACCCTGTTTAGTAATTTGCCTGCCCTCATAAGGGGTTACTGTTGCAAGTTTTGTGTCTACAATTTCAAAACCGTTAACTGTACCCCCTCCGATGCCTACGGCTTGCATAATTGGTTTCAGCAATAAGTCTTTACCAGTACCGTAAGTGGTGGTAAACCTGTCATCCTCAGAATATCCAGAACCAGTGTTTAAAATCACGATACTTGTATTAGCAGTTAGGCTATCTCCCGAATCCAATCTCTTGGTCTCAGGGTTGTCGGCCATCCCAATCGAAATTTTTGTATAAAAATATGGAAGTAGCTTCCCACGTCTTTTTCTCATGGGCGAGCTGCCAATGTCCCAATGTGCTCTCGCTCTCATGCTCTGGTTCGGCGTAAGGGGATCTCCCGCTTTAGTTTGTCCGATGACTCTATTGTTATAAACTCCTGCACCCAGATCTACCCAAGGTCCATTACCATCGTTAGTCGCAGAAGTTGCCGTAGGCCGACTCAAATCCACCTCAGTAGTATCAACATCAAATACTACATACCAATTGTTTGGATATCCCAACTCGTCAGGTGACGCGGCTGTGAGGTCTGGCTTAATGCGGTCACCAAAATCTGGGGATGTTGGATCTTCATCGAAACCCTGAGCCACGCCATTGTTATACCACTGATAAGTGGTCCCACTGGCGGCTATCCCAACGCCAGGATTAAAATGGTGTATGGCAAAATATCTTGGGTCGTATACGGTCAGATCTCTTGAGTGGGCGGTAAAAACTCTCCCAAACATTATAGTTGTTCTTGGGTGACTTATTAAGTCTCCTCCGTGCCAAGAGCTAGTCCAGTTGTTGCTTGCTCCAGCGTCAAAGTTTGGAGGCATTCCTAGGTGTGGATCTGTGGTTATTGTAATGTCACCAGCAGTTTTAACCGTGCATACTGTACCTATTATACCATAAGCCCCCATTCCTTTATTTTGATAAATTTGTGCTGTAAAGTAATTGTTAGGAACATCATTATCAAAACCATGAAAGGTCTTACAGCCGTCAGCCGGATCATCCGGCGTACAGTCATGGTATCCATGACGCAATGCCAGGTGCGGCATCGGAGGTGATCGTATAGGATCTCCAATGTTTTCTGTACCGTGTAATCCACGGCTTCTATTAAGAACATTCCAACTCACAGGAGATTCGCCGTCATCTACAAATTGCCAATTTCTAGCTCCAAATTCTCCCCTTCTATCGTTTAAAATATTCGGAGAGGCAACATCAAAATTAGCATAGGTCTCAGCCCTTAATGGTCTAAACTGAACTACAGTTGGGTCCGTTGGGGCAAAATCAAAGGCGGAATTAAACTTATCTTGAGGATCTCCATTCTCATCTGCGGATAGGCTCATCCACGCATACCTATCATAATCTTCGAAGTACGCTTCAGAATTTTGGTGTCCGTATAGTTGGGGGCGGTCTGGAAGTCCTAAATTATTGACAGTAGCAGCGTGTCCACCAAGTGTCATATAGTGATTGATTCTATTTTGATCTACAATAGGCATCCCATTTTCCCCAAAGGGCGAGGCGTTTGTTCCAATATCAGCCGGAAGATGGGCCAATGCAGAGCTTCCTTTGCTGAACATCCCCCCGTCTTTTGATCCCTCGCCAGTGTTTACATCGTTGGTTGGATCAAAAAATTTAGTAGTTTCAATCGCCGTCGCGTTAGAAAAAAACGATCCATCAGCACTAGCGTGGTTGCTTAATTGTTCGATTCCTATCGCTTTAAATTTAGAGTTGGTGTTGTACGGGGTAAACTTGCTGGTTGCATCATAACCCCCATTATTACCACCTGGAAAAACACACCCCCAGAATGGGGCATTGTGCGTCCCACGAGTGTCTCCTCTTGTTAATGGCTCCCCCTGAGTATTACGCTCACCTTGCGTCCCTGCTATTGAATGTCCTTCTATATATGAACCTGGAGTGCTCCCGGTTCTAACCCCCCCGATTCCCATGCCCATAAAGTCCCATGAGGTCGTTTGATAAAACCCTGTAAGACTACCTTTGTCAAAGTTTAGACCTCCCGGTGAAGTCGATGTAGGCAACATATTTTGATTACTAATTACCCCCTTGTCATTATACCCTACGCTTTCGCCACAATAATACTCGTGCCAAAATTGTTTTTCGTATTCACTTCCACTGACTATCTTGCTATCTTCATCACTTTTCATGTCTTGGAAAAAGTATTCATGATTCGTCATTAAATAAGTAAACTGCCATTTGCCTTCCAATTCAGAGTCAATCGCTGCTTCACCTGGGCCTTCCCCGAAATCAATAGGAACCCAAACCCCGTTGATTTTACTGAGAATGACAGTAGTTCCAGAGGGATAAGACCTATTTGATATGTTCACAACCGGAACCGACTTTTTTTTGTTAGTCGTCCTACAACCCCGTGGTTCTTTATACTCGGGAGACCACTGTAAAGGATTAGCGTTTTGCATAAGTATAGGCATCGCCAAGCCTGTTCCGGGTTTAAAATAAGCATTTGAGGTTGTAGTTAGTATCTCTGTGTTCTCAAGAGATTGTAGGTCTGTAATTGATGGATAAGCACCATTATCGTTGACGGCTGCTGGGACATCTGTTTCTAGTATGCCCATAATCTGCGGAGTGCCCGACTCAAGCTTACCCGTAAATTCATTATATGTTACATCAAGCTTTCCCGCAACCTTAGATGAAGGATCTCCATTCGTCGCTGGGGGTTCGTGTTCTCCGTCCCTTCTTGTTCCTGTACGATACTCTACGCCCAGAGAGTCAATCGGGGTTCCGACCAAGTTTAGCTCGGATAAATCCAGGGCTGCTTTTCTGTTTCTTTTCTTTGGGTTTTTGCTATCAAAAAGCTGAAGGTGGAAGGTGACCCACTCCTCTTTTATACATGGTCCAGTTGAACCGTCAGTTAAAATCCCCTCACCAAGCTTGAATGGAATTAAACCGCTCCACATAACCCCCTGACTGTTAAGGGATGCCTTAATCCCTCGTATAAACTGAGAAACGGCCCTTTTGGGGCTGCTACCATCCCCCCAATTTGCATCTAGCCTTTCGTCTGGATATTTCGCAGACATATTTATGTACCAATTATTCATTTCTATAATACTGGCAAGCTTTGTCTTAGTTACATCAGCTATGGGTGGCGGCCATGCCGGTCCTGTTAGATCTCCTGGGGGATAATGCCCGCCACCCACAAACCACGGTGCTATCTGCGAAGCTACATGGTTTACTGTACCGTTGTGATTTGACCAATCCCAGTTTCCACCGTCATCACCAACCTCTTTGTGACTTTCCCACCTCTTTAGTTTCTGATCCCACGCCGTAAAGAAGTGTCCACTAACCCCTGCATTATTTTCACCCAAAAGTTGTTCTACAACAACCCCAGCTTCAAAATATTCCTGATTTACAAAAGTAGTATGATCTCCCGCTTCCGTTTTATCCCACCACTTTTGCAGCGTTCCCGTTGTAAATACATTCAGGCCAATATCCGCCATATACGGATTTGTAGTGGTAATGACATGGTAGTCATTAATTGCTTCGTCTTTTTCTTTAAATAGATTGTTTAACATATTGCCCATCCTACGCTTCTCCTATCTCGTCATAATTAGTTCCAAAAACCGCTTTCAGTCTTTCCTCTTCATTTATATTTTCTGGGGCCGCAAGGTTGAAGTTAGCACCAGGGGTTTCATTCATCCCAGTAACCTGAAGCTTGCCATCATAGCTCTCCTGCAACTTTTGATTCCGAACTCTGTCGTCTGGTATTGACGAAACAGCATCGTTTAAATGATCACTACTTTGTATGCTAATCGATTCATTCCAAGATACCACCTCTACTTCGTTCCCATCAAGATCTACCCCTTTTGTAACGGATCTTTCATTCGTTCCAACGGATTCACTATATGAGGTTTGTTTTTTCTCAATAGAGCTAAGAGCCTCGCTTGAAATCCTGGCAGCATTGCTAAATTTTGCACCTTGAGCGTTATATTGTGTCATACTCTTCTTACCTATTGCCTCATCCCTAAGTCCTAGTCGAATAGCTTTATTCTTTTCGTCTTTAATCTTCTGTGTCTCTCTAACTATTTTTCCAACAGATATCTCTTTTTGTTTATGCAGCTTACCAAACCTGGCAGTATAAAGATCCATCTTGATCGTCGTTTTTATGGAATTAGAAATAGATACAGAAATAGAGGTAACAAGCGGGCCTTCATTAACTAAAGCTTTTGCTAGAGAAATCCCTGTCGGAGCCTCTGGTATGACAAACCCTCCCCTTTCACCAAACAAAAGTAAGCTGTTTGAGAAGTTTGATTTTAATTCGGCAGCATTCGCTAGTAGGTCGTATCCGGCATAATTCCAAGGGGCTAGGTTTTCATCTTTTTCAAATTCAATTTTTCCCCCAATATTGCTATATCTGGCATGAGTTTGTTCATAGTCTCCAAGAGAGTCAAAATTTGGATTACCATTTCTTTTAAACGAAGAGGTCCAGGGACCGTAGCATCTTTCCATAGACATCAGAGGTAAAGCAAACAGGTCAGGGTAAACTGGAGAAGGCGAGACAAACGATAAGCCCGCCTCTGGTAGAGCTAAAGACACCTTTTGGTATTGAGACTTTTGTACTCTTAGTGCGTTTGTTATCGCCCCGAAGGACAGTTTACTACAATCGATACCCTCTCCTTCGTTTGTTCTGAAAGCAGGACATCTAAAGTAAGGCAGAAACGCATTCACGTCGGCAGTCAAAGCGTTCCTAATCTGAGGGGCATTAAATTGCATCATGGGACCATCCACGTATCTCTGATCGACACTTGGGTTGACTCTAACTGGCAGTGTTACCAATGCGTATATGTGGTTTGGATCTAAATCCTCCTTTCTTTTAGTTCTTGTTGTTAATCTTTTCTTTTCACGTAGATAATCCCACTTGATGGTAGCCTCCTCACCGCCGTGACTAGTATGTCTCATCTGCCAACTAAGGGAGGGTTCCTCCCAGTCCTCTTCGTCTTGCACAAAAGTCTCTATACCCCATGATGTGGAGCAACCAAATTCAGTAACCGGATTGAATATGGGAGAGGAGTATGGTCTTGCCGGTTTTCTTGTTACACACCCATCTTCTCCTATCTCTTCTACGATCCCCAAAGACTTAAAGTTTGGTTTGAACCGGAAAGAATCGGCAAAGGTATGCCATGTCTCATTGATTGTTTTTGGAATCATATAAAATTTATCATCGATTTCACATTTTAAGTAAGCCACGGATTTTTTGGTTTTATCTTCGTCGGAGTCTTTGTCTGAAGTGACCCTGTCAGCTATTTTATCAAATGTTTCGGATTGGTGTGGATTAACGTTGTCTATTTCGTCCATTATGTCGGGGAAAAAGGTAGAGCCATCAACCTGCTGCTGTACCATTTCATTGCTAGACACCCCATCAAAACTAAGATACTGGCTATTGTCATATCTAACATAACACGATATTCTACCGTCTCTTTCTATAAAACTTCCCCAGAACGGAGAAAGCACCCTTGCTCCATTTAGTTTCATTTCTTCTTTTGTGTCATCATCCCATACTCTTTCAATGTTTTTATAGCCACTGGGCAACATAAAGTCAAAATCTTCAGATTTAAACTTGTCCTCATCTAGATACCCCCCTTGGGGTTCTGGCTTGTAGTTGAAATCCCATTTTTCAGAAAGTGTGTTATAGTTGTTCTTCAGTGCCCCGTTGGTATAGCTGTGTTTGTCTGAGCCGGAAATTGCCGGGTCGTCATTTAGGTAGTGCTGAAACGGCCCAGTTTCAAAATTATTCTCGTCTACGAGACTCTCTAAATTCGATACAATATCCTTGCGGTTTTCGTGATCCGCGTACCAGCCTGACGAAGGCCATCTTATCTGCGACCTTGGTTTAAACCCAAATGGACCCTTCGTACTAAATTTCCTTTTGCCCGTTTTATCGCTTAATTCAATTTTGTCAGCATGGAATACATTACACAACTTTGGGATTCTTACCAGAAAAGTTGTCCCCAGGTGTTTATCCGCAACCCCCTTGACGAAGTTATAAACCTTTTTTGCGTTTTTTTCATATTGCCTTGCTAGTCTAGGCATTGACTTTACAAGATCTTTTGCGTTATTTAGCGTACTTGTTAAGGTTAGAACTGCCGCTGGACCTTTTTTCTCAACGTATAGCTTCTTCTTCGCTATGTCTTTCTCAATCGCCGTAATTTGTTCTTGTATTTTTGTGCCTTCCGGCGTCCCGTTAGAATCCTTGAGCTGCAACCTCATTTCGGCTAAAGCTTCTTCGAATTGTTTCAAATTCAACTGTAAAAAAGTCCTATTGGCGTCAACACTGTTTTCTAATTTTTCTAGATTCGTAACACATCTTGTGATACTATTTTGTATGTCAGCAAGACCAGCCTGCGGTATCCCAATACTCTCTGCCCTCTTATAGTAAAGGGGAAAACCAAATGGTGGAGCACATGGACTTAGTGGATACTCGCCAACAACTTCGCCGTCCTTCTTAACTTGTTTAACGCCATTTAGATCAGAAATATGAACACATCTGGGAACTCCAACTCCGAATTCTCTATTTTTAAGCTCCGCTATCTCTGGGAAATCATCAACCTCGGGATCGTTTAAACCTGGAATCACACCCGCAGCAGTCCCGGCAACTCCAACCATAAAAGCTTGGTTTTCACCAAGTTCCTGGATATATGCCTCGTCATACAATCGAAGAAAATCCCTCCACTGCTCGTAAGAAACCGAAGCGGCCCTTAGTTCCATTTCGGTAGCCACGTAATACCTGCCAACACCATAAGCATCTAGATTAGAAGCGTCAAGCTTTATTTGCTGGTATGAGCCAAACCCCAAGGGGATCGTTGGGCATTCATCGCCAATAAAACCATAAAAGGGCAAGGTTTGTTGCTGTAGGCATGTTCCTAGTTTCCATTGGTCATTCTGTAGTTTTTCATAATAATTATCTCCGCCCTTATCCTTATAGTCTTTCTGAAGAAGATCCCTGTCTTTTTCTGTATTGAAATAATACATCTCGACTTCTTGGGCACCAACCACGAACTTATCGGTTGTCACATTTGAAACCTCGAACCCTAAGTCCCTGTTCTCTACATGAATATCACGTAATGACAAGTTATCAATGTAAGATTTAATAGCCCCGTAGGTAGGCTGTTTAGACTTGTCAATTGTATCTATACGGATTATACCCGTAATGGTTTTATTGTACATCCCCTTGCTAGCGTAGTATTTATTTTTTGCATACAGGTTAGAACATGCGGGATGATCTATCACGGGAAGCAGCGATACAAAAAAGTCGTGACTGATGATTTCACACAACTCTTGGACAAATGAAAGCAAGTCTATTTGGTTAAAATCCAAGTAGTATAGGGCCGGAATTTTATTGAATGGTATACCGGAAAAATCAACCACATAGTTATATCCACGGAAGTCTATCTCTCCTCCGAAGCCAATGTTTTTATACTCCTCTGGGAGGGTGCCGTTATACTCAAACAATGTATCAACCGCCTGGGTTACTCTATATAGAGGTATGCCCTGTTCTGACCGTCTTGAGAAACCAGGCCCAGTGATTGGGAAAAACTCCTCAATGCTTCCCAGATCTAAGCCGCTAGCCTCAATATGAACACCGGAAACCACGGGGAACTTATAAAAATCACTTTTGTTAGGGTAAATGGCGGGGGTTGCAGTATCCACGTTTCCAGACATTAGATCTTTTCCACGGTAGTAGATCTTGGGTGCATGGTCGTCATACCTTGTAAGTACCACCTTTTCTAAAGCAAGTGAATCCATAACCTCTGTAAGCTCTCGACTCTTAGAGTGTTCTAAAAATCCATAGACATTAAACAAGTTTTTATTGTTGTGGGTGGTCCCTGCATAATTATTCAAAATAAGCGTTGCGTTTGACAGTATCTCCCTAGGGTCTTGTACCGATATGTTATAAAGAGGGTTTCCTCCGGGGCCACGGTTTTCAGTGTAAGACTGCAATATTCCACCAAAAGCAAAGTGGCCAGAACCCCTGAGTGGGTGATCTAAATTGTTGACTAGTGCCGACTGATCTTCCCATAAGTTTACTTGAGGATCTAAAGCGGTTCCCGCTCCAGTCTTAGATATTAAATAATAGCCGTTGGGAACGGTTGTGATAGGCCCATTGGATGTAACTTGGGGGAAGGGCGCTACTGTCGGAAAGCTATCTATGTTATAAGTGTCATCAAAATGTAGCCTCCAAGACTGTTCTATCGTCGCGGTGTGCTTTCCAAACTTAAAGAACACCGGAGAGCCAACAATGGGAGGCTTGAAGTCGTCATGTGTGCCGTTATGGTAAACATCGTCTCCAGCTCCATATCCCTCGCCATCAGATTTGTTATACTCGTCATTTACAACAGAGACAGATAGAGAGCTTGTCGTATCGCCAAACCCAGCATTCAGATCAAAACTTCGAATAGAAGCCCCTAAAAAGGTTTGTTGAACAAACCCCTCGTTGTCTTTTGTCCATCCACCAAGAGAAATGCTACCCTCTTTACCCTGTGGTAAATTATGGTTTTGAGGCCATGAAGTCCCATAGTTTCCGGTTGGCTGTATAACAGAGTGTGAAGACATACTTTTTTATTCTCTTTTTACAAGGATGTAGCTTGTCGGTAGTCCTGAGTGGGGGAGATCGTGTAATCAGACACGTAAGGTATCAAAACTGGAACTGGACTTGGGTCTATGGATGACGAGGGCGCATTTTCTGCATAATAATGAATATACGAATTATAGACCGTAAGGTCCGCAATCCCGTTTAGTAGCGAAGCATAGCCGTTAGAAAATTGATTAACTAAGCCTGTGGGCTGAAATTCAGAACCATTTTCTCCGACTACCAAGCCTGGATCTTCAGATAAAGGTAAAAGGGTGTCTGTCATCTGTTTATCTCATAAGTCCAGGATAAATTGAAGCTGTAAGTGCCCTCTTTTGGACTCCACGATTCATTCGGTGGAGAAACAAAATACTTACGTATACCGGGTTCTCCAGCGGGACTTAGTTCTTTTATTAAATTAGCAATCTGTGTGGCTGTTGGCTCTACTACACTTGGCTTTTTAAGAAGTAGGGGGTTTCTTAGTGATCCGTAGGCAACATTTGTATAGTCCATAACAAGATTAATGGATAAGTCTCTCTTATATTCTGTTCTACCGCCTATGTACTGTAGGACCGGCCCGGTGGATCTACCGATAACAGGTATTACGGCAAACACGTCGCCAGGGTATGTGTCGCTGACACTTATTTGCTCTGACAATACCCCAGAAATTATATTAGTCGGCCTATTGTTAAACTGTAAGTTGTAGGTAACCTCTCCGGTATATTCATTTGTACCAAGAGATACAGATTGGGGCTGGGAGTTTAGCTGGACTGCTACAGAATTGTTTGCACGTTTATAAGCATCAGAACTCAACCCAAATTGACCGTTGTTACTTATTTTATGATATTTGCCAAGGGCGTTGTCGTAAGCCCCGCTTGGGGCGGTAGCTGGGTTTCTACCGCCAAGGGTGTTTGGATCGCTACCACCAAACCCGCTGGGGCTGAATTCTGCCAGACCTTTAATATTTCCGTCTATTGAAACACTTACAAAAGGATTGTCTGTAGAGCTTGATATAGACAGATTAAAGTTTTCGTATGCATTTCCGCTAGCAATTAACCAATTTTCAGATACGCTATAGCTTCCAGCAGACTCACTTAAATTCTCACTTCGGACATGATTAAACCCACGGTACGTATCAACAAGATTTAAAGTCCCACTGCCAATCTGCCCCATTATGTTTGGGTAGTTGTCAACATTACCGGACAGTCTGTTCTGTACAAACTTTCTAGCTTGTTCCCAAGCCCTTTGTTTCCCATCTGGCCCAAAGTGCGTCTTGCCTGTAGCATTTATATTGTGGGATATTCTATAGCTTCTGGGCAAACCTACAGATTCACCCTGTGCTTCGTCGGCCTCTATCGACCAGTCTTCGCTAAAGTCAGCAATAAAGGCTCCCGATAGAGAAGCCAGGAGATCTGCTTCGGTTTTACCTTCTCTAGCGGTGCCATCAAACGCTATTAGAGAGCCTTCATTTTCAATTTTGCTAGCAACGCTATCACCTTCACCAATAAGCAACGTGTCGGCTTCAAGGGTGATAGTATAATCAGCACGTTCTACATAGACGCCCTCTTGGAAATCTACACTTAATACTCTAGGATAACAGGTAAATGCAGACTGACTACCGCCCCAGTCTGTAATGGTAAGCCTTTGACCATCTCTAGCAAATAAAGCCCTAAGCGATTTTTGTTTAGATAAAATGGCTGTTAAAGATTGACCCGCTGGTATCTGCTGTTGAGTAGGTTCAGAAGCTTTGGAAAATGCGCCGTAAGGGCCAGCAGTATTAAAGGCATTACCAGGGATCGCAAGATATTTTGCACCGTTTCCATCAAGAGCGTGAGGAGACCCCTTATCGTCAAGAATGGTGCCCGTCAGCGTAATAGCATAAGTGACGCCAAACGGTTCCCCTGCTCCATTCTTCAATATCTGTGTAGATACTGACACCAATGGAGCCGGTGTAATTTTTACACCATCAGCACTATTATTGTGATATACTAATATTGGCATTTAAAATCCCCGAATTCTTAGATTTAATGGGTTGTAATCATTAATACCGGATGAATTCACTATCCCTATGCCGCTAGCGTAGAGGAACATAGAGCCAGACGAATCTACTCCACTAGTTCCAATACTGTGCAGCGTTAGGCCACTTTCCTCTATCGTATTCCAAGACGATGTATATAAACCCATATCATTATACACAATTGCGGAGTCTGGACCGTTAATAAACAGGTTTATTCCAGAGGGGAACTCCCCACTCTGACTAGAATCTACAGACACTGGCTTACCAGAGGTAAGAAGTGACATATACCCCGTGGTTTCTATACCAGGGAGTAATTCTGCAATGACAGAAGTGACATAGGGACGATGTGCTACAAACCCACGTGTAGCAGGATCGTATCCAGACGCCTCTAGGAAGATGTCTCCATTTGGATTGCTGGAAATAAGCCCACTAATAGAATACTCTACAGACGGGCCAGATGTATTTTGGTAAACCTTAAGGGTGAGTGGGTCGCCGCCTGCAAACACCTTGGTATCAATCCACGAGCCAGAATTAGCAATTGCTGGAACCTGCTCTCTTAGCATTGAATCGTGGGTATACGCAGCTCCAGCGTCACCAGATGGTCCACCAGACAGTCCATAATTATGTTTTGGCGCTCCGGCAACCAGGGTGTAATCACTGTCTCCACGTCTAGCTCTATTGATATAGACACTTCTACCAAAAGCGTCATTTTCACTACCACTAGCTAATAGTGGAGTGGTCTGCTCGCGGGCATTATACCCCTGCGGCTCTATCTTGTCTTTATACCGCCACTCTTTTGTTCTCTTTGGCCAGTCCGTAATGCTGTGCTCGTATGTAAATACTGCCCCGTTGTTCATCACGAAGGTGCCACTTGCATTGTTAAACTGGTCAATTCTTACACCGGAACTTCCCAGGTCGTAGAATGAATGCTGTGGTATGTCAAACTCGGGATTAAAATCTTTTCTGATGAAAGCAGCAGAGCCGCTGTAAATATGGTGGTGTAAAGTTCCCATGTCGTGACCCGGAGCGCCAATTGCCACAAAGTCGGCGTCTACGCTAACGGCGTACCCAAACTGATCAGTAACTGGAGCGTGGTAGAACACAAAATTACTATCGAGATAGTGCATCCCGAATAGATCTACAACATCAGAAATGAGGGCGTTATCAATTCCCACGTTGATACTACTTGGTCTAATCTTTTGCTTATACTCCCAGGGCAATCCTTCAGAAATCACATTCTGTCCATTCTCCGTCCTTTCAAAGTAGAAGGCGGAACCGGCTCCACCGTTGTTGCTTACCTGCAAGCCGGAGCCTATATCTCCTGCGTCGTCGGAAGCCTTAATGCCTGACCAAGTAACTGCCGTTTCTCCCAAGAAACCGTCATAGGGCGACCCTACAATCAACTTGTCTTTATGTATGCTGACTGAATACCCAAATAGATCTCCCAGATATCCCGATGGCATAAAGTCAAAATCAAGATAGTCTTTTCCAAACTCGTCGATAACAGTAGGAACACCGCCACCCATTCCGGCGTCCACATGCGTGCTACCACCTATAACCCCACTGAACTTGGGGTATATGCCGAAGTCTGGAACTATATTATTTCTGAAAGCCTTGATAGCCGCCTTAATTGCATCTCCACCCTCTGGATCAGCGGGCCTGGAAACATCACCTGGTTTATATGAATTCTCATCGTCATCATAATTTGATAAGCCACCAGCAACACCGGCCAGTCCAAAGTTATCAACTAGCCCACCCAGCCCGCTAGCGGCAAAGTATTTTGCTGGACTACCTCGTTCTGGCGACATTAGTTTTTGTACAAACTCATATTCTCTACCGCCAGCAGCATTTTGAGGGTTAGACCTGGGTTGTGAAGGATAGAGACTTCTAATAAGCCTTTGGTTTCCAGCTAGAGAATCGTCTCTATACGTGGGACACTGCCCCTGAACAATAGTAGAGTCTGAAATAACTACAATCCGAGACCTTTCTGAACCATTAGAGAATGCAGAAAAATGCTCGAACTCTTCCGCTACGACAACTGGACCGTCCTCTATTAATTGACCACCCTTTTCAGCACACTCGTCAGCCACTATCGGATAACCAGTACAATACTTAGTATTATCCGTCATTATAGGTCTAAATTGTTCTGGAATTATAATCTCATTTTCGAATGGTTTCCAATACCCAGAGCACTCCGTCCTGTCAAGAACCTGCGTGCTAGTTGTCACCACCCTCTCGTTGATGGGCAGCAAGCATCCAGAAACACTAAGGACTCTAGCTGTATAAGGTTGTGGTTCAGTATCATCAATTTTGCCATGCGGGGCGCTAAATTTTAATTCTATAGTAGACACACCAGAAGGAACCTTAAAGTCTACTGAGCCAGACTGAATACTTCCAATAGAAGTACTAGTGATTGAATGAACTGCACGAACAGTAAAACTTTCAGCGTCAGGTCCGGGGTAATAATAAGCCCCAACAACTTCTACGTCTATCTCGCGTTTTTCTTCTGGGCCTTCTGACACATAATTGTAGAAGAGTTTATATCCAGAACCCGGAGAAACATTAAACACAGTCTTGGATACACCCTCTAGCTTCCAGGCTGTTGGTGTTTCCTGGTACGTTTCTTTTACGGGATCGTTATAGTAGATAACCTTCTTGGTATTTGATTGGACATTGATTGGGAAATAAGGATAGTCAGTGGTGCCAGGGTCATTGAACGCTGCCGGGAACCCAAGACCGAAGGTGTCTCCTTCTAAAGAAGGCCCTTCTGAGACATCTCCCAATACAAGCTTTCCAAGCTTATCGCTACTGTTACAGCCCGCTATTATTGTACTTGAGGTGTCCAACTTCTGTATGGGTTCCCTGTACTCAGGGTCAGAAGGATCTTTATATGGATAGTCAACAACGTTCCCTTCTTTTATTACCTCAGTAGACTGGCGTATTGGTTCACCCGCCCTGTCTACAAACGGCTTGCTATTTAGACCTAGTTTATCACAAATATCAAGAACATTCTTTACGCTTGCAAAGGTTTGATCATAGGTGATAACTAACTTTTTATTGTCCAGACCTAGCCACGCTTTAATCTGATCGGCTTCTGCTTGAGGGGGCTTACCAGACGGGTTAGCAATCCATAAGATATCTTCATTGACAGTTAATATGTCCGTATAGTTTTCTTCTAGGCTGATTGGATGTAACAAGCCTTCCATAATCCCAATTTTATCTTTCAGAACCGACCTTGAATAGGCATCTGTGAACGAAGTTCTACCCGTCCAACCGCCAAGCTGTTTTACTGTGGCTGTAGTGGAACAGTCTGGAACCGTCAGTATGTTCTTATAGAACAATAGGTTCTCGTCCTCGTTCCAGTTGTCATCTTCATCAAAGTTTTTATCTTGGGGATCTTTACCAGCCATACTATTAGTATTTTCTGGTATTACGGATGCAACGAGAATTACTTTGGACGTTGTTCCATAATCTTCCTCAGACACCAAAACGGCGTGGTCCGACAGCTTGTTCTTTTTGATAACTGGATCTAGAAGATAAGAAGAAGCAACCCCTTGTAGGAACCCGTCTCTACCATCAAAAGTAGAAGGATTAAAGAATGCTGCTTTGCCGTCTCTTGTTAGTTCGTGGGTAACAATATTCAACCCACTAGCGTCTGTAGAATCAATTCCAGAAAGAGAAAATTCTAAATTGTCTATTTGATTATCTGCGTATTCATATAAGGTATCATTAGATAATACAGTTCTATAGTAGTCTGTACACTCTTCTTTCCATTCGCTACCTTTAATTATATAGCTAGAAGCTGGTATATATTCAGCAGCAGTGAGAATTGGAGTAGGTTCTTGGTCTTTCCTGTTGATAGCTGGCGTTGGTGGTTCCTCGCAGAGACTAGAAGGGTTATCGTTACCAAAATGGAAGGGCCAGTTTACATTATAGCTTATTTCCTGACCCCCTTTTGTGAAACACTTTGCGTTCCATTGTGATCTCAAATCCCCATGCTGCTCTAGTGGCATCTCGCATCTTGAATTTAATTCGTCACACGGGGATTGTATTAGGAAGTTAGGCTTATTGACATCTAGACCCTCTAAGTCTATGCGAATATCCCCAACCCCACTTGCATAAACGTCACCGTTATCAGCAGTTACAGAGTGTGAATAGGATGGCTTCTTAGCCGAGGTAACATTATATTTTGAGCTTACAGTATCGGCACAATAATTAATAGATTCGTACTCACTCCTCGCTGCATAGATCCTCATTCTTGAGTCGAGTTTCTTGAGGACTTTATTTACAATATCGTTAGACTGTCTGTACTTTCCGTTTTCTTCAAACTCGGGATCGTTACCAACAAGAACCAGCGTTCTATCTCCTAGAGACAGCCAGTCCTTAATGTTATCTATCACCTCGTCACTTGCGGCATCTAGTTCTGGGGTAATAACAAATGCAAGGCCAGCATCTTGGGGTATAATATTTTCTTCAAAGTCCATCCTCCTGAATGGAACATCTGAGTGAGAGAATATCTGCTCCATGTCGTCATAACCACCAACGTCTGGGTGTGAATTCTTATCTAGATTGCCAAACCTATAAAACTCAACTGCCAAGTTATGCGGGTAGTATTTCCTAGATTCAAACATCCTAACAGCCCCGGCGTTTGTATACGACGCCCAGGTATTCTCGCTCTTATACCAAACGTTTGTGTCCTCGAACTCATTAAACGAGTCAGTAGGAGCGCCAAAGGCTGCCGTTCTACCGTCTTCGCTGATAGCTGTACTATACCCTAATCTAGATGTAGAAGCAAACGTGCCAGGTATAAACTGCCACGTGCCAGTTCTTGCAATATCGCCGTAACCATATGTATAGATATTCTTGTAAATACTGGGTGCTTTCTTCTCCCAATATTCTTCATCTGACCTAAAGTAAAACTTATTATACTCAGAGAGGGCTTGGTAAACGACCCTTTGACCAGAAACTGCACCGTGGAGTTCGGTTTGATCTAAGAGGTCTTGGTATTCTGTGTTCAAACTTCTATACTGTAACCACCCATCCAGCCCGTTGAACAATCTATCTTCCTCTGCCTGAGATCTTTCATAAATATTACAGGCATCATTAGAGAAGGGCGACCCGACTGTCACGACTTCTGTGTTATCGCTAATGCTAACTGAGTGCCCAAACCTGTTATTCTGCTGTAGCCCGTATGACCCTAGCAAGAAATTGTCTGTAGCTATGTCTTGAGCAGACCTAATTTCTTGAACCAGATTAAATGTTCCGTTTTCTTTTTCAAATACATACGCCCTACCACCAGAACCTGGGAATATCTGGAACTCAAACGCTCCAGATGCTGCATGTTCTATCCCAATCCCACTGGTGATAAAGCTGAGCGTATCGTTTAGGTTAAGATTGCCAGTACTTAAGGTGTCATTTAATAGGTCTACGCTGTGTTCCGACCAGTTTTGAGCGGTTCCTACGCTCCTGTTGACATAACCAGAATCGGCGGTCAAGTCTGACAGGTCTACCACGCCGCTAGCATAACTATGGTTTTTGTAAAACGCTTCAAAGTCATCAACAACACGCTCAGTAGCGTTTGTGTTTCTGCCACCGTTAAGAGAAATGCTATTATCCTGGAAGATGCCAACAATCGGAGGGATATTATTGTGTAGCTTTGCTGTATTGTGCGGGAAGACATCAAAGAATATATCTTTCACCCCACTGAGCATATTGTTGTATAGATAGTTTCCACTGTTAATATACTTTGGATCATTTAATTGATCGATGTATGTATGATGTATCCAAGGCTCATTAAACGATGACAGGGCGGGTCTTTCATCGGTCACTAACTTAGACTCGCAAACAATAAGTTGTATATCTAGCTCCGGCTGAGTTCTATTGCCAAGGCCGTCAACAAGTAAAGGAGCGGAAAAATACTTATACAGTATATCCCATTTGTTTGCTGTGTTTGATACTGAGGCACCCTTATTCTCGTCGTAGTTAAACTCGTCTGTAAACACCATCATAGCAATTGGTATGCCTGATGTTTCTACATCAATAAAGCTACGTGACCATTGTGCCCCAGGCGCTCCGACAACTACAACCTCCCTTTCTCCACTAGTGGCTATATCTACAGAGTGGCCAAACTCTCTACCTTCTTGTCCTACGTGCCATTTCTGACCGGAGATGGCCCCAATGCCCTCGTACTCTACAATTGCACCATTGACCTGAACCGCATAGTCTCCACGGAAGCCACTAGGCAAAATGAGTTTTTGCTCTGCTGCCCAAGTTGCCTTTTCCCCTGCAACGTCGGCGTTTCTTCTGTATAGATAGGTCGCACCGGCAGAGTTCAGAGCTGTTCCAGCCTCATCCGGCACCTCCTGATCGGGAGCACCAACGGCCATAAGATCACCCTTGACCGATACCGCCTTGCCGTAATGGTCTCCAGCAACCCTGCCAGACTCTGCAAAGTAGGGGTTGTCACCAACTAGTTTTGCCCCTGAGAAATTGATATCTGAATTTGTGCCATACTCCGTTTCTTCCCATTCGTTAGGTAGCTTAATTGACTCCGTAGAACCTGTAGATATTTTGAGTTCAGCATTATAGGTGGCGTTTGGAACAAGGCCGGTGTACTTTCTAATATCGTAGTAATTGCCGCTCCAGGAACCAGACGTGTAGGTATCAATAGCTCGGAATATTCCGCCGTCGTTACAGGTCTCTTCTCTCCAGGTTGTATCATGTGTAATAATAGCGGGGTCAATTGCTTTTTCTGGACTATCACTATCACACGACCCATAGCCAACAAGGTCAACGCCACGGATATTGTCGCTTACCGGAACAGTAGCATAATCATTGTCTTCTAGGTCAATATTTGTACCATAGTTAAGATTAAACCACCTGACATAATCAGAGCCTGTACCTAGCACGTCGTAGTTAG
>Ga0302132_10000718_pt1 | contig 18971 bp, 26 predicted proteins | sample CB9_321_MG_FD_203113 | JGI IMG/M metagenome (GOLD analysis project Ga0302132, IMG submission 203113) | Marine microbial communities from Western Arctic Ocean, Canada - CB9_32.1 | ecosystem: Environmental > Aquatic > Marine > Oceanic | place: Canada: Western Arctic Ocean | collected 2017-09-19
GGAGAGTTCATTGGACAAAAACTCCATTTAATTTTTTTCATTATTTCAATATCAAATATATCATCGCCAGCATAAGCAATTTCATTATGCTTTACTTTGTATTTTTCTACCAATTCGTTTATAAATTCAGACTTGTCTGTATGTTTGCCATCTTTTCTATTCACAATAACGTCAATATTTCTATTACGTGCAATAGATTCGTTAAAAGGATCACCTGTTAAAAATACAACTGGTATGTCCATAGCACGAAACCGTTTAATTGCTGTCCAATCTTTATCACAAAACGTTTTCATTACAACATCACCATCACGATTGTAATATTTTTTGCCATCAGTAAGAATGCCATCAACGTCTAGTACTATAAGTTTAATCATTTTTATATTTTTCTACATTATCAGAACATACACCTGCACATTTTTTAACGTCTTCCTCAGATATTTCGTGTGGATGTACTGCTATTGTTCTATCACCACCTGGTTGTCCTGGGTATGCCCATATGTATCCACCAGATGTCATTGTGTAATTGTCGGTTTGATGCCAAAAACAATGTATGTTATATTTTATTAATTGTTCTAATGCTTTGTAGTCTTTTGCATGACACCATAAAGGATTTTTTTGTAGCCATTCAGGTGTTATTGCTTCTTGAGGTTCGTCGTGTCCGAGATAAAAGTATTTTCCATCCCATTTGCAAATATCAATTTCTACATCATAGCCTTTTGCTATTGCTTCTTCGATATAGTTGATAGTATTTTCACGATCGGGTTGAGATCCATTTGTATTACCACGATGTGCTATAAGAATCATTATGTGATTATTATATAATGATTATTCTAGTCCGTCAAGAGCCGCGTCAATACCTTTTTTCTCTACTGGTTGTGCTACTTCCTCTTTAGGTTTAAATTTAGTTGTTTGTCCTTGAACTTGTTTAGGTTGGGGTGTTATAACTTTATTTTCTGTTACAGGAGCCGTTTGTCGTGGAGCTCTTGAAATTTTTCTAGTAGGAACATCAGATGTTCGACCTTTTGGTGCTTCATAATATTCACGCATAACAGATTCTTTTGATTTTACAATTGTTCCACCTAAGCCAACTACATCACCTCTGCCATTAACATTCATATTACCAACTGCTCTAACACTCTCGTTGGTGGATCTTAATTTTTCAATATCTACCATACGACCTTGCATGGTTCTATACATTCTTTTTCTTGTTGGTCTTGCTACCATTTTTAACTCCTCTTTAATATTATTACTTATCTTTAGTATAAAACACTGTTTTAAAAGTCTATTACCTTGGTGTTATGATGAATATGTTGAATTCTATTATCAGTTTCATCGGATAATCTAATTTCTAATTCTAATTTTAAATTTTTATGCCAATCTATGCTTATTTCCCACAGTTTAAACTTTGGATTATTTGCACTAAGGATTTGCATAGTATTTTTCCACTTGGTAAAACTTTTATTGATAGCTTCAACAGTAGTGTCTTTCCATTTATGGGTAAAAGTCTTTCTTAAATATTTAAAGTGTTCTAATAAATTTGGATGAGGATCTTTAAAGTTTTTGTTTAATAATTTATGGTCCAAATCCATTTTATATTTCCAAGTATTTTTCCATAATACTTCAAGGTAGCTAGGTTGGATATGTTTAAGAACAGGATCGTAAATTTTTTTAAATTCTAAGTAATTTATTTTTTTATCGTTGAATTTTTCATCGGTACCATGACTAAGATATGTTGCTAAATCGACCATTTGTAGGAAATGCCATTGGGTTTTCTCTTTTAGCATTTCATAAGCACCTTTTATTAATGCAAAATCTCTAATTACTGCCCAATATTCATTAAAGTATTTTTTAATCCATTGAGCATCGTAATATACTTCTCCATAAATGTTTCCGGGTAAGACCCATCCACCTTCGTTTGGAAGATATCTATCTTCTCTACATACATTTGTCCATTCTACAATTACTAAATCACTATCATTAAAATTATAAACAGCATCAGCCTGCATTAAGGTATTATAAATGTATTGATTGCCGGCACCTTGTCGTCCAAAATTATAAAATTCTGCATCTTCAAATTCTTTGCCTAAAATATTAGCCCAAGTTGACCATGGATGATCAGTAAAGCTACATCCAAAGGTGAATAATCGTTTTGGATATTTTTTATACAACTGTATTGACATTATTTTATCTTAAAAATTCGTTTATTTTTAATTTATATAGTATTGGATTTACTTTATGAACGCCGATCAAGAATAAACAAAAACTTGCAACACTACTACCTCTACCTACACCCCATACTACATTTTTTTCTCTTAATGTATCTATGAAATATATTAAAAATTGTAATACACGAATAAATTTTTTCTTTTCAAATAAAACATATTCTGATTCTACTCTATCACGTTCTTCTTGTGTTTGACATTTGTCTAACAAATATTTTTTAACATCGATTTGTAAATATTCTTTAGGCATATACCAATTATTAATCATTTGTTTATCAAAAACCTCTGGAGTTGGTCTTTTTGGTGCTTTATGAATAGTTGGTAAGTCTATACCTAGTTCTTTTAAACTTTCAGTATATTGTGAAATATCGTCAAAGAACAATGTTGATATATCTAAATCTGGATTGTTATATAGTAAATCAATTGCATCGTTTTCTGTAAAGATACAATCACCTGTTTCATTTATTTTTATTTTTGCCGCCATCTAAAACCTTTGGATTGAACTCAAATATTTTAGCATGACTTTCGTGGTCCTTGTCAACTGGTATTTTAGTATTCCAACTAAAATGTCCGGTATAAATTCCTTTATCAAGTTCTTTATCATATGTTGCAGTGTCTGATCGTAACCACCATGGGTCAAATTTTTCATATTTTTTTGAAAACCAATCCTTTACATCTAATAGTGTAAGCTCTTTTGCGTTTTTGTCAACTGAATATGTAATACCATCACCTTGCCAACTAGAAAGTTTTAAAACATTTACGGTAATATTACTATCAAGGATAGCATTAGCTTTACAAAAACAAGCCGCGGCCATGATTTGGTCGTATGGTGGCTTTGGTAACTCTATAAATCTATTGTTAGATGCTTTTTGTAAAGTCTGGTAAAGAGGTTCGTCTCTCCACGTGGTAATTGTATTTGAAAAAACGAGTTCAAATAAATTTTTTAATCTATCAAATGTTTCCGTTTGTAATTTTAAATCAGGTGTATGGGGTGTAATGTAAAGTGTACAATTGTATTCGTTTTGAAATAATTCACCGTCTACAATAATAATTGATTTGAATTTTGTTTTCCAGGAAAAACTATTTTGTGTTTGCATTAAACATACTTACTATTCAATGTTAACCAAGTCTCCTAAATCTGGTTCACCTCTAATTCTTTTATGTTCTTTGTGCCAATGTTCAACTCTTCGTTGACGAATAGCATCTTGATAAGTTAGAAGTGCGTGTTGTAGTTTTCCCAACAGATCAGGATTGCGTCCAAATCGTCTAGCAGTAGCTACTTTTGTAGAAAGTTCTTTGATTCTTTTTGAGACGTCTTCATCAGACATTTTTGAAATATTTTCTTGTAATGGATGGAAGTACATTATCCCTCCTTATTAATCGTAAATTTTGCCTAACTGATTCATTAGGACGGTTGTTCCAGCATCAGGAGTAATAAATTCATATAATCTAATTCCAGTTGCATTAGGAGTTATTACGTTACTTGATTCGCCAGTAATATCGTCTGCATGAAGTACAGCGGCTGGTGTTGTTAGTGTGTGTCCTGTATTGGCAAAGTTAATTTGTAATAATATTCGTCCTACTGTGTTTGTTGCAGGCCAGTTTGTAAATGCAATTGTAGTCGTTGCATTTGTTGTGATAGTTTGATAGTGTCCGTTTTCGTGATTAAGAGTAATAGATCCGCCTGTTGTACCGTGTACATAAACGGTCATAGCTGTATCTTTTAAAACTGCTCGTGTTATAAGATTGTCACCGAAACTATTATCGGCGTTTAATGCCGCTCTGTAAGTTTGTAGTGCTTCAATTTCATCTTTTGCGTGTGTAAAATTGTTTTTTGATGCAGTAAAATTATCTCTAAATCCTTGAGATGAATTATCTTGTCCTGCTACTGGAAATGTGCCATCTATATTACCTGGTACTATACTACTTGCCATTTAATTAATTAATTCCTTTGTTTCTAAATACTAGATATTTATCACCTTGCCGTTCCACTCTTATCTTAGTACCGTCCGTGGGTGCATTAGTAAAGGTAATTGTAGTCTTTTTATCTGCAGAATTGTGTAATAATGAAAACTCATTTTCATAGTCTGCTGACCTTAAAGTGCCATCTGCAGTCAAATACGTTGGACTTAGGTTATTATCTGCTGTAACATTGTCACCTACATATACTTCTGTAGAATCTTTTCGTACTTTTATATCTTCTTCATGCACAATTTCGTTTAATTCAAAAGCAGTTGTTGAACCATCGCCATCAAAAGTAGCTGGAGATACTAATGAATTACCAATTTGATATCTATCTATGGTAAATTGAATATTTTTAAAATTAATACTTTTGTTAGCTATTCTTTTCTTTAATAAAGCTGATGTACCTTCTTTACAATAACAAATTGGTACGCCCATTACATAACCCAAAGGTACTCCTGACGTATCTTGAGATGTTCTCATCCAAAGTGGTAAATGTACCCATTCTTTATGGCCTAAAGATTTCATTCGTGATCTCATATTAGCAATTGCATTAGGATATAGCTTTTCTATTGTACCTAAATCTGCAGATAATTGGCTTGCATAACGTACTTTTGAACCTGACACTGAAAAACTTAATCCTCCGTCTGTTGTAATTTCATAAGCATTCCTATCTGTTGTTATGTCACTAGTTGATGCTAATGGACCTAATACAGGTCTTGCAATATCTGTTCTTAATGTAATTGAAGAAGTAATTGCAGTTCCGTTATTATTAACAAGTGGATCTTTCATTTCAATATAAACAACCTCATATTTTATAACACCGTTTTCTTTTGCAACTGCTGTTTTTAAATCCCCAAAATATAAAGTTTTTGTAGCATGATTTTGTTCCATTTGTTGTTGGAATGTTGTTAAAGTTTGTGATTCAAGTCCTGCAATTAATAACATTTCAGGACCAGTTCTCATACCAAAGTTTGTATCCTCTGGTCTGTAAATGTATTCAGGATTATTAATGTTTGGATCTTGTGTAATTTTATAGAATAAACTTTCGTCAATACGTGAAGTTGATTTACCAGTCATTGAACTATATTCAACACCATAAGGTAAATGAACAGTCATATTAAATTCTTTTGTTGTGGCTAAAGTTTGATATTGGTCACTAACCGATCCTGTAAATGTATATTTTCTATCTAAAGAAGTTGAGTTAGAATCAAATGTAATAATATTTGTATCAACTGTTGTAAATTCTGATGCATCTACTATTCCAATAAAATTTCCAGCTGGTGAAAGTGTAATTCCTGTAGGTAATGAACCAGATGTAATTTCGTATGAAAGAACTCTGTTTGATTCAGGTGCTGTTGCTTTTAATGATAGTAATGATGGAATTCCTGCATTAATTTTGCCAAGATTAGCATCGGTTAAAAATGTAATACCAATATCAATGTCTCCAATTACTTTCATTGTAAAGAGTTGATCAGTAAAAACATTAATACCTGTACTAATTACTCTGTTTGCTCTTACTGTAAATGTATAGTCAGTTTCAACTGCCGATTGTTTACTTAATGTACCGTAAAGTTCTCCTGACTGAAGATTTATCGACACTCCGGTTGGTAGTGAACCTGATTGTATTGAATATTCTAAATCACCTTGTAATGGATCAAAATCATCTACATCAATTTTAACTAAAACATTATTATTATGTCTAAATGTTCCAAGACCAGATGCTGTTTTAAATACCGGTCTTCTAGATGAACTGTTGCTCATAAGCAATTCCGCTCCACCTTCGTCAGTTTGGTCAATTGTTATTCTATTGTTGTCAACTCTAAAAAAGTCTGCTGTATAAACAAATATTGAATTATTTTGTTCAATGTAAGATGCACCATCGGATACTCTTACAACAAAGTCATAATTTATTGATCTAGATTTTGAAAATACTGTTCTATCATATATTACGTCATCAAAATCGTCATTTCCAGCATAACCTCCCATGGCTCCATAACGTTCATCGTCGGTAAGTTGTATTATGCCTGATATTAAACCAGTGTTGTTCATTGTTACACCTGGTGGTAATGAACCTTGTACTATATCGTAGACTAACGTTTGTCCTGTAGCTGTATCGGTATCAGTTGCTGTTATTTGCATACTAATTTGAGACCCATCTAAAACAATTACGCTACCTGTGGTATCAGCATTTATATTTGTTGTATCTGCTGTTGCTGTTGTATCATCTGTTCTATAAACATTAGAAATTGGCTTGTTTAATTGTCCTGATGCTGTTGAAAATGTTGGTGCATCTGCACCAGTAATATCTAAACTAAAAGTTCTGTCTGTAATTGTAGTACCGCTTGTGGCTCTAACAACGAAAGTATATAAAGTTCGTGTTGAAACCTCAAACGGCACCCCTTGTAGTGACCCCGTTGAAGTAAGTTGTAGTCCTGGTGGTAGGGTTCCTGCAATTATAGAATAAGTTATTGCCGTAGAATCTGATGTATTCGCTTCTAATTGCTTAGAATAGAATTCTCGCTCATTGATAGCGGCTATTTTACCTGTTGTGGTAGTCCACACTGGTGTCGACATATAACTTACTCCTTCACCAGTATTTATTATGTATTAGATATGTATTATTACTATACAGTAGCACTAAAAGGAGTTGCTGGATTAGTACCTGCACCTACTCTCATTGTACCTCTAACGTGCCATTTGTCAGTCGCTATATCAACTAGTTCAAGATAGTCACCAACTATTCCGCCTGTTGTACCACCATTAAGTGTGATAGTATCACTAGCCGCTACTGTTGGATATCCTGTAATTGCCGTTCCGTCTTCGTCCAAGTAAAGCATAATACCACCGATAGTGTTGCTGGAATCTGGTGCTACGATTACATAGTTTGATGTGTTTGCCACAGTTACTATGAATTTGTATGTTGCACCGGAACCTGTTGCATCTGGTAGTGTTAATGTAACTAGTGCATTACCACCAACTTCACCAAGTAATAATGTTCTACCTGCGTGTTCTGTTTCTGTAATTGCATCTGTTGCCACAAAAGTGTGTATTGCTTGTTTAAGAGATCCTGTTAAAGTTACTTGTGGTGAAATGGCTACTATACCTGTACCTTGGGCACTGATAGTAATATTACCATTTGAAGTATCATTTTGAAGTGCATCACATCTTAATGTAACAAATTCACCAGTTGTTGCATGAAGTTCAGTTGCAGTAGCAACTCCACCTAGTGCAACTGTTGAGCCAGCCGCTGGTGTTAATGTAATACCACCTGATGTTGCTGAAAGAACATTTCCGTCTAATCTTAAATTATCAACATTGTGTTGTCCTGTAACTGATACTGTACCTGTTACAGTTTGACCAATTGTTGTCATTGCTGATGTAACATTAACAACACCTGTACCATTTGCATCAAGAACTAAACTAGCATTTGAGGCATTTGTTGTCATATTGTTATCTTCAAGATGAATACCATCAACGTCTAACGTTCCTGTTATTGTTTGGTGTCCAATTGTAGTAATATCTGCTGTTGTTAGTGTTCCAGTTACTCCTAATGTAGTTGAAACTGTTGCCGCTCCTGTAACTGCAAGTGTGCTACCATTAAAAGTTAAGTTAGCTTCACCTTGAAATGCATTTGCACCTGTTACAGTTGTGACAGTATTGTTAGTTGAGCCTGATTGAACTGCTTTTAAGTCTGCATATGCTTTGATTGATTGTTGTGTAGCAAGTTGTGTTGCTGAATTTGTTCCCATAGCATCTTCGTCTAAGATACCTGTTACAGTTGCACCTGTTGCCAATGTTACACTTGTTCCTAAAGTTGCCGCACCAGTTACATCTAATGCTTCTGCTACTGTAATTTTAGATGAATCCGACGCACTTAAAGTTGTACCATTGATTGTTACTGCACCTGCGATTATATTTCCAGTTCCGCCTGGATTTAAATTAATATCTGCGTTTGAGGCAGATGAAATTGTGTTATCGTTAAAAGTTAAGTTGTCAACGTTAACTCCACCACTACCGTTTCCTGTAATTGTAACAGATCCGTTTGTAACTGTGCTTGTTAATGTTGTACCATCTATTTGTAATTGGTCTGCTTCAAAAACACCAACAACTTTTGTTTGGTCACCTGCCGAATTACCTAGGTTGATGTTTCCGTTTGCTACAATGTCTCCAGTTGCAGTTAAATTTCCTGTAACATTAGTATTTGCTTCAAGTTCAACTGTACCTGTTCCAGCTGGAATAACTCTAATATTTTCGTTTGTTCTAGTTGATGTAATATTAAATCCGTTTATGTCTAGATTACCACCTAATTGGGGTGATGTATCTTCTAGTACAAAGTTCGTTGCGTCGTCGTCCGAACCATATAATTCTGTAAAGTTTGCGTTTATTTTTGTAAATGCTGTTCTTAATGGATCACCTGTGCCGTCATTTGCTGATGAACCTATGCTAATTGATTGTTTTGCCATGTTTTAATTCTCCTAATATGATTATTTATTAGAAATTCTAAGAACCGAATGTAATTTTATACGTCGATTGTAGTTTTTTGAAATTTAAATATTGTAGAATCTGCAGACGTATTAGTTACTCTAAGTTCTACGTTAGAACCAGCTATTGCCGCCGAAAATGTTGCTAAATCACCAGTATAATTTGTTGTTCTACCAAAAGTTGAAACAAAGGCATTAGATCCATCATGAGTTACATTTGCTTCTACTATTTCGAATCTAGTATTTGTAGAATCAGAAATAGATATAAAATATTTTGCACTTCGATATGTTGCATGAACAAAAGTATCGATAGCCGTGGTTGTTGAAGTTGCCACAGTTGTAGTTCCATCTGCAATATCTGAATGAGATAAAGTTGCACCAGCTGTTGCGAAAGATAAAGTTCCTGCACCATTAGTTGATAATACTTGATTTGCAGATCCGTCTGCATTTGGATAAAGAAGTCCATTTATTGATACCTTTCCTGAACCACTTGCAGATAACTCTAAATTTGAATTTGATGCAGTTGTTTTAACTTGATTATCTGAAATCATTATATTACTATCAATTGTTATTGATGTATTTCCAGTTAATGTAGTAAATGTTCCTGCTAAAGGAGTTGTACCTCCGACAATAGCGTTATCAATTGCACCGCCACCAATATCTATATCATCAATTTTAACAACACCACTGCTACTTGCTGAAATTACTAGGTCGGCATTTGAGGCATTTGTTGTTATTACGTTATCTTTAATTCTTACATAATCAACATCTAATATTCCTTCAATAGTATGTGTACCGGTTACTGCCCAATCACCTACTGCCGTAACTGAAGCTGTTGTTAAAGCTGATAAAATGTCAACAACACCTGTACCACTTCCTGATAATTCTAAATTTGAATTTGTAACAGTGGTTTTTATTGTGTTATCATTAATGCTTATATTTGAATCTACTGTAAGTCCAGTTCCAGTTTCAATAATAACATTTCCAGTACCACTTGGTATGAATTTAAGATCATCATTACTACGATTGGAACGAATTTCATTACCACTAACTGTTACTCCGCTGGCAATTAAAGGTGATGAAAATAATTCAGTGAAATTTGTATTCACTTTAACCATTGCGTCACGAAGTGTATCGCCTGTACCGTCGTTTGCGTTTGATCCTACGTCTAATGTTAGTTGTGCCATTATATGTTTATTATCCTTCTTACAAATTTTATAACGTGACTGCTACTATTATTTATTGTGCCTAATAATCTGACTGAACCACTGTTTATGTCAGCAGATAAATTTATTAAATCTTCACTATAATTGGTTGTTCGACCAAATGTTGAAACATAGGCATTAGAACCATCATGAGTTATGTTAGCTTCTATTATTTCATATCTACTATTGGTTGCGTCAACTACTTGTATATTATATTTTGCACTTCTATATGTTGCGGCAGTGAAACTGTCTATAGCTGTCACACTAGATGAACTTATTGTTGCAGTTCCATCAGTAATTAATGAATTAGATAATATTATAGGTGAAGAAGTCCAGGATAATGTACTATTTCCGTTTGTTTTTAAAACATAATTCGTAGTACCATTAACTGTTGGATATGATAATCCACTAATTGTAGTAGCACCACTACTACTTCCTGATAATTCTAAATTATCGTTTGATTGAGTTGCAGATATTTCATTATCAGTTATAGTAACTCCTGATGATGATAATGTTGTTGCAAATAGTGTAGTAAATGTTCCTGCAACTGCTGTGTTGGCTCCAATAACTGTATTATCTATTTCTCCTCCACCAATATCTATATCATCAATTTTAACAACACCACTGCTACTTGCTGAAATTACTAGGTCGGCATTTGAAGAATTTGTAGCAATAGTATTATCTTTGATTGTTATGCCATCAACGTCTACTTGTCCTGTAACTGTTTCGTGTCCTGAGTGATTAACATTACCGGTTGTTGTAACTCCTAATACTGTGGCTGAAGATGTTATATTAACAGATCCACTACTACTTCCTGATAATTCTAAATTTGAATTTGATTGAGTTGTTTTAATTTCGTTATTTGTAAGATATATGTTGTCTTCGATTAGTAAGTTTGAAAAATCAACATTACCAGTACCAACTGTACCTAAAACAATATCAGCATTACTTAATGTAGATGTTATATTATTGCCATCAAAAGCTATATGAGAAAGAACCGAAGGTCTATTAAATAATTCTGTAAAATTTGTATTAATAGATGTTCCTGCAAGTCTGATTCCATCACCGGTACCATCATTTGCTACAACACCTACGTTTATCGTTGTCTGTGCCATTGTTTATTATCCTGCACTTACTTTAAGTGTGTTTGAGTCGTTCCATAATTGACCCGCGGAACTAGGGTCAGAAGTAGGTAAATTTGCCATTTTAATAATAATAGGAATTATTTCAATTGCTCCATTACCTGCCGCATCTAATTGTAAATTTGCATTTGAGGCATTTGTTGATACTTTATTATCTGATACAGTAACATCACCTAACACAATATCACCAGTACCATTTGCTGTAAGTGTAAGATCACCATTTGTTATCAATGGCGTTATTGCCGAGTCAGTTATTTGTAGTTGATCTATTTCAACAATACCTGTTCCGTTTGGTTGTACTTTAATATCACCGTTTGTTGTTGAATTTGTTAAAAGACCAGTAGAGGGATCTCCAACTACTGTATATACATCTTCAAAATTCGTATTGATCTTGGTCATAGCGGTACGTAAAGTATCGCCAGTTGCTGAATTTCCTTCTGTTCCTGTATCTATAATAATTCTTGTCATAATGTGTTGTACATATTTATTAAATAGTTATATGTTCATAGAAACGTTGAAAACGATGAGATTATATGAACGTCAAAGTAAATTAGGCGTATATCATACGTTTCATAGAAAAAATACCATATATGTATTCAAGTGTGATTCATGTGGAAGTACGTTCTTACGAGCCAGGGCCAAAATAGACCCAGAAAGAGCAACTAATAACTATAAACACGTTTGTTCTTATTGTGATACAAAAAAGTTCGCACAAAAAATAGGTATTAAAATGAGAAAAATTTATAGAATAGATGCTAGTTCGACGCAACGATTATAATAACAACCAATTAATATTATTTCGTTCATTTTCAATCCATCTTTTTAAATCTGCATATATACCAACTTTAATATTTTCTAGATTAAAATACCATCTAAGAAAAGGGTTCATTCGAATATATTCAAGTCGATTAATAAAGTAAAAATTAGTGTCAGGGAATTTTTTTATAATTTGTCTCATTTGATACATCCATTCGTACTTGAGATATGCTTTCATACTGAGTCGACTAGGATAATTGTTAGTATTTTTATAAATGTTATTTTGGTCTCTACTAATTTCACCTCTTGCTTGGAATTCCCATTGTTTTGAACCCATGATATCAAATGCTAATATTACAATATTTTTAATACCCGATTCTGCGGCAAGCAAAATAGCAGAACATCCAGTACCACGAGCTTCGGAAAAATCTAACGTTGTAATATTGTGTTTTTTATAATTTCCACCTCTCCATATACGATATAATTTTAAACCATGCGGAACTTTAGTTTTTATGTCGTCAGGAAGAACGTAATTCCATTGACTGATATCTTCAGGCCCATGAATTTTTATTTTAGAGTTAGTTTTAGTATGCCAGTCTGTTAATTCTTCATACATAGGAAGATTGACTGCTACAATATGATCACACAGTTCAGGATAATCTCTGTATATGGCATTACATCCATATATTATACCTTTGTTTTTTAAATGTTGTATTGGAAATATGTTTCTTGACTCGCCGTTACCTATTATGAATGTTGTGTCCATTAGACACCAAAACTGTCCCCACATCCACAGCTTGATTTGGAATTAGGATTTGTAATTTCGAATTGAGAACCAAAAACTTCTTCTTTATAATCTATTTGAGTGCCTGTTACATATAACAAACTTGATTCATCAACAACAAATCGTCCTGTACCCCAATCTTCAAGAATATCATCCTTGCCAATTGCGTCTTTGTTAGTAAATCCCCAATCGTATTTGAAACCAGCACAACCTCCACCTTTAACCATTAGGCTAACTGCGTATTTGCCAGGATTCTTAGATAGTAATCCTTCCATTTGTGTTTTTGCTTTATCTGTGATGTCAAACATTTTCATATCAATATTTATCTGTTATGATCCCCCATATTAGCCAATCCAGAAGCTAAAAAAAATGCGGTAGCTTCTTTTTTAATCTCAAAACTCATATAACTATTTTGTTCTTCCCAATTATGATGTAATGGATTATAATCGTGCCCTTGGTCGAACCACCAACCCCACTTACCTTTACAATTATTAACACACCATTGAATGCAATCACCCATTATTCCGTTTGAATGCATATCTATATCAAATTTGAATCGTTTTTCGTATCCACAAGTTGCAGGAACCATATCTATTGCTTTCCAATACTCTAATTTCTTTTTTCTTTTCTTACCAACTAGTTGCATGAGCTAAATTCCATTTTTTTGCTGAACATTTTTCACCACATTCACGTGGACCTTCTCCAAATATTAAATCTGTAAATAATTTTTTCCACATAGGATCGTCCATTATTTCTCCTAAAGTTTGTGTCATATTAATATAGTTAAAAACGTTCATATTATGTGGATATCTTAAAGCTGTCCAACAACAAGGATAAAATTTTCCGTCAGCTTTTATATATAATCCTTTGTTACCTATCATACACAATGGTATTATTGATTCGTTGTTGTTCTCATAATTATAAAACCTTTTTGTAAAAAGATCAAGACAGTTATCTGTCCAATTTTTATTAGTTAATTTTGTAGACTGTCTGGTAAAACGTCCTGTAGCAATAAATTTATCACTTGGTTGTAATGGATCGTTTACAGGATAACTTGGATAATTTTTATTAAATTTTGTACTTAATGTTAATTGAAAGTTATCAAAGTTATATTTTTTTGCTAATTGTTCCATATGAGCTATTTTGTTTTCATTAAACTTAAATGCTATTGTGGCCCATGTTTTATATGCTTTTGTGTTTTTTAAAGCATTAATACCTACTAAAATTGATTGCCAATTACAATTTACTCTGTAGATATTATTAGATTCTTGGTCCCAACCATCAATTGAAAAATGTATGTGGTCTTTTTCATTAAGAATATTATTAAATTGTTGCCACCATTCAGCAGTTTTGTATGATCCATTTGTTACAATAACAAATTGTACTTTATTATTATTTTGTCTAACCCATTCTAGTATTTTTAATAAATCTTTAGCATATATACAATCACCATCGTCGCCACAGAAGGTAATTTTTTTAACATCTTTTAAAAGTTTTCCTGTAAAGTTTTCTTTAAACCATTCAAGGCTTAATTCTTTATTTGTAAGTCCTTCGGGTACTTCTTGTCTAGAACATCGTGGACATTTTAAAGAACATTTAGAACAAAGTTCAATATGCCAATGTTCGAGTGGCCAGTTGTGTATATTTTTAAACATTTATTTCCAATGATCAATTACAAATTGATCCTTACAGTTAAAAGGTTTCGGATTTCCGTGAAATACTGCTACACGATTTTCAGGAATAATTTTAGGAGCCTTATCAAAAGTCCAATTTGGTCCTTCTCGTTTAGCTTTATATCCCAAGTCAATCATTTCCCATTTATAGGAACGAATCCATTCTTCAGGCCACCAATTAGTGTCACCTTTAGCTCTACTAGTAATCCAGTCTTGATCACCGTGGTTTGATCCCATGATATTTTGTGCATCTTGTTTAAAGTCATCCCATAGGTAATCCATGGTACCTGAATTCCATCTCATTACACTTGAATTACATATTTTCCAGTCTTTAACTCTACGTCTATTAAAATCTCGAATAATCATAAATTTGTTAGGATTGTTTGTAAATAATTCATCAATATTTTTAAAAATAATTACGTCAAGATCAAAATATAGTATATTACCTTGTAAAGGAAAGTGTCCACCAAACATCCATAGTTTACTCCACCATGATTTTATAATTGGTTGATCTTTTGGGAAAGGTATTACGTGTATATGTGGATCTAACCCTTTAGGGCTTTCAGTTATGCAATGAAATTCATATGGTACGGTAGTATGTCGTTGAATCATACGATAAAGTACATTTACATATTGGGGAATGTATTTGTTACCCCATTTAACGCAAACTATGTGATTCATAACCTTCTTTCAACCTATCCATTTGTATTTGTTTCCAGTCTTCATTATCAAGGGTGTAAGGATATTCGCATTGTACAGAGTATGACCCAATCGTATGAATACTTTTTATATTTAAATTATTTTTCATATCATTGTAAACTTCTCGAAAAGGGTTATTAGCAAATCCTAGTTTCATGTCTACTTGTCCGATTTTAATATATCCTAATGACAATTTAGGGTCTTCCCAATCGTAATTGTTTTCTTTAAGCCATTTTCTAAATCCATCCATCTCTTCTTTTTTAAAATCGTGTGTTTGTTCTGTAATAGTATCTCCCCATTCAATATCAAATTCACCTGAGTAATATTTTTGATGATTTATTTCAGAACACATTGTTTCGTTCATCGTAGGTGCACCTTCATCTCTGTAAACTTCAATTAAAGTTTTACCTACTTGTGACCAATGCAAGTATACACCGCCAAGTTCTCTGTCGTATCTGTTTTGTTTGAATAGTTCATAATCCTCTTCGTGTAAATCGTGTCTAGGTGCATTTAAAAATGTAGTAATTTGAGATGGTCTCATCCATGCCGGATCGACTATGCTTTTTCTATGACTTAATACCCAATTTTCTATTTCGTGACAAATATTGTTTAGTTGTCTAATTGCATATTTGGTTTTGTGGTCTGTTTGTTTATAATATTCAGACATTTTCCAGGCAGGACCTTGTAGGTCTTCAAAGTATCTATGTAAAAGATTACAAGCATCATGTTTTAATCGTAGACCAGGCTTTTCTGATTCATTGCCGTTTGGACATAATCCTGTTGGTAGTGTATCTGGATGTTGAAAATCGTGAGGTTTAAAATTTTGTAGTTTAGGGTAGTCTGTATTGAATTTAAATGAATTAATTTGTGCTATATTTGTGTTTAACTCATCGCAAAGATAATTTAAATCTCTTTTTGAATCAGCCCAACCTAAAAAGCAAAAGTTTTTTTCTAATATTCTTTTTTGTTTTAGATTATCTTTAAGGGCATCAATAAATCTTTTGCCTAATGGAGTATCGTAAAGAAATATTCGTGCTTGTCTTTTATTGTATTGTATTAGTACGTTTTCAAATAGAAATTTATTTTTTTGAGTAAATGGCACTGTTGGCTCCGTGTTCTGCACATTCCACACTTTCTACCCAGCATCTATTATCTGTTTTTTCTCTGATTAGTTTGTCTGCAAAGTTGAAGGCGTGTTCGGCAAATTTTTCTGTACCTACACCATCAAATAATCTAATCTCTGCAAGATCTAATTTTTCAAGTTCTTTAAACTTTTCTAGATGAGGATCGGTCATGTCCAATGCAAGTTTATGATCAAAATTATCTTCTAACCATTTTTTTAAAGGTTTAAGTCCGCCAAAGTCTACTGCCCAGTTTTTATTGTCTAATTTCTCACAACCAAATGTAAATTTAAATTGTAAACTGTAACCGTGTAATAAATGACAATGAGAATGATCTGCATTAGGTTGTCTAAACACACAAGCTAATCCAATGTTGTGTCCATATGTTTTAGTACTAAGATATGGCATTAATGTAATCTCTTTTTTATATCGTTCATATCAAGACCTAATTCTATTGATTTGTTTCGTATAGTATCTGTTAAGTCGTTTGGAATATTTAATTCACCATCAAGTATAGATTTTAAAAAGTGAACAAATACAGTAAATTCCGGTCTTTGTGTTACTGTTTCGGGATTAATACTATATTTCTCCATTTGATTTAGCATCGCTTCTGTAACATCAACTAATGCTTTTATACTTTTGCTATGTTTATCAAAATGTGACATTATACTATAATTTTTGGTTTCTCAGGAACTTTTACTGTAGAAAATATTCTTTCGTATTCTGTTTTAATTTTATCATTAACATTTGCAATAGATGTAATTTTATTTGTAGAAATGTTAATAGGTTCTGTTTGTTCAGCAGTAGCAAAGAATGTTCCAAATGCTAATCCTTTTGGTCCATTCATTAATACTAATGCTTTGTCAATACTAAAATATTTTGAAGAGATTGACATACCTTTAAATTTTGCAATTACTTCTTCACCTGATACAAGTTTTATAGTAATTAGGTTTCCTTCTTTAAAATTTTCAAACATAATACTATTGTAAACGTTATTTAGATTTTGTCAACTGTTTGTTTATAAATTTAGCCATGCCGTCATAAGTTTCTTGGTAAACGTTTTTATGTTGAGACCATGTTTCTGGTATTTCCCATTTTGGGTGATTTACCACAATCCAACGAGTGTCAGGAGTCAGTTCCATTAATTTGCCAAATTGATATATCCAATAAGATGGATCAACTGGTCTTGTAATATACTCGTATCCTTTACTATCTTTGTATAGGTTATTAACATTTTTGCCTGTGGCATAAAGATCAAATCCTAACATAAAAATTGCTTTTGGTTTGAACGTTATTCCTACAACACCTGCAAACGGTCCAGTACCCCAATGGAATGCTTCGTCTTTTCTTTGATCTCCCTTATAAGGTAAATGTGGCATTTTTGTTACATTTGGCCACATAGCAAATTGTCCTACCCATCTATCTCTAGTGTATATTGTGGTACCTTTACCTACCGTGTTTACTGCTTCTTGACACATATGTTTATCAGCACATACTAGGTACTCAACTATGTAATCTCTGAATATAGCATTACAGCCAATAACTGTTGAGAATATTTTTAAAGGTGATAGGTCAAAACCACGTCTACTCTCTCCATTGCCTATAATACTTACAAACTTGGTCATAATGCTATTTAATCACCCTTTTAGACGTGCATAGAGCGGTGTATACGTATGGTAAAGGTTGTCTTGGGTAAGTTATACCCGAGTTGTTTTTACCATTATATACGTACTTAATTTTGCTCATCTACCAAATGCCAAACAGTAACATATCTATCCCAAGCCTTCTGAAGTGTGGGATATTTGCGTCTTAATTCTATTGCTCCAGCACCGATCATATCTTGTTCATTATAAGATGATTCAATATCTTTTGCAAGTTGTGTTTGTGAAACCATTTTACCTCGTTCACCGTTTTTCTTTTGTATAAAAACTGTTTCGCCACCATCAGGAGAAACAAAAATTACACCTTTAGGAACATCATCAACGCCCATCGGAAAACTTAATTTATTTTTTCCTTTTTTCATTAATAATACCCTTTATTATTGCCATTAGGATAAGATAGTCTAACTCCGTTAGGCTGGCCTTTTTTAGTATCGTCTTTATGTCGTGGAATTAAATGTACGTGTGGCCACATAATAGATTGCCCAGCCGCCTTGCCTATATTTTGTCCAATATTAAAGCCATCCATTTTACCTTCTTTAATCCATTGTTCTCCACAATAGAAAGCAAGTTTATATGCTTCACCTACGTGAGTAACATCATTTTTTTTTGGAACAAATAATAAATGTCCTTTTACAGTAGGATATTTGTCGTAAAATACAGAAACTTTTTCGTTTTGAAACATTGGCTTGTCATTGCCCAGCCAAGTGCATTCTTCGTAGTAGTCAATTACTTCACGAGGTTTCTTGTAGATAGGTTTTTTTGATGGCATTTGTTTTAATTACTCCTATTTTAATATTACTTGAGTTTGGTCTATGTTGCAACCTAATTTCCTTCCAATATTTGGTTTTTGTTACAGAAGGATTATAATCTAAAACATTTAATAGATTAACCAATGCTTTTCTTACTTTTTCAGCACCACCATGTTTTTTACAAGTGTCTGATCTACCTACGTGTACAATTTTATTGTTAATTTTTATTTTATAAACACAGGGTAGTTTTATCCATTTAGTAACTGGATCTTTTTTATGTTTAATTTTATATTTTTCTATAGTGTATAAGTCTTGTATGGAATACCATATAATATCTGGCATTTAATACCATATGGTGTGAATGTTGTAAAAGAAAAGTACACCACAAATCCAACCAGCAAAGCCAAACCAAAAGTCATCCCAACTCCAATGTCCTTTGCTCCACCAGTCTAATCCTTCTTTAATAATTGTTGCAATAATTCCTAACCAAATTAATGGTAGCCAGAATATTGC
>Ga0302132_10000721_pt1 | contig 18873 bp, 16 predicted proteins | sample CB9_321_MG_FD_203113 | JGI IMG/M metagenome (GOLD analysis project Ga0302132, IMG submission 203113) | Marine microbial communities from Western Arctic Ocean, Canada - CB9_32.1 | ecosystem: Environmental > Aquatic > Marine > Oceanic | place: Canada: Western Arctic Ocean | collected 2017-09-19
CGCTCTCGTCATGCCGGCAACTCTCGATCATATCAAAGCCATCAGTGAGCATGGTGAACGAATGCCTGCCAAGAGCACCTACTTCTACCCAAAACTGCTCGCCGGATTAGTCATCAATCCTTTGACATAATTGTGCCAGCGATATCGTTACGCCAAGCTGTCAAACGCGGCACTTGCACTCCTAACAAATCGCTGCACCAGCTCCACATCCTTCTGTCCTGAGGAGGACTCCACTCCACTAGCAACGTCGACTGCAGTTGGACACGCCAAAGTGATCGCCGATGCAACATTGTCCGCATCCAATCCTCCCGCTAAAACCCATCTATACCCCCCAAAGGAAGGGGTGGTATTTTTGAGTGCTTCCCAGTCTAACCGCTGCCCGCTACCGCCATAGCGATCGGGGTGAAAAGCATCAAGCAATATCGCTTGCAGCGTTACGTCGAGCGTCGTACAAGCAGCGAGAAAATCAACGATCTCGGCCGTTTCATTTTCACGGCACCTAAACGCTTTGATCAACGATAGATCTTTGAGTTGCCGCAGGTAGTTAGGATCTTCGTCGCCGTGAAGCTGGACGTACTTTAAATCGATCTCGTGATGGATTGCGCGAATCTCGTCCACCGCATGGTTCACAAACAGGCCGACCAGTTGGATCTCATGTCCAACGGCGGTGGCGATCTCACTGGCTTGAGAAACTGTGATACAGCGTGGGCTCGCATCATAGAAGTTTAAACCGATGGCATCAACACCCGCAGCACAACACGCTTTCGCATCCGCCACGGACGTAATTCCACATACTTTTGTCTTAAACAACGCAGTCATTCCCGTTCCTAACGCAACAATAGTATTCAGCACACCGAGAGCCAAAAAACACCTGTCGGATCCCAAAAACTAGCCATTTGCCGTAATTGTTTCACCCGCTTCCCTATTTTAACGTACTCCGGCAACAAAATAGAGGAAATAGTGGAAGTTGGATTGGCAGTTGATCGAATCTACAGCAAACCGGCTTGAGACGCCGATATCTATCATAGTGCGACATCACACAATTGTAACGAGGTAGCCGCAACCACCAATACAAGTTGCCAGCGAATTTAAAATGTATACAAGTTTCTACAAACTGGATAAGGCGCCATTTGCGTTTGCACCTTCACCTGAATGTTTTTACGCAAATACCGAATTATGCGAGTCGCTGCGGACGCTACGCCGTGTGATCTCTCGTGGCGAAGGGCCAGCCTTAGTCGTCGGTCCAAATGGCACTGGGAAATCAACCGTTTGCGAATTGTTAGTTGAACATTTTCGCAAGTCGCACCAGATTGTACACTTCCGCAATGCAAGCTTCGCCACTGGGCGTGACCTCATCGAGCAGTTCTTACTGAGCCTCGGCGGCACGGTTCAACAAACTACCGCTGAACTGCGTGCAGCAATCGTTAGCCGTGTCTGCAATTTAGTGGAAAACCCAGAACCAATACTACTTGTCGTTGACGAAGCTCACCGCATGCCCCCAGAGATCATACGCGAACTGCAATCATTGCAGAACATAGTGCACCAAGGCAATTCCCGTATTTGCATAATTCTCGCTGGCACATTGAAAATCGAAGAATTACTGACGGACCCCACACTCTCATCGTTCAACCAACGCATCGCTCATCGTTGCTACGTCGCCGCTGCTAGCCGAATGGAAACCAAAGCATTAATTAACGAACAACTTGTGCAGGCTGGTCGCAGTGTCAGCGAAATATTTACCCGTGAGGCACTGCGCCGCATCTATGAATTCACTCAAGGCGTCCCCCGGATTATCAACCTGCTGGCCGATCGCTGTCTCATCGTTGGAAAGCAGCGAGAGATGCAGGTCATTGAAGAATACGATGTCGAGCTCGCTTGGGCTGATCTACAACAGCTACCGCCACCTAAACCAGTGGCCGCGGAAGAACCGACAACCAAAGACGATTTAGACGAACCCTCGCCCACAGTCGAATTTGGCATGCTGTCAGACGTATAGGTTACAATAACGTCATGACAAAATACCTCGTAACTGGAGGTGCGGGGTTCATCGGCTCGCACATCGTTGATGCCCTTGTTGCGCGCGGTAACCAAGTCGTCGTCCTCGACGATCTTTCTTCAGGTAACCTGGAAAACCTCCAGCAATCCGCCTCAGCCATCGAGTTTCAACAGGGATCGATCCTTGATTCTGAGTTACTAGGCGAGCTGCTGGCAGATGTGGATATCGTTTTTCACCAAGCCGCCATGGTATCAGTCCCACGCTCGATTGCGGAACCAACGCTCACCCATCAAATCAATGCAACCGGTACACTCAAGGTCCTCGAAGCGGCTCGTAAAGCAAGTGTGCGGCGACTCATATATGCTGGGTCCAGTAGCTGCTATGGAAACACCACCGAAAAAGTGCAATCCGAACTACATGTTCCCGCACCGATCTCGCCCTACGGAGCAGCAAAACTCGCTGGCGAACAATACTGCCATGCCTGTTATCGCAGCTTCGGACTAGAAACCGTAACGCTACGTTATTTCAATGTCTTCGGGCCGCGACAAGACCCCGCCAGTCCCTATTCCGCAGTGATTCCGTTGTTCATCACGGCCATGCTGCGAGGCGAGACGCCCACAATTTTCGGGGACGGCATGCAATCCCGCGATTTTACATACATTGAAAACGTTGTTCATGGAAATCTACTAGCTGCGGATGCGGAAATCGTTTCTGGTGAACCTATTAATATGGCAAACGGCGAAAGTACTTCATTGCTTGATGTCGTTGCCCTCATCAACAAGCATCTCGTACCCGCTCAGCAAAGCAGCGAAGATTTCGAACCCATCGAGCCCATATTTGCTGCAGCACGCCAAGGCGATATTCTACACAGTCGCGCTGATATTGAACGTGCAATGAGTCAACTGCAGTACGAGAGTCAAGTGGATTTTCCCACTGGGATAGCCAAAACCGTTGAGTATTACCGTAATTTGCCTCGCTAGGTAAACCGATGCCACCGCTTTACAAGACACTCGTCGCTGTTGCCACGTATAACGAACGTGATAACGTTCAAAGCCTTGTCGAGGCTATCCGCCAAGCACTACCGAATACCGACATTCTAATTATTGACGACGGCTCCCCAGATGGCACAGGCCAATGGTGTGAAATGCAGGCAGATGAGCACCCATGGTTTCACTTAATTCAGCGAGGCAGCAAGCAAGGATTAGGCACTGCTACGGTCCGCGGAATGCAGTTTGCGATTGAACAAAAATATGACCTGTGGATTGCCATGGATGCGGACTTCAGCCATCCTCCAGATCAGTTGCCAAAAATGGTAGGCACAATTGGTAACTTGGAATCTCCAGATTTTGATTGTGTGATCGGCTCACGCTACATCAACGGCGGCGGCGTGGCCGGCTGGCCATGGTCGCGGCGGGTCATGAGTCGTGGAGTCAACCTTTATTCCCGCCTGCTACTCGGCCTCAAACCACGCGATTGCAGCGGGGCATATCGGTGTTGTCGAGTTGCCTTGCTATCACAACTGAATTTTTCGCAATTCCTGTCGCATGGTTATTCCTTCATGGAAGAGTTTCTTTGGCGAGTAAAGAAACTTAACGCACGAATAACAGAGATTCCGATCATCTTTACCGATAGGGAGCAAGGCGTCTCCAAGCTGAATAAGCGCGAGGCTGTCCATTCACTGTGGATCCTCTTTAAACTCGGTCTGCAAAACTGGCTTTGTAGAAAATAGCATCCATTCACGATTCAAAAGGGCCACACACATTTCAAAAGGGTCTGCTAACCGGTTTACAACCACTCTCATTGGCAACTAAAATCGTGACTATAAGCTTGTCTTTTAATATTCAAAACGATACAAACTCCTAAATCACGAAAGCATTGGTATGTCAGACAACAATGGCGAAAACGAAACTGAAAACACAAATGAGAACCCCAGCAGTTCCATTGATACAGTCATGCAAGAATCTCGCCTGTTTCCTCCAACTGATTCGTTCTTAGAAGGTTGTGAAATTGGCTCGCTCGACGCCTATGAAGCCCTGTATGACCGTGCCAAAGCTGACCCTGTTGCGTTTTGGGAAGACTTGGCTCGCAAAGAACTTCATTGGTTTGAAGACTTCCATACCACACTGAATTGGAATGTGCCCAATGCCGAATGGTTTATCGGTGGCAAGACGAACATATCCTACAATTGCCTCGATCGAAATCTAGAAAACAACGCTGATAAAACTGCCATTATTTGGGAAGGTGAACCCGGTGATGTTCGCACGTTCACTTATCGTGAATTACACAGCGAAGTTTCACGCTTGGCCAACGCTTTTAAGAAGGCTGGAGTGGAACAAGGGGACGTTGTTTCAATCTACATGCCCATGGTGCCTGAACTTGCATTTGCGATGCTTGCGTGTGCACGTATCGGAGCCGTCCACAGTGTTATTTTTGCTGGATTCTCTGCAGAATCTATTGCAGACCGCAACAACGACGCCAGCGCCAAAGTTCAACTCACCGCAGACGGTGCCTACCGCCGCGGCAATGTCCTCGAACTCAAGAAAATCGTCGATGAAGCACTTGAAAAATCACCCACTGTGGAAACCTGTATTGTCCTAGCCCGTACGGACACACCGGTTGAGATGAAAGAAGGACGTGATCTGTGGTGGAACGATTTACTAGAACAAGTAGACGATGATTGCCCAGCCACTCCACTCGACAGTGAAGCACCTCTGTTTATTCTTTACACAAGCGGTTCTACCGGAAAACCAAAGGGCATTAAACACACCACAGCGGGCTACAACTTGTATGCCAAGAAGTCCTTCGAGTGGGTGTTCGACATCCGCGACGACGACATTTTCTGGTGTACTGCCGATTGTGGTTGGATCACCGGTCATACCTATGTAGCTTACGGCCCTCTTTGTGCCGGAGCGACAATTGTGATGTTCGAAGGCGCTCCTAATTATCCCGAGGAAGACCGTTTCTGGGAACTCGTTGAAAAGCACAAAATCACGATTTTCTATACCGCTCCCACGGCCATCCGAGCCTTCATTAAATGGGGAGATCAGCATGTCGACAAACATGATCTATCAAGCCTGCGATTACTGGGTACCGTCGGCGAAGGCATTAATCCAGAAGCTTGGATGTGGTATCACCATAAAATCGGTGGCGGGCGTTGTCCGATCGTGGATACGTGGTGGCAAACGGAAACCGGCGGAATCATGATGTCCCCGTTGCCCGGAGCTATTGCAACGAAGCCTGGCAGCTGCACAAAACCGCTGCCCGGTATACTACCAGCGATTCTCGACGACTCCGGCGCTCCTGTAGGAGAAAACCAAGGCGGCAAGCTTGTCTTAACATACCCGTGGCCAGGTATGTTACGGGGCATTTGGGGAGATGACGCGCGATACCAAGAAGCTTATTGGGACATGTTTCCCGGACTCTACCTCGCGGGTGACAATGCACGTTGTGATGAGGACGGTTACTATTGGATCATGGGCCGCATTGATGACGTCATCAATGTATCGGGGCACCGACTTAGTACGATCGAAGTTGAAAGCGCCCTAGTCAGCCATGAAAAGGTTGCCGAAGCGGCTGCCGTGGGACGCAAGGACGACCTCAAAGGGCAAGCCATCGCCGTTTTTGTAACACTGATCGACGCCGAACCAACCGACGAGCTAAAACAAGAGTTACGAATGCACGTGCGAAAGGAAATAGGCGCACTTGCTCAACCCGACGATATCCGATTCACCAATGCATTACCAAAGACTCGTAGCGGAAAAATCATGCGTCGGCTGCTAAAAGATATAGCCGAAGGCAACGAAAACATTGGGGACACAACTACCTTAGAAGACTACACTGTCCTTACGCAACTACGAGCCGACGACGAAAGCTAAAGCAGCTTTAACGCGTGTTATTTGCCTTGAGAACTACATCCCACTTGTGCTGGCAGTCGTACTATCAGGGCTAGTAGGATTATCTTTATTGGTCAATCGTTTGTCAGCCGCGTTCCACTTGCGAATCATCTCTTTTGGGTTCTCAAAATTGAGATACGTCGGTTGCTCGTTCTCTGCTACCCGAGTTGCCATTCCGGCGATCCGCCAACCGTTGGCTTGCTTACGCAAAACCCAAATAATTTCAAACTTTTGAGCGAATCCATCGATACTCGTTTCGCTCCATTGACTGTTGACGTATGCTCCGCCTGACACTAACTCCAACGCACCAACACTAAACTTGGCCGTGGGCGAACCTGGACTACGGACCACGAGGTCGTGTTTCGCTGTTTCGGTTCGAGCCTTAGCCGTTAATAGACCCGTGACTTGTTCATCACTGCCTTGCTGCAGCGCCGTTAAAAAATGCTCGACAACCTGTTCCGGCGTCGCCGTAGCAGATAAATCGACAACAGGCGTAGAGGTTCCAATTGTCAAAGTGCGAGCGGGAGATTCCTGCGTAGGTTCCGCCAACTCCGCGTCGTATCCCGGATTTAGATTTACAACAGGTGCCACCAGTTCTTCAGAGCTGGTCGATTCCGTTTCCGCTTCACCACAACCTGTTGCGCCGATTAAACCTAGTAGTAATGTCACAACTACGCAGAGCATTAATGGTTTGTTTATTGAGAAACTCTTCATCGTCGTTCACCTTTTTTATCTCTGTATATTTACATCAATGCATCCCACACGATCACTGAATACCCTACGATGCAACGACAAATCACCGGTTATATTGGTTATGCCGCTTGCACTACCGCAAACGATACCGACAAAATTTGTACGCTAAGTCTCTCAAATACTAGTACTTCCCGTCAATCCTGAATCACTGGACCCCCAAACCAAATAAATACGTGAAAAGTTATTTATTAGGTGAAGATTTTTTGTTTATTCCTGCGATAATACGTTGATAGAGTGTGCAATGTGACATACAAAGCACACATTTTTATTCGAATAGTCATCGATTGGAGACGAAACTATGAAACGTTTTTTAACAGGCGGAATCGCCTTCGTATTGGTGCTGACGTTCGTTGTCAGCGGTTCATTGGTTGCTCAAGAAAAAGATAGTAAAAAGACCGGAGTTATCGCGACTACGACCGCTAAAGCAAAAAACACTGTCGGCAAGCTTCGTGATCGCGTTAAAGAAGCTGTCAAGCGAGACAAAGCTGAAAAGCCAGAAAAAGCTGAAAAGCCAGAAAAAGCTGACAATAAATCTGCTGTTAAAGACAAAATCGCAGCCACGACCGATAAAGCAAAAGAAACTGTCGGCAAGCTTCGTGATCGCGTTAAAGAAGCTGTCAAGCGAGACAAAGCTGAAAAGCCAGAAAAAGCTGAAAAATAGGCATTACGCCGCTACAGCAATGTAGATAAATCAAAAAACGCTCGTCATGGGTTTCCCGTGACGAGCGTTTTTTCATGGCCCTTAAAAGCATCAACCGAGAAATGCTTCTTGAAGTTTTTTGATGTACAGAGGCGACTCCGTCCGCGGGTCTCCCTTTTCTTCATACTCCAGCACAATGTAACCACGATAGGCGGCGTCTTTGAGGATCTTTGCCAATCGATCAAAATCTGCTGGTGTGCTTTCGCGGGCAGAATTACGGGTAACAACTTTTACTTGCACGTTCATCGCGTAGGGTGCGATCTGCTCAATTTCATCGTAGCAATTATCACTTGAAAAATTTCCCGTATCCAAATTAACGGTAAACCATGGGCTTTGCACGTCATTGACAAACTGCATCAAGCCCTTGGCAGTCGCTGTTGGACCACCGTGATTCTCTAATGCCAAGAAAACACCTTTGCTACCCGCGTAATCACAACATTCTTCAATTGCCGACACCATCAACTTGTGTGACGCCGCCTCATCGCGTCCTTGTTTGTGATGGCCCGCAAAAATCCGAATCACAGGCGCCGACATGGCTGCGGCATGGTCTACCCACGTTTTGACATGTTGAATCTGAGCTGCCCGTTTTGGATCATCTTCGCCGTACCCAAAATCATTGCCGACTGCCGTCCCAGAAACATCCAGCCCCAACGTGAAACAATGCTGTTTCAGCGAAGCCAAATAATCAGGTGTCACATCCTGAGGGAAATAGTACGACGTCAATTCCGTCCCTTCGAGTCCGAACTTGGCACAATCTGAAATAAAGTCGTGCATGGACATTTGTGGTTTGTCACCGCTGAGGAGAGACCGATAGCTGTAGGCTGCTAGCGAGAATTTAAACTTCGGTTCACCTGTCCGTTTAACCGGGTCAATCGCCGAAGCCAATGGTGCAGTGGCGCCCGCTACTGCCATCGTTGCGGCAGTGCTCTGAACAAAACGACGACGAGTGATTTTTTGGATCGAAGTTTCCAGAGGGGCGGTTGGTGGGCAATTATTGTTTTTCATGGTGAACCTATGCTGGCGATTAGTTGATTATATGAATGAAACTGGAGCGATACTTGTGATTCTATTTTAGCCGAGATGTGATTAGGACGTGAACCACTGCTGGATTTTTTCCCAAGGCTGTGTATTGGCGACATTGTCAGCCGTTAATCCACCTCGGCGAGCCTGCACGATACCATATTGCATAACGTCCAAACCAGTAACGCTGTGAGCGTCGCTACTTATGACAAGCGGGATTTCACGTTTCCGCGCGGCTGCGCAGTGCACATCATGTAAATCAAGTCTCGCGGGATTGGCATTAAGTTCCAACATTTTTCGATTGTCTTGGGCTGCTTGAAACACAGCATCCATATCGACCTGATATGCTTCGCGTCGGTTAATAAGGCGGCCCGTCGGATGTGCAATGATCTTTACGTGCGGATTCTCCAATGCCCCCACAATACGATCCGTAATCTGTTCGCGTGATTGTTTCTGTCCAAAGTGTACCGAAGCAATTACCCAATCGGCCAACGCGAGGACTTCATCTGGCAAATCCATCCCACCCGCTTCCAGAATATCGCATTCAATTCCTTTGAGCACTAGAAAATCGTCTTCGATCGTTTCGTTAAACCGATCGACCTCTTCCCATTGCTGTACCACGCGTTCAGCCGTTAACCCACGCGCTACCGACACACGCTGAGAGTGGTCCGTAATGGCAATATATTGCAAGCCGCGTTCTCGCGCCGCTGCCACCATTTCAGCAATCGTTGCTTTACCGTCAGTGGCTGTTGTATGCATATGCAAGTCGCCCTGAATCTCACTTAATTCAATCAATTCCGGCAATGCACCCTGCTCTGCCCACTGAAACTCTTCCCGAGCTTCACGCATCTCTGCAGCAAAGTGGGGCAAGCCCAACACTTCATAAACTTCTTTCTCAGTCGCTCCTGCCACCTGTACTTCTTGATCACCGTCAACTTTAAAGACGCCATATTCGTTGACTTTCATGCCGAGTTGTTTAGCGTGACCACGAACAGCGACGTTGTGATCTTTAGAGCCTGTGAAATATTGCCAAGCAGCTCCAAAGGACTCCTGCTTTACAACCCGCAAATCTACTTGGAAGCTATTAAGCACGCGGATTGACATCTTCGTATCACCCCGCACCAGCGTCTGCTCCCATTGCGGGAACTCGGCAAAGCAATCCATCACATCAACAGGCTTAGTGGAAATGACCAAGAGATCCAAATCGCCTACTGTTTCACGCCCGCGACGGTAACTTCCCGCCAGTTCAATCCGCTCAACTGCGGGGCATGCTTGCAAATGTTCGCGCAACGTCTCGGCAAGCTCGTCTGCGGCCGACCACCGAATACGTGAATTGGCGGCAGCAGCGATGGCGATACCGTCGAGAATGGATTGTTCCGTTTTGGCAGCGAACCCCTTAAGCTCTTGTACTTTGCCGTCTTCACAAGCAGCTTGAAGTTGATCCAGAGTCTGAATATTTAGTGTCCGATAGAGAGCGGCGGCTTTCTTGGGGCCCAAGCCGGGAATTCGTAGTAAGTCCAACACACTCGCTGGAATCACTTCAAGTAATTCGTCAATCTCAGCGATGTTATCTAGCTCGATTAACTGCGTTATTTTCTCGGCAACACCTTTACCTATTCCTTGAACGTCGGTGATTTTGCTCGGATCGTTGTGCACCATGGTAGCAAACGAATCGGGGAAATCCTTGATTACTCGGGCACCGTTACGATAGGCACGAATCTTAAATGAATTCGCGCCGCTAAATTCTAATAAATCCGCTAGCTTGCCAATTTCCGCGGCAATCGCAACATTATCTAAATCCATTTCGTTTTCCCTCACAGTGCTTCGTTGAACCTAACCTAAGGTGACAGCGATTATAGGCTATTGCAATAGTTTTGTGGTTACTGGGTCAGAAACTCAACTTCTTCGTAAAACCGCTGGATCTGCGGCGGATGTGTTGGCCGCCACATCGAACATCAAACAAAAAAACGAACAAATATTTTATTTTCTTTCGCCCTCACCTCAAAACTGTGACCTACCTTTGTTTCAGATGGTGAGAGTGTGTCTTTACTCGGCAGTTTAGGCATTTCGCTGTCAAACAAACGCGGGAGTTTGTTTGCAGCTCCTCACTTATCAAAACAATTAAACCAAGTGAAAACTTGATTCCAGCATGTCCTAAACGGTGGGTAAGAGCACCAAAATTGGGGCGGCACGCAGCGTAATCGTTATATTCGATGTAAACACTTAAACGCATCGAATTCGCAGTGTAATGTGAAGAAATTTTACCACAATACACCTGCAGTGATTACACTGAGTGTTGGCGGAATTTATTCCTATTATGTGTTTAATTCATCCCTACTTTCGCCCACTAAACAGCGAGGCAGAGTGGCATGAGCACAACACATAATTAACGCGAAGAGAGAGAGAAGTAGAATGAATATTTGCATTAACAAAAGCATACTTGTGAAACAGAGTCTTGCTGTTCTAGCAGTCATGCTGTTCAGTACAGCCAGCGTCTCAGCCGACATTTTTGATGTCATCGCTGGTCGCCAACCAATCTTGCCAGTGTACAACGCTCCTGCAGCCAAAGAAGCGGAGAGAGTTGAAGTCAAGAAGCCTATCAAAAATGGCCACGAAGTCATCAACCCGATGACTCCCTTTTTCCCTCGTCAAGTTGTAGTGGATTACAAGTTAGAAACTCACTACGAAACCAAGTGGGTAAAGATTCCAACCACACTGTACCGACCAGACGTTGATCTACACGCTCGTCCCGGTCAATCAATTTTATTCAAACCTGTGGAAACATACACTTGGAGATTACGCCAAGTACCGGTGCAATCGTATCGTCCTGTGTTAGAAGATTCGCCAAAAAATATTTTTTCGCGAACTTACATTCCACGACTCAGCGATATACTCGAACCGATCTTCCCGCGTTGTGATACATCAACGGCAGCGGAATCACCAAAGAGTCCCTATTACGATGGCAGCAATCAACCCGATCTTCCGGCAACGCCAAATGGAAACAACGAAAATATTGTTCCTGTGGAACCTGCTGATCAACGCCCATCGCTTGATCCTGAAGTTTTGCGACAACCAGGTGTAACACCAGACGCTGCCGTAGAAACTCGTAAGGTCGAAATACCTGAGGACGACACTACAGCGGAAGGTGAATCTGTTTTGAAGAAACCAATTGTCACTCCTGCTGAACAGCCAGCGTCAGATGATCCAGACAAGACAGACGAGGAAGCACGAGATCCGAATCAACCCATTCCAGATCCTGCAGTCAAGGAAGCCAAACCGGAAGCCAAAACGGTTGTGCCTGAATTGGTAAATCCACTTGATCGTACCGTTCAAATCAGAATCCCACAGATGACTCCAGTCTTTGTGGGTACGACGGTCAGCACGACTCCAATAATTCGCCCAGCCACCGTTATCTTAGACGACGAAGGCTGGATTCCGCTGAAGTAGTCATCGACAATATAATCTCTCTATGCATTCTGTTTCGAGTGCAGAGCGATTCGCGTTGCCACTTTTGATTAAGCCAATCAAAAGTGGCATTTTTTATAGTGAAGACGTTTTCGGCCCGGTCCGTTGCTCATATAAGTCATAGCAAGCAAACAACAATTCTCGCACGTTATTGCCAAAGCGTTGGTACAACTCTCGAGCATCACTCGCGGAAACGACCTGCTCCACCTGTTGGGCTTGCTGCAAACTATGCACTATTTCAAGCACGAGTGTCTCTGTTGCTACGAGCTGCACTAGGCTAGGCAAGCGTTGGGTTTGGTGGCAAGTAATAATCAGAGAGTGCGCGTGTTTTTCCGCATAACGAATGATTCGTCGTCGCGTCCACCAACTAAGTTTCTCAAAGCCGTCAACAAACAACACATCAGATTCTTGTAAAAGCAGCTTAACTTCAGCAAATTTCAACGGCGGACCGTCATGAGGAAACTCACCGCACGCGTAAGCCAAGTGGTTTGAGATTGCTTGTTGCTCGAGTTGCGATTGGAGAGCTCGCAACAGGCTCGATTTCCCGACTCCGTGCTCGCCGAGAATCTCACAACGCGGAGTATCCTTTATGATTTGAGCGGCTAATTCACTGACAGAGGTAAACCCATTTGGTAGGAACGTCATCTGGCCCGGTTTCGTCCACCGTGTTTCGAATGGATTTACTGAGGCTCCCACGATTGCTTGATTACGGTCCACTTCTCAACTCTGTAGCAAAGGAACGCGTTGTAATTGAAATCCCTGATCATGAATATATTCACGCAAAGTTTGTCCATCCCGCTGAACTAATATACGTACACGCACACACCACTGAATCTTCAGATTTGTACCTTCGTAGCTAAACGGGCTGTTAGGCAAAGTCGTCGTAAAGTGCGTCAATGCACGCAAATCGGGTTGATCGAGATGTCGAGATTTACGTGTCTCTCGCTGGTAGTAATGAATACCTTGATCCTCGTCACCTTTACCACTTGTGTACCACAACACAGCAGCCTCGACCGAATGCATCTCGTCGCTTTCTACGGCATCGATTTGATATTCACATTCGAGAATGTCGCCTGATTGGTATGCGCGGTCTGCGAGGTCTAAACGAATACTAATTAATGGATCAAACTGCATGAGCATCTCCACTGGAAATGGTCGCATCATCGACATCCTCAATAGGTGGATGCACAACCAATGAAAACCCTCGTCGGATTTCTGCGTATTCGCGATATCGTCCAACGGATACAATTCGCCATTGCAGACAATTGAAATTTGACTGAAACGAATGCATTGCGTCCTGCGGAATGGTTACGCTAAATGTCTCCGCGAGTGGCGACTTTGAAGTAATTTCGAATCGACGCTGCACAAACAACTGCTCGCGAAGTATCTCAAGTGTTTCCGTGCGGACATCCGTGCCTTGGTGATAACTCGTAACCTCTTCACAAATCAAAAACAATCGCAACGATCGCACATACAACGCACCGCTTTGGGAAATGGCGACGTCGATTGTTTGCCCAGGGTAAATCGGTTGATGCGACACTTCAACTATTAACGGATCAATATTTATTTGGTTCTTCAATTCACGTGCTAGCAGGCGACCCGACCAAACTGCGAATCCGATCGATGGTAACAGAGATAATGTCGGTAACCACCAACTCCATCCACTGTGATTGGACGTGCGGTATTGACTGATGCTGTAGCCTACTAAAAACAACGAGACAACGGTCCAAGTCGCGAAGAACACAATAACCGACATGATTTCAATTGATTTCCCGGTTGTAACTGGTAACCGCCACGGTTGCGTGCTGCCAGGACTCATTAACAATGTATCAATTATCGGTACATTAGGCAGACGCCGAGCCGCCTTGCTTTTTTGAGTAAGGTCAAAACGATGCGCATTTTGTGTTAGTGAAAACCGTAGACCATCACCCACTCGGCTACCTAGTAACCCCGTGACAAGCCCCTGAATTCCAAATCCAATAAATGACAGAATCACAATTCCTAGCAGCCAACTGGCAACACCGCCAGGCAAGTTCATCAGAAAGAACACACCTGAAATCAAACCAAACAACAATAGCGTCAGACTAAACGCGACATTACCGATGACTCCGAATTTCGAAGATACGCTGTGACGACTTCCTCGCTTTTTTCCAAGAATTCTGATAAGTTGGCGCGACAAAATTTAATTCGATTCAACAGAAGGAAATAGTTTGGTGATTAAAAATTAATGCGTGAATATACCAAAAACCTATCCGCAATTCAATTTGTGATACTTCGTGGTTGTTACCCACCAATGTCATTAACAAAACTAAGGCAATTTCAAGGCCGTCAGTTTACCTTGGTTGCCTTGGTTATTACGAAAATAAAAATAGCCGTCAGACAAAGCCGGGAAACAGCGGGTTGTGGAAGCACTAACTTTAGCTCGAGCGACTTCCTCGTACTTCGTCGAATTTGCTTTTACTAAAACCAATTCTCCCGATGTATTGAGTGCGAGAAACTTGTCTTTGACTAAAATCGTATGAGCAACTCCAAAATTAGCCTTTTCCCACTGCACTTTACCGCTGGCCATGTCAATACAACGAAGTGCTGCCACTCCAATATCTTCGCGACCATGGGTGCCAAACAAATGGCCATCGTATGGCAGCGGAGTTGCGTATTGACTCGACAAAATATCATCACCGGACCATTGAACTTCAAAGTTCTTCCCGTCCTGTACAAGTTTCAACATGCGAGCGCCTATTCGATAGCTAGCGGTCAGAAAGACATGCTGACCGATCGTTACTGCTGTTGCGCCGTTAACGGTTGGCCCCTGTTTACCAAACGGAGTGCTAAATAACAATTTCCCAGTCGTTGGATTTAACGCAATGGCTTGCATCCGAGTAATAAACAAAGCGTAGTTGGATCCGCCAATGGAAAGGACCGTTGGCGAAGAGTAACTCGCTTTCTCAGTCGTGGCTTCCCAGACTGTCTTTCCGGATCGTATATCAAGCGCGACAATTCCCACCTTGATGCCACCGACATTGACGAGAACATGATCCTCCATCACCAATAGACCACTGCCCGCACCAAAATATCCATCTGGTGCTTGGTAATCTTGTCCGAGCGTGCGACTCCATTTCGGTTTCCCCGTCGCCAAGTCTAAACAGTGCAAGTCCGATGCGGCGCCAAACACAAACACTAGGTTGCCGGCGACAACCGGAGTCGCGCGAGGACCTGAATCGGGGTTAAAGCCACCGCGATAATACGCTTTGAAATCCTGGCTCCAAATAACTTTACCGGATTTAGCATCCAACGCCTCAACACGTTCACTATCATCAATACGATGAAAGACAATCACTTTCCCGCCCACAGCAATCGGGCCTGCAAAACCACTACCCAATGTGTGACTCCAAGCAGTCACTGGACCACTGTCCGGCCAAGCCTGTAAGGGTTTCTCTTCTTGCGCGATGCCGTTGCGACTTGGACCAAGGCCCTGTGGCCAATCACCACCCCATAGAACGGAACAGGAAGTGCTAACTAAAACGAAGGTTGCTAGGTAACCCCAAGGGATTTTGATATGTCGTTGCATTATTTTTTTCCGGTGAAATGATTTCAGTCGCACCTATTATTTTACTGCACTTCGCGAAGCATTGAAAATCGTAAATAAAAAGGACTCCGATGAATGATTGACCATCGGAGCCCTAGGTTTAAAAATTTTCGGCTGAATAAGGACTTGCCTACGCAGCGACAGCTGAATTGGTACGGAAGAAACCGATTGCCTCAAGGGCATCGTAGACTTCCTCTAAAGTCTTACCACCAAAATTTGAAATGCTTAACAGATCTGCCGGTGTTGCATGCAGCAAGTCTTTTACCGAGAAGATACCTTTTTCTTCTAAGCAATTGGTCGTACGAACTGTTAGACCAATTTCTGCTGTGCTAAGTTCCAAACGTTGCTTTAAGCTACGACGCTGCTCTTCCACAGCACTTAACGGAATGCGTGTCATGGACTCCCTCCCAAAAAAAACGTGAGTTTAATATTTGACCATCCTTGGTCAGTACACGCTTTTACACGAAAGCGCGAAGCACAAATCATACAGGACTGGCACTAAAATGACAAAACAATTATGGAAAAACTTTGACAAAGTGCTATCACTATACAAATCAATTTTACCAATACGAGGGGTCGGATAATTTTCAAAATCTGGTTGCTCCCCCAATCAAGTACTACATGGCACCGCTCTGTCACACGCCTACTCACGTTATTCAATGAGTTCTTCTATAATGATTATTACTAACGAAGCAACACTATGAGGATTCTCACACGTCATCATGTCTGAAGACATACTCGCATCGCTCACGGAGGTTCAGCGCCAAGCAGCGTCTCATATCGACGGTCCGCTTTTGATGATCGCCGGTCCCGGCAGTGGCAAGACACGCGTGGTTACATATCGCATTGCCTACATGATCTCCCAAGGCGTGAATCCTAATAACATTCTAGCGCTAACGTTCACCAACAAAGCAGCCCAGGAAATGCGACTTCGCATCGAGCGTTTGGTTTCCGCTCCAGGTTACTGGATGGGAACCTTTCACGGATTCTGCGCTCGTTTATTGCGACAACACGGAAACCTTGTCGGGCTCGCAGAGAACTTTACCATTCTCGACAGCAAAGATTCCAAACAAGCACTCAAGCGAGCAATCGACACGGCTAACATCCAGTTAACGCACACATCGGCGGACTCCATCGCTTGGGAAATCAGTAATGCAAAAAGCAACTTGCTGACTCCCGATGAATACCAAACGAGTAGTGCCAATAGTTATAGCGCTCTTACGGAGGTAACTCGCAAGGCCTACCCCGCCTATAAAAAGTATCTACTGCAAAGCAACTCCGTCGACTTCGATGATCTCTTGTTGCACGTTGCCGTGATGCTGCGCGACAACCCCGAACTCCGCGCTCAACTTGACGACCGCTATCGCTATATCATGGTCGACGAATATCAAGACACCAATCTCGCTCAATACGCCATCGTCCGCGCGCTGTGTCTTAACAACCAAAACCTATCCGTCACCGGCGACCCCGACCAATCAATTTATGCATGGCGCGGCGCAAATATTTCCAACATTCGCGAATTTGAAAAGGACTATCCCACTGCCAAGGTTGTTCATCTAGAACAAAACTATCGCAGCACCGGAAAAATACTCAGCACCGCCGATGAACTCATCGCCCACAACCGCCATCGTAAACCCAAAAAGTTATTCACTGACAATGAAGCTGGTGAACCCGTACGACTCGTGTGCTTTGGGCACCCCAATGACGAAGCTGCAGCTATCGCACAACGAATTGCGGCCGAAGTCAAACGCGGTGAACGAGAGTACAAAGATTTCGCTATCTTCTTTAGAGTGAACGCCTTCTCGCGACCCTTGGAAAGAGCTCTCCGCAGCCAATCCCCTAAAATACCCTTCCAGATTGTCCGTGGCTTGGAATTTCTCAAACGTAAAGAAGTCAAGGATATCATTGCCTACCTCCACCTAGTCAACAATCCGGCGAATAACGTCGCTTTTGAACGCGTTGTAAATATGCCGCCCCGTGGAATCGGTAAAACCACTCTGGATCGCCTCCGCATCCACGCCGAGCGATATCAATTGACGATGCTCCAAGCCTCTCGTGAAGCGGGTATGATCGAAACGCTATCTAAACGCGCTGCCGCTGCAATTAGTCGCTTCGTAACGCTAATCGACGTCTTCACCACCTCGGTCCATCTACCACTGGGTGATCTGATTATCGAAATTGTCGATAACTGTGGATTCACTGCCTACCTCGAAAAAATCGACGAGAAAACCGGGGAAGATCGAAGTGCCAATGTGGATGAATTAATCAACGAAGCCCGCGAGTTCCAACAGAATTTTGACGAAGATAAATCCGAAAACGCAGCAGACCCCACCGCGAATGACCAAACCGATCTTGAAGTATTCCTCGAACAAGTAGCGCTTGTTAGCGAAGTCGACGGACTCGACCAAGACACTAATAAAGTCCTGATGATGAGTCTCCATGCAGCCAAAGGCTTAGAATTCCCCTCTGTTTTCATTGTCGGCGTAGAACACGGTATATTACCGCACGAACGCAGCATGGACGACGACGCGTCCCTCGAAGAAGAACGGCGTCTCTTGTTTGTCGGCATCACTCGAGCAGAGCAGCAATTGCAAATCAGTTATTCTCAGCGTCGCACCTTTCGCGGACAAACGCGAATCGCATCTCCCAGCCAGTTCCTTTATGAACTTCCTCGTGATGACATGCAATGCACCCTTCCTACCGGAGGGCTCGCATCGATCGGCAACCACCCCAACAGTGATTTTGAACCGACCGCGGATTATTTTGAGCACCCCGAGCAGTCAAATCATGATGTATTAGCGACTGAAGAAATTGAGGCCAAGCTCCAGCAAGCTCAATCAATTCTAGAACAAGTCAGTGATAACAACTCACAACAGGAACCATCTCCAAAAGACCATCTCGCTAATGAACTCGCGTCCATGACCAACATTTCAACAGCCTCGGATTTACAAGCATCAACAGACAATGAGGGTAGCCAGAGCAACACGGCAAAAAAAATTGCGCTCACAGATTTCAAACAAGGCATGCTCGTCTCCCATCAACGTTACGGTTCCGGCGTGATCGTGTCGATCTCCGGCTCGGGCGACAAACTAACCGCCACGATAAAGTTTCTTGACCAACAGCAGCGGCAATTCCGCTTGGCATTCGCGCCGCTCATGTACATGGACTCTTAAATTTACACCACTAATTACAACCGCCACTAATGACCGCTCACCAATTCAATAAAATTGCCGCGTACCGTAGTCCTGCGGAATTGCGCGCACGTCTGCTCGAGCTCAACATCGAATTGCCCTGTGATGACGAAATTCAAACTACCGCTAGCGGTTCACCGCTAGCTGCGCCAATCCAAATTGGAGATTATCAAGTAGGCAACCGCTGGGGCATACATCCCATGGAAGGTTGGGACGGTAACCCCGACGGTACACCAAGCGACAAAACGTTTCGCCGCTGGAGGCACTTT
>Ga0302132_10000727_pt1 | contig 18797 bp, 18 predicted proteins | sample CB9_321_MG_FD_203113 | JGI IMG/M metagenome (GOLD analysis project Ga0302132, IMG submission 203113) | Marine microbial communities from Western Arctic Ocean, Canada - CB9_32.1 | ecosystem: Environmental > Aquatic > Marine > Oceanic | place: Canada: Western Arctic Ocean | collected 2017-09-19
TCGAAGCGCTACGCACAATCTCTCAATGGAGCCGAAAGGCAGCCCTTCTGAGGACTACTCGACCTCGGCTTCGCCTCTCCCTGTCTCGCAGCGATATACAATGATCTAGTTCAAAATGATGCTTTGATTTGTACCAAAAAAGCATTATATTTCAAATTCCCTTAAGTTTTCTTTTATACGCTATTTTTTCGCCTTTATATGCCATCGAAAATACAAGGGAGATTTAAAGATGTAATTTCTGCGTGTTGCTCGGTCGTTCATAGAAGATTTTGGCTCCTGCCAAAATCGAATCACTACCCTCGCAGATGGTTTTGCCTCAGAAGCTCTTACTTTAGGCTCTATTGAGAAATGGTTACACATCACTTCAGAAGAAAGTATTTTGATGAAGAAACATGCCCGCATAAATCTATATTGTATAAGGGATATAGTCGTGTTTAGGAAGCAAAGCAACCCAATTGCATACGCATCCTGACTTAGCCCACTAGGACAGGCTGTTAAACGGAAGAATTATAGAAACTCATTCATTTTATTAACATCATCTATAGATAACCCTTTGGTTTTTTTAATAAAACATGTCCTGTCAATTTTTCCATTCCCTAGTATGGGGAATTGTTTTATAAAAAAAATGGCTTTTGGTATTTTTCGTGCATGAACTTTACCTTTAAGTGACTCAAGAATGTTTTTTTCATTTATATGCTTATAGACTGCAATAAATGCAACAGGAACTGAGCCACCAATAGGATCGATAACTGGCACTACGACTGCACTTATAATAGCATCAATTTTTTCTAAATGAGCCTCTATCTCTCTAGGATAGATATTTGTTCCATAAGATGTAAACATGAACTTTTCTCTTGCAGCAAAATAATATATCTTATGTTTAGTATTAAACTTTGCAATATCGCCTGTATGGTAATAACCATCTTCATCTAATGGATTAACAATAATCCCATTTTTCATATAGCCCATCATGAGTAAGGGTGAGTTGCCTACAACTTCTCCAATGTCATTATCCTTGTCATATTGGCGCTTATGAATCAGTTTAATATTTGTATTTATTGATGGGGCCCCCAAAATTCCATCTTCAATGTGAGTCAAATCACTATCAACTTTATGAGTAATAAAACCAAAGCCTTCTGAGGATGCATAGGTAAGAGTAATATTTGCCTGAGGGAACATTTCTTTTATTTCTTTAATGAAATCCTTCGACAGATACTCTCCTCCAATCCTGATTTCCTCTAAGAATGGAAACTGTAGATAAGTATTCTTTTTCCATTCTTCAAGTATAGATTTTGAAATGCTTGCAACACCACCATAGTGAGTTATTTCTTCTTTTAAGAGAGTCTCTAGTAATGCTGGACCAGATGTTGTGGTTGGTAAAACAACCGTAGCTCCACAAATGGTTGCAGAGGGTACAGTGCATAGAATCCCGCTGGCGTACCCTATTGGTGATGGTTGTAAGATGATACTATCTTTCTTTATATTTTGACATTTCTCTATAAACTCTCCCCACTGATTCATACCTAATAAGTTATGAGCTATTAGTTTTGGCTCTCCAGTGGACCCTGATGTGGTTAATAATACAGCTTCTTTAGTAGTATTTAGGTTTGATATCAAATCCTGCATTTTTTGTATATAGTTGTTTTTAAATGACAATATGTTTTTGAACTCATCATAATTTAAAATGTTGAGATTAGTGCTGTCCATTTCTAATAGTTTTTCTGCAAATTCATTGCAAATTATAATACATTTGCATAAAGAGTTTTTGAGTAGATGTTTGATTTCATATATCCCTAATATTGGAGCCATAGAAACCACGCATCCTCCTCTAGCAATAATAGCAAAATAGACTAAAATAGTTTCAGGTTTCATGCCCATATGTATACCAACCTTATCAGTTGGATTTATACCTGAAATATCAAGAAAATCACATATTGCAACTATTTTTTTTAAACTTTCCAAGTATGTTATATGTTTCTCTCCTTGCTTTATATATACTTTTTGTGGGTCATCTTTTACATGGTTTAAGAAATGATCTAGTACATGTTTTATTGGCATATGGCTCAACTCAATATAGATAACATTACATACAGGTATAGTTTACCTTTTATTAAAAAAAAGTTTTATTTAGTCGTTTACCAAATGGGTAATAGAATTCCAAACCTAATCATGACAACAGAGTAGAGACATCTTGGTAACAATATCATATCAACCACACCAATTGAAACTGCGTAGACTACACAGAAATAAAGTATGAGATATCATCGCATCCAACGTCTCAACCACAGGCCACGACACAGCTTTGGCTGCAATTAGCTGGTCGCATTAATATACATTTATATGGGTCGTCAAAAAGTGGTATTAATGTTATGGACTTCCTACAATTACAGACATTTTATTTCCGCTAAACATAATAAGCACATCAATACTCTAGGAGCCCTAAATTAACAACATCAAACTACTTGATATTGATTTAGCTAAAAAACAAATTCCAACTACTACTGTACTTTTGATACTGTTATTTGATATCCCATTGAAAAAAACAATACAACCACCAAATAAATAAGTCATTTCTAAACAATTAGATACATTTTATGGCTTACCCTTTTTCCAGCACAGAAAGTTCAACAGAAATCCGAGAAATTATTTACCAATCATTTGATAGTCGCAATGATTTATCAATGGAATTACTTGATGCATTATCAGCAGAAACTAAAGTTAGCTCTGCTGTTGAGTTGTCACTCTCACATCATTTAACTAGACAATACAGCAGTCATGCTAAACAGAAAGATCAGAATGATACCTATGTTTTAACCGCTGACTCTAAATACAGTACCGTTAAAGCGGTGGATGACGCTTATGCAGTTGGTGACCATGCGCTTAATCGTGATGTACAAAGATAATTATGACGAGCAGCTATAATATGATAAGCCACCTACTTGAAATAACTCAGATGGTTTCAGCCTATAGTATTTCTCATCCACAGACTTTGACTGATCAGTGTATGGTTGTGTCATAACTTCTTGGAGCTCTCGAACTAAAGTATAGTTTCCTGAGGACGCTTGCTGATATGCAGGCATAACAAACCACTCTCGCAAATTGTATTTTGGATTGACGAGTTTCATCTGCACAGAAAGCTCCTTACGAGAGCACTCATGATCAGCATTTGTACCATCAATAAGGATGAGAGATTTCCATTTTGTGAACCACTGCAACCATCGCTGATTCATTTTTTCTGGGTCTGTAGGCCACATTGGAGTCATGCTGTGCTTGAAGTTATTGTAGAAACTTTTTTTAAGGTGGGAAATATCATCAGGCACCATAGATAGTTCACGGAAGAAAATTGTGTAATCTACAGGTGTCTGTCGCATGAGCATTTCGAGCTCACTGAATAATTCTTCGTGAAAAGCGCCAAGCCCAAGTTTAGAAGCCCACATCATGTCCATTTGTGTTTGCATAGCTTTCGTAAACCCACTTTGAAGCACTTCAATCTGCCGCAGATAGTCATGATTCGAATGCAGCAACGGCCTTAATGCGCCTGCAAACGTGTGGAAGTTGCGCTCCGCTGCCACTGTCTGGTTCATGAACGAGTAGTGATCTCCACCACCTGTCCATGGCTGGTATTTAGGATTAAACTCATCACAGAATCCAAATGGGCCATAGTCAAGTGTGAAGCCACCAGCCGCGCAGTTATCACTATTAAAGTTACCTTGGCAGTAGCCAACACGGATCCAGTTTGCCACAAGAGATATTAGGCGCTTACGGAATTCGATGGCGAGCAAAACCACTTTTTCAGCCATACTGAGATTATTTTTGATCACCTTACCGTACTCACGATCAATCAAGTGCAACACAATCTTCTCAAGCTCTTCCATTGCTTTTGGATGTTCTTTCTTACGGGCACGTCGACCAAATAGCTCTAGTTGTCCGACCCTAATGAACGAAGGCGCTACGCGTGTCGAAATGGCGACTGCCTCGGATATAAGCATGTCTGGATTCCTCGAGAAAGATCCACTAGAGTACCAAGGCCGCTTGACTTTATCTGCTTTAGAAACGTACAAGCTCAGGGACATTGATGTGGGCACTCCGAGTGCGTACATGTGCTCCTGCGCCAAGAATTCTCGGATACTCGAGCGCAAGACTGCGCGACCGTCTGCGCCACGACAGTACGGAGTTCTTCCTCCACCTTTCAGCTGCATTTCCCAACGTCGATCGTTGATAACCGCTTCCAGAACGGAAATTGCACGGCCATCACCGTAGCCATTTCCAGTCTGGAACGGGCACTGATGGTAGTATTCAGTGCCAAAGATCGAAAGTGCATAGCCACATGACCAACCAACCCTACGCATAGGTTCAGGAACCTGCGACATATCACCAGAGAACATCTTTGCGAAGTCCGCTGAGGTGGCCATGCTGTCGTAAAATCCAAGTTCGCGAAAAAAGTTTTTGCTGTGTGAGACGTACTCTGGCTCTTTAATAGGTGTGGGATTGACGAGGACATAGTGACCCGTAAAGACTTGTCTTGCTTCATGGTCTACTCCATTTAATTTTCCATTAGGGTCACAGTTAAGAGTGTCCATAAACGAGTAACATGCCAATTTGGCAAGATCATCAAGTGTAGCTATGGTTCGTGGAACTGCCTTGAACAGTCGTTTTGTCATGTGAGTACTCCATGTGTGAGATAGAATGTCTGCCTTCCTTCTGCGTGATCCATCGCATTAATGATTTCCTTAATTGCTATCATACAACTTATCCTCTGACCGATAACTTACACGGGCAATATTAAATCTCCATCATTTCAAAATCCTGCTTACCTGCAGAGCAATCGGGACATTCCCAATTTTCTGGGACATCTTCCCATTTCGTCTTTGGTGGAATTCCATGATCGTGACAGCCATCTTCTTCATTGTAGATATAACCGCAGATAAGACACATATAGCTCTTAAAAATATAATTTGACATAAATGTTCACCCGCATGTTATTGTAGTAATTCTGTATTTTATAGTGACCTTAAATAATCTCTTACTTTTCTAAGGCCTTCAGAAACTCTATTCTTGATTTCAGAACGCATATTTTGATCCTGAGCATCGAGCTCATTTATACAATCTAATTCAAGGTCTTTTAACTTTATTATTTTTTCTTCTTTTATAAGATTAGAGTTAAATATTTTATCTGCCTCATCTCTCATGTTCATATCATACCCCCAGATATCAATCCTCATTAAAATAATATCTTACGGTAAGCAATTTGTATATTTTTGACTTAAAATATATTTTTTAATTTACTCATAGTAATAGAGGGCTACAGGACGGGGCACATTAAACCCGCAATCTGACCCACCCCTAGAATTTGGGACACTTGTCCACCCAGAAATAGGAGTATAAAGTTCCAAATCAAAAGTACACTACTAATATCGTAGCTGACCCTTCTGTTGTACTATTTTTGTATTTTTAGACACTGATTTGCAAACTCTATATCTTCAGAAACCGTAATCTTAATGTTAGAACGACGACCTTCCATAAGAATAGGTTTAAACCCTGCATATTCTACCGCAGAAGCTTCATCGGTAATCACCACATTGTCTTGTAGAGCTTTATGAACACTTTTTATCAAAATTTCATAGGAAAACATCTGAGGTGTTTGCGCCAACCATAGGTCAGAACGATCAACTGTTTTCACAATATTATCAAACATATCTGCCTGCTTCACAGTCTCATAAACTGGCAATGCAAGAATTCCGCCAACAGACTCGGTCACCTCCACCATATGATATAAAGCATCTACATCATCAGATGACACACAAGCCCTAGCAGCATCGTGCACCATGACCCATTGGTCATTCTTCACTTTTTTCTTAAGCGATTGTAGGGCATTAAAAACGGAGTCAACTCGATTTTTTCCACCTATGCAAATTTGCACGTGTTGATGTTTTACATAGATTGAGTGAGTCCAGTGTTGATCTTTTGGGTGTAGAACCACCATAATATTTTTGATCACATCAGAGCGTAGTAACTTTTCAATGGTGGTATCCAGAATTGTTTTATTATTATGTAATTTTAGATATTGTTTTGGAACTTCTGACTGCATTCGAGAGCCGATACCTGCCGCAGGCACAATACACCACATTAAAAGCCACCATGTGGAATAACTTGATAAAAAGTTTCACCTTTCTTAATAAAACCAAGATCCATTCTTGCCAGCCCTTCAATCACTTCATTATTATGCCGTAAACTCAGTACTTCATCATAAAGCATATTATTACGTACTTTGACTTTTGCATTTTCAATATTTAGTTTTTGCACTTGCGTTTGCAACTGAAAAATTGAAGCAACACCGTTTGAAGTATTCCATAAATCAATTTGTAACCAAATAATGCCTGCTAGCAATGTAGCAACGAGTAATTGATATTTTGAAATAAAGCGCATTATAATTATGGGCCGCTATTTTATCTGCTTAAATGCGTTCAATCCTGGATATATTGCCTTGTCTCCAAGTGCTTCTTCAATTCTAAGTAATTGATTATACTTCGAGACACGGTCTGAACGACAAAGTGAGCCTGTTTTAATTTGACCTGCATTGGTCGCAACCGCCAAATCCGCAATCGTTGTGTCTGAAGTTTCTCCAGAGCGATGTGAGATAACTGTCGTATAACCTGCATCATGTGCAAGCTTAATAGCTTCAAGCGTTTCAGTCAGTGTCCCAATTTGATTGAGTTTAATCAAAATAGAGTTTGCAATATGCTTATCAATCCCTTCTTTTAGGATTTTAGTGTTAGTCACAAATAAATCATCACCAACAAGCTGAACTTTATCGCCCACTTTTTCTGTTAGTAACTTCCATCCATCCCAATCATCTTCATCCATACCATCTTCTATGGTAATAATCGGGTATTTATCTACCCATTCAGCAAGATAGTCTACGAATTCGGCAGAAGTAAGACTTTTACCTTCTGATTTTAAATGATACTTTCCATCTGAATAAAACTCTGTACTTGCAAGATCTAAACCGATATAAACATCTTCACCTGGCTTATAACCTGCTTCAACGATGGCTTTCATAATCATTTCAATCGCCATTTCATTGGATGGTAAGTCAGGTGCATAACCACCCTCATCACCCACGCCTGCCACACTATAACCTGAAGATACAAGCACTTTTTTTAGCGTATGGAAGATTTCAGTTCCGCAACGTAATGCTTCTGAAAATTTATCAAAACCAACGGGTAAGATCATAAATTCCTGCATATCAACATTGTTATCGGCGTGCTCACCACCATTAATGACATTCATCATTGGCACAGGCATCAGATAGGTATTATTTTCAGACGTGTCATTTTTAGATAAGCTTAAAAACAAAGGTTTCTGAGCTTCTGTCGCGGCGGCTTTAGCTACAGCAAGAGAGACGGCTAAAATTGCATTCGCCCCTAAATTTGCTTTATTATCAGAACCATCAAGTTTGATCATTGCAACATCAACGGCTCTTTGATCTGCGGCCTCCATACCAATGACTGCTTGAGAAATTTTGGTATTAATATTTTCAACGGCCTTCAACACCCCTTTTCCAAGATAACGACTTGCATCCTTATCCCTAAGCTCTATTGCCTCTCTTGAGCCCGTAGATGCGCCTGAAGGAACCGCTGCACGCCCAAAAGCACCAGATGCCAATACGACATCTGCCTCTACCGTTGGGTTTCCTCGAGAATCAAGAATCTCACGCGCAATTACTTTTACAATTTTAGACATCTTACCAATACCCCTGTATCCAGAAAATTTTATTTTACATCACCTTTGGGCGATAATTATAATAGGCTTTCTGGTAAAGCAGAAGACTTGTTTACCGCATCAAATGCCATTAAGTTTTCTAGTAGCGCTTCCATTTTATACATTGGCCATGAATTGGGACCATCACTCATTGCTTTGCTTGGATCCGGATGTGTTTCCATAAAAATGCCCGCAATACCAACTGCCATTGCCGCGCGCGCCAAAACAGGTACAAATTCACGTTGTCCACCTGAGGTTGTGCCTTGCCCACCTGGGAGCTGAACAGAGTGAGTTGCATCAAAAACAACAGGACAACCTATTTGCGCCATTACAGATAAAGAGCGCATATCTGAAACAAGGTTATTATAGCCAAAAGATGCGCCACGCTCACAAACCATAATTTGCTTATTACCCGTAGACTGAGCTTTTTTAACAACATGCTCCATATCCCACGGGGCTAGAAATTGACCCTTCTTGATATTTACAGGAATACCCTGCTTACAGACATTTAGAATAAAGTTTGTTTGGCGGCAAAGAAAAGCAGGTGTCTGCATGACATCTACCACGGAGGCAACTTCATTTAATGGTGTATCCTCATGGACATCTGTTAGCACTGGCACACCGATTTGTTTTTTAACTTTCTCTAATATTGCCAATCCTTTCTCAACACCAAACCCTCTAAAACTGTCAATAGAGGATCTGTTCGCTTTATCAAAGGAAGATTTATAAATAAAAGGAATACCAAGTCGGTCTGTGACTTCTTTCAAGTAACCTGCCGTATCGAGCGCTAACTGCTCACTTTCGATCACACAAGGACCTGAGATTAAAAAAAAGGGTTTATCATTTCCAACGTCAAAAGATATCAATTTCATAATAGGTTTCCAGCAAAGGTTTTGTTTGACACCTAGTTTAGCGAGAAATATGGGAAAAGAGAAGTATTTGAGATGTGGCTTTTAATTTTAGAGATAAAGCTAAACAGAGAAAGAAGAGCCGCAACCACAGGTTGTTTTAGCATTTGGGTTACGAATAATAAAATGAGCACCCTCAACATCTTCTTTATAGTCGATGTCAGCACCAATCAAATATTGAAAGCTCATTGAATCTACTAAAAGTGTGACGCCTTGATTTTCGATATGAAAATCATCCTCGTTCACCTCTTCTTCAAAGGAAAATCCATATTGAAAACCCGAACATCCACCACCTGTAATATAGGCGCGAAGTTTAATATCTGGGTTACCTTCTTCTGTGATTAGCTCTTTCACTTTTAAGGCAGCCGCATCTGTAAAGTTTAAGGGGTTATCTGTTTGAACAACACTCATTAAAATACCTCTCAGTCAAATAATGCCGCTCCCGCAAAAGCGAGAGCCTAAAAGCTAAATATTTAAGCAGTTGCCTCTGATTTAGCCAACACAAGTTTAATTTTGCCCTGACGATCAACATTAGCAACAGTCACAGTAACTTTTTCGCCTTCGCTATAAGCTTCTTCAGGATGATCAAAATCACCATCAAATTCAGAAATATGAAGCAATCCATCTTTGCCAGGAATCAAATTCACAAATGCACCAAAGTCCATTAGTTTCACAATCGTACCTTCATAGGTCTGACCATTTTCAACATCTAAAGTGATTTCTTCAATTCTAGCAAGTGCTTGCTCTAAAGACTGTTTACTTTGAGCAAAAATCTTAACTGAGCCATCATCAGATACATCGACTGACGCACCAGTGTCTTGTGCAAGTGCCTTAATCGTTGCACCACCTTTACCAATAATGTCTCTAATTTTTCCAGGAGCTACTTTAATCACACGCATTTGAGGGGCATGCTCAGAAAGCTCAACTCTAGAGTTTGCAAGCTCTTCATTCATGATGCCTAAAATATGAAGACGGCCTTCTTTTGCTTGATCCAGCGCGGCTGCCATAATATCACGAGTGATGCCTTTAATTTTAATGTCCATCTGCAGTGCCGTAATACCATCTTTAGTACCCGCCACCTTAAAGTCCATATCACCAAGATGATCCTCATCACCTAGAATGTCAGAAAGAACGGCGTACTTCCCACCTTCCTTAATCAGTCCCATTGCAATACCTGCTACAGGTGCTTTTAACGGCACACCTGCATCCATCATGGATAACGAACTACCGCAGACAGTTGCCATAGAGCTAGAGCCATTCGACTCTGTGATTTCTGACACAATACGTAAAACATAAGGATACTCTTCCTCATTTGGAAGCACATACGCCAACGCGCGGTTCGCCAAATTAGCATGGCCAATTTCGCGGCGTTTCGGCGTACCCATAAATCCTGCTTCTCCCACACAGTAAGGAGGGAAGTTATAATGCAACATAAATCGACTACGTGAGTCACCTGCAATATTTTCTAAAATCTGTGCGTCACGATCATTACCAAGTGTCGTCACAACAATTGCTTGTGTTTCTCCACGTGTAAATAATGCAGAACCATGCGCACGAGGTAAAATACCTGTTCCTACGGAAATCGGGCGAATGGTTCGAGTATCACGCCCATCTATACGAGCTTTACCTGACAGTATATTTTTACGAACATACTCTTTTTCTAAAGATGCGACAACACTAGATATTTCAGAAACCTCAATTTCAGCATCATCATGCGTATCGGCAATCATTGTTTCAATGACTTTTGCACGTAACTTTGACAGTTTTTCTGTACGTTTTTGTTTTTCAGTATGACTAAAAGCCTCTGTAATTTCAGTATAAAATTTGTCTTTAATCTCTGCTTTTAGAGATTTATTTTCAACAGACGTTTCCCACTTCCATGCAGGCTTTCCTGCATGTTTTTTAAGTTGCTCAATGGCTTCAATAATCACTTGCATTTGCTCATGGCCATAAAGCACAGAACCAAGCATCACTTCTTCTGGTAGACAAGCAGCCTCAGACTCAACCATCAAAACAGCATCTTTTGTGCCGGCAACAATCAAATCAAGGTCAGATTCTATCATTTGTTCATGTGAAGGGTTGATGATATATTTACCATCAATAAACCCGACCCTAAGTCCGCCTACTGGGCCATCAAATGGCACACCAGATATAGCCAACGAAGCCGAAGCACCGATCAGCGCTGGCATATCTGCAGGAACTTCAGGGTCGAATGACAATACAGTCGCGACAATTTGAACTTCATTATGAAAGCCTTTAGGGAAAAGCGGTCTAAGCGGTCTATCAATCAAACGCGATGTAAGCGTTTCATGATTTGCCGGGCGCCCTTCTCTTCTTGGAAATCCACCAGGTATTTTACCAGCAGCATATGCTTTTTCCTGATAATTAATAGTCAGCGGGAAAAAATCCATGCCTGGTTTTGCTTCTTTTCGAGCGACGGTTGTCACGAGCACAACTGTATCACCGATTGTAACAGTGACCGCAGCCGTTGCTTGGCGAGCAACACCACCGGTTTCGATAGTGACTTGACGGTTTCCTAATTCAAAGACTTCTTTAAAAATTTTCACGACTTGATTTACCTTCTATTTTCTTATTTTATTAACGACGTAATCCAAGACGTTTAATCAAAGAACGATAACGCTCAACATCTTTAGATTTCAAATAATCAAGAAGTTTGCGACGCTGGCTTACCATACGTAAAAGGCCTCTTCTTGAATGAAAATCATGGATGTGGTGTTTAAAATGTCCAGCAAGACCTAAAATGCGAGCAGTCAAAAGTGCTACTTGTACTTCAGGTGATCCTGTATCACCTTCACTTGTTTGATATTCTTGGACGATACTTTTTTTAATATCGGTGCTAATCATAATACTTTCTCCTAATTAAAGATATAATGGGCAGGATTACCCACTGACTATTATGCAGGGTGTATTCTACGCAAGTTTTGTAAAAACAACAAGCATAGCGTCCTACTTTATCATATGGATAAACGCTATCTAAAATTAAAAGGTTCGACACCAATAGCTTTAACTGACAGTTAGACTTCATGCCCAGAGCATACCGTAAGGTTTATATAAAAGCAACGACAATATGTGGCCTTTAATAACCCTATTTTACAATCATCTTTTTCAGTTGCTCTAAAATGAAAAAAGGCTCTAATGAGCCTTTTATTTGTATTGCAAAAACGCCAAATAAAGCGTCTTTGACTTTCCATCTACACTTTACGCACCAATATTTTTCAGTTTAACACCAGTTCTTAAGTTTTCTTCCATCTTCTCTAGTGAGACACCTTTTGTTTCAGGCGTAAAAAACCTGATCACAAGAATTCCAATAAAGCAGCAGAATGCAAAGAAGAAGAATAATTTTGCACCGCCTGCTGGGTTTGGGGTACCATTTGAGAAGGCTAAAAATGGTAATGAGAACTGAACAACCAATGCCGCAAAAATCCAGTTTACTGCTGTCGTAATGGTCATACCTAAATCACGCCCTTTTAGCGGGAAAATTTCAGCACAGATTACCCACATGATTGGTCCTGCTGAAATGGCAAAAGCAAAGATATAAACAAGCGTTGATCCAAGAAGTGTATTCTTCATGCCAACACTTAAATGCTGTCCAACTGCTTGCAAACCAGCTTCAGTATGGAAGATATAGCCTGCTGTACATAAAGCAAGAATCATCACAGTAAACCCGAAATACATGATTGGCTTTCTACCAAGCTTATCAATAAACATGACGGCAAGAATCGTCGTTAACATATTCACTAAGCCAACAATAACGGTTGCCGTTGTTGGGTTAGGGACACCCGCTGCTGAAAAAATAGAGGATGAATAATAAATTACCGCATTGATTCCTGATAATTGTTGCAACATTTGTAATCCAATACCCAAGGCTAGCACTTTTAAGAAAATGTTACTTTTAAATAAGGATAGAACGCTTCCTGACTTTTGAACTGTGTTACCCATATCTGAAATTTCTGTTTCTATCTCAGCTTGTGTTTCACGCACTCTATCCAAAACTTTACGAGCGTCTTTGGGTCGTTTTTTAAGCATCAACCAACGAGGTGATTTTGGAATCATGAAAACACCGATCAACATGATAGTGGCAGGGATAGTAATTGCATAAAACATCGGCCTCCAATCAGAAGCGGACTCCCCACCAATTTGATCATTGGTTAAGAAAATCATGAAAATACCCACGGTGATCATCATTTGATACATAGAAATAAATGCCCCACGCAAACGTGTCGGTGCAATTTCAGAAAGATATAAAGGCACAGCAAAAGAAGCCACACCCACCGAAAACCCTAAGATAAATCGATAAACAGTTAGTTCTGTAATGTTTCCAGCAAAAGAACTTAATAATGAAAATACTGTAAAGATAATCGCTGTCATTAAAAGTGTGTTCTTACGGCCGATAGTACGAGAAATCATGCCACTAAAAAGTGCACCAATTACCGAGCCCCATAAGAGTATGGCTGCAAAGCTTGCACCCTGGGACGTTGTTAAGCCTAGATCTTTAGCAATATAGGTTAAAGAGCCATTCATAAACCCTTGATCTAGGCCAAATAAGAGGCCACCAAAAGCCGCAATGATACAAATCATCACAATATAGCTTGTTTTATAACGAGTTTTTCCTGATTCTACTGCCGTATTCGGACTAAACGCCTTTTCCATAATAAGGTTTTCCTTTTAGTTTTTTTACATTAATTAAATGCTTTCTATCCATAAGCGATACTACTTCACTACCTGGTATAGCAATCACAAATCATATTTTGTTTAATTTCTAGATAAATATCAATTGTATTTTTATTAGCAATATCACATTTTCTGGAATATAACTACTCTTTTCATGGGGCCAGTATCGATATTGCTTGATATACAGTCAATTTGTTGCGCATTATACGAAAACGAGTATAAAATGTCAAAACAATGAAGATATTTAACACAAATAAATCTAAATTTCGATCTCCATCTTACGATAACAGAAAACAAAACAAATGAATCTCTCAGTAAAGTAAAGTATCTGTTTTATGGCAATTAAACTGTGTTTGAAACGGTTATCATCGCACTATAGCATTGAAAATCTGTGATTTCGGGGCTGTATAAATGGAGAGAAATGGAAATCCCATTGTGGATATTTATAATTTCATGCAAGCCAACATCATTATTGATGTGCGCCACATTATTTTCTAGCAATTTGCTTGTTTGAAGTTTTATAAGCTTACCCTGAGTCTTCTGATAACGATTTTCTAATAGGCAACCACGCAAGCAAGCCATAATGCATTCTGAAGCGCCATGATCATGAATCTCTGACTTTTGCCCTGGCATCCAACCAACTAACAATAACTCAAATTTTTCATTCTTAAAAATAGAATTCCGCGCATAAGAGTCTTGATCAAAAGTTAAGTACTCAGAAAAATCAAATTCAGAAAAGTCCGTACCATTCATTATTTCTTGAAAGTCAAATAGCGTCAGGCATTCCTTTAAAGAAAATAAGAACTTTTTAACCTCTATGACACCCATCTTTATAACTCCCTGTTAAAACAACTCATTGCCTATATGTTATAAATTATTTCTATAAATTTTGACGGTACATTTGACGGTATCTGAAAATTATCTACTTTTACGCCTAAAAGATTATTCTTCATAACTTATTGAAATATATAAAGAAAGTTTGGTGGGCCCAGTAGGATTTGAACCTACGACCAACGGATTATGAGTCCGCTGCTCTAACCAACTGAGCTATGGGCCCTAGAACATGGTGTAGTTTATCTAAAATTAGAATCATTTCAAGTCTTTCATAACTATATCCACGAATAGCAAACAAATATTTATAATATATGCCGAACCAACATTTAAAATACCTATGTTTTGCTATACTTTAATGAATGACGCTCATCAAATACAGGATATTCATCATCATGAAGTTAACTGATCGCAGAAAATGGTATATTGGCTTTGGAATATTGATATTGGCAATCATCGCTGTATTATTTATGTTTCACGCCAACTTAGTTTGGGTGCTAATATTAATTGCCATACTTGTAGCCATTGCGATATACGACAAAAAGCAAACTAAACATACCATCCTACGAAACTTTCCCATACTTGGGCATATGCGCTTTATACTAGAGTTTTTTAGACCTGAGATACAGCAATACTTCATCGCAGATGACCTAAGCGAAAAACCTTTTAATCGTGAAACGCGATCACTTGTTTATGAACGTGCTAAGGGTGTAGATGACACGTTAGCATTCGGAACCGAGCGAGACATATTGCAAGATGGTTATGAGTGGATCACACACTCAATGTCTCCGAAACATGTTTCCGAGGTCGAAGATCGAATTATGGTGGGTGGTCCTGAATGCCTACAGCCCTATTCAGCATCCCGTTTAAACATCTCTGCCATGAGCTTTGGCGCACTTTCAGCAAATGCCATTAAAGCCCTCAACTTGGGCGCAAAGCTTGGAAATTTCTACCATAATACCGGTGAAGGAAGCTTATCTGATCATCACCAACAAGGTGGTGATATCGTTTATCAAATAGGCACTGGATACTTTGGCGCTCGTGGAAAGGATGGTAAATTCAGTGACGAAGTTTTCCAGAAAACAGCACACCTTGACGTTGTAAAAATGATTGAAATCAAAATATCTCAAGGCGCAAAACCTGCCCATGGAGGTGTTTTGCCTGCAGCTAAGATCACAACAGAAATCGCACGAATACGAAATGTTCCCATGGATAAAGATGTCTTATCCCCTCCCGCACATGAAAAATTCTCAACACCTAGCGAACTTTGTTATTTCGTTAAAGAACTTCGTGACCTTTCAGGAGGGAAGCCTGTTGGCTTTAAACTTTGTTTAGGTAAAAAGTGTGAGTTCCTCGGAATTTGTAAAGCAATGATTAAAACAGGCATCACTCCTGACTTTATCACTGTTGATGGTGCTGAAGGCGGTACGGGAGCCGCCCCAATGGAATATGTTAATCATGTTGGGATGCCTTTAGATTCAGGTCTTATATTCATTCATAATGCATTAATGGGCTCTGGTTTACGTGATAAGATCACTCTTATAGCTAGCGGAAAGATCACCACCGGTTTTGATATGATTCGAAAAATAGCACTCGGTGCTGATATTTGCAATTCAGCAAGAGGCATGATGATGTCTATTGGTTGTATTCAATCTAGACAATGTAATCATAACACTTGTCCAGTTGGTGTGGCAACTCAAAATCCTAGGCTTTATAAAGCACTTGATGTCAACGACAAAAAAGAACGTGTTAACCGTTATCACAAAGCCACGGTACATAGTTTCCAAGAGCTTGTAGGCGCCATGGGGCTCACAAATCCAAGCGACTTATGCCCTTCAATGATATTAAGAAGAATCAGTCCGAGTAAAATTAAGCAATATGACGAAATATATGATTTTCTTCCTCATGGCGCCTTTCTTGACTCTAAAGGTTTCCCTGAACTTTATAAGCAATATTGGGATAAGGCGGATGTGGAAAAATTTTAGCTATTTGGCACCTCTATTATACAAACTTAATCACAGGTTTATTTAAAGCTTCAGCCACCGTTAGATCTAACTGCCTAAACGCTTCAGTATACCCCTCATGAATGTTGATTGTTCCAACAGGGAAATAGAACTCTAAAGTGCTGTATAACTCAAGCATTGTAAGGCTATTGGGGTCAAAGTTTAAAATATATTCATCGGAGAAAGTACCGAATACCAGTTTCACTTCAGACAAACGATTTAATACTCTTTTAAAAGCATTCACACTGACATATTTCTCACACTTCATTAAGTGCTTTAATGTGTAAACATTCCCCATCTTTTGCGCTTCAGTAAGATGATGGATAACTTTAACGGCAAGCATGAAGTCATTCACTTTATAAGTATCTCGTTTGGCCTGAGATAAATATAAGCCATTCACAACAATCGCGCCCAATAAAAAAATCTGCCACGAAACAAAAACCCAAATAATAAATAACGGGATCACCGCTAAGGCACCATAAACGACTTCATAAGTTGGCACATTTGTGACATAGAGCGTAAAAACCATTTTCGCCAATTCAAACACAACTGTTGCAAATAAAGCTCCTAGGAAGGCATGAAATAAATTTACTTTGGCATAAGGAATCACTTTATATACAAAAGTAAACGCACATAAATTAAAAATAAAAGGCAATGCACTTAAGAGGCGAGCAGGCCCATTTAAAGACATATCTGAAACCCAATGCAACGAGGCAATATAAGAACTCACAACAAGCCCAGCTCCCAGCAACACAGGCCCTAGTGTTAAGCAGCCCCAATACAATAAAAATGCCGCTCCAATTGAGCGTTTCTGGTTCGTTTTCCATATATCATTTAAAGCCGATTCCAACGACATCATCATCATGACGCTCACCACAAATAAAAACACAACTGCCATCACAGGTAAGCCCACACGTGAACTTGTAATTTGCTCGATATACCCGCCAATAGAGTTCCCTGTACTGGGCACAAAATTATGGAAAATAAATTCTTGCACTTTCCCCTCTAATGTATTAAATGAAGGAATCATACTAAGCACCGTTACCAATACAACAATCATGGGCACCACAGCAAGCAAGCTGGTCAAAGACAATGCTGATGCCCGTGCCGTACATTTTTGCCGAAAAAATTCTCGAGCAACCCAATACCAAAAAACTGAAAAACGTTTTAATATAACCAATGTACCCTGTTTAATTCTTTGCATAGGAAACCGCATGAAAAACATCCTTATCCTTTATTATAGTCAAAATGGCTCAACCTTAAAGATGGCACACCACATTTCTCAAGGCGTTCAAACTTCAGGGCTTGAAGCAGTCGTCCGGACCGTACCAGAAATCTCGCCCACATCAGAGCAAACCACGCCTGCAATTCCTGAAAAAGGTGCCATCTATGTCACAAAAGAAGACATTAAAAATTGTGCCGGCATCATCACTGGTAGTCCAACACGCTTCGGCAATATGGCCGCGCCCTTAAAATATTTCTTAGATAGCACCAGCGACCTCTGGTTTAAAGGTGACCTTATCAACAAACCTGCAGGTTTTTTCACCTCAACCTCCAGCATGCATGGCGGACAAGAAAGCACCATTCTAAGCATGATGCTCCCTTTGCTCCATCATGGTGCCATCATTGTCGGCACACCTTACAGTGAGACCGCGCTCCAAAATACCGTAACAGGTGGCACGCCTTATGGACCATCTCATTATGCGGGCTTAGACTCTTCACTCCCACTTTCCAAAGATGAGATTACACTGTGTAAAGCTCTTGGGAAAAGGATTGGTTTGCTTGCACAAAAGCTATAATGTTTATTCATTCTCAAAAAGATAGCTATATTGTCCATAGCCATTTAATTCAAGCTCAGAGAATGAAATAAAGCGTAGTGATGCCGAATTTATACAAAATCGTTTACCCGTCGGTGCAGGACCATCATCAAAAAGGTGCCCTAGATGAGAGTTGCCATACTTTGAACGTAGTTCTGTACGCTTCATGAAAAAGAATCTACGATCCGTTTTTGTCACGATGCACTCTTCACTGATTGTCTTTGTAAAACTTGGCCAACCAGTGCCCGAAACAAACTTATCTGCTGAACTAAATAATGGTTCGCCAGATACAACATCCACATAAATTCCAACCTCTTTATTGTCCCAATACGCATTGTCAAAAGGCTTTTCCGTTACCTCTTTTTGCGTCACATTATATTGCAGCTCAGTTAGCTGTTTAAGCTTATTTTTCTTATCAAACTCTTCGTAACTGGTCTCAGCTACTCCAATTGGTATCGCCATACTTAGTGCCCCCGAAATAACCAATTTATTTAATCGACTTATCATACCAAACTTCCTCCACAATTTTATCTCTTCCACAACTCCATCTATAATATTTATATCGATAGGGATTTATTTTATAATAATTTTGATGATACCCTTCTGCCGCATAAAATGTCGTCGATGGCAGCACTTCCGTATAAATTTTTTGATTCCCAAAGACTTTTTGCACATTCCTCTTCGACGCCAGAGCTGATGTCTTTTGTTCATTGTTAACGTAATATATTACACTTCTATATTGAGCGCCTTTGTCACAAAACTGAGCATCCATTACGGTCGGATCA
>Ga0302132_10000729_pt1 | contig 18732 bp, 14 predicted proteins | sample CB9_321_MG_FD_203113 | JGI IMG/M metagenome (GOLD analysis project Ga0302132, IMG submission 203113) | Marine microbial communities from Western Arctic Ocean, Canada - CB9_32.1 | ecosystem: Environmental > Aquatic > Marine > Oceanic | place: Canada: Western Arctic Ocean | collected 2017-09-19
TACAAGTGAGGCATCTGAATCAAGCGATGAGAGTAAAGTTGATAAAATACGAATGCTTGACGAGAGGTCATGGAGTGAGCAGCGGTATAGCGCCAGATATCAATGCAAGTCCTGCGAACGAGAATTCTCATCTCCACAACCGCGTTTGTATAGTTTCAATAGTCCACTCGGTGCCTGCCCAACGTGCGAGGGATTCGGCAACGTCATTCACAACGATATGGAATTGATTGTTCCTGACGAAAGTAAAACGATTAGAGAAGGCGCCATTGCGCCATGGAATTCGCCGGCCTATGAACATGAGCGGCATGAACTGCTGGCATTAGCGGAAGACTACGATCTGCCCGTTGACGTACCTTTTCGTGAACTTAAACAAGCGCACTTAAAGATAATTCACGAAGGAATCCAAGAGCGAGAGTTTGGCGGGTTGAATGGTTTTTTTGCATGGCTGGAAAAACGAAAATATAAAATGCACCTGCGGGTATTTTTGAGTCGTTGGCGCAGTTACCGGCGGTGTACGCATTGCAATGGGGATCGACTCAATACGGAAGCGTTGGCTACGTCCGTTGGTGGATCAAATATCGCAGAAATATGTCAAATGAAGATTCGCGACGTGATTTCTTTTTTTGACGAATTGGATTTGAGTGAGTGGCAGTTGAGTGTGGGGAAATTGATCCTCGAACAAGTCCGCGGAAGATTGTATTATCTAGACAAAGTCGGACTTGGTTATCTGACGCTGGATCGCACGTTGCGGACACTTTCTGGCGGCGAATCTCAAAGGGTGGCTTTGACGACGGCGCTCGGATCGAGCCTTGTTAACATGCTTTACGTGTTGGATGAACCGTCCGTGGGATTACATCCGCGTGACGTAGAGCAGTTATCGACGGCGATTTTGGATTTGCGTAATCGAGGTAACACGGTTGTCGTGGTCGAACACGAACCATCGATGATTCAATTGGCTGACCAAGTTGTTGAATTTGGCCCGGGAGCGGGAAATCGGGGCGGTCGGATTACCTTTCAAGGCACTCCGGAGGAAATGCTCAAAGATGAAAAATGTTTGACGGGAGCATACTTATCCGGAGCACGGGGTGAAATGGTGTCGAGCGAACGTCGTAAAACAAATCATGGCTGGATAAAGTTGAGTGGAGCCACGGGCCATAATCTACAAAATGTCACAGCAGAGTTTCCGCTCGGTGTGTTGTGTTTAGTTACGGGAGTCAGCGGCAGTGGTAAGAGTACGTTGGTTCAGGACACTCTTTACGGAGCCTTGTGTAAACGCAAGCGGCAAAACGGATCCAAACCCTTGCCTTTTAAGGACATTGTCGGCGACGGTCAAATTGATGAAGTCGTACTGATTGATCAAAGTCCCATCGGGCGGTCACCACGTAGCAACCCGGTGACCTATATCAAAGCGTTTGATCAAATTCGAAAGGTTTTTGCCGAGACTCTTGATGCACGAGCACACAATTATGCGCCTGGCCATTTTAGCTTTAACGTGGACGGAGGTCGATGTACGACTTGTAACGGTGATGGCCATCTGGAAATTGACATGCAGTTTCTCGCGGATGTGTTTATGAAATGTCCCCAATGTGGTGGCAGTCGATATGGGGATGATGTGTTGCAAGTAACATATCGGGGGATGAATATTGCTGATGTATTGGATATGACCGTGCGGGAAGCATTTTCGTTTTTTCGCGGTCAACCTAAAGTGCAAACAAAATTAAAAAGACTAATCGATGTGGGGCTGGAATATTTGACACTTGGACAACCTGCTAATACCCTGTCGTCCGGAGAAGCTCAACGACTCAAACTAGCCTCCTACATGTCGACTAAGAAAAGGCAACGAACGCTGTTTGTCCTTGATGAACCAACGACAGGGTTACACTTTAGCGATGTGTTGGTTCTGCAGGATTGTTTTGATACATTGTTAGCCGTGGGGCACTCTATGATTGTTGTCGAGCATAACCTGCAACTAATGAAGGCAGCCGATTACATCATCGACCTCGGTCCAGGGGCGGCGGACGAAGGTGGAATGGTTGTGGCAAGTGGAACACCTGAGCAAGTGGCTGATAATCCTGATTCTTACACCGGACAATATCTCAAGGAAGCACTCAAGCAGGTGACGGAGACAGCTGGATGATGGAAATCGAAAATATAGAAATCGAGATGATTCAAGGGCCATTTAATAGCATCAGCACTCAAGTGTTTGTGCGGGCGAATGTTGAAGGTAATCCTGACGGACAGTCCGCTTGGCAAGCTGGCTGGCGGATTGTAGGCCAAATTACTGGGCCTTATTGCGTGCACAGTGAAACGTTAGCGGCAGTAATTGCTTTTCAAGACCAAGGCGACGGCGCGGGCTTATTGGCCACTACGAAAATACCAGATCCCTGCGCTTGGACGGCTAGGCTGCCGGCGACATACAAGGTTGATATTGAATTGACGTATGCTGGGGAATGTAAACAAAAATCACAGCAGGTGTTTTCGTTTCGCGGTAACGAAATCCGACTGAATAGTTTTTATCAGACCGATTTAAATGGCAACTACCGGCGGTGGGTGTTGCGTTGCGTTCAGCACCCCTTAGACGATGCACTCGCGGATGGAGGCGAACAGTTTCGCGAGGAAGGACTGGTCTGTACAGTGTTGAATCCAACCACAGAGCAATGTAATTTGGCGACTCTTAATGGCGTAGCGATTTTGTCGATTGTGCAGCAACCAGATTCCGAAAAGACAGTTTCCGCAATTAAAAAACTTGATGTTTGGGGATGTGTAACGGCGTGTGTTATCGCTGGCGATGTTGAGATCCAATCCGTTGACTTAAAAAATATGCGGGTACCGATTGGCTGCCGGGTCTCGGATATCAGTAAACCGTTGCCTGAATGGGCAGAGTTTAGTGTTATAGATATCGCAAGTATCTCGGATAGCGCAATCGTTGATTGGCAGAAGATGCCAGTTATAGTTTCTGACGTGCGACCCTTTGAGGATTGTGCGGCAGCGCGTAAACAATGTGCAGTGCTGCAAAAAGACGTAGCAACGCAAGGTGATTATGCGGGGTATTGCATATTTCCTACGAGTTAACAGGACTTAACACGAATTCACATTGAGTGAGTGACCGCCAAGTTTAAATGTTTGTACAATACCATTTGGTGATTTCCCCTATTGATGAGAGATAAGGCAATGATAGAAAATTTACGATTACGGTTTATCGGTGTTACGCTGGCCCTATGTCTGGTGGGTGTGCTCGCCGCGACGGCGCAAGAATGGCAACAGTTTCGTGGCCCTGGCGCACGAGGTGTCAGTGACAATCCAAAACTACCGTTAACTTGGGATTTAGAGGCCAAGAAAAACATTCAATGGAAGGTGCCGACGATAGGACGTGGTTGGTCTTCGCCCGTTGTGACCGGCGGGAAGATCTTTTACACAGCAGTCGCTAATGAAGGTGAAACAGAAGCGGCTAAAAAGGGACTGTATTTTGGAGGCGATCGTAATCGTCCCCCAACCGGAGTGCATCATTGGAATGTCGTTTGTCGTGACTTAAAGACGGGGAAGCAGATTTGGGTACGTGAAGTACATAAAGGGAACCCAACCGCACCGGTGCATATCAAAAATAGCTTCGCTTCATCCACACCAGTGACCGATGGGAAATACTTGTATGTTTCCTTTGGCCACCAAGGAACTTATTGTTTTGACTTAGCAGGCGAGTTGATTTGGAGCCATGACGGTGTTGCGGCGAAAATGCGTAACGATTGGGGCACTGCGGCTTCGCCAGTACTACACGGTGATTCGCTAATCATCGTGGACGATAACGATCAGCAATCAAAGTTGCAAATGCTCGACAAGACTACCGGCAATCTGATATGGGACGTCAAAAGAGATGAAAACAGCAACTGGTCGACGCCATTTGTTTGGGAAAATTCACTCCGCACGGAAATTATTGTTCCGGGCACCGGTGCTAATCGAGCCTACGATCTACAGGGGAAGCTGTTGTATCAATTCAGCGGCAATTCCAGCATTACGATTGCAACAGCCTACGCTGAGAATGATCTACTTTATGTCAGCTCGGGATATGTGCTTGATGCGCGTAAACCGTTGTTTGCAATTCGGCCCGGAGCAAAGGGCGATATCACACTTAAAGCGGATCAAACAAGTAACGATCATATTGTGTGGTGCCAAAAAAATGCGGCTCCTTACAATCCCTCGACGCTGCTGTATCAGGGAAGAATTTACGTGTTGTATGATCGAGGGTTCTTTGCCTGTTTTGATGCTCGTACCGGTAAAGAAATCTACTCGCGGCAACGCATCAATGGCGGTCGCGCATTTACCAGTTCGCCTTGGGCTTATCGAGGGCACGTGTTTTGTTTGAATGAAGATGGCGAGACATTTGTCTTTAAAGCGGGCGATCAATATGAATTGGTAGGACGGAATCGCTTAGGAGTCGAAGAGATGGCGATGGCCACGCCAGCGTTAGCCGGTGATCAATTGCTTGTTAGGACTGGAGACTATCTGTATTCCATTGGGCTTTCTTCAATTGAGCAAAAGTAATACGTCTATTTGGTCGAAAATATAGTGGCCGCGTGATGCATGTGGTTTGATGCTTCAAGTGGTTGACAAATTCGCACGTACCAATTCAACTTAAACGCTTAAGAGGATGTAGCTCAGTTGGTAGAGCAACGGACTTTTAATCCGTAGGTCCAGGGTTCAAGTCCCTGCATCCTCACTACAAAGCTCACCTACAAAATTGTTGGTGGGCTTTTGTAGTGTTTGGCTCAGATGCTTTTGCAAAAAAGTCGAACTTCGTTACAATTAATGCTGTATGAAGAGTGTTGTTAGGTAATTTAGCGTTGATTTGGTCAATGCATTGGCAACGGTTTATCAAAGTCGCCGATGTGCTGTCCGATAAGGGCTAAGATTTTTTTTGAGTTAGAAGTTGTTGGAAAAGGTAATGATGCTATGCAATTGTCAGTGTCCGTAAGGATTATCGAGTCTTCGTGTAAGACGAAACTTAATCTGCCAATGGACAGGTTTCTTAAGGCGGTAAGTGATTCAGGTGCTGCAGCAGTTTGTATGCGAGCGAGTGCCGCAGGGGTGAAAAGCTATTCCGAATACCGCGTAGGCCTGTGCCAGTCGATAGAAGACGCTGGCTTAGTTGTCTCGATGGTTACAGCCGATTCCGACGTGCCGCTTAACAACGACCGTGGGCCGATGAGTTTACAGAATATCGGCCCTTCGCTCGACGTCGCGGAATCGCTGAATTGTGACTTGATTCGTGTCTGCTTGAAGACTAAAGATGATATCAAAGCGGCTCAGCAAGCGACGGACGAAGCGGCAGAACGCGGGATTCGTCTTGCACATCAACTGCACACCGCGACGATTTTCGAAGAAGTCGATCAGATACTATCTGTTCTAAAGAAGATTAACCGCGAGAACTTCGGAATCATTTACGAGCCGGCCAACCTGATGGTCAACGGTCAATCCTATGCCTCCGATACAGTCGAACGACTAGCCCCCTATATCATGAATGTCTATGTACAGAATCATCGCTTGAATCCAGAAGGCGGGGATTCACTGGAAACATATTGCCGTGGTGAAGTCCGCTTTGATCATTTGCCGTTGTGGGACGAGGGCGGAGTTGATTTTGGCGAAGTCTTTACGGCGCTCAACAAAATAGGCTATGACGGTTACTTTACGATTCACCAAGCTCAAGGAATTCGTACACCTGAAGATGCAGCTAAGTATATTAATCGCTGCCAGGAATTTGTTGCGCAATATCAGTAAAGTCTCGCATACGATAGGCCACCTAAGGTAAGTAAAAATGTCTGCAGCGTCACCGCTTACCAAATACCAATGCGTTTCGATTTTGGTTGTGTCTTTTCTGGGTTGGATGTTTGCCGGGGTGCAAATGGGCATCAATGGAATTGTACATCATCCCGCCGCTCGAGATCTGTTAGGTGCCAGCGCTGAAAAGGCTGAAGTCGCAAAATGGTCGGGTTGGTTGGTTGTTGCATTTTTACTAGGAGCCGCCGCTGGCGGCTATTTGTTTGGCTGGGTTGGTGACCGCTTTGGGCGGTCACGAGCGATGTCCCTGAGTATTGGATGCTATGCTATTTTTTCTGCCGTCAGTGCTTATTCTCCGTCAGTGGAAGTTTTCTGGGTGCTACGGTTTTTGACTTGTATCGGTATTGGCGGAATGTGGCCAAACGGAATGGCACTGCTACAGGAAGCTTGGCCCAACACAGCAAAACCAATTCTAGCTGGAGTGTTGGGGACGTCCGCAAATGTCGGCATTATGTGTTTTGCTCTGTTGTGTATGCAAGTGGATGTTACGCCGGACCATTGGCAGTGGGCGATGCTGGTAGGTGGCAGTCCGATATGTTTAGCCGTCGCGGCGTGGTTTCTCGTGCCGGAGTCGCCGAAATGGTTGGCTCAAGAACACCACCAATCTGCGACGGGTAAACAGGTTGGAATGAGTGAAGTATTTTCTCCCCCGCATTTGCGGCTAACGATTATTGGCATTGTATTAGCGTTTGTTCCTTTGTTTGGTGGCTGGGGTGTCGCTAATTGGGCCAACTATTGGTCGGCTGAATTTGATGAACAAGTGACCGCTAAGCAGGGTATTGGAGATGATGGTTCCACGACACAAGCGGCTGCCTCCGGTAAAAAAATTCAGATTTCTGCAGCTCAAGCATCGTTTCACCGTTCTTGGCCCGGAGCGATAAGTAGTTTACTTGGCGGAGCCTTAGCTTTTTTATTGGGCCGTCGATTGAGTTATGCATTGCTGTGTTTGTTGGCTTTTGCCTGCACTCAATTCCTGTATTCGGTGCCAGACCCGTCCGCCGACGGTTTCTTGTTTTGGGTGCGTGGACTTGGGTTTTTCAGCGGATTCTTTTTTGGGTGGCTGCCGTTGTGCCTGCCCGAGATGTTCCCCACGCGTGTGCGGGCGACCGGTAGTGGAGTTAGCTTTAATTTTGGTCGCATCATAGTCGCTTTATTAATTATCGTGACTTCCTTGGCATTGAAATCGTATTTTGAAGGCAGTTATGATCAAGTCGGTCTCGTTTGTGGGTATGTTTATTTGCTGGGCGTGGTGACAGTATTTCTGTTGCCAGCAACCACAAAAGATAGCCAGCTTGGGGAAGAGGTGTTGAGCGTAGGTGTCGATGGATAATGACATAAGTTTGTCAATCAGAAAAATCCACAAAAAACGTGACATAAATGCGAGGATAGGTAAAAAATGATTATCGTGACTTACATAGCATACATTGTTGGCATTGCTTTTGGCATTTTGGTGTTGGCATGGATTGTCGGGTATTTTGTACCGCAAAACATGACCGTGACACTTTCGAAAACATTGTCAACATCGGCTACCGAAATTTTCGAATCGATCAACGATTTGCGAACTTGGCCAATATGGAGTGCTTGGAGTCCCGAGAAGATGAAGGGATATGTGAGTGAATTTAGTGGACCCGACAGCGGAGTGGGACAAGTGTGGACGTGGGGTGAGACAAAGTATCCCGGTAAAATTGAAATACTTGAAAGTGAGACTAATCAACAGTTTGTTTATGCATTGAGTATGGAAATGTGTCCTGAGCCGATGATTTCCACCATATCTTTCACCGAGCAAGACGGTCAGACGGAGGTGCTGTGGGAAAATAAGGTGGATTGGGGAAGTCGTCCGTTGAGCCGACTAATTGGATTTCTAATGGGGAAACAGATGCTGTTGGGGTCCATGAAGTTTGGTTTAAATTCTCTCGAACAACGCGCTAATGAACAAAGCAGTGGATAGGATAACCGAGTAGCAGGAGAAAACATGTTGCTTATTTATGTGGCTTGGATTCTTGTTCTTTTACTTATACTGCTCATTCTTCGCACGGTGTTATCGCTGATTGGGTCTCAGTTGCCGGATGAGCATTTGACTGAGGTGGTTCGAGATTTACCTATCGCGTTAGACGATGCATTTCGCGTAATGCGAGATTTAGAGACATGGCAATCTTGGAGTTATTATTGTTCTGCGCGGCTAGGGAATTATCAAAGTGAATTCAGCGGGCCGCGAGTAGGACTGGGGCAAGTTTGGCGATGGCGTGGAAACCAAATGTCTGGTCACATGGAGATTCGTCAAGAATGGTACGGCATGCGGTTGTTGACATGTGTTGTCTGGGATGCGATTCCGGAGTCCAAATGGGATCGAATTGAGTTTGTTCAACATGGTGGCCTGTGCCGGATTATCTGGCAAACGTACGGTGATCTTCCAGCAGACCCGTTAGAACGCGTATGGCAGGTTCTGTTAGGCCCGCGGATGCTGAATCGAGCGAAGAAGCAATCGCTCGCTGGTTTACAAGCTTTTATTGAGGAGTCTGACGATATTTAATTACCTTTTCCCCTGCTGTACTTTGCACTGGGCCGGGATATCGATTTCTGCCACGTATGGAACTCAAATTGGCACGAATTACAAGTTAACAAAAATCGAGTTTGGCAACTCGCCTAGCATCTTAGAAGACGTCTGATATAATTAAGAGGCAGATGAAAATTAGTAATTTGTACGTCAGGCGTGAGCCGAGGGAAACAGCTGATGAGTTTGAAGATGATGGCAATAAAAGGTTTGACCCGACCGATGCTGGTTCTGTTTGCAATGCTGATGTGTAGCAGCTCAAGTGTTAATGCGGAGTTACCGCACGCGGTGGTTGCGGAAAAACCTGCAAAAGGACCGGCAGTGAAAGTTGCTCAGGGATTCATGATTCCTTACAACGCTAAGATTCCTGGGACAGATGTGACTTACAAAATGATTCCGATCCCAGGCGGCATCGTTCAGCTAGGTAGCCCAGCTAGTGAAGAGGGTCGCGAGGCTTCAGAAGGCCCGCAGGTTGAAGTCGAGGTCAAACCGTTTTGGATGTCGCAATACGAATTGACATGGGCTGAATACAAGGCCTATATGGAAGTGCACGATGTGTTCAAAGGATTTGAAACTCATGGGATGCGTAAGATAACCGAGAAGCACGAAAAGCTGATCATTTCGGCGCCATCAAACCTCTATGACCCCTCATTTACTTTCGTCAACGGTGAGGCATTAGACCTGCCAGCTGTTTCGATGAGCCAATACGCGGCTAAACAATATACCAAGTGGTTGTCGTTAATGAGTGAACGATTCTATCGATTGCCGACCGAAGCGGAGTGGGAACATGCTTGTCGAGCGGGTACAAAGACCGCCTATTCGTTTGATGGCAAAGTGGAAAACTTGGACGATTATGCTTGGCATTACGGCAACGCAGAAGAAACGACACATGCAGTGGGTGAAAAACGTCCCAATCCATGGGGCCTACACGACATGCATGGAAACGTTGCCGAATGGGTACTCGATGCGATGAATGACGATGGGTTTACGGCGTTAAAGAAGATTCAAGCCAAACGATTGACGGTAGAACAAGCACTGATCAAGTCCGATAAATTATATCCTCGCGTTTGCAAGGGTGGATATTATGATACAGATGCCGTATCCTGCCGCAGTGCCTCGCGTTTGGCGTCAAGTGATGATGAATGGCGTCAAGAGGATCCCAACATTCCTCTGAGTCCTTGGTGGTTTACTAGTGGTCCATCCTTAGGCGTAGGAATGCGAATCATCCGGCCACTGTCTGAACCGACAAGTGAAAAACGTGAACAATATTGGCAGGCGGCTACTGAGGGTATTCGTTTCGATGTTGAGTATCGCATCGATGAAGAGGGTCGCGGTGCCCGTGGTTTTGTTGACCCAGAGCTTCCTCAAGCAACGAATAATCTACAGTCCAAGCAATGAAGTCAATCAAGCTAGCTGCAGCTGCACTGAACCAAACTCCATTGGATTGGGAGGGCAATGTAGCGCATATTCATGTAGCGATTGAGCAAGCGAGGGACGAAAATGTGCATGTCCTTTGTTGCCCAGAGTTGTGTATCACTGGCTACGGCTGTGAGGATGCCTTCTTGGCTACGGGTGTCCATGAAACAGCCCTGGAAATGCTTGCAGAGATCATTCCAGCAACCAAATCCATGGTGGTTTGTGTGGGGCTGCCTCTGTCGTTTGAGGGCAATTTATACAGCGCTGCTGCTGTCATCGCCGATGGTGCATTAATTGGTTTTGCGGTGAAGCAAAACCTCGCCGGTGACGGTCTGCATTATGAGCCACGATGGTTTACAGCCTGGGAAGCTGGACGCGTGGCAGAGTTGTTTATTAACGGTGAATCGTACCCTCTGGGCGACCTGGTTTTTCAGTGCAGTGATGTACGCATTGGATTTGAAATATGCGAGGACGCCTGGGTTGCAGACCGACCCGGCGGCAGATTGGCCGCGCGTGGTGTCGACGTGATATTGAATCTTAGCGCCAGCCATTTTGCGTTCGGCAAACATCAAGTGCGACAGCAGTTTATCTTGGAGGGCACGCGCGAATTCCAAGTTGCCTATGTGTATGCAAATTTGCTAGGCAATGAGGCTGGACGAGCCATCTATGATGGGGACACGATGATTGCTAGTGGCGGTGAAATATTAGCTTCTGGAACTCGCTTCTGTTTCCGCGATTGCGTTCTGACGTCTGCTGTTGTTGATGTGCAGACCCAAGATGCTCAACAAGAGTCCAAACAAGAGTCCAAACAAGAGTCCAAACAAGAGTCCAAACAAACGGGAGTGGTTTGTTGTGAGGTCGAATTTGTTGCTGAGGATGAGTCGTGTAACAAGATTATTCGCGGCGAGTGGGAAGACAGTTCACAATTGAAGGAAGAGGAGTTTGCACGTGCGATCGCACTCGGTTTGTTCGACTATATGCGTAAAAGTAGTTCGCGCGGATTTGTCGTGTCGCTAAGTGGCGGAGCGGATTCGGCTGCCGTTGCAACGCTGGTGGCCTTGATGGTTCAATTTGCTGAACAAGACATCGGCGCGGCGGAACTGGCGGTGCGTCTGCGCTTGAATTGGGATAGTTTTCAGATTGTGGATCCGGCTGATGCAAAGGCGGTGGTGCGGGAAGTCGTGCGGGAGTTGTTGTGGTGTGTATATCAAGCGACTCGTAACAGCACGGATGTGACGCGTAACGCTGCTCAAGCAGTAGCTGACGGCTTAGGGGCAACTTTCTTTGCCATCGATGTTGATTCATTGGTGACGGATTATACTCAAAAAGTGAGTGATGTGTTGGGTCGTACACTGCAGTGGGAAACAGATGATTTGGCGCTGCAGAATATCCAAGCACGTGTCAGGGCACCGAGCGTGTGGATGCTGGCAAATGTACGTGGGGCGTTGTTACTGGCGACAAGTAATCGATCCGAAGCAGCTGTTGGGTATACCACGATGGATGGTGATACCTGCGGCGGTATCGCTCCGATCGCAGGTATCGACAAGGCCTTTTTGCGGCGATGGCTGCAATGGATGGAAACAACGGGCCCGCAAGGACTTGATCCGGTGAGTGAGTTGCAACAGGTAAACGCTCAGCAGCCGACGGCGGAATTGCGGCCAGTGGGTGAGAATCAAACAGATGAATCGGACTTAATGCCCTATGATATTTTGGATCTAATCGAACGACTAGCGATTCGTGATAAAATGATGCCACGCGAAATCTTAGAAGTATTGGTGACAGATTCGGTGGTACTGGCGCGGCGAGCAGATCGACGCCAAGTGATTGAATGGATTACGCGATTTTTTACATTGTGGTCGCGGAATCAATGGAAACGCGAACGGTTTGCTCCATCGTTTCACGTGGATGACGAGAACCTAGACCCTAAAACATGGTGCCGGTTCCCAATTCTCTCAGGTGGTTTTCGCCGTGAACTTGAGCAATTAGATTAGGTACTACTGTGCAAGGGATGATTTGCTTGTAACTCTGCTGCTTGTAACGAATTTAGGCGTTGATAGAGCAACGCTTACAGAAAGTGAGTCGGTTGCCTCGGTCGTTGTATAGCACTTCATCCATAAATGCTCGCATCAAGACAATCCCTCGACCGCTGGGTTTGTCCAAATTCGCAAAATCGGTCGGATCGGGAACTTCCTCAGGATTAAACCCAGCACCTTCATCTTCGATTGTGACCCGAATCATGCAGTCGTCGAGTAACTGACATTCTACTTTGACTTGTTTGGCTGGATTGAGTTGGTTACCGTGTTTGACCGCGTTTGCGAGCCCTTCCTCGAGTGCTAGTTGCAAATCGGGTAGGTCCCCGTCGCTCACCCCGCTTTTTAACCATATCTCCATAATCTGCTGCTGAATCGATGCGGATTCATTCAGATCGCTGGAAAATGATTGGCTAAATAACATGGATTCTGACATGGTGTTTCCGCAATACGTTGTAACTCGATTTACGCAACTAAGGCGAGAGTTATCACAAATGCCGAGGGGTCAATTGAGGGTGTGATAAAACAACACGAAGGTCACTTAAAATGATTTAAGTGCTTTTTCTACGTTCTTGTGAATGTCGAAAACTTTTGTGAGTTTCGTAACTTTGAATATTTTCAACAGATCGGCGCGTAGGTTACACATACTGAGTTGACCGCCGGACGCATCGACCTTTTTCTTCATGTTGATCAGTTTGCCGAGTGCAGCACTTGAAAGATGTTCAACAGATTGAAAATCGAGCACGATCTTCTTTAACTGATGGTCATCGACCAAACGATACATTTGATCTCCAACTACTTGGATGACTGCTTCATCGAGAATTCGATTGTCAACAAACCTAGCAACGGTTACACCATTAATTGTTTGTACATCTAATCTAGTTGCGTCGGACGCCATAAAACACCTATTTATATATTAGCCTATGGGAATTCAAAATGGTTCGAAAAAGACAAAAACGATTTACGTCAATGCTAACAAACTCCTGTAATAATGGCATCAAATCCCCTAAATTACAAGGACTAGATTGTAAATGAAGTAGAATGATTTCCGCGTTGGTAAACGTGAACGGATTATAGCAAATATAGGACGTGCTAGTGGCTAGTGCAAAGGTGGGTATTGATAAGGAACACACAGACTTTTTGAAGAATATGCTGTGGTGATACCTTGTAAAATACGTTAAACATGCGACAACTATTTTTGCTGTTGGGTTCACGTTCAATGGCTGGGTTTTAGTATTTAAAGCAGAGTCGTTACTCAGACTGCTCTGTAGTCAAAAAGCGGTGTACAAAGGACAATAAATTGAACGTACTGGAATTTCTCATTACGGATAGTTCTCCCATTATTGCAGTCTCACAGGCATCCCCATTCTATGCGGGGATAGGTGCTTGGACGATCGAGCTACTCGTTGCTGGCTTGATTTTATACGGATTGAACCGTGAGGAGAAAAAAGTATTTGCTCGACGCGCGGCAAGCAAATTAAACGACTAAGCGTTACCGGCGGTTGCAGCAATACAAATAGTTGGCAGCGTACAAGTCAGATTTTATTTTTCAACTCGAGTTGTCGCAGTTGCTGAGGGCGGTTTTAGATGGGCATCTAGCCAGCCATACATTAGTTGCCGAGATTCATGGGCGACACTGTGACCCCGACCATGAACGTAAAACCCAAAGTTTTGTGGAGCTTTCTCTAGCTCGTAAACATCCATCACACGCATTAACATCAACAGCCTTTGACGTTGCGTGCCTCCGTCTCCGTCGTTCAAAGCGGAAACGTCCATAAAGGCACGTGGAGCGACGAGTGCGATGATTTCGTGAAAATCGATGGGCGGAAGTTTGCCTTCGATGATTCCAGGGCGGATGTGTTTAAAATATATGTACCAGCGGTCACGAGCCCAATTGATGACTCCTTCGTTGTGACGAAAAAACGAGGCCCCGCAGTTGCAGGCAGATACCTTAATTCGATCGTCGTAGGCGGCTAAGAATATCGTCCCGTGTCCGCCGAGTGAATGTCCAAGTGCACCGATCTGATTTCCGTCTACTTGTTCGAGCGATTGTAATACATCGATGGCGATGGAATGTTCGTAGGTGAACTTGCCGACGGCTGTCCACTCGGGATGCTGTTTATAGAATTGGGCCGTTTCATAGGAACCCTCGCTTGGTGTGCGATGTCCCGACACAAAATGTTCCGGAGCGATGACGATGTACCCCCGCCGACATAGATGATCTAGGTACGCTTTATCAGGATTGTCGATGAGTCCTGCCGCCCGTTTTTTCCCAAACTGATAAGTTCCATGCAGAGCAACGACTGCGGGCGCTTTTGCCTTTAAATTTAGAGGTATTCCCAAGTAGGCATGCGCTCGTTCGTCTGCTTCGACGTTGTAGCTGATGAGTTGTCGTGTGTAGCGTCCGTCAACGACGACGCTTTCGTGTATTCTGAGATCTAAAGCCGGTTTCTCAGGTTTGTGTTGATCACGCAATAAATCCAAGTATCGTTGCTTTAAGATTTTGCGATGCGCGTGCCAATCTGCTTGATTTTCGATTCCCGCAAGTAAATCATCCCATGACGATGTGATAACTGGCGGTGCCGAGGTTTTTCGCGGCGGTGCTTGGGCAACGGTGAGCGTGGCGGTAGTTAATATTAGACAAAATGCGAGCAGCAATGGTTTAGTCATCTCTAAGTACTCTTTTAGGTTTAGTGTTATTATTGTTGCGCGGTTCGAATCGACCTACCGGATATAAGTGCCGTTGGGCGTGCTATATTTTACAAGTTCGTCACGGTATTCAAAATCTGTTTTGCCCTCTCTAGTGGCCGCTTGTGCACCGTCGACGAGCAGGTATTTCGCTGCAAATTTGTTGACGATCAGTGTGCGGTTTCCTACTCCGTGGCCCGTATTGGTTATTACTTTGCCATCGATGTCGGCATCGGAAATCAAATGTGCGTCGACGGTAAATCCAGCCGTTTGTAGGTTGGTCACCATTTCACGAGTGTCGGCGATTGGGCATGTTGAGTCGCTTGTACCGTGGCTGACAACGATCTGAGCTGTATTGCCTAGAGCTTGCATTTGTTTCAAGTGTTGGGGGTGCCCGAGAAAGCGTAGCGCTTGAGCGTCTTTGCTTAGGAAATGGATATGGTCGGGCAGGGGGCTGTAACGCGCATTTAGGCTGCTCCCGCCGGGTCGATTGAAGGCAATATCGTCGCTCAGCTTACACATACCCGAAAGGTCGATAATGCACGCAAAGGTCCGTGGCGCGAGTTTGTTGACCATCAATGTTACGTTGCCACCACCGGAACCACCCGCTGAGTAGATTCTGCCTGAGTCGAATACAACGGCCTGTTGAATTAGTCCGTTAAAGACGTAATGTAATGCGCGTAGGCAATCGAGGGCCTGTAAGTAGCCGAAATCATAGGGAATATCTTTGTGCCGACTTTCGCTTTGAATGTAGTCGACATTAATCGCTACTACGTTGTAGGTGCTAGCGAGATATGCTGGGCTGGGTGCGCCTGATGCGGCTTTACCGCCCCAATTGTGGATCGAAAGCATCAGTCCCGTTTGAGGTGTCACGTGTTCGATGCTGCCACCGGGATAGGTGATATACGCTTTGATACTACGGTTTCCCGGTGTTTGGGCTTTATTGGCAAGCAGATACGGGGAGTCTTGAGCGGGTAAGAGGACCGTACCGTTTTTCTGTAGCAGTTCGGGCCACGGGGCAGCACCTGCAACAGGCGATGCAAAGGAGGCTGTCAAAATGAACAGCAAAATGTATTTCGGGCTCGTATAATTGGACATTTCTATACTCTTAAAACAGATAGATAGATTGTGTTGTTGCGATCTTTCTAAGTACCTAAAGGTGGATACATCCTATTTCTTGGTCTGAAACTTCAACGAATATAGGTCTGCATCTTTAAGGACGAATCGTATGCGAATTGTTTGTCCAGCAAGTTGTGTGAGATCTGGATTACCTTTCCACTGAATAGCACGGCCCACTGTGTCACCAAAGTGTTCCGGACAATTTTCAAGTTTAAACTCTTCGATCGGTGAGCCTTGGGCGTCTTGAAGTTCTACTCGGATGCTGCCGGCGACAGAGGTTGAGTAGTTGAGCTCCAATTGGTTGCCAGCGAATTTGATCGGTTTTGTGATGACTTCACCACCCGCCATCGGAGCTGCCAGAGATACAAAACCATCTAGCCGCAGCGTGTAGCGTCTAACGGCGCTTCCCTTTCCGGTCCAATAACTTTCACTAGCATAAAATGATAATTCATCGGGTGCACCGAGCAACGTGTTGGCAGTTTGCACGACGTGCCAAGCAATGTACTGGTGACCGTAGTTCCAAGAATGCGGACGTTCAATCCCGGGACGAAAGAAGGCTTCATTCCAACGTTTGAATTCATGACCGTCGCGACTGGACATAAGTAGTGCATCGGTAATGGCTGTTCCGTAACGAGGGGAAACCGAACTACGCATTTTACGGTGCTTGTTTTCTGGCAAGGCTGTCAGTTGTGGTGACTCGCCGCGCTCAGTGTATCGCGTTGGGAAGCCGATCAGGATGTGAGGGGCACGCGCGTAGGGTTTGATTTGATTGGTGTAGAGTTGCTCGTGGGGCGAATCGGTATAGCTTAAGTCGGTGATGTCGTCCCAATGAACGAGGTCGTCGGATGTTGCCGTACGGATTGCGCGAATGCCAGCAGGCTTCCACTCTTCTTTGTTGGTGGTCCCCTTAGTGAAGTACCGCCAATAGGCACGGTATTTGCCGATTGTTGCATCCCAAAACGCCAGGTTCTGTGAATCGAATGCGCCCTCTCCAGACAAAATGGGCTGTTCGGTAATCGGCTTGAAGTTGATACCGTCAGCTGATTTCAAAGGAATTAAACCGTTATTATCTTTTGACCGGACAATTGCTTTATAACGAGCATCCTTGGGAGCCGTTGGATTGTTATCCAAGAAGACTGCGGGGTGGCCTGCGTCGATTTGTAGTGCCCCCTGTTTTTCGCTAATGATGGCAATGTTATTGTTTTTAGAACCGTTAAACTCGTGAATGCCAAGATGGGGTTTCGTCCAGTGAATACCGTCTTTACTTTCGGCATAACAACAAAAAAGTGGATGGATGCTTGAGTTTAGCTTGCCTTGGGAAACTTCTAGATGCCATGCTTTGTAGTACATGCGGTAAATATCACCGTCTTGAAACACGCTATGGTAGCCACTGCCGCTACCTTCCCACGGCGCGTCATGCACAATTGCAATCTCACGAGGAATTGGTCTGTGAAGTCGTTGCTCAGCTTTACCAACGAATCGATCGATCATAAAAGAATCGATGAATAGCTCCCGCCGCTCGCCTATATCGATTGCAGCAGCGTTTGATTGCTGCTGAGCGTGTAGGGAGGGACTCAGGCAACAACAAGTCAACAAGACCGCGATTGTTCGACTTGCGGCAGTCGTAATTAGTTGCAAAGAGCGAGGTTGAAGTGGAATAATTGCCATCTGTTCACCTTTGTTTTAATAGGTTACATCTCGTTTGGAATTTTTACTTTGGCTAAGTATATCCTAGTTTTTTGTTCATGAGATGAGTAGTAACTGATCCACAGTATCCCGTTATGCATGACGAGCCCCAGCGTTACTTGTCGGAATCGCAGAGGTAAACAGGAGCACGAGAGGCAGAATTCGATGAATGACGAATCTCATTTGGGGTCCGTTTGCATCACGTTGTTAGTTACTTTAGCCTGCAACCCCTGAATTACCACAACCTTATCTTGGGGATTTTGTGAAATGGCTGTGTTGTTAGAAACGTTAACGCCTTGAGGGGCGTTGGTGATTACCAATGCGGTTTTGTGGAAGTCACGAATGGTATTTTGATTTGCCGTAACGCTTGCTTCCGACGCAAAAAGAGCGTGTCTCCACGTCGTGAATTGATTGTGTGTTAATGTCACTTTGGATCCGGCTAATGCCCACACGCCAAAATTAGGCGGCCCGGCTTTCCTTATCGTAATTCCTTGAAATCGATTTCCTGTTGCGACAACAACGCCGCCGACGCGAATCCCCGCGACTCCTTCGCCGTGAATGGTGTTGTTATCGAACGTTGCCGCGGCGCCTTTGAAAACCATCGCAATAGGCGGTAATCCACCTTTTCGTGAAAGGATGTTGTTTGACAAATGGACGGTCCAACCAGCATGAATGCCCACGGCAACCATGGCATTGTCGATAATTCTATTGTCCCGCATCGTCGCTTGTCCGGTTTTACAAGCATCGAAACCGATTCCAGACGTTTTGTTGTGATGGCAGTGATTACCGATTAATGTTGTCTGTGCATTGCCGCGTTGCCCGATTCCGGCCCGTGCATTTTCATAACATTCGTTACCTTCAATGAGTGCAACAGCTGCTCCTTCGGTGCCTATGCCCGCTGCTAGATTGCGGTAACAACGGTTGTTTATGATTTTGGGGCGCGCATGATCTCGTGAACCGATCCCCGCGAGTTTGTTTTCGTAGCATCTGTTGTTACGGATTGTTGGCTCTACGTGTTCTTCGTTTCCGATGCCAGCCATGTCATTCTGATAACAGTCGTTGTCTTCGATAACAGGTTTGGTCATTGTACCGGTTCGTATCCCGATACCCGCACGGCGGTTTTTGTAGCAGCGGTTTCCTCGCACGTTAGGACAAGCGCCTTCGGCGATACCAATGCCTGCACGAATATTCGAGTAACAGATGTTTTTGGTGACCAAGGGACTAGCGTCGTGATGTCCAATTCCGGCATAAAAATTTTCGAAACAGGTGTTTTCGGATATCAGCGCGGTTGATTTCTTCATCGACCCAATGCCTCCGCCCATATTACGGTACGAGATATTTCGAACTATTTGTGGCGACACCTGTTTGTTGGGATTTCCCGTGATGGCGATCCCGGTATACCCGATATGGTGA
>Ga0302132_10000739_pt1 | contig 18555 bp, 14 predicted proteins | sample CB9_321_MG_FD_203113 | JGI IMG/M metagenome (GOLD analysis project Ga0302132, IMG submission 203113) | Marine microbial communities from Western Arctic Ocean, Canada - CB9_32.1 | ecosystem: Environmental > Aquatic > Marine > Oceanic | place: Canada: Western Arctic Ocean | collected 2017-09-19
CGCCTGAACCAAAACCGACCGGCATGCCTAGCCCCAGTGTTCTGACTCCCCAAGCTTTACGTACCGCCACGCCGGTGGTTCCAACGGAACGGCCAACTCCTACCCGAACGCCGTTCCCAACCAGAATCCCAACCGCCACCCCTATATTCATACCAGCCCATCCCGAACCGATTATTCCTGCACCTCCGGACCGGGATCTACAAGAACTAGGTAAGAGACTCGTCCCCGGCTACACCGAGCAGAAAACGGTAGTGGCATCGGAACCTCTCATTGTTGGCGCCGATGTAAATTTTTGGGTGTCGAGGGACGTCGGTAGCGTGCTAGTAAGCGGGACAGTTTCTCATGTATCAGAGCACGTTTACTGGGTATTCGAAACCGGCTATGAGCCTGACCCAATTGACATTGCTAAGGTCGCCAGCAATTTTGAATCCGACGTTTGGCCGGCCGTTTCTGAAATTTTTGGAGCGCCACTCACACCGGGCATAGACGGCGATGACCGAATGGTTGTTTATACAGCGGTCTTACGATCAGGAATTGCCGGATATTTCTCAGCTGCCGACTCATACCCGAAAGAGATCCGAACAAAATCGAACGAGCGTGAAGCTCTGTATATGTCGGCCAACAGCGTCGATCTGCTGGGTAACGAATACCTAAGCGTGATCGCTCATGAATTGCAGCATGCTACTCACTTTGCGACCGACAATAGTGAAGACTCTTGGGTCAACGAAGGCCTATCAGAAGTGGCTGCTGAGATCACTGGGTTTACCAGATCGTCGGCAACAGCATTCGTTCGAGCACCCGCAACGTCGCTCACTGCGTGGGCACAAGACATTTCTGTTTCAGCGGCAAACTACGGAGCTGCAAAACTATTCTTTACATTCCTTTCGGTTCACTATGGTGGCAATGAGTTACTTACCGCGATTGCCCAGCATCAGGCTGACGGTATGGAGTCTGTAGACCTCACTCTCAACGAACGTGGATTCGATGCAACAGCCGACGACGTGTACGGCGATTGGCTCGTCGCCAACTATCTCAATGTAAACACAGGACCCTACGCGTATAACAATAATTTCGTTCCGCCGGTGAGAAATGTCTACAAGCGCGCACCCGACTCGCTCTCAGGTTCAGTCAAATCTTACGGCTCTAACTACGTTGTGACTTCAAGTAAATCAAGTAGGATGTCTGTCGAATTCCAGGGTGAAGCTACGACATCTTTACTAACCACGGCTCCGCACTCTGGTGACACGTGCTGGTGGTCGAATCACGGTGATTCGATCGATTCAACATTGACGCGAAATGTCGATCTTCGGCTAGTCAATTCAGCCTCATTAACGTTCTGGGTCAACTACACCATCGAAAAGTTTTGGGATTATGCCTATGTGATGGTGTCGAACGACGACGGCAGCACATGGGATATTTTAGACACCGAGCGAGCCATAAATTTCGATCCAAACGGCAACGCCTATGGCTCCGGAATAACGGGCACAAGTCTAGGATGGGTTAAGGATTCGGTCGATCTTTCTGATTACGCCGGTGAACAGATATTTCTCAGGTTTGAATACATCACCGATGACGCTGTATTCGCACAAGGCGCTTGCTTCGATGATTTCGAAATTCCTGAACTCGGATGGGTTGATGATACTTCGACATTTTCCGATTGGACCGCAAACGGATTCGTCAGAGTCGAAGAGACCATCCCAACGCAGTATCTCGTTCAAGTGATCCACGAAAAAGACATTGGCGATCCGGTCGTTTATGAGGTTCCTGTCAATTCAATGGGTACGGGAAACCTGACAGTCGAGAATATCGCTGATGATGATCTCGTAGTGATCATCATCAGCGCAACTAACCGCCATTCGACAATGCCAACGAACTACACGCTCGACATTCGTCCATAAACACTCAAACGACTTCATTGGCTACATGGCGAACTCAGTCCAGTCGACGAAAATAGCTACGGATATTTCTAGTCCAGTGCTTCCGATGTGAGCCGGATTATTTCGTGTGCAAAATGACCAAGCTAGTTTACTTCGATACGATCCCAGCCGGTGTAAGGAACCAGCACATCAGGAATAACGATCGATCCGTCTGACTGTAGACCGTTCTCTATAACTGCAATCCAAATGCGAGGCAGTGCCAATCCTGAACCGTTCAGAGTGTGCGGTAACTTCGTCGAAGCCCCCACTTCTGGCCGATATCGAGTTCCGTTTCGTCGGGTCTGGAAATCGGTACACGTAGAAATAGAGCTGACTTCAAGCCACTCGCCACAACCCGGCGACCACACTTCGATGTCGTAGGTTTTAGCTGACTGGAAGCCGATATCACCAGCACAAAGCTGTAGCACTCGGTGGGTCAACCCAAGTCGAGCGCACAGCGATTCAGCCTCACAGACCATCTCTTCCAACATTTCGTCAGAAGTGTTTGGTTCGACGTAGCGGAACATCTCGACTTTTTCAAACTGATGAACCCGCTTGATTCCGCGAACGTCTCTTCCTGCCGACGTGTGCTCTTTACGGAAGCTAGGAGTCTGAGCTACGTACTTCAGCGGGAGCCGATCAGGGTCGATAATTTTTCCTTGATGTAATCCGTTCAGTGCGACTTCGGCTGTAGGCACGAGCCACAAATCCGACTCATCGTCGCGATAGAGATTGTCCTTGAACTTGGGCAGGTTTCCTGAACCGGTCATCGTCTCACCACGAACCAATAGCGGCGGGTCGATTTCGGTGTAGCCGTGGACTTCAGTCTGAATATCAAGCATCCAAGACGCCAATGCACGTTGGAGCTTGGCACCCTTTCCCTTCAGAACGTAAAAGCGTGCGCCTGCAATACTCGCACCGGCTTCAAGATCGAGAATATCTAGATTGGTAGCAACGTCCCAGTGTGCATTGCCATGCAACTCGGTAGGGCCTTGCGAAGTACGAATTACGATATTAGATTCTTCATCAAGTCCATCTGGAACATCATCGAGTGGCGTGTTCGGAATCGGTAGAAGAATGGCGTTCAACTCTTCTAGAACACCCGCCAAATCCGCCTCTACATATTTGATCCGCTCGCCAGCTTCACGCATTTCTACGATCTCTTCTGGCGTTGGCTTCCGCTTCTCGTCACCAATAGCCTTGCTCACCTTGTTCCGATTCGCACGATCGACGTCGGCTTCCTGTATCAACTTTTTTCGTCGAGAGTCGAGTTCGACAATTCTATCGATAGGCGGGTCTTCTCCACGTCGAACCAATGCGGATCGGAATTTTTCAGGATCTCGGACTATCTGTTCCAGTGAAAGCATTTTTTACTCTAATAATTTGGCAGGCGACGAAATACTAGTTCGATTAGATCACGTGTTACGCATGGCAGGGAATAGCAAAATTTCTCGGATCGACTCTTCTCCGGCGATCAGCATTGTGAGCCGGTCGATCCCCAGTCCAAGCCCGCCCGTTGGCGGCATGCCGTGTTCGATAGCAACGAGAAAGTCTTCATCCAAACGATCAGCTTCATCGTCCCCGAACTCCAAACGCATCTTCTCCTGCTGCTCGAATCTATCACGCTGGTCGACCGGATCATTCAATTCAGTAAATGCATTACAAAGTTCGGTTCCCATAACGAAACCTTCAAACCTCTCAACGATTTCGTCTAAGTCGGGCTTACGCTTTGCGAGCGGAGACATTTCGACCGGGTAGTCGACCAAGAAATTAGGCTGCACAAGATGAGGTTCAACTTCTGACGAAATAACCTTGTCAAGCAAACGCCCCCACGCCGATCCAGCTTCGACGTGAATACCACGCTCCCGCATCGCCGCCGAAAGCGACTCAGTGTCACGGGTCACAACGAAATCGATGCCCGTTCGCTTTTTAATCTCTTCACGTAGGTCGAGTCGAGGCCACGGAGGCGTTAGATCGATCTCGGGTCTCATACCCTCAACTTCCGGCAAAACCATCGAGCCGGTCGTTTCTTTGGCTATAGTCGAAACCAAGTTCTCGACCATCTCCATCACATCGTTGTAATCGGCGTACGCCTGATAACTCTCGATGGTCGTGAACTCTGGATTGTGATTGTGATCGAGTCCTTCATTTCGGAACAATCGACCGATTTCGAATACTCGTTCGATACCACCGACTATCAACTTTTTCAGATAAAGCTCGGTTGCAATTCGCAGATACAAATCACGGTCAAGCTGGTTATGATGAGTCTCAAACGGAGTCGCCTGAGCACCACCGGCCACGGGTACCAGAATCGGAGTTTCGACTTCAATAAATCCGGCACCGTGCATGAACGCTCGCATAGACTGAACGACCTTTGAACGCAACAGAGCATTCTTCATCGCCTTGTCGTTAGAAATCAGATCGAGATAGCGCTGGCGGAATCGAATTTCTTGATCCTGCAGACCATGCCACTTGTCGGGCAACGGACGAATCGCCTTGGTGAGAACGGTAACTTTGGCAGCCTCAACGCTAATTTCACCGCGTCGAGTCCGTATAACTGAACCTTCCACGCCGATGATGTCGCCAATATCCAATAAACTCAATATTTCGTACTCGTCGTCGCCCATCGTGTTCTGGCGGGCGAACGCCTGAATCGAACCATACCCGTCCTTCAGGTCGATGAATGCAGCCTTACCCATACCCCGACGAGCCATAACTCGACCGGCGATTCGGATGGTTTCGGTTCGTGGGTGCCCGGAATCGCCACCAACACCATTGCTCACCATTACTTCGGCGCTTTCGAACAGTTTAGTTGCTTCTTCAGACGTATGAGTTCGATCAAAACGCGCTGGGTAAGGATCGATCCCCTTCGCCCGTATCTGAGCCGTTTTGGAGAGACGATCTTCAATGAGTTTTCGTTCGCCTGCAGCCACATCGGCTTCGTTCAAAGAATCTGACAACGATTCTGGCTGTTCTTGTTGATCTTGGTTTGTCATAATTTCCAGTGCAGAAATTGCCTGCTGTCAATCGTATTGTTCCGCATGTTTTCACGATACGTCACTTCTCTCACCTAATGCTGCTTGGCCAAGCGACGACCACATGCCAACTTTGCAGCAATTCATTCTAAGCCAGCTATCGGACCGCCTGTGATTTGCATGTACAAGTAACGGAATAGCCATCGATTAGGCGGCTGATGACACCGCATCCGTGTAAAAACGCGAAAACCTGTAACAACTCACGATGGTTAACAATGACGGCTCCATGAATAATCGAATTTGTCCCATTTCGCGTAATGGCTTTACGAGCACTTAGAGAAATTCAAGGGTCTCAAGTACGGATCGAAAATGCGATGAGCAACAATCGAAGAGGATCTTCACAGTTCCGTCGAAATACTGGTTCGGGCCTCAGACCGACAACTTCGAAGGTTAAATCAGCTATTTTTTCGATGCTCGGACCTGCAGGACCTCACGGTTTGCGGGTACTTGATATTTACGCAGGAACGGGAGCACTCGGGATTGAAGCTCTTCAGCGCGGCGCAACAAACGCAACGTTCATCGAGCAAAACGGTCGTCGGTGCGCAGATATAGAAAAGGCTCTAGAAAAGTACAAATTATCAATGCAAGCTTCAGTGCAAAAAGGTAGCGCCCTCAACTCAGTCGGAAGACTGAAGGGTGAGTTTGACCTGATTTTTGCCGACCCTCCCTACAATCTCGTCGAGTTCGAATCTCTATTCGAGCTTGTCCACAACGCCCATCTAATTTCACCCAAAGCCATCGCATTTCTCGAACACTCTAAGATGACCGATCTCCCCGATTCACTTCCCGGACTCTCGTTGTATACCCACAAATTCTATGGCGACACCGCAATTTCGGTATACAAATCTCAAACCACTCCAACCCAAATAACAAACTTGGATGGCAAATAGATGGCACGAGCGATCTATCCCGGCACGTTTGATCCCGTTACCAATGGGCATGTGGATATTGTCGAAAGGGCATCACAGACCGTCGAACATTTGACGGTTGGTGTGGTCGACGTCTCATCGAAACGAACCATGTTCAATGTCGATGAGCGGATAAAAATGTTCTCCGATGCAGTGGCACACTTGCCAAACGTATCGGTGAAGGCGTACTCAGGCTTAACAGTCAACGCTGCCCGGGAAATCGAAGCAACGGTAATCATTCGTGGTTTACGGATCACAAGTGATTTTGAGTACGAAAGTGAAATGGCACTAATGAACCGCAGGATGGCTGAAGACGTCGAAACCGTTTGTCTATTCAGCTCACTGCAATATCAGATCCTGAGTTCATCGAGAGTTAAGGAAGTAGCGGCACTAGGCGCAGATGTGTCGGATCTAGTTCCTAAAAACGTTTGGGAACCTCTGGTTGAGAAGCTCGAAGCCAAACGAAATAAAGTAGCAAGTAATAGTTAAAAACACGCGTCAGACAACATGTATGGAGGCAGAAAATGACACTTATGTCACAGCTCGAAGACCTAGAGGCGATGATCGTCAAAGGTCGAGTACCCGGAACAGCTCGAACACTCGTAAATCTGGACAAAATCACAGCAGTCATCGATAAGATGAAGGGTGAAATGCCAGAACAGTTGAACGAAGCCGAGGGTGTAGTTCGTCAGAAAGACGCGATCATCAAGCAGGCTGAATTAGAAGCCCGACGAATTCGCGCCTACGCAGATGACGAAGCAACAACTATTCGTCAGCTCGCTGAAGAGCAGTCGAACACGCTGCTTACGACGTCGCAAGAAGAAGCCCGAAATATGATCCAAGACACTGAGATCACCCGAATGGCTAACGAACAGGCAACCGAGATCGAAGCCGACGCACAGAAGCGCGCTCGCAACTTAATCGATGATGCTGAAAGCCGTGTAAACAGTATCTTGAATGAGGCTGAAACTTCAGCTGACTCACGTCGCAAGGGCGCAGACAACTACGCTCGCGAGATTTTGTTCACGCTCGAAGAACGAATCGCCGACACCCTTGGTCAAGTCCGAGGTGGTATCGACCTCCTTGATGCCCGCCCAACAGCAAACGCCGCCGACTAGTTCTGGTTCGCTGAATAACCCGAACTCTAAGATCAAACACCAGCGACGACTTCCTGAGCGAAGTCATCGAAGTCGAGGGATCTAGTACGAGGTCGCGTAACGGCTCTATGTCGACAACAGGCTCTGGAGAGTTCTCAGCGGAGATCGCGTGGTGCCCAAGTCCGAATGCACGCCCGGTACTAACAAAAGAATCAACCACTCAGCCCTGTGCTCGCTCACGTTCTCTCTAATGAACCAAGCGACTCAGGGCTGCGTTGTTTAATCGCCTGGACTAAACCCGAGCGAACTTCTGCAATCGATTGTTTCCGCCAACTTCAGAGATGTATATCGACTCTTCACTATCGATATACACTCCATGTGGTGAGTTCGTGAAGTGACCAGCGCCCTCACCCTTCTCACCCCAGCGACCCAGCAGTGTGCCGTCCAACAAACGTAGCTCAACACCGGCGTGACCAACGATGTGCATCACTCCGTGTCCGTCGATAACCGCATCGTTCGCCCCGCTCACGTCCGACCACTCACGCAAATAGTTTCCTTCCAGATCGAATATCTGACACCGATTGTTCGTTCGATCCATCACATACACATTGTCGTCATCGTCAACTAAAACATGATGCGGTAGGTTGAATTCACCGGGCCCGGTCGCAGGTATGCCAGTAATTTCCTCACCGAGCCAGCCTTGGAGAAACACCGGGTCACCCGATCCAAACGACAGAATGTATTCCCCGTCAGAGCTATAACGATGCACTCTATTTTGACCGTAACCGTCAGAAACGAAAATATCGCCAGAGCGTGATTGTGTTGCACGCGTGCACATGTTAAACGGCTCGCCCAGTGCGCCACGTTCTCCCTTAGCGCCAATAGTCATCAACACTTCACCGGTTGTTGAGTACTTAGTAACTGTGTGGTGACCACAATCGGCGTGAAAAATCTCGTCTTTGCCATTGATCCACAGACCGTGTGGCGAAGAAAACTCGTCAGTGAGTAGGGTATCGAGCAACACCCCGTCTCGATCGAACACAAGCATGTGACCTGTTGCCGGAGTAATGTCGTTGAACGTTCCATCGGCCCTAGGATCGCGAACGACCGTATAAATACGCCCATTAGAATCACCCGCAACGTCGGCGGCCACTCCTTTGACGGCCACCTTTGGCCAGTTCTCAACCATCTCGTATTGATAGTCACCAGCACCCCATTGTCGTGCCATATCTGCAATTCCTTCTTACTAAGCGCAAACACTCGCTTGATTACGGATGCAAAATGACCTTTGTGTAGCCGTCCACTCGCTGGTCGAACTTTTGGTAGGCATCAGGCGCTTCGTCTAGCGACACTTCATGCGATACGACGAAGCTTGGTAGCGCCTTGCCGGAGATGATCAGATCTCGCAAGTTGGCGTTGTATTGCTTTACGTTGCATTGTCCAGTACCCAGACGAATACCCTTCTCGAAAAGCTGCCCAAAGTTGATCGACAGTGCACCCTTCTTAGCTCGTTCATCTACTCCTCCAGGGTCGGAAGGTACGTACAAACCAGGAATTCCTAGCGCACCGGTCGGAGCAACCACGTCGATTAGCTGATTGAGAACAATGTTCGGCACCTCGTCCTGCTGTCCCCCAACGGCCGACGAACCAGCCGCTGTTGCCTGATAGCCCACGGCGTCGATTCCCTTGTCGACGCCCACTCCACCCAAGTGCTCCTTGATCTGTTCGACCGGATTTGCCACGTCGTAGTTGATCGGAATCGCACCGATTTCAGCAGCCTTGTCGAGTCGTTCTTGAACGTGATCGACCGCGAATACCTTCGATGCGCCTCGTAAAATAGCGCTATATGAAGCCATGAGTCCGACCGGACCACATCCGAACACCGCAACACTTTCGCCCGGTTTCACCCCCGCAAGTTCCGTGCCGTGATAACCGGTCGGGAAGATATCAGCGAGCAACGCGAAATCGGCTTCATGCTCGGTGCCCTCAGGCAGCACCAGACAATTGAAATCGGCAAACGGAACCTGCATTAGTTCGGCCTGACCTCCGACCCATGGTCCCATCGAAACGTATCCGTATGCACCACCGGCGAACCCGGGATTCACTGTCGTGCAGTATCCGGTGTATCCGCCAAGACAATTCTTACAGAATCCGCACGCTACATTAAACGGCATCACCACTCGGTCGCCGACCTTGCGAGTTTTAACAGCTGGTCCAACTTCTACGATCACGCCCATATTCTCGTGACCAAACACAATACCGGGCTGTGCCGCCGTACGACCTTCGTACATGTGTAAATCGGATCCACAAATGCAGGACGAAGTGATTTGCACGATTGCATCGTTGGGGTGAAGGATCTGCGGATCTGGAACCGTCTCCACAGCAACCTTGAACGGCTCTTTGTATACAACGGCTTTCATTACGACATCTCCTGCTGATGGTCAGAACTGATTTACTTGCTCGGCACACTATGGTTCTGCTTTTGCAGTTTGTCTAGTGAGAAATGTGCCGTTGGCACGTTTTCAGAGATCGGAATGTTTAACGAGAACTCGTGTGTGGCAGACGGAAAGTCCTATCCGTCTGGGGGGAGGAATGCCGGGGTTAGGATGACTTGATCATATATTGATGGCAACAAGCGATTTACATGCCCACGCAACCTAATTTTCTCCCGCGGTGAGAAGGAACTACAAGTGAGAACTCTCGGCAAGCGTCCTAAACCAAACCCGCAGCCCAATCGCCGCCTAGAACTGTCTCGAACATCTCGGCCGATTCGTCGTTCCACCCGAAGCGATTTACGAGATTCAAGCGGTAGATCAACTCCAACGCGCTGAGTCGAGCCGATAGTGCATCGTCGCTCAAATTGCCTTGACACAGTTCCACGAGCGGCTTCATTAGCTCGATATCGAGCGGATTACCGTAGGTCTCTTCTAGCTGCTCGGGAACAAAATTCCACGGGTATCGCCAGAACCGAAGTAACATATCGAGTTCGTAGTCGGCAGGTGCCAGTGCCATTCGATCGAAATCGAGAATTCCCGACAGACTACCGTTGCTGCCGACCAAAATGTTGCCAAACCACAGATCACCGTGACACAGAACCTGAGGTCGATCGGTCAGTGCTTCTGACCACTGTGCAAATGCAGCCTGCGAAGTTGTAAGCACTCGGCCCGGCACTACGTTATCGACTGCACGAAGCGCCCGATTGAAAGACTTCCTTATGTGCGCCGCCCAGTCCTGAGTTTCAGCGTGCAACATACCTTCGTCTGGCTGAAACTGTTGCATATGGCTCAAAGCAGTCGCCAGTTGACCGGACAAATTTCTTCGAGCTTCCTGATCCAATCCCGGCCAAACGTTATAACCACTCGAACCTTCGAGTCGATTCAGAATCACCCACGCCCTGCCCTCTAACGCACCCGTCTCAATCACATGAGGAGTAGCGACTCCGGGTATTTCCATCTGAGTCGCAGCGAGCTCGTGGCTAAACCGTTCAGTGCGTCCAATTTCGGGGTCGATCTTGATGACGGTTTCGTTACCGATGAACACCCAAGTGCCGTACCCGAATCCGTAGTCGACATTGCTGCCAAGCTTGTTCGCAGCCCATTCACGAACGCGACCCAGTGCGGCGTGATCGTCTTTCTCGTAATTTCGAACCCAGGGGTTAATAAGCATTGCTAGTGATAAGTGTAGCCATGCATCATCGAGCGTGTGGCTAACGTCTGGTCTGCCTGATAACCCGTTAGACGAGAGGCTTGTTTGCTTTTATGGTCAAGCTATTCACTAAGGTGCACTACTGTTCTGTGCCGCTCACACCATGTCGCTTGGCGACAATCTCAACATTGACGAATCCAGCAGATTCGATCATGCCTTAGTAGCTGCTCCGAACGTCAGCACCACCGACACCTTAGACCCACAGACCTGTCAAATCTTGAATTTTATCAGGAAGCAATTCGTCGGTTATGAGATAGGAAACAGTTTCACCAACGACAATATCTGCGCTATCCGAACTACGAATTCGGCTTGGACGCCCGCAAAGTCAAATTGATCAAGCTCTGTTCCCAGCCAATGGAGTCGGGGCGACTTCGCTCTTCATTAACAATCTCTATCGCTGAAAAACCTGATGACTCCACAAGTTCCAGATACTCACTAATTACCGCCGCACCGGCAACACAAGCAACCCATTCTATAGCCGACGTCTGCACATCAGCAGGCAATGCCTCAGAAGTAACCATGTCGGAAATAACAAAGCGACCACCGGGCTTCAGAATTCGGTAAATCTCCGAGAACACACGGTCTTTTTGTTCAGATAGTGCGATCACACAATTGGAAATAACGAGATCAACAGTGTTGTCGGCCTGCGGGATCGATTCGATATGCCCTAGCTTGAACACGATGTTTTGTGTGCCAAGATTCTCAGCGTTCTTCTGGGCAAGCTCCAACATCCGGGGTGTCACATCGATACCGATCACATAACCATCTGGACCGACTTCTTTGGCAGCGAGGAAGCAATCTATGCCGCCGCCTGAACCTAGATCAAGAACAGTCTCGCCAAGCTGGGCATCTGCGATTCCTACCGGATTTCCACAACCGGCAGAAGCGCCTGCTGCTTCGTCAGGCAGCGCATCGCGCTGATCTTCTGAGTAAAACTTGTCAGTAGCCTTCACCCTTGTACTATCGGCTGCATGCTCAGCTGCTTTCGATGCGAGCGATCCGTACTGGTGCTGAACTGCAGCGGTGATAGTCTCAAGCTGTTCGTGAGTGATTTCCGACGATCCAGCATCGCCGCAGCAATCGTCGCCACAGCATGCAGCTTCTTCGCTGATAGGAATCAATGTTCCAAAGGGTTTGTTAGTTGCCATCTAATTGTTCTCCAAAAATGCTGGAATCAATACCCGTTGTCGCGCAGCAGGCCGTCTCCACGCCTGCCTGTTTCACCGCAGTTTCATGCTGCGTCAGTACGTTCGACCACATCTGAGCCGAAGCACGGTAAGCCTTCACATCTAGCGCCGATAGCGAATAGTTCTTCCGCTTACTGCCGTTCACCACGACCAGTTCCATCTCTACGTAACAACCAGTCTCTAACTCCTTCAACATCGGGTAGATCATGGCGTCAGTTGGTCGTGCCTCGCAACAAAGTTCGATTCAGGTAGCGATCTCATATCCGTGCATCGGCCTCATGCTCAGTTGCTGCAACACGAAAAACCTCAATAGGCTTTTTGGGTTGAGAGACTGCCAGTAGTCGATGCTAGCGAGGTCATTTGTCGGCTTTGTTGATGTGCTCATTCTTCTTCACAATATCAGCGGACAATTCGCTTTATAGTCAATACCTAGCTACACGATATCTTGGCTTACTACACAAGTCACTATGCGGTTCTATAACCGTGTCGATCAAACTAACGATCTATATCCGAGCAAACAAGAACCGATGGAACACAGCTGATTGCGTTGCGATGTTGCGCTGGAAGCTATAATCCGCTCACCAACCAATTCCATCGATTCTCCTGAGCTAATATCAGCTTCACATGACCACTTCCAATGATAAATCTGACGACAAACTGTTCCTCATAATCGATGGGCACGCGATCGTGTTCCGGGCGTGGTTCGCCATGCGCGATCACTTGATTACTGCGTCGGGGCAGAACACAACCGGCGCTAGCGGGTTCATGTCGATGTTTCTGAGGGTGATTCGTGAGCATAACCCAACTCATATCGCTGTGACTTTTGACACGAAAGCATCGACGTTCCGCAAAGAGATGTTCCCGGCGTACAAGGCACAGCGACAAGAAGTTGACCCCGCCCTTCACGAGCAAATCCCTATTCTCAAAGAGATTCTCGAACCGATGGGCATACCGGTTTACGAATACGACGGATTTGAAGCAGACGATCTGATCGGAACGCTATCAAAGCAGTCGTCTGAGCAGGGAGTCAAAACGTTGATTCTCACGGGCGACGCAGACCAATTGCAACTAGTCGATGAGAAGACCTCGTTACTGATGTACACGGGTTTCGGCGATATGCGGACGTACGACCCAGCGGGCGTTGCCGATAAGTACGACGGCTTGGGTCCCGACTATGTCGCCGAGATCAAAGCCCTAGAAGGTGATCCATCCGACAACATTCCAGGCGTACCGGGCGTGGGCAAGAAATCTGCTCGCGCCGTGCTCACGAAGCTCGGTCACTTCCCTTCCCTATTTAGCCAGCTCGAAGAAGTTGAAAACATCGAAGGCCTACGCGGTGCAAAACGCACCATGAATCTTCTTGAAGAGCATCGCGAAACAGCCGCTACTGCGCTCATATTAACAACGATCGTTCGGGATGTACCCATCGAATTCGACGAAACAAAATCCAAGTTCGGCGACTTCGATCGTGAAACAGTTATTAAGACGCTAATGAACTACGAGATGCGTCTCGTAGCGAATCGACTCCCAAAAATAGGAGTCGAAATTTCCACTCCTCAGACCACGGCGTCTGATATCGAAACAGCACCTGGATGGGAGCCAAACGATGCTCCTTCGGTCGCAGCAAACGGCCAGATCGGCATGATGGGTGAGGCTCATCCGGTCGAAGCGTTGGCAGCCCCCGAACCGCCAAAACCGCTCGGCGACTACGAAATCGTTACCAATATGGCGGGGCTCAACACGATGATCGATGCCTTGCGAGCAAAAGGCGAGTTTGCATTCGACACCGAAACTACTGGCCTCAACTCAATGACGTCCGACCTCGTCGGGCTGTCGTTCTCAATCAAGTCCGAACACGCCTGGTACGTAGCTATGAGCCACAACGAGGGCGATCAGGTGCCATTTGCTGATGGACTCGCAGCCCTACGACCTCTCTTCGAGGATGACTCGATAAAAAAGATCGCCCACAACGCCAACTACGACATGATGGTTCTCGCTACAGCCGGGATTACCGTCAACAATTTATCATTCGACACTATGATCACAGCAGCCTTGTGCGGTAGGCGCGCTATCGGCCTGAAGGCACTCGCATTTGAGTTGTTCCAATCCGAAATGACTGAGATCAAGACCCTAATCGGTGTCGGAAAAAAACAGATAACTATGGCAGCGGTACCGATCGAACTAGCAGGTCCATATGCCGCCGCCGACGCCGATTTCACGTGGCGTTTATACGAACATTTCAATCCAGAAATCGACGAGCACGAAGCTCGGTATGTGAACGAAGAAATCGAATTGCCACTGCTTCCTGTAATTATCGAAATGCAGCGCAACGGCATGATGATCGACAAAGCTGCGCTTGCCGAAATGTCGGAGCAACTCGGAGCCGAGGTCGAACTGATCAAACAGACTGCAACTGACGTCATTGGCGGACAAGAACTGAATCTAGCATCGAATCAGCAAGTGGCAGCTTTATTGATCGACGAGCTGGGTGCGCCAAAGACTCGAAAAACCAAAACTGGCTATTCTATGGATGCCAATGCCCTCGAAAAGATCTCTGAAACCGCTAACCTCGATGATCGAATCTACCAAATCGCCGACGCTGTTCTGAAGTACCGCGAACTAACTAAGCTAAAGTCGACATATGTTGATGCCCTACCGGAACTCGTAAATCCGCAGACGGGTCGAGTTCACACCAGCTTCAATCAGGTCGGTTCGGCGACGGGTCGACTATCGAGCACCGATCCCAACGTGCAGAACATTCCGGTTCGCACTGAGCTCGGACGACGAGTGCGCAAAGCATTCGTCGCCGATTCTGCACATGGATGGCAGTACCTCGCCGCTGACTACTCGCAGATCGAACTTAGGATTCTAGCGCACCTCTCGCAGGAACCCGGACTTCTCGAAGCGTTCCACAAAGGCGAAGACATTCATGCTGCTACCGCCCGAGCGATGTACGGAGTTGAAGATGTAAATCCTGACCAACGCCGAATCGCAAAGATTTTAAACTTTGGTGTGATCTATGGACTGGGACCAGTCGGCGTGGCACGTCAAACTGATCTCACACGCATGCAGGGTCAAGAATTTATCGACCTATACTTCGGCAAGTACCCGGGAATTCGTGATTACATCGAGCAGGTGAAGCAATCGACTCGAGACACCGGATATGCCCAGACGATCACAGGTCGCCGACGTTACTTGCCCGACATCAATGCGGGTCATCCGGGGCACCGTGCCGCAGCCGAGCGGGTGTCAGTAAACATGCCGATTCAGGGAACTGCTGCCGACGTTATCAAGCTGGCGATGGTCAACATTTCAAACGAGATGAAGAGTCAGAAGATGCAGTCGAAGATGTCGATTCAGGTTCACGACGAACTGATCTTCGAGATAGCTCCCGGCGAGCTAATGGAAATGCAGATGATAGTCACAACGATGATGCCCGCCGCCATGGACCTGGCCGTCCCACTCCTTGTAGAAGTAAAAACCGGCCCAACCTGGGGCGACATGGATTCAGTGGGTTAGACCGTTCAAGCGGAAGTCACTATGCCCGAACTACCTGAAGTTGAATCGTTGCGCCGCTACCTCGTTCGAGAGGGTATCGTCGGAAAAACGTTCATAAAAGTCGAGCTTGAAGACAAACCTGAAAGTGCGCACGGGACGGGAACAATCGCTGGATCAAAGCAAGCGATCGGTCAAACGGTCACCAGCATAGAACGACATGGCAAGCATCTTGCGATGGTGCTAGATAATTCAGTATTAGGCTTCCATATGGGAATGACCGGTCAAGTGCACATACTCGATCCTGATGAATCCTCACCCAGATTCACCAGAGCACAATTCGATCTCACTGACGATAATGACAAACTGCGAATCGCACTAGTCGATCCACGTCGCTGGGCAAGAATTCAACATTTAGCCTCTCTCGACCACGTCTTTGCCGGACTCGGACCAGACGCTCTCGATCCCGCATTCACTACCAGTCAGTTCGTCTCACTAATGGCAGGTCGAACGGCTCAAATAAAGCCTCTACTTCTCAATCAAACTGTGATCGCCGGAATTGGCAACATCTACGCTGACGAATCGCTCCACAGAGTCGAAATTTCACCGGCCAGACGAGTAAGCGAAATATCTGAACCAGAACTAGAACATCTATTTGGGGCGATTCGAATATCGCTCGAACATGCTCTCGAGTACATCCTGAGTCACCCTGACGATCGAGGCCGACCTTACATCGTCGATGCCTACGACGATCGGATGCAGTTGCATCGCAAGCCGGGGTCGTTCTGCCCTCGCTGCGAAATCGCGCTAGTCACGATGAAATTTAGTGGTCGAACTGCCTATTTCTGCTCAAACTGCCAAACGTAATGGCGGGCAAGCGACTCGAACTAATGAAACCAGACGTCATGGAGATCTTAGGTTTTTCTAGCACGCAGTCTTTCGCGCATCACCACCCAGCCAAGCATCGCTACCCGAGTAGTTCTGAAACGTATGCGGCTGCGTATAGCTACCAAGAACTCTCGGTGGCGATCAAAACGACAATGCCAACAAGTGCTACAAAGATGCCAATGAGCAATGTCACCATTCCAGACATTTCAAGAAGCCGTTTCATATCCAATCCCGAAAGCGAGTATTTTTGCCGACACCCCAGCAGTATTCAGCGCTGTAGTTACAGTATTTACCGCCCTAAAATAGCTTTCCAGTTCAGATCACTGAGGAATTTGTAGCGTTTCACCGTTTCAGATTGCCGGTAGTTGCTATTAGAATTACTTACTGTCTATACGGTTTCACTCCGAAACCTTAAAACCCCTGCGGAGGGGTGGCAGAGCGGTTGAATGCGCTTGTCTTGAAAACAAGTATGGCGGTAACGTCATCGCAGGTTCGAATCCTGTCCCCTCCGCCATTTTTTTGCGTTAGTTACAAGGGTCACTTGTATAATTTGATCACAAATCCAAGCTGTAGCTATTATCGAGAATCTACAACAGTCGTTCACTTCTTCTAGTATGGCGGACGCTGAAAATATCCGTGTTTATTCATCAAACCACGTGGCGTGATGCTGACTTCAACGGTTTCTAAGCATATTCGCATAACATTCAAGAGTGATCTTAAAATTCTGACTGCCCGTATCGGTCGATCTGAAAACACTTGGGGCCAAGTACGAACCACATAACTCTCGTTGCCAACGGAGGTTAACCTCCAATGTTGAATCGAATTGTTTCAGTTAGATATACAAACCCTCGTCATCTACGTATTTCATAGACACTGACCATCACCCTCGGTACGATGATTTGCGGTCTAGAAAAAAAGGATCACCCGCACAAGCCTTTTTAAGCAACGCATGTGGGGTCGCTAGCAATCAGAACCGAGTAATCATTCGTGAATATCCACGAGTATCAAGCGAAAGCAATCCTAGATAAGTTCGGAGTCCCAACTCCGAAGGCAGAGGTGGCATCGACGGCCGCCGAGGCGAAAGAAATCGCTTCGAGAATCGGTGGGCGTGTAGTAGTAAAAGCTCAAGTCCATGCAGGCGGTAGAGGCAAAGTCGGCGGTGTCAGGCTTGTCAACACACCAGAAGAAGCCGAAGAAGTAGCCGCATCGTTACTCGGCACTCGGCTAGTCACGAACCAGACTAGCGCTTCGGGTGTGCCAGTCGAAAAAGTTATGATCGCTGAAACTCTTGACATCAAAGACGAGCTATATATCTCGATCGTGATCGACGGTGATATCGGCGCTCCACTCGTAATGGCAAGCACCGAAGGCGGAATGGATATCGAGGAAGTTGCGGAATCAACACCCGAGAAAATCTTCCGAATTGCGGGCGACCCGCTAATCGGACTCACCACATACCACGCTCGTGACATCGCACTTGCTCTCGGCGTTCCTGCGAAGTCGGTTCGAGCTACAACCAAGCTCATCACTGACCTCTACAACGTGTTCGTTGAAAACGACTGCTCGCTTGTTGAGATCAATCCGCTTGTAATCACCGAAGACGATCAAGTATTCGCACTCGACGCCAAGATCAACATCGAAGACGACGCATTGTTCCGTCATCCCGATATTGTGGCTTTACGTGATCCTAACCAGCAAGACCCGCTCGAACAGCGTGCAGACAAATCCCAACTCGCTTACGTAAAGCTTGATGGCGGACGTGTCGGTTGCATGGTCAACGGTGCAGGTCTGGCGATGGCGACAATGGATATCACTAAAGCAGCAGGTGCCGATCCTGCCAACTTCCTCGACATCGGTGGATCTGCCGATCAGGCCCGCATCGAAGAGGCGTTCAAGATCATTATCGACGACGACGATGTCGAAATGATCCTCGTGAACTTATTTGCAGGAATCGCACGCTCCGACATTGTCGCTCAGGGAATTGTTGCAGCAGCCAAGGAAACCAACACATCAGTACCAATGGTGGTGGCGATGCGAGGCACGAACGCTGAAGAGGGAATAAAAATCCTTACCGATTCAGGACTCAACATCACTGGAGCTCCCGATCTCGCAGGGGCTGCTGAAGTGTTGAAAGCAAAATTACTAGAACTTGGAGAATCCAACTAATGGCTATTCTTGTTGGAGAGAACACGCGACTCCTCGTTCAGGGTCTAGGTCGTGACGGTAGCTTTCAGGCTAACCGAACACGTGAATACGGCACGAACATGGTCGCCGCAGTTCACCCAGGTCGAGACGGTCAGAAATTTGAAGACGAAGTTCCTTAC
>Ga0302132_10000740_pt1 | contig 18555 bp, 12 predicted proteins | sample CB9_321_MG_FD_203113 | JGI IMG/M metagenome (GOLD analysis project Ga0302132, IMG submission 203113) | Marine microbial communities from Western Arctic Ocean, Canada - CB9_32.1 | ecosystem: Environmental > Aquatic > Marine > Oceanic | place: Canada: Western Arctic Ocean | collected 2017-09-19
GTATCGTAATTGGAATCAAGTTAACGCATTGATCAATAATGACAGTTTGATTTGGACTGAGACACAAGGACCGCTGTTGTACCAAGAAGAGATTCCAGAAGGTGAATCTGCCGTTGCTCGATCCGTAGTGTGGTCTGGGTTATTTAACATGGAATCCAGCGGGGCTGTTCGTTTTCGCATACGTGGTAACACTACTGGATTAGTGGTCAACGGTATTTTAGAAATGCCATTGGCCGGTGGTATACAAACGGTAGACGTGTGGCTGGAAAAAGGAACACATGAGTTGCAGGCGTTTAGCGCATTTGGCAATCAGGCCCAAGGTGGAGCGCTGGAACATGCAATTGCTAGTGTAGATTCACAACAAGTGTTCGTGCAACCGATGCGGTCAGAGCAGTTTGTCGCAGCGCCACCGCAGGTCGCCGTTGAAGTGTTGACGGCGCCGAAGGTGACGAGTCGAGTGAATGTCGATGTGGCCGAACTGCAAAAGATGACCGAGACGTTTGCGGTCGAAGAAAAGGGTGAATTTAAGGTCACCAAAAACTGGAGTGCCGTCGAAGATGGCCTCACTTTGCAACTCGCAAATACAGCGCCTGGCATGTATGAGCTATGGCTTGATTACTCCAATGCTGGCGGTGTGAATTCAGTCGCTATTACTCTCGACCAGCAGACGGTAGAACATTCGTTGGTAAATACAGGTTCGTGGGATACGTATCAATCGGTGTTTGCAGGACACGTGCTACTAGAAGCAACCGGTAAGAATACACTGCAATTCAATCCGATAAACGCCGCGGCTAATTTGATGGAACTCAAAGGCGTTGAACTGCGGCCTATCTCTCGCGACGCAATTGTTCAACACGGTAATGTTTGGGAATTTCGTTTTCCCAAATATGAAGTCCGCTACACCAAAGTTGTCATTCATGAATATAGCGGCGATTCTGTTGCCGTTAATCAGATTGAAATAGGTAATGCTCAAGCTAATACCGTGCAGATACCGACTGAGGATGACCTGCTGGCGCTCGCTAACAACGAAATCTTGGAAATTGCTGCCGGCGACCACGTCGTAGCAACCTATACGGATGAGAACACGCAAAATGAACATGATACTAGTCAGCTTTTGACGCGGGAATTGACAGCAACCTATAACAATGCAGAGATCAATGCGATCGCGTACAACCTAACGCGTGCACGTGGTGGCGGAGTGTCAACTGAGCGTAAAGAACTAATGCGAGTCGACCCGGGCGAGCGGATTGTGATCGAAGTTGTTGATTACGATGAAGATCGATCGAACGAAGTCGATACGATTTCAGTTGAGGTTACCGTGAACGGAAGCGAACCCCTCGTGCTGGAAGCAACGGAAACGGATAACAACACAGGAGTGTTCACACGTGAGATTGACACTACGGCGGAAGCAACAGAAGGCGCTTTAGTAGTCGCTGTGGGCGACATTGTCGAATTGAAATATTTGGATCGCCAAAATACTTTTCCAGGCCATACCGTTCCTCGCGTCCGCCGTGTTTTTGTCAATAAACCAACAGATGCTGTAGTTCGAATTATTCCTTCGCTAGCACATCGTATCGAAGGGAACGTGTTACCGCGGGCCGAATATCTGACTGCGCAAACAAGCGGGATCAGTGAGTCTGATCCTGCCAGTGGGGATAATGCAATCGATACCCCAGCTGAAGCTGTTGATCCTGCCGAAGCTGTTGATCCTGCTGAAGCTGTTGATCCTGCTGAAGCTGTTGATCCTGCTGAAGCTGTTGATCCTGCTGAAGCTGTTGATCCTGCTGAAAGCAATCAGCTAGATGCTGCGGCCGTAGCGTTTGCAGTTCCGTTGCTCGTAGAGGTTTTTGATCCAGACCGTGCCAAGGATTCGGGCAGCGTTGTGAATGTCGTATTGGTAACAACAGGTGGATCAGCGGTCGTTGTGGAGTGCGTTATTAGTAATGCACATTCCGATTTACCTCTTAGCGCAACTGATAATGAAGCATTATTAGCGGGGCGTTTTGTTGGGCAAGTTATTATGCAACTCGGCAGCAAAGATTCCCCTTCGGTCATCCCGCTCACTGCCGAAATGCCTCGTGGATTAATCGGACGGGTTCATGACGGTAAAGAGGAACAAGAGTTGTTACCAGGTTTGGTGGCAATGGTCTTAAACGTTACTGGCACCGATACAATTAATCTGCGGTATAAAGACGAAATTACTCCGGCCGCCGAAGAGACGATTCGCTCACACACGGCACGTCTTGTAGTCACTGGAGAACTGACGGTGACTGATCGAGAATACGAAGAATCTGTTGAACAGCTACATGTTGGTGAGAAGATATTTTTACGAGTGTTTGATGCGGATCAAGATGTGAGTGATAAACGTGACTCCGTTGAAATTACGTTAACGACAAAGATCGGTGAGAAGGAAACAGTTACGTTGGTCGAAACGACTGTGCATAGCGGTGATTTTACCGGTGCATTTACGTTAGCAGCGAACGAGAACCCGGTGGCCGACAATTTGAACGCGGACGATCCCATTATTGAAACTAATTTTGGGGATGTGATTAGTGTGACCTACAATGATAAACGGTCTGCGGATTCTGTTGATCCGCTGGCACTGACTACAGAAATTCCGGTGGTGGTCGGTACAAACGGTTTAGTTGCCGCGTTTTCCAAGGCTTTTAATGATGAAGAATTGGCTGTTGAAACCAAGTTCCGTATTGCCGAAAGTTATTTTGAGTTGTTCAAAAGCCATAAAGAAATTGGCCGCGACGAGGAACAATTGGTCGATCTGGAATCTGGTCGAAGGATATTGCAAGAAGTGATGGAGGATTATCCTGATCCTAAATACGTTCCGAGGATAAGCTACCTGCTAGGGCAGTTTTCTCAGGAGTTAGGCCAATGGAGTCAAGCCATTACATCGTATGAAGTGATACTTCACCAATACGCTGATCATACGCTCGCTCCGGACGCACAATTCAAAATGGCTCAATGCTACGAGGAATCTGGGGACTTTAACGAAGCACTTGAAGCCTATGTCACTTTGGCAGCAACATTCCCTAAGAGCCCTTTGATTGCTAGCGTAATGATTCGCATTTCAGACCATTTCTATAAAGCTGAGAATTACGTGATTGCCGCTCAAGTTGGTGAAAAGTTCTTGGAGAAATTTGAAGCTCACGAACATGCTCAGCGAATGGCTTTTCGTGTTGGTCAAGCATATTACAAAAATGAAGAGTTTACACGAGCCGCTGAATCTTTTGACCAGTTCTCGAAGCTGTTTCCGGATGATACTTTAGGCGCCGATGGCTTGTTCTGGAGTGGCGAAAGTTATCGCATGGCTAATAATGATCAACTTGCTTTCCGGCGTTATAACCGCTGCCGGTGGGATTTCCCCGCGAGCGAAGCAGCGAAGTTTGCCAGAGGCCGGTTAGCGCTACCGGAGATGCTAAATCAGTTTGAAGCGGAAGCGAACAGCATTGACAACGACAACTAAGATATAACCCCCGATTTGAAATTGCAGAAAGCACGAAAATATGATTCGTCGACTGAATCAACTAAATCAGTTTGCATTTACAGGTAACACTGCCCTAACTCTAAGCTTAGCCATTTTGCTTTGTGCGCTGCTGGCGAAGCCCTCCATGGCTCAAGATGATATTCTCGGTGATATCGAATCTAATACAACTCAACAAAACACGACGAGCGATTCCAGCGCCGAGGAATCAGTGGCAGACGCCGCTACCACGGTTGTGGATGGTGAAGCTGCAGAGAGCTCTGCAGACGGTAGTGAATCAACCGGTAGCAACGCTGGTGATGCCGAGAGTTTAGATGATGAGTCTGCAAATTCCGTAGATGAGCCAATGGAATCCGAGGGCGAGTCGAGCTGGGCTAAATTCAAGAACTCGGGGGCCTTAGGGTTGTTACTCAACGGCGGTCTGTTCATGTGGCCCATTTTAATTATGGGAATCTTGGCGGTTGGTGTCATCATTGAACGTTACCGCAGTCTCAAAATGCTCAACGTCGACGACGACGATGTGCGGGCCCAAGTGCAGCAGTTATTGTTCGAGGATAATGTTTCCGAAGCGTTGGAGTTATGCGACCAGCAGGTCGGTCCCGTGCCCGCGGTTTTGTCAGCGGGATTGAGAAAATATTATGTCTTGCGAAAGTTGAATTACGATGCTGCCAGAACGGAAGAACAAGTTGTCAAAGCAATGGATGACTACAGTGTGCATATCGTCGCCGGTTTAGAGCGACACTTGCCGGTGCTGGCGACCGTATCAAGCGCCGCGCCGATGCTCGGGTTCCTAGGAACAGTGCAAGGTATGATTGTTGCTTTTCAGAATATCGTAGATCAAATGGGCGAAACAAATATTGTCGAAGCTGCTGCTGCGGGGATTCAAGTGTCGTTGTTAACAACATGTTTCGGCTTGATTGTGGGAATTCCAGCGTTTGTGGGATTCAACTATTTCACAAGCGTCATCAATCAATTTGTGTTACAAGTCGAACAATCGGCTACGGAACTTATTGAGAATGTGACAATCCAACTGGCTGCTGCTGGACTCGAGGATGAAACGGCAGGGGAGGGTAGTGAATCGTGAGAAAAAAACGATTACGATTGAGTCTGATGGTTGAACCTCCTGCCAGTGCGACAGGAGACATCGCTTTTAATCTGATTGTTTTCTTTTTAGTTTGTGCGTCGGTACAACCTGACAGCGGGCGTGAGCAATCGTTGCCTCGCAGTGACCAGGAATCCGAGGAGCAAACGGAAAACATCCAAGTACAGTTGACGCGGAATGCAGTCATGCTCAACGGAGCGATTCTTAGTCAAGATGATTTCGCAATCGCTTTAGGCCGATCGTTAAAAGGAAAAGTACGTCAGGAAGATCGCGTGGTGATTGTGCAGAGCAAACCGGACACTCCGTATAGTCATTGGGTCATTGTTACTGAGATGATTGAACAAACTGGTGGAATCGTCACAATTCAAACAGAAGAGGTACAACAAATAGTTGTGCCAAATTCATAACTTGGAAGGAGTGTTGCTATGAAGATAAGTCGCCGCGCTTCCAAAGCGGATGTTCCAAGTATGGCCATGGGTGATATTGCCTTTAACCTGTTGATCTTTTTTGTGATCTTAGCACGCGCGGAGGATGACAGTCATTTACATTGGCAACCCGCCTCGGCCGTTGAAATTTCGGCATCTGGTGCTGCCAGAGTTTCCGTGCTGATTGACAGCGATAACAAATACTATATTAACGGACAACAAGTCGGCGAAACACAAATTGCCGGCGAAGTAGAATCACTGTTGGGCAATGCCGCTGCCGGCGACCGACGAGTGTTTTTTAAAGTGCATAAAGATGCACAGGCTATGTATTTTGAACCGGCGATAGCTGCGATTAGTGAAGTTGGTGGGGATCTTGTCCACGTGTTGGAGCAAAAAAGGGAATAGACCATGAATAGTTCTGAACAGAATCAAGCACAAAACCAAAGAGAAGGTATCGGCGGAATTACATCGGATATTCGTAGTGTTAAACACAACGGTGCCGCATCGATTACCGAACTGCGCGAGTTTATGCGTAGTTTAAAAGGTCGGAAACCTCAGGAAGCGATGGAGATTGCCTCGAACAACGGGTTAATTCAGGGACTAGTGATTTCCACAATCGGTTTTCTAGTGGTGTTATTTGTATTTACACTGATCCCGTTTTTTCTCGACGAGGATGAAGTGGTTACACAACAAGGAGTCACGCCCACGTCAGAAAATGCGGGTACACAGGGCTCAAACTCTAATGCAGGCACTGCAGACCAAACAGGCTCTTCACAAAACCCAACAGCTCAGGGTGAAGAACTTTTGGAGAAGCTTCAAATAGGTGAAACGAAAACAGCGGACCCAGATGCGAATCCGCTTGATAGTCAATTCAATGACCTGTTAGATGGAATTGAATAGAGCCCGAGTTTAATAGGTGGAACTGTTTTGTTGGAAACATGGCGCAACATTAATCGACGAACGCGTTGGATAGCTGTCGTAGTGACTCTTGTTTGGTTTGCTGCCGTAATTGATTGGGTGTGGGTCGGGTTATTATCGGATCACACGTTGCTGTTTGCAGGCGCTGCTATTGCAATGGCAATCCGTCTGCGGATTGAATATCGCCGCCGCCATGAAAACCTCATACGCTTTTGGTTTGCCTTCACTGTTGCTATACCGATATTTTGGCAGGCAGGGATCTATTTCTCTGATTGGCTAGAGTTTGGTGTATTGCGAGGCTATGTCGCACGCGTTGGGCTCGCGACCTTTTTCATAACGGGATTGATTTGGGTCGTCTGGGGTATCGAACGAATTTCACAGCGTTTGGAAGTAGAACGTCGCAAGGCATTTGATCTGCAAGCCACACTGCGGCATGAAGCGCCGGTGCGAACGAAAGACAAAGAACCTCAGGCTAAGATTTGGAATCCACTCGACCCGCAAGCATGGTACTATGGCCAGAAATCTCCGCGGCTGAATCAATCGCTGAGCAGTTTTGTCAGTTATTGCCTTACGTTTTTCTTGGTGTGCATGATTCTGAGCCAGTTTCGTGGGTGTACACAGTATTACGATTTGCCAGCCGGTGGCGGTGTTACGGAAACTGTTCAACAGGTCGTCAAGATTCAGAAGATTATTCGCAAGAAGTTTATCCTAAATCCATTTAGCGCCATCTATTACAACGCGCCGGAGATCGATGAAGTTAAATTGGAACTCAGCGAAGTTACTGCGCACCAATACAATATTGGCGATGGGGAAGGTGAGGGCGCCGGATTTGCCGGAGGAAACAATAAAGGCTCGGTCGGATTCTTTCGACTTGAGTATGCCGGTGGTGATTGGAACCAAGATTTCGGAATTGGTGGTGATATGAATATGTTAATCAAATACACCGAGTTGACCGGGCAGAAGGTGGCTAAACAATCCAAGGCAGTGTCGCCGAGTCAACTGCAAGCGTTTGATAAGGTGCGATGCCCTCCACTACTTTATATAACAGGGCAAAAGAATATTTCTCTCGGGAACAATGACATTAAGATTCTCAGAGAGTATATTTTTGATAAGCATGGCATGATCTTTGGAGACAATGGTGGCAGTCGGCATTTTCATAATCAGTTTCTAGCGATGATGCAACGAATCGCCGGTGATGTGAAACCGGTGCGCATTCCGGCGGACGATGACATTCATATGAAACCATATCAAATTCCGAAAGTACCAATCGTCGCACCACATGGCGGTGTGCAAGCTTTAGGTTGGTTTAAAGATGGTCGCTGGATATGCTATTACCATCCGGGCGATATCGGTGACGCTTGGGCAGATGGACATGCAGGTGTTTCTGCTGAAATTTGGAATAGCAGTTACCGATTGGGTGCGAATATCATTAACTATGCTCATGTGGGACATTCGCGTTGGCGAATTGCTCAACAAAAATCCACTGGAGAAGATGAATGATTTGCAGAAAAAATAGGTTACTACTTTCAATGCTGGCAATGGTGGTCGCCCTCACGACGGGATTGCAAGGACTGCAGGCACAGACGAAGTTGCATGAAATGGCGCTCGAGCGTTGGACGAAAATGCGCGAAGTCGAACGCTATCAAATGAACATTGCGGAGAAATACTATCAGGATAAAAAGTATGATATTGCGATGAGTGAATATGAAAAGTACTTGTCGTTGTATGAGGCGAGTGATGCTGCCTCGTTTGCTCAACTGAAGTGGAGCCTTTGTCTGAATCAACTGCGGAAACAAAATACTGCCATTAAGGAAGGATTTCAATCGGTTATCGACTATTGGCCAGAATCAGCGGACGCCGCTAAAGCATCGTTCTTAATTGGGAAAACGTATGTCGCGATCGGACGCGTTCCAGATGGAAAGAAAGCATATCAGAATACGATTATCGATTATCCCAAAGATGCAGTGTCCGTATATTCGTTAGCTGGACTAGCAGAGATTGCGATTCGAGAAAAAGATGAAGCGAGTTTGGTGAAAATTTGGAAACAGATGACATTCGATATCCCCCGCACACCGCTGATTCGAAGCACATGCGCCACAGCTGCGAATTCGCTTGCTGTGTATTACTTTAACAAGGGCGTCTTTGCTAGCGGGCTTAAGAGTCTGCAAACCAATTATAAAGATGATCAACTTTCTTATTACGTCTATTATTATAGCCGCACTCCAATTGGTAACTTGGTTGGCACAGATGAGACTCAAAGTATGGGGTATAAGGTCGCTGATCAAGCCGTAGGATTTCTGCGCGAAAATATTGAAAAAGATGTGTCGACCGAACCATTGAAGGTCAAGGCGATCGGACAGTGGAATCAAATGATCGAATTGCAGAAATATTCACGGCGCGATAAAGAAATTCTAGCCGCCTACCGCTCGATGTTAGGAGTGTTTGGTAACCGAGATGATTTGTTATCGAGCATTGCAGATTATCATGTGTCCCAAAAGCGTTTTGACCAGTCGCGGACGATCTATCGTCAATTCAAAGATAAAGTTGCCGGGTTGTCCAAAGTCGCCCAAAGTTTTCGTTCTGAATTAAAACCTGATGAAGCAGTCGGTGTGTATAAGCAACTGGCGGGAATCGATGCGGAAAATGGTGCAACCTGGCGAGGTGAAGAAGCATCAACCTATCGACAGTTTCAAAAGTACCCTCAGGCTATTCAAGGGTATCAAGCGTTGGTGAAGACAGATGCAACCAATTTCCAGAAATGGCTCTGGGCGCTAGCAACCACTCAACGAGAAGCTAATCAACTCAAAGAAGCAATCGGTACGTATCGCCAATGCGAGAATTTCCCGGAAAATTACCAACACATGGCATCTTGTCATCGAGCGTTAAAACAACACAAAGAAGCGTTGATTCTGTACGGGCAGATTTTAAATGGCGACGAAGGTTTAGCGCCTTGGGCTCAACTGCAGATTGGTTATACCTATGAGGAAATGCAGGCCCGTGAGTTGGCGATTAAGGCATTTCAGTCGTGCTGCAAGAAGTTCCCCAAGGCGTCCTATGCGAGTACGGCACATGCTCATCTGCAAAATAAATATAAAATATCCGTAACGCTTGGTGGTGCTACGGATGATTAACAAATCATTACGGTAAAACTAGTTAGTCTATTCCAACGACGGGAACGCTCGTTGGTCAATTTGAAGAGATGTAATAGACGGCTATCTATGAACGCAGATGGGCGAGGACCAGTGCCATGTCGGCTGGTGTAATGCCGCTGATGCGGGAAGCTTGAGCGATGCTAACGGGGCGGATTTTCGTTAACTTCTGACGGGCTTCGGTACGTAAATGGCCGATACCGTCGTAATCAAAATCGTCGGGTATCGTTTTATCTTGTAGTCGCTGTTGACGATCAATTTCAAGCTGTTGGCGAGCAATATAGCCCGAGTACTTCACGTCATGGACGACCTGCTCCACAACGGCGTCCGACATCTCAGACAATTCTGGTAAGTGCTCCAAGATTTCATCCCATTGTGTCTCGGGCCGTTTCAAGTACTTACTCAATGTCCCCTGGCCAATCGATTTTGTTTCTAATGCTGCCCGTGTTAATTTAATATCTTCTTCTTTCTCCTGTAATTGGTCTAATCGCTGTTGGCAAACGAGACCTTTTTCAAATCCTAGCGAAGTTAATCGACGGTCAGCATTGTCTTGCCGTAGCATCAACCGATACTCCGCTCGCGAAGTGAACATGCGATACGGTTCGTCCACACCGCACGTTACTAAATCATCAATTAAGACGCCGATGTAAGCTTGGTCGCGACCGATGATTAAAGGCGTTTCGCTATTTTCAGCGAGTGCCGCGTTAGCGCCGGCAATTAGACCCTGAGCGCCCGCTTCTTCGTATCCAGTGGTACCGTTGATTTGACCAGCAAAATAAAGTCCATCAATAAACTTAGTTTCCAATGTTGGACGAAGTTGATCTGGCGGGGCGAAGTCGTATTCGACGGCATATCCATAACGCATAATCTGAGCGTTTTCGAGTCCGGGGATCAGCTCAAACATGGCGTCTTGCACGTCTCGAGGCAAGCTGGTTGAAATTCCGTTTACGTATATTTCTTCCGTTTCGTAACCTTCGGGTTCGAGAAACAGTTGGTGGCTGGATTTGTCAGCAAAGCGAACGACCTTATCTTCGATCGATGGGCAATATCGAGGGCCACCTGAATCGATTTGACCGTTGTACATCGGTGCTCGATCGAGGTTCGCTTTGATAAGATCATGCACTGCTTCATTTGTGTGTGCGATCCAACAGGGAAGTTGTTCTTGCGTTAATTGTTTCGTAAGGAATGAAAACGGCTGCGGATCGTCATCACCGGGTTGAATTTCGGTTTTGGAAAAGTCGACGGTGCGAGCATTGATTCGAGGGGGCGTACCTGTCTTAAATCGTTCGAGTCGAAACCCTGCTTCGTTTAGAGCACTGCTGATTCCGCTGCTGGTTCCCTCACCGGCGCGGCCACCGGCCGTTTTGGATTCACCGGTGTGCATCAATGCGGAGAGAAAAGTGCCGGTCGTCAGGATGAGCCGGGGAGCATAATAGACGGCGTCCCCGACGACTCGCACGCCTCGAACAACCACTCGCTCACCAACCTTTTCAGTGAGAATATCCTCGACCATTTCTTGTCGCAGCGTTAGTCCAGCTTGTTGCTCAATGAGTTGCTTGATTTCTTGCTGGTACAGTTTCTTGTCAGCCTGTGCGCGAGGGCTATGCATCGCGGGGCCTTTACGGCGATTGAGCATGCGAAACTGTAGTGCGGTTTTATCGATTGCCAATCCCATGAGGCCGCCGAGTGCATCGATTTCGCGTACGATTTGACCTTTACCAACACCGCCGATTGCCGGATTGCAGCTCATCTGCCCGACTGTATCGAGATTGGTAGTCAGCAGTGCGACGTTAGCGCCGGCTCGTGCCGCCGCTGCCGCTGCTTCTGTGCCAGCGTGGCCTGCGCCAACTACAATCACATCGTATTGGTAAGTAGATGAACTCATAGCAATATTATGAAGCCAACATCCTGTTTTGGATATGCCACCTCAGGATTCACGGCTCTCGGGAAGGTGAACCGTGGCAGAAATTCCCGTAGAATCCACACTGTCATCTGTGAGATTTTCAATTTCAATAGAACCATGGTGGATTTGCGCAATTCGCCAAGCTTTGGATAGTCCAAATCCTAGACCCCGCCCGGCTTCACGACCCGAGAAAAATGGATCAAAGATCACCGGTAGAATATCGGTTGCTATGCCGGGGCCATCATCAGTGATTTCGATGCGTACTTGGTCCAGTTGTGTTGTCCAGCCAATGGTGATGTTACCCGTTTCCATGGCATCGACACAGTTCTGCATCAGGGCTTTGAACATTTCAAATAAACTATTGGTGTCACCGACTACATGAATATCCGAGTCACCCGTTAATTCAACTTGGATGTTATTGGCTTCCAACGGAATTGCCATTTCCTCAACACTGCGTTGAAGAATCTCTTGCAGGTTTTGGCGCTCGAGTTTCATTGTCGGCGGGTGGGCGAACAACATTAGATCCGCAATCATGGCATTTGCTCGAAAAACTTGCGCGACGATTGTACTGAGTGAACGTTGTCTGTCCGGATCTGTCTCATCGTGCAGCAGTGCTTGCCCACGTGTTGAGATATTTGCTAACGGATTGTTAATTTCATGGCTTGCACCATAGGCGAAGTTTTTGATGGCGAGCATCTTTTGGGTGTGCAATTGTTGTTGGAAGGAATGTTCCATGGTGTCCCAGCGCAAGACTTTTTGTAGATCCGAAAAATCTAGTTGGAGTCCATCTTGTTCACTAGGAGGCGCAGCGAGTTGAGTAAGTGCATCGTGAATTTCAGCGTCAGCGGTTGCTGGCAGTTCGGCAAAATCGCAAGCGACTAATTCAGCTACGAGATCATGGCCGGCATTGCGACTGCTAGCGACGATTGCAGTGATTAAAGTAATACTGTCGGCAGCGTCAGGCGGTTGCAGTTCACCTTCAAGGTCAGGGTCGAGGCCGGCAATGTATGTTTGTCCCGCATCGTTCATCCAATCAACGAGCTCAGAAAGATCGCTCGGATGTTGTCCGCGGGCAGCGGCTAGGGCATATACCCAAGTGGTAAAGAACGGATCGTCGGCGAATAGCTTCAATAGTTGAGCCGTACGTTCTTGTGGGTTTAATTTAATAACACCTGTTACATATCGGTTAAGCGTCTTGGCAACTTGTGGCAGAGCCAGTCGTCGATGTTGGATCGTGATAGTGGGCCAAGTTTGCATAGTATGGATAATGGAGAAGAATAAAAAAAACGCACATCGTAGGTTAACGATGCGCGTTTAGCTTAAGGTGATGCACGACCTTTAAAATTAAAACGAAGTTTCAACTAGCTGGTTTGCGCACGTTCCATTTCCAATAGATCACACGCTCGGTCAAGCAATCGATCTACGGTGAATGGCTTGTGCATGAAGTCGTCTGCACCGGCGGCGGTTAGTTCAGCAATTTTGTCTTGCTCGACCATCCCCGAAATACAGATAATTTTTACGGATTCAAGAGAGTCATCGCTGCGGACTCGCACACAAACTTCTTTACCGTTGATATCTGGAAGCATGACGTCTAACACGACAAGGTCTGGTCGAAATTCACGAACAGCCATACCTGCGTCAAATCCGTTATTAGCTGTTTTTACATCGAAACGGCCGTCGCGTTCGAAAACATCGACAAGCAGTTCTACCAATTCTAGATCGTCATCGACGACAAGCACTTTGCGATTACCACTTTCAAAGGCGTCGAGTGGGATCCCATTTTCTTTCATAAAGGAAAATAGCATCTCACGTGGGATGCGACGGAATCGACTACCGGGCACTCGAAATCCATTAAGTGACCCGTTGTCAAAACAACGAATGATGGTTTGTTGACTGACTTTACAAATCTTTGCAGCTTCACCTGTTGTGAACACAGTTTTTGATGTGAGTGACACGTAACGTCCCTCCTGAACGAAATTTATGCTGTTGTAATGTTTGTTATGCTAGTTACGTGGTTAGTCTTACCTATCTAGGTCGACTAATCTACGATTTCACCGCATTTCATTGACACCACCTGGTCTTCCAAAGTCATTGAAAGTTACCAAGCCTGCCAACTTGGACGCATTTTGCCAAGATTGACAATCTACGTCAATAGTAATTGAGGGTAAACTTCGGTAAGAATATGCCTTGTGCCGACCCGTGTAAGAAAACGGTTTGCCTATCAACCTCAGTCAACTATTGAGCTAATCCGCGGCGAGATAGCTCGGCTAGAACCCCTTGGACAATCGTGTCGATGTTGTCATTGGCAATCGGAGCAGCACTGCTGGTTGGCGAACCTTCGTTGACAGCTTGTGTGAATCCTTCCTCGTGTAGCAGCGTCGACAAATCGCGGTTGAGTTGCTGCAACTTGGCAGTCAATACAGGACCTTGAGGTTGTCGTCCGGTACCCGTGTCGAAACCTCGGAGCTTAATCGCTTCGCGGAATCCCTCCGGGAACTCGCTGTTGAGAATCATCGCATCAAACAACCGCAGTAAACGAAACTGAAGATCACGAGCTAGATCCCACTCGCCTGACGATGAAAGCTGATAAATCTTGCTCGTCAACTCAGGTACAACTCCACTCGATGCATTGGTTCCACCATCGGCGCCCGCCCACAGCATGGGTACTAAAATTGGATCCCAGCCAGTCAGAAAGGAAAATTCGGGACGATTCGGACGAATGCGGGATATCATGCGCATCATTTGTGGGAGGTCACCCGATGAATCTTTGATGCCGATGACGCGTTCACAATCATCTGCTAACCGCGCCACTGTATCGACGTCGATCGGTGAAGCAAATAAGGGGATGTTGTATAACGTCACATCGATTGGAGAATTGTCAGCGATCTCTTTGAAGTAGGTATACACCGCTTCAGATCCAATCTGATAATAAAATGGTGCCACGATGGCAACTGCCGTCGCTCCTAATTCATAATAACGCTCGCACGCTCGAATCGTCTCGCGTGTATTTGCTTCAGCTGCTCCCGCTAATATTGGTACGCGTCCGTTTACTTGGTCGGCGATAATCTCGATCGTCCGTTCCCGTTCAGCGGCAGTAAAACGTGTGAATTCCCCTGTCGAACCGTTTGGATAAAGTCCCTGCACACCATTGTCGATCAACCAATCGACGTAACGCCGTGTTTCGCGCTCGTTGATATTACCTTGGGCATCAAGGCATACGATATTGGGAGTGAAAATTCCAGCGAGTTTAGCTTGGCTCATTGTCTTGGTCTACTATATAAGTTGAGAATGTATTTTAGGTATTTGTGATGGTCTGCTAATAGATAGCTGTCGCTTAACCCGTGAAGCTTACCTAATCGAAAAACTTTATCATTCGACAAAGAACTATAGACCTTGTGCACTGCTAAGCACCAAAAAACGAATAAAACCTCCATTTGAACCGATACTTAAAATAGATTGAGCGCTCGTTTTTAGGGTTATGACGGTTATAGTAAAGCCATAACATCACGACAAATCACAGTTCCCCGACACCGCTAGCATTCGTAAAAATGCATCAACATTGATTATTCAAAAGTGATATGAGCACCGAATCGGAAAAGACGGACCTGATACACCGAATCCCAGTTTGGGTACGGATTTACGCTGTGCTCGCTTATTTTCTGTTGTTTTCGCTTGCCGAATCTCACACGCCCAACTCAACACCTGAGGCGGCTGCAGTCGGTAGTCCCGCAGATGAGAGTGGGCAACCTGTGGCGGCACATCATGTTCCGTGGATACGGTTGATTGTGCCAGATTTAATGGTTGCCGAATGGTTTGAGTCGGATAGCAATCGGATTGGCATCTTAGACCGCATTCCGATCTTAGGTGGCGCATTGTTATTACTCGCAGCCGTCCTGTTGCTCGGTCATAGTCTATTGCGTCTGCTGAGGATTGAGCCAACGAACACTCTCGAGTCGTCCGTGTTTTCTTTTGCGTTGGGCATGTCTGCCGTGTCGTTATATGTGCTGTTGATCGGATTGGCGGGAGGCTTGCGTATTAAAACATTGTATGTCGTGCCCGTTATATTGGCATTAGTCTACGAGGTATACCACTATCGACCACTGACGTCTGTGCGGGCGAAGGCGCAGCAGTTTGTTGCTCGTCTTAAGCCAACTCGACAAGCATGGTTAATCCTGCTTCCGTTTGGTTTGATTGTGGCCGGAGCAATTTTGCCACCTTGGGAATTTGATGTTCGTGAATATCATATGCAAGTTCCCGCTGAATGGTATCGCACAGGACAAATTGAATACTTGCCGCATAACGTTTATGGCAATATGCCTCTGGCAAGTGAATTGATATTGATACCCCCGATGGCACTGGGCAGCGGTCCAGATAGTTGGTATAGCGGCGCGTTGATTGGTAAAACCATGATGTCGTTTTATGTGATCTTTGCTGCTTTGGCCGTAATGGCGATTGCTCGCAGATTTGGCCAACAGCGAAGCGGGTGGGCCGCCGCGATTCTGCTAGTAAGTTGCCCTTGGATTGGATATGTCGCGACAACCGGGCTCAATGAAGTTGCGCTTGGGTGCTTCATTGTCACCAGCGTACTCGCAATTCTAAATGCTCAAAATTCGCAGAATCCGTTACGGCACGTGTTACTCGCAGGAGTATTTGCGGGCAGCGCGGCTGCTACCAAATATACGGGCGTCGTCTTTGCCATCCTGCCGCTGCTTGTGTGGACGATGTGGATCGCAAAAACACGCGGCACTGCTGTCGAGATATCGCCAGCTAATAAGGCACATGACAAGCGGAGTTCCTGGAATCCAGTTTGGACTTACGCAGTTGTATTCACCATTGGGGCGACGATAGTGTTTAGCCCTTGGCTCATCAAAAACGCAGCCTTCACGGGCAATCCGACTTATCCATTGTTAAGCACGTTGTTTGCAAATGCGGATCGGGACGTAGAATTAAGCGAGCGCTGGGATCGAGCCCATCAGGTTCCAGCAAGTGATTCATTAGGAGAGCACATCCGTAAAATTGGATATGCGAGCTCACGGCAAAGTCCATTACTAATGGGATTGTTGGTGCTGTCGTGCCTTGTGATGTATACCGATCGGCGTCTAGTACCGCTTGCGTTGTATTTAGGGTTTGGAGTACTGGCTTGGTGGTTTGCCACACACCATTTGGAACGATTCCTGGTACCGTTGATTCCGTTGTCTGCGGTTTTAGCAGGTGTAACATTAGAGCGTTTGTTTTCCAATTCGAAGCTGTTTTGGGGTGTATGTATTGGGCTATCACTCTATGGATTTATGTATCTCGGTGCGGGAATGGAGAATGACAGTCGTGTTTTAGTGAAGTTAGATGTGCTACGGCACGGACCCGCACTTTTGGAAACGACGACTGAGAAAGTGCATCGGTTTCTAAACTCAAAGCTAACTGACGATGATGTTGTGCTGCTCGTGGGGGATGCTGAGCCGTTTGATTTGACGCCACAAACAATCTATGCAACGTGTTTTGATCCGGATGTATTGCAGCGTGTCATTGATGGGAAGACGCCCACAGCCCAACGCGGGGCACTGGCCGAGTTAAATGTGGATTATATTTATGTTAGCTGGGAGGAAATCAAGCGATATCGTTCAACCTATGGTTACGATAGTTATGTCACTCGCGAATTGTTTAACAAGCAACTATTGTCAACCGGCGTAATCTCGGTCGAAACGGAACTACAGATCGATCCGGCTTTTGGGCAACTGTTCCGCTGTAATCAATAAACATTGTGTGTAAGGAAAACCACTAAATGCTTGTTCGCTACCTAGTTTCGAATTATCTGCGCTCCGCGGCTGGGCAGGCGGTGCGCGATAAAGTGGAAACAGCGGTTAGCGAGAAAGCCCAAGACTTGCAGCAATTGACGGACGATCGAGAAATCCCCAATTGTGAAATCGCCTTGGTGTTCGCGAGTCACGTTGAAGCAACCGGTGTGCTAGACCAATTGGAAAAGATCGTCAGCGTCCAATGCGCTGGGTTTGTCGAACATACGGGGAATTGGAATGGACTTGATGTTGTTGTCATCGAAGCGGGAGATTCTTGGAAATCTATCGCGCGGGCGACGACTGCTGTGATCAACCTGTATCAACCGCCGTGGATTGTTTCGGCTGGATTTTGCTGTGCCCTGCATCCCAAGTTCCGCAACGGCGGCATCGTCATGCCCAATCGCGTAATAGATACTCAAGACCGACGATTGGATGTTGGATTTAAAATATCGGAACAGGCGGTTAAGGAAACCAATGGCTTGTATGTTGGCGAATTATTGACGGTCAGTGAAATATTAGACACACCCAAAAAACGTAAACAGATGCATAAGCGTACGGGAGCCGTTGTCGCTGACATGGAATCGTCGGTTATTATGGAAATCTGTCGACAAGCGAGCGTTAAATGTATGAGTGTCCGAGTGATCACCGAGGAACTAGACGAACAGCCTCCGGAATTGATGAGTCGCATGATGAAGCAGGACACTAAAGCTGGCAAGCTTGGCGCGTTATCCAAAGGTGTGTTCACTAAAATTGCCGGCGTCAAAGAAATGTGGGATATGAAAAATGCCGCATACTTATCATCAGAGCGGCTAGCGAAATTCTTATTCGGTGTGATTGAGCAGTTAGTTAAAACAACAGAAACAACGGAAACCGGTTTGTCCGAGGAAGCGAATTGATGAAAATATTGTTAACGGCGCCACGCGGGTTTTGTGCTGGTGTGAACATGGCGATCGAATGTCTTGAGTTGGCAATTACCACCCTCGGCGCGCCAATCTATGTGTACCATGAAATCGTGCACAATAAGTATGTTGTCGAAACCTTCCAAGGCAAGGGCGCGATCTTTGTGAACAGCCTCGACGACGTTCCACACGGCTCGAATATGTTGTTTTCAGCGCATGGTATTTCACCGGAGATCAGAGAGTTAGCACAACAACGCAATCTGTTTGCGATAGATGCAACTTGCCCGTTAGTAACGAAAGTACATTTAGAAGCTGTCCGTTATGCTAAGGCTGGGTATACGATTTTCTTGATAGGTCATGCCGGTCATGATGAAGTATTAGGGACGATGGGCGAAGCGCCTGAAAATATGATACTGATTGAGGATGAAGATGATGTGGCGGCGTTGGATATTGCAGCGGGAACCGAGGTCGCCTATTTGACACAAACCACGTTGAGTGTTGACGACGCGGATAGAATTATTGCGGCGATACGAAAGAAATTCCCGGCAGTGCATTCCCCGCCGAAAGCGGATATTTGTTATGCCACACAAAATCGGCAAGAAGCAATCCGAATCGTATCTACAGAAGTTGACCTGGTGATAGTTGTTGGGAGTCAGAATAGTTCAAATAGTCAACGCCTCAAGGAAATTGCACTGGAGCTCGATCGGCAAGCCTACTTGATTGATGGTGTCTCAGATATTGATGATGCATGGTTTACAGAAGTTGAGAACGTGATGATCACGGCAGGGGCGAGTGCACCTGAAATCTTAGTTGAAGAGTGTGTGGAATATATTAAAAATCAGTTTGGTGCCGAGGTGGAACTACGGGCGATTCG
>Ga0302132_10000747_pt1 | contig 18494 bp, 23 predicted proteins | sample CB9_321_MG_FD_203113 | JGI IMG/M metagenome (GOLD analysis project Ga0302132, IMG submission 203113) | Marine microbial communities from Western Arctic Ocean, Canada - CB9_32.1 | ecosystem: Environmental > Aquatic > Marine > Oceanic | place: Canada: Western Arctic Ocean | collected 2017-09-19
AATATCCTGAGTGGCAAAGAATGGATATGTTGCCATTAGAATTTAAACAACAAGTTAAGGAAAAATATGAAAAACATATAGAATGGTTAAAAGATAAAGATCCACTAACAAGAGCTACAAAAGGATTCGAATCAGGAGTAGATTGGATTTATAGAAGGGATACTTCAGACCAATTGCCATTGTTTTTTAGAAAAACAAAACAATATGATAAAATTAGAAATGAAAATACTGTAGAAGTATTTCCAGAGTGGAAGGAGTTGTTTAAAAAATATGACAAAAATTAAACCAAAAGACGGAAATAAAACGTTTTGCATGGCGCCATGGACGCATACATACCTGTCTCCACAGATGGAAAGAAGATTGTGTTGTTCAAGTAGGGAAGATCCACAAAATTTTAAACAATATATTGATGCAATACCAAGAGATCCAAAAACTAATTTGGCAACTGGTGAAGTAAATTTACAAACACTTAAAGAACACTGGAATTCAGATTATATGAAAGCGGTTCGTGTTAAATTAATGGCAGGTAAAGAAATACCTCAGTGTGCGGTGTGTAATCACAAACTGTTATCAGTCGCTACTTATAGAACACATTTTAACACTCTTTATGAAAAACAAATTAATGAAGCATTTGAAAAAACTAAAGATGACGGGTCTACAGAAATGGAAGTTACTAGCTGGGATTATAGATTTAATAATCTTTGTAACTTTAGTTGTAGGATGTGCGGTGATATGTTATCCAGTAGTTGGGAGGCAGAAACTAGAAAACATGAGCCAGAGATATATGAAAAATATAGAATATGGGGTAGAAAAGATATAAAGGCAGAAATAGATAAGTTTCATGATCAAGTAATTGTAAAAGAATTTACAAATGCAGTTGAAGCCAAAACTATAAAAGAAATTTATTGGTGCGGTGGTGAACCGTTAATGTGGAAGATACACTGGGAGGCAATGAAAAGAATTATTGAATTAGGGTATCAGGATGAGGTTAGTATTAGATATAATTCTAATATGAGTAGAATAAACTATTATGGAATGAATCTCTTTGATGATATATTATCTAAGTTTAAGTATTGGAATATTTTAGCTAGTATAGATGGTGCTGGAGAAGTTGGAGAATACATTAGAACAGGTTTAAAATTTGATGAATGGTATAAAAATATGGAACATGGTCGTAAAATTGTAACACATAGAAAACAGTTACGAATGGATTTAACAATGACACTTCCTGGCATGGTAGGATTAGAAGGAATGTTAGATACAGCAGAAGCTTTAGATATAGATTTATTAGCAAAGAGAGTTTTTGGATTTACTCCTGATAATGTTTGGTCTCCAATGTGTTTGCCACGTGAAATATTAGATAGGATTGTTGATGAGTTTTTAGTAAAACATAAAAAACGTTTGACTAGACACACATATTTTTATGCCGCGTTACAAGATTTAAAAATTAAACCTGTTTATAAACAGATGTTTCCAGACACTTGGGAAAAAGGATTAGTAGAAGGTAAAGAACGAGTTGAATATTTAGATAAAATTAGAGGAACAGATATTAAGAAAATATTTGCGTCAGACCCGGAGGTATTAAAATGGTGGAAAAATATATAAAATCAAACATTTGTCATTTACCTTGGACTAGTTTAGAAACAACTCCATTAGGGTATTATAGACCATGTTGTCTTTATAAAGAAGAAATTAAAGATAACAATGGAGAAAAATTAAATGTTCATACACACACAGTAGATGATGTTATGAATTCTGTTACCATGACTGAATTAAGAAAACAATTTTTAAATGGCGAAAAACCTACTGGATGTGAATCGTGTTGGAAAGAAGAAGAAAGTGGCAAAGTTTCAAAAAGAATGCATATGTGGTATAAAGCGGGAGGACTAGGGCAAGTTCATGTTGAGAAAAATATAGTAAATTTAAGATTTATTGATCTAAAATTAGGAAATATTTGTAATTTAAAATGTAGAATTTGTAGTCCTCATTCAAGTTCACAATGGTCTAATGAAATGGCAAAGTTACAACCATATGATAAAAAGAAATGGACAGCATATAATAAACAAGGAGCTTGGCCAAGACAGAAAAATACTTTTTTAAAACATATCGAAGGAGTATTAGAATATGTTAGATTTTTTGAAATTACTGGTGGAGAACCTTTAATGATACAAGAACAATTTGACGTGTTACAAAAATGCATTGATAAAGGATATGCAAAAAATATTGAAGTACATTATAATACAAACGGAACACATTATCCCGAATATGCTGTTAAAGAAATTTGGCCACATTTTAAACGGATAGAAATGGCATTTAGTATAGATGATATAAAAGAAAGATTTGAATATCAAAGACATCCAGCAAAATGGGAAGTAGTTAATGAAAATATTTTAAAGTTTAAAAATAGTAATTTAAAAAATTTATCAACACAAATTTGCACAACAATTAATACTTTTAATGTAATGTATATTGATGAACTAGCACCTTTTGTTAATAATTGGAACCCGGATTATTGGTATATTAATATTTTACATAATCCAATTGAATTTGATGTACAGCAATTACCATTAACTTGTAAAAACGAAATTACAAATAAATTAAACAACTCAAACATAAGAAAAGAGGAAATGAACACAGTTATAAAATATCTTTCAAGACCACCAATACATATTATGGAAAATTGGTATGAAAATTTAAAAAATAAAGTAAAAGAGATTGATAAAGCAAGAAAAGAAAATTTTGAAGAAGTTTTTCCACTTTTAAATAAGGTATTAAAAGTATATGAATGAAACAATGATAGTAGGCGGGTGTAGTTTTACAGTTGGACACGAGTTGTCCGACTATGATAGAAATAAATTACCATCTAAAAAAACTTGGGCATATGGTTTGCTTGAACAATTACAGGGAAATACTAGATACGTAAATGTTGCACAAGCCGGATCAGGCAATTCAGGAATCGCAAGAAGAGTGTTTGATGCGTTAGATTATGAAAATAACGATAACAAATTAGTTGTTGTGATGTGGTCATTTCTTTCTAGATATGATTGGGCGTTGTCACCAAATAGACTTTTAGAAAAAACCAAATCAGGAGTTGAACGATGGGCATCAATTACACCGTGGGATACAAATCATGGACAAGCAGAAGCATTTCGTACGTTAGCAAATTCAGAACCACAGCAAGAAGGATGGAAAAATAGACGACAGGATATGAAAAAGGCAAATGTTAGTGGTTTTGCAGAAGCATTATATCGACACGGTGCTAACCAATATCATGAAGTTTATTTGAGTTGGAAATCAATCATTTGGTTACAAAATATATTAGAGAAGAAAAAAATTCCATTTATGTTTACACTTGCCGACAATACTTTGTTTTATGATGAAATGACTTTACATAGTAAGCAGGATTCGTTTATGAAAGCATTGTATAATGAAATAGATTTTACCAAATGGTTTTCTTTTGGTGAAAGAATGATGGGATTTAATCAATGGGCAGAATTAAACAATTATGAACGTGGTACTACACATCCACTTGATAAAGCACACCAAGATGCTGTAAAATTAATGTTACCTAAGTTTAAAGAAATAATAGGAGGAAAAAATGTTTAGTTGGATAAAAAAATTAATCAATAAAATTAAGTCTGAAATAGCATATAAAAAAAGACTTAAAGAATTAAAAAAGAAAGACCCGTTTATATACAAATAGATGTTAGATTTTAATTGGCTTAAAAAAGTGGAATTAGTTGAACTGAAATATTGTTTCTACAAAGATGATCCTGTACGGCCTGAATTAGATAATAACTTTAGGACTAGTAATGGTAGAAAAATATTTGGTCTAAAATTTGGTAAAGATGTTATTGCGATTATGTGTTTTGCATTTACACATGGCATTCCAACAGATATAGAAGAATTAGATTTAATGAGTAAAGATGCTTTTATGCAGTCAACTCATAGAGCAGGAGTACAAGGACATATTGCCGTAGCATATACAGTTTGGTCAAAGAAAAAAGGTGGTGGAAAAAGAATAGTACAAGAAGTTTTTAAAATGGTTAAAAAATCACATCATTTAAATCGATTAGTAACATTATCACCATTAACACAAATGGCACGAAATTTTCATTTAAGGAATGGTGCTATAGAAGTACAAGTAAATCCAACCTCACAAAATTTTGAATATACAATTAAAAATGAATGGTGGAAAAATTATTTAGAACACACAAAAAAATGGTTTAAATTAAAAAAATGAGAATATTAGGAATAAATTGCATGAATCACGATGCCGCAATGGCAGTAGTTGACGGTACAGAAATATTGTGGGCCGCCCATGCAGAACGTTATTCAAGAGTTAAAAATGATCATTTTTTAAATCAAGCAATTGTTAATGAAGCAAAAACATATGGGCCGTTTGACAAAGTTGTTTATTATGAAAAACCTTTACTAAAGAAAACAAGACAATTATACGCAGGACAATATAGTGAAGCATTTAGTTATACAGAAATGCCTCAAAGACATTGTAGTATGTTTGGAATTAAAATAGATGAATGTGTATTGCATCATGACTCACACGCCGCGGCAGGATATTTTACATCACCATTTAAAGATGCAGTAATACTAACTGTGGACGCAATAGGCGAATGGGATACAGTTTCTATATCAACAGCGGAGAAAGTATGGATCGAACGTAAAGAAACAATTAGATATCCACATAGTTTAGGAATATTATATTCTGCATTTACACAACGTTGTGGATTAAAGCCTGCAGAAGAAGAATATATTTTAATGGGCATGGCGGCTTATGGAGAACCAAAATATAAAGATGACATATATGAAGACTTTGTAGAACAAAGTCCTTTTAAACTTAAAAAGAATTTACATAAAGGGTTAGGTGACTGGCACCCAGAAGCAGACCTTATGGATATGGCCGCTTCTATACAATCAGTTACAGAAGAATGTCTTGCAGGACTATGGCATAGAGCATCTAAGTACGGAAGTAGAAATTTAGTTTATGCAGGAGGTGTTGCATTAAATTGTGTTGCTAATACTAAACTTGCTAATTTAGGATTGTTTGATAATATTTGGGTTATTCCAAATCCAGGTGATGCGGGGTCTTCAATAGGATGTATCGCGGCATCACAAAAAGAACATTTAAATTGGAAAAATCCATTCTTAGGTTATAACATTAACGGAGAATATCCAGTAGACAAAATTATAAAAGAGTTAACAGAAAACAAAATAGTAGGAGTTGCAAATGGTAGAGCAGAGTTTGGACCAAGAGCACTTGGTAATAGATCGTTATTAGCAGACCCCAGGGGTGAGGACATCAAGGATTTGGTAAACCAAATTAAGAGAAGACAAAAGTTTAGACCGTTTTCTCCTGCCATTTTAGAAGAGGATGTTAATGAGTATTTTGACCTACCTAAAGGAGTTTTAAACACCCCTTATATGCAATACACAGCAACGTACACGCATGGTAAAGACTGTCCAGCCATAATACACTATGATAACACATCTAGGGTGCAAACCGTGTCTAAAAGCGACAACGAAGGGTTTTATGAGTTACTTAAAGCATGGAAAAAAAAGACAGGGTGCCCAATGCTTCTAAATACTAGCTTGAATATTAAGGGTATGCCTATGGTAAATGACACCAAAGATGGTAAAGCATTTACCAGCAAATATGGAGTAAAAGTATTGTAATGAAATTAACTAGTAATCAAATAAATGGCAAAGTTGTTAAAGAAGATGATCGATATGTAGTTAAAGATAATACAACTTTAAACAATTTAGTATTAAGCAGTACACGCCTTAATGCTAAAAAAGAAACAAGCGGACATAAGCATAAAGGACAAGAAGAAGTTTATTTTTTTATTGAAGGACACGGAGAGATGCAATTAAATGATGATAAGTTTTCAGTTGAACCTGGAAGTATTGTTTTAATAAAAGACGGTGTTTTTCACAAAGTTTATAATACTAGTGATAATGAATTATATTTTGTTTGTGTATTACAAGGAGCAAGACATAAATGAAAATTTTAGTAATAGGTGGATTTGGATTTATTGGATCAAAAATTGTAGAACTATTATCTAATGCAAAACACGATGTTAGGGTAATGGACAATAGTGAAACGTATGGAGTTATTGCTAAAGAAGAACTAGATAAACTTTATGCTTATAGACAACGAAACTGGAAAAAAATACATACGTTTGATGGAGATGTTACTAATAGAGATGATGTATTAAGAGCATTTCATTCCACAACAGATATTGTTATACATCTTGCGTCATATCCTAGAGCAAAAATTGTAAATGCAAATCCAATGTTAGGTGTAAGAAATATTGTAGAAGGTACTGTAAATTTATTATGGCATTGTGATAAATTTAAAACTAAAAAATTTGTGTTTATAAGTTCGTCAATGATATACGGACATTATGCAGACGGTACTGCAGAAGACGGAGATTCAAAACCAAATAACTTATATGGTGAAAGTAAATTAGTTGCAGAACGATTTACAAAACACTATCATACTCATTATGGAGTAGATTATAATATTGTAAGACCAAGTGGAGTATATGGCCCTGGAGATATGGATGATAGAGTATTAAGTAAATTTTTTGCAAAAGCAATGGCAAACCAAAAAATAGAAGTACACGATGGTAGTAATAAAGTTGATTTTACTTTCATTAATGATACTGCAAAAGGAATTATTAAAGTTGCATTAGGAATTGAAAATAATATGAGTTTTAATATTACGGCGGGTCATGCAATTACATTAAGAGATGCCGCAGAAAGAATTATAAAATTAACAGGAAGTAAAAGTAAAATTGTTGATATAGGTATGAATAAACTATATCCTAGAAGAGGCACGTTAGATATTACTAGAGCAAAAAATATGTTAGGATATAAACCCGAAATAACATTTGATGAAGGATTAAAAAGATATTATGAGTGGCTACAAAATAAAGTTTAACGGTATAGACAGATTATATAACAAATATTCTTGGCGTTTAACTAAACGTGCCAAAGAAGTGTGGGAGTCTGGACAAGTTTTGCAAGGTAGTTGTCAGGCCGAGCTAGAAAAAGTAATAGCAGAACACTATAAACGAAAATATGCAATTGCAGTAGGAAGTGCAACAGATGGTTTATATTTTGCTTTAAAATCGTTAGGATTAAATTCTCAAAGTAAAATTGTTTGTCCTGCATTTGGTTATGTTGCTATGTCTGGTGCAATTAAAAGATTAGGAGCAAAACCTATTTTTGTTGACGTAGATAAGAATGGAAATTTAGGAACGTTATCAGTTGGATTAAATGTAGATGCAGTATTGTATGCAAATTTATTTGGCAATCTTGCAGACTATAATAGTATAAAAGGGTTTTGCGATACAAGAAAGATTCCTTTAATTGAAGATGCGGCACAATCAATGGGAGCAATTTATAAAAAAATTCCAGCAGGTAAGTTAGGTGATATAAGTGTTTTCTCATTTGATCCTATGAAAAATTTACCCACGTTTGGTACAGGGGGCATGGTACTAACTGATAGTGAAGCACATTATACACATATTACATCTTTACGTAGACACGGATTTGGTACAATTTATAATTACGGATATAACTCATTAATGTCTGAAGATCATTGTAATCAATTATTATTATTATTTGATAAATTTAAAAGTTTACAAAAAAAGAGAAAACAAATTGCAAGTTGGTATTCTGAATTGTTGCCGGATTTAAATTTTATTAGACAAGAAGAAACTACTGGAATTTTTCGTAAGACTACAATATCTTCCTATCATAAACTTGTTCTATTGGCAGACAAACGAAGTGATTTACAAAAACATTTAGAATCACACGGGATTGAAACTAAGATACACTATAAAAGAACTTTAGATTCAAATAACTTTGGAAGATATCCAAATGCTGAAAGATTATGTAATCATGCAATCAGTTTGCCAATATATCCATTTTTAAAAGAAGAAGAAGTTGAATATATTTGTAAAACAATAAAAGCATTTTATGGCATTTGATAGTATACAAGTAAAATTTAAAAATGTTAAGCAATGGCCGTCTCCATTGGCTACTTCACGAGTAGTTCCATTTGTAGAAAGTTATTTTAATGTAATTAAAAGTTGTATTAATGATATTCGTACAGAGTATTTTTGGGTATTTCCATCTTTTATGAGTATGAAACAAATTGATTTTGATTTTATACCTGAACAATTTGAAAAAGATCAAATTCATGTTTGGTATTCAAATCATTCTAAAGCAGGATATAATAAAGAAGGAAATGTGTTATTAATTCCAACTAAACAATTTAAAGAACAAATGAAAGATTTAAAATTTTTACGTGATTATAAAGATATTAACTATCATGAAATTGATGATTTGTGGTATCCAGTATTAACAAGGCTTAATTATAAACTTAATGATATAGTAAACGATTATAATAAGTTTGAACAAACGTTTTATAAGTGGATGGTTAACAGAGATTTAAAAGACACAATTCTTCCAAGTTTTTTTCCAAGTTTCTGGGAAGATGAAAAATTATATGCTTTTGGAAAAACAAAAGATATAATGCTTGTACCATATAAAGAAAATATAAAACAATTTTATGATTTTGGTAGAATAGTATTTTCTGAAGAGCTTGATTATAATGTTAAGTCTATGGATATTATTTTTATATCATATGATGAACCAAAAGCAGAAGAACGATTTAATAAATTAAAAAACAAATTTCCGAAAGCAAAATGGTGTAAAGGAATTAAAGGGCAGACTAATGCATATCATACAGCGGCTAATATGAGCGATACAGGTTATTTTTTTGCGGTCTTTCCAAAAATAGAAATTGTTGACACATTTGATTTTTCGTTTCAACCCGACAGGATGAAGAATCCTTGTCATTATATTTTTAATGCTAAAAATCCTGTAAATGGATTAGAGTATGGGCATGATGGTGTAATTCTTTATAATAAACAATTAGTTTTAAAAACAATGTCACCAGGTTTAGATTTTACTCTTTCAGCACCACACGATGTTGTACCGATTTTATCTGCTGTAAATTATTTTAACGATACACCATTACTTGCTTGGCGTACAGCCTTTAGAGAAGTAATAAAATTATGCCAAACAACTCCCACAGTTGAATCTAAGTATCGACTAAAAAAGTGGTGTGAATTAGGAGTTGGAAAGAATGCGGATTGGGTATTAAAAGGAGCTCATGATGCTAAAGAGTTTGTTAAAGATAAAAACGAGTTAAAGAAAAGTTATGATTTTGATTGGATAAAAAATTATTTTGAGAAAAAATATGAGACTAGGATATAAACACGAGAAAGACCAAATAATTGCAAATAGGTATTGGAATAATACAATATCTCCTTTGTTAAACAATGGTTCTCTAGAAAAGGCAGTTAACGGAATATATGCTTACCCAAACAGAGTAGGATTATATCCAGGAATGACTTGTCAATTTTTTTGTACTTTTTGTGGACGTAATTACAATGCCAAATATAAAGCAGATGATATTAATAAAAGTTTTGAAGTGTTTAAACAAGTAATTGATCAAGATCCAAAGCAAGGAGAGTTTTGGCGAGACAGATTTAGGATTAGTGGAGGATTAGAACCTTTAACAAATCCACACATTGGAAAAATAATTAGTTACGGAAATTCACAAGGATTTAAAATGCAAATGTATACAAATGCATATGCACTATCTAAAAATTTTTTAGAGAAACAGCAAGGCTTATTTGACTTAGAAGTAATGCGTGTAAGTTTATATGGGCATGACCCAGAAAGTTATTACAGAGTAACAAAAAATAAAAAAGCATACGACATTGTTGTAAAAAATTTAAAAGATTTTTGTATACAAGTACCAAAAGTAAACAGTCAACTAAAACTTGGAGTTAACTGGATAATATTGCCAGGACATAGTGATGATTTAAAATCAGTATTTGAAATGGTTAAAGAAATTAATAGTGTATCAGATTTTAAAATTTCTTTTATAACATTAAGAGAGGATTTTTCACAATCTAATAATTATATTTCTGATTTAGAAAGAGAAAAACTCCACAACACTTTTCTTGAAATAGAAAAAGATACTGACATACACATAGACTATGGGTATGCACTACACTCTGTTAGATATGGAAAACCTACAGGTCCGATAAAAATGGCCACACACGAACAAATGGACAAGCACGGTTGGCCTCAAATAGCAACTTCTATTGATAGTTTAGGAAATTTATATGTATATCATGAAACAGGGTTTTTAGATAGGCCGGGTAGTGAAAGATATATTATAGGTAATATTAAAAAGTCAAGTATAACAGATGTTGTTAAAAAACATTTAATAGGCCCAGGCATAAAAGCATTGCCATTTGAAGTTGGTTTTATGGATGCATTTGATCATACAATTACTTTATTAATACATGAAGCAAAGCAATATAAAAACAAAGGATTAGATTGGAAATTAGAATTGGAGAAAAAGTGGAAGTCCCCTACGCAAATTTAAAAAGAGTTTATAATAATTCTAAAAAAGAATTAGATAAAGCAGTACAGGATTGTATTGACAATAGTTGGTTTATTAAAGGACCAAAAGTAGTTGAGTTTGAAAACAATTTAAAAAGTTACTGTAAAGCACCAGCAGTAGGAGTCAGTAGTGGAACAAGTGCATTACTACTTGCTTATGAATGTTTAAATTTAAAACCGGGAGATAAAATTGCCATACCAAGTTTTACATTTATTAGTACTGCAGAAATGGCATCAAAATTAGGATTAGAAATAGTTTGGATTGATTGTAATTTAGACAACTATACAATTAATACAGATTATTTGGCAGGGATAATGTCATCAACAAAAGATATTAAAGCAATAGTTGGTGTAGATTTATTTGGTCATACTTGTGATTGGGATACTATTAAAAAAATAGCAGGTAATATTCCTGTTGTACAAGACGCCGCACAAAGTTTTGGTGGAACATATAAAAATAAAATAAATGGAAGTTATAATGATCTAACTTGTTTTTCGTTTTATCCTGCCAAAAATATGTTTTGTTTTGGTGATGGTGGAGCAGTAGTAGGTAAACAAGAATATATTAATAAAATTTCAATGTCCAGGGATCATGGGCGGACAGACAAATATGTACACGAGTCTTTAGGGTGGAATGAAAGATTAGATTCATTACAAGCAAATGTTTTAAATCATATGATTACAAAAATAGATGATCATAATAGTGATAGAAGACGTGTGGCACAAATTTATGATACTGAACTTAATACAGATACAATGGTTAAAAATGCATCTTGGTGTAATAATGTTTATAATCAATATACAGTATTAGTTAATAATAGAGAAAATGTAATTAATAAATTAAAAGATCAAGGCATCGAAACAGGTGTAATGTGGCCTGCAGGTTGTCATACACAGCCGGTTTATAACAGCAAAGATAATTTAAAAAATACAGACTACATAGCAAACAAAATTTTAAGTTTACCTTGTTGGCCTTATATGACTGATAATGAAGTTGCTTATGTTGTTGAAAATGTCAATAAAATTATTTAAAAGTTTTATTAAGTATAGTAGAAGTTTTAGCCTGTATATCTTTTTTTAATAACGGAACGTTAAATTTTAAATCAACACTTTTAATTTTAAAGTAATTGTTTTCTATTGTATCTCTTAAAAATTTCGCTATGCTGTTTTGTGATCTTATTTTCAATTCTTTAGAAATATCATAATGAATTGTAAGATTATTTTTTAAAAGGATATTTATATATTTGAGATATGTAACAGGCATATGAGTAAAACTCAACCCATCTAAAATCTCAGGCCACTCTTTCACAAAATCACGTGCAAGAGAAACCCAAGTTTTTCTATTTTTTGGCGGTAACTTTTTTGGCATCTGCTTTTTTAGTAGTAGTCGCTTTTGCCTTTGCTACTGCTGGTGCCGGTGCACTAGTATCTTTTACTGCTAACTCGGATATTTTAACACCCATATCTTTTGCGATTTGTTCGTTAAGTTTATCAAGTGCTATTTTTCCATCTGCAGTATTTCCAAAAGTTACTATAATGTCTTTAGTTGCAAATTTTTTAATATAGTTGTCATTATGCATTAAAGCCAACATATTAGTTCCATCTGGAAACTTTTGTCTATTCATGAAAACCCCAAATTCTTTTTCTGCTTGTCCGCCAACTGATTCTACGGCTTTCATTAATGAATCATGATATACATCCGGTAAAAATTTTACGCCTATTACAAGACAGTTAGTAGGTTCACCAGGTACTGTTCTGTACACAATTACCACTTTTGCTCCACCATCTTTAAGTTCACCGATATGTTTAAAATGTCTTTTTGGACCTGTTTGACCATCACCTGCCGCTCCGGTGTTAACACCCATCGGCATCGCTTGATTGTTTACATTTATTAGTGCCATATATTCTCCTTATATTTCTCCTACGCCTTTTGCAGGTGTAGATATTTTTGTTTCTGCTTCATTTTTTTTAGCTTCAGGTGGTGCTACCTTAGCCAAAAATGCTTGAAGTTTATTATATATTAAACCAACAGTAGCCATTTCATTGGCTCTAAATGCACCTCTTGTTGAAGCAACATCTAAGACTGTTGAAATATTTTTTAGATCACCTATAGACAAACCACCTTGGTCTGGATGACCACCTACTTGTCCACCTGCTAGTCCACCTGCTAGTCCACCTGCCGCATTTGTAGTCGGTGCCGTATTTGTAGTTGGTGCCGCATTTGTAGTCGGTGCCACTTTAGTTTTTTTTGTTTTTGTTTTTGTTGCCATTTATTCTCCTATTTCGAAATAGTATATATAATAACAAAATTAGTTATCAGTTGCAAGAGTTATTTTAGGCGGTTTTGGTGTATATTTGGTAATTTAATTAACTTGTTGAGCTTTACCACTTAGAACAAATAGTGTAAGATCCCCAGGTTCTTCAAAGCCAACTAAATCGACTGATTTAGTTTTGTCATTCTGGAATATAACATCTTTAGTAATTGAATATCGTCCAGAACAATGTTCATATATCCATTTACACATTGTTTCAATATGTGATTCGTGTGTATGTTCAATTACTACATTTACAAAATGTGGTGGTAGATGGTCAAGTTTTCTACCAAAGAAATTTTTTGGATTAATCTTCATATTGCACAGTCATTCCAAATGGTGCTTCTATGTTTCTTTCGTATTCGTTATTAATTAGAAATATAGTATCGCAGTAATGTTCATCACCCCAAGAAGTAAATGGCCAGCCATCTGTAAACATTATAAATTTCTTAGGATTTATTCCTTCGTCTTTCATGTATTCCCAATTACATTCAAATTCGGTACCACCGCCTGAACCTAATTGGTAATCTAATAGTTCTTCTGCATTCTCTGGTGTAAACACTTTTGGATTGAATACTTTAGTATCAAATGTCCAAAGATGTATTCTAAAATCTTTATATTGATCCATTATGTTTTTAACTTCTGTTAAAAATTCTTTACATTGTTGGTTTGATATGGATCCAGAAGCATCAAGAGCCAAACATATATCGATCATTTGATCATTATTTTGTCCTGGTAGTATAGCAGATGTATGCCATGCTTTTCTACTTGGTCTCATCCAGGTGTAATCAGCTTTCATTGTGCTTAAAATTTGTTGTTGGATTATTTCTCTCCAATTCATTTTTGGTTCTGTTAGTTCAGCAACCATTCTTTTAATTGCACCGGGTAAATTACCTGCACCAGTACTTTGTGCGGCACTTATCATTGCTTCTTTTACTTCGTCTCTAATTTTCTTTAATTCGTCTTTTGTATAAACTGGTTGTTTTCCTTGTCCTTCTTTTTTATCTTTATCTTTTCCTTTTCCACCTGATCCTGGCTCTTTGCCCCAATCAATATGTTCGTCAATTAGTTTACCTAATTTTTCTAAATTCTTTTTATTTTCTTTTTTTAGTGTGTCATATATTTTTTCTGCAGGCCAATCTTTATATTTGTCATCTTGAAACCCCTTATTACTACCTGTTGGCATTTCACCAATTTTATTTTCTACAAGAATTTGGTTAACGGCATAGTCCGCCGCAATATTCCATAATGTTGGTTGTCTGTTACCCATTCTAACTAGCATATGTTCAAATACATTATGTAGAACTTCGTGACCAAATAAAAATTCTGCTTGTTTTGGAGTAAGTTTATCTATAAATTTTCTATTGTAATAAAAATGTCTACCATCAGTACCAGCAGTAGGACACCAATTATCTGCATTAACTAATTTTAATCTAGTTGCAAGGTTGCCAAAAAACGGATGTTTTAAAAGTAAGGCAATCCTTGCGGTAACTAGTTTGTCTATAATTGCTTGGTCTGATGAGATCATTTAGACTCCATAGCAGTTATGACATACTTGCCAAACTTCTTATGGAACCTATCAAATGATTTTAACTTGCTAGGATCGAACGGAAGTTTATAATTTGTCAGTGCAATCTTGGCACCCATAACAACTAACTCTGTTTCAAAGTTATCCATCATGTAGTGAAAGAATCTGTCTGCTTGTTCGTTCCAATTTTTTGTTTTCTTTTCATGTGCTTGTTGTAATTCATAACACAATGAAACTGTAAGAGAATACATCGCTGATATCTCTTTACATTTTAAGTCTTTAACCTTACCGCTTAATATATCTGATGGGTTAGGTAACTGGCCGCTAACTTTACGATGATTCATAAATTTAACAGCCAGGCCTTCTCCAACGGCTCCTGCAACGAGGTCAGTGAGCGTACTTTCTGGCAGGGTATCCGATAGAAGTTGTGATACAAAACTCCAGCTTCTTGGAGTTGCGAATGATCTTGAAGATCCTTTTGGATCAAAATCATATAAATCTTGTTTTGCGAAGGTTACATAACCTACAACATCTGAGTGAATGTGTTGTTTAGTTGCCCATTGTAACCAATCATCGTAGTCTACTCTTAATTCTATGTGAACAAATCTGTTGGCTAATGGAGCCGGCATTCTGTAAGTGACACCTCTGTCAACATCTCTGTTACCAGCCGCCACAATTGCTACACCTTCCGGAAGGTAATATTGTCCTACTCTTCTGTTTAAAATAAGTTGATAAGCCGCCGCCTGTACTGCCGGAGCCGCTGAATTTAATTCGTCTAAGAAAATAATTGCAGTTGATTTAGGATCAGTTGGCAATTCTGCCGGACTCGCCCAAACCATATTGTTTTCTTTTGCGTTATAATAAGGAATACCTTTAATATCTGTAGGTTCCCATAAAGGAAGTCTAATATCAATAACTTCTCTTTTTTGAGAATCTGCAATTTGTTTAACGATATCTGATTTACCAATACCTGGTGCTCCCCACATCATTAATGGTCTTTGTAATTTGATACAATGTGTTAATGCTGATTTTGCCTCGTTTGGTGTGACAGTTCTATTTTGACTGCCTACTGCTTGTTCTTTGTTTTTTGGTCTTGCCATTTTGTACACTCCTGTTTAAAATGTTTATATTATTATAATAGCACAGGATTGTAATACGTCAACCTGGTAATTATGGCTAAAAGTCGCTATTTTACTGGATTTTTTAAAGGTTATGCCATTTTCTTAACGATTTTACGTAGGTTTCTAGTACATTATTGGCATTAAAATCGAATAATTCTAGGTGTGAATATAATTGTTCAATATTCTCCATGAATTTGCTATGTTTAAAAATAGAATTCATATCAAATTTGTATGTTTTAAAAGGGATTATAAATTTTGTTGATATTCTTAATTTTTCAGGTACTTTTTTAAGGTTCCAACATAGGGTTTGAAAAGCATCAGTATTAACTAATTCAATTGCTGATATAGATTGTTTTTTTATAGTAAAAAATTTTTGATACTTTTGTTCAACACCATGACAAACAGATGGAATATACTTTTTTTGTTTTAGTATAAGATCCATAATAGAATCACCATAAATTTCGCCTTTTTCTAAATCCCACCATAGTTCATGATTAATGTCTTTGTTTTTGGGTATTGTTTTTAAACAGGATTGTAGTTTAAAATCATATAATTTTTTATCAGTTAAATTACTTTCAATTATGGCTGTGTTTAAATCTCCAAACCATACTTGACTTGATAGTCCTAAACAATGATTTATTAGTTTTCCACCACTCCATGATCTAAAAAAAGTGATTATATATGGTTGATTTATAAAACTTTCATTTGAAAGCAAACTTGTATTAAGTTGGTTATTATTCATCTTTGGTTTCGTCTGCTTTACTCATAGCCCGTGCCAAACCGTATTTTGTAACATCTCCCGAAAACAGCATGAGTTGTAATGCCATTTTTTCTTTGGTCACTATTATTTGTTTTTTGTCAACGTAATAAGGACAATCTACAAATTCGTCCAGCCAAAGAAATGTTTGTGGTGTGAATATAATTTTAGCAGGAAATTTAATGTCATAGGTTTTAATGTCTAATGACCGTATACATTCAAAGCCTGTTTTTGTAAGCCTTAATGAACGTGCTTGATAACTTTCCCTTACATTTTGCCACCAAGTAAAATACGCAGTTTTTATACTTTCTTCATGTAAAGGTTGTTCTTTAAGTATTAGAAAGGTTCTTGTGTATGCCGTCTTAACGTCCATACATTTAATTATCTAGTGAATTTTTGGCCTGATTTTAAAAGATACACTGCAAACTTATCTGTTTTGTGCATCACATTAAGTTTTTTAACTAAATTTTCCGCGTGTCCTGGATTTGAAAATGATACTTTTTTGTATTTTGGTCCTGGGTAATTAGCAACTAAACTAGAAGATTTTAAATTAATAGGTTTACCATCGTGGAATACTGCCCAGATGCCTTCAGCCGCAAGGACTTCGTCCAATTTGTATGTTTCCTTATTGGATGATTGTAGAATAACTGTTGGCTTCGGTCTGCTCATAATACAACTATATTTACCAATAATTGTATGACTATTTTTTATTGAAGTCGCCGCCGTCCATTTCGACATTTATCGTTGATGCCTGTTGAGCAGTTTTGAGTGCGTCGATGATTTCATCTTGAACGTGGACGAGTCTTGTCATTACTTGTGATAAAGAATCAGCTAACTGGTCAGCCTCTTTGGCTGATAGACGTATTTCTTTGTCACCTTTTTGACGCAGAGTTCTAATTCGACCTAGTATGTCTTCAATCGGTCTTGTTTGTATCTTGGTTTTTAATGGCATTGTTTAATATTTGTAACATTTCAACTTTACTTTTAATTGGTCCCTTATAAGCATATCGTTGTAACGTTATTAATTTTGGACAATATGCTTTTCTCCATTTTACTTTTTCAAAATATACGATATAATATCCTGCACAAAACACACTTTTTGATTTAGGCGTCTTGGTATAAATGGGTAATCGTTTTTGTACGTCAAACATTGAGTTATACGGTTTTTGTGAACATGGATAACCATGTGAATTATAATCTTCGCCTTCTAATCTATCCCATTTGTTAACATTAACAACTTCTTCTGTTTGTTGAGGTTCAAATATATTAATCCCAAATTTACTGAACAGGCTTTCTTGTGTATGATAGATTTGTTTTTTATCTTGTTTGCTTAAAAAGATCCATCCGTTATCGTCTTTTTTTTGAAGGGTACCTAACTTTTGGCCGTGTTCTTCTACAATCCAAAATTTATCTTTTACAAGTGTTTTCGCTTTTATTGTCATGCACTTAACCTCGCATTAAATGGCTCTACGTACAGTTGAGCCTGCTCACTAATTTTATTTAAATCATACTTGCCACAGAACCTCATGAATCTGACTCCAACTTGTGATATATTTTTATTTTCTGCTTTTGCTTGTGCAATTGTTTGATCAAGTTCTTCTACAATTGCTTCAGGTTGAGCATGAAGGTCAACTAAAAATTTATTTCTTTCGTAATCGTCTATTACTCTATGTTCCTTGCCATCATGATCTACCCATTTTGTTAGCATTAAATTATTCCATGTATAACCTTTTGCTTGTCTATCTGCAAATGCTTCTCTTAATCCTATTTTGTTTTTAGTACCTTTTGTTCTTACACCTGGATATGCACTAAAAATATTATCTGAAGGATCGCCACGCATACTTTTTTCAAATAACATCCATTCAATGTCTGGTGCACCTTTTGGTGCTTTAGTTTTTTTGTCTATAATTTCGTTACCCTTTACATCAAACCATCCTTCGTGTGTAAGAGTTGTTTCTTGTATTCCGTTGTATTGTTTAACATTTTCGTTTACAAGTTGATTTAAATCTTTATCTGTACTTAAAATAACGTGGTTAGTATCAGGATGTTTGTCTATCCAACGTGCAATTAAATCATCTGCTTCGGCTCTAGAGTTTTGTAATACAGTAACGTTTGTTTTTGTTTTTAAAAAGTTAGTAAAATCATCATAACACTCCCAGAATACTTTATTTTCATCTTTTTCTTTTTCAGTCATTGCTTCAAATACTTCTTTTCTGTTTCGTTTGTATGGAGCATAATGGTCTTTACGCCAACTACGACCTTCT
>Ga0302132_10000749_pt1 | contig 18472 bp, 24 predicted proteins | sample CB9_321_MG_FD_203113 | JGI IMG/M metagenome (GOLD analysis project Ga0302132, IMG submission 203113) | Marine microbial communities from Western Arctic Ocean, Canada - CB9_32.1 | ecosystem: Environmental > Aquatic > Marine > Oceanic | place: Canada: Western Arctic Ocean | collected 2017-09-19
AGTGACGGTCCACTCGCCAATGAAGGTGCCAATCGCGCATGTGGTGATCGCTGGGATTGTGAATAACACATTGCGAGCCTTGGCATTTTTTCGGGCTATGAACGTCGTAAAGGGTTTGCTTGTCGTTTACCTTAAAGTGAAGTGGATCTGTTTTCATATTGTCAGTCTTGGTCCTTGCATTGTGCGACCATTCCCTCGATTGCGGCGCGAAGATGAGGCCACTCATCCCGGTCTATTCGGATGGTTCCTTCCTCTTGAGCAACCTCGATAAACTCACCAGCCGCCTCATCCACGATTCGCACATGGACGGCATATTCAGAAAAAATCGCCTCCCCTTTTGGGGTCAAGGTCACTTGGGTAGTCCTGACTTCATAAGGGCCGTTGGTCGGAGCGACCTTGCTTAGATTCACTTTTAGGCTGTTGGGCGGTATCGAAGGCATATTTTTTACTTGCTCATTTGATAAGTTTTGGATGACTTAAACAGGAGTGAGAAGAGCAAGCTCAGTCCAAATGCTCGCCAAAAGCCAATCTCAGCGAACAGCGGTTCAACTGTTAGTTCCGGCATGATCCAGTTCCAAAGTAACATGACAGGCAGGGCTATCAAAGATGCCACTCCTAAAATCAGGGCCATCGCTCCGACTATAAATGCGAGTTTCATTATTGTTTGTTTCGTTTAGGGCTTCGTTTCTGCGGGTTAACACTTTCTGCGAGCAACTCAGTGAGTCTTGCGATTTCTCGCTTTGATTCGCCGCGCCTCGACTGAGCTTTCTCAATCTTGTCTGCGAGGCTGAGAACGTCATGTTCGACTTGCCGCTCATCGGCCTGATATTGACGCCGTTTGTATTCCTGTCCCATTTGTCTTACGTTTGCCATAATTATTCTTCTTCTTCAAACTTCATTTCTACTCTTGCTATTTCGGTCATTGGAATCATAACGAGACTGTCATTGTCCCAAAAGGAAACCACCGCCATGCTGTCGCTCCCGAAAGGTGAATTGGTTATGTCTCGATCAGCAAAGACTGTTCCGTCTTTGAGTGTTACTGTGATGTTGCGCTCGTTAGTTTGTGGCATTCTTAAACTCATAATCTTAATATACTTTACTTTTATTCTCCCGTCAAGATGTTTTTGTCTTTTTGTTTTAATTGATTAAAATTCATACCGACTGCCACTCAACGCATACGACAGGAAAATGTTGCCCGATTGTAGCCTCGATAATTGCGCTATAAATATCCCAATCTCCACCGCCTAGCCCACAACCCATAAACTTCGGCACACCGATCACAGGAGCGCGGCCCATTGCAATCAACGCTTTTTCACCGTCGAGCAACCACTGAGCAATCTCCTGAAACGATTTGACCACGGCATTGTAATCGGTCGGAATTCCTGCGCTGGATAATTCCTTGATTGACTGTCCGTAGAGATTGACAACCGTGTAATCGTCAAGGTGAACGTGCGAGAAGCTCCCTAGTTTCACCCCGAGACGGTTGTATGTTCGCGTATCCACCGCCGCAGCTTCGGGAATCTGCTTTGCGATCTGAGCCGCAATGCCCGATCCCATACATCCGTTGATGTTTGCCTGATGGATGATTATATTCGTCCCAGCAGGGCGTTTGAGCAAATCGCCTTTAATATGCCTCATTTTTATAGTAATTGAATTTTAATTAGTTTTTATCTACTCTCCAAGATACTCCCAAAGGTAGGCGTTACACCGACCATGAACAGCACCGATTGTCAAGCCTGTATCGTGATTGTGGTGAAGGTGGATAGGATTATCGAGAAAGCCTTTGGGGAACAGTTCTTCGTTAATCTTCGCTTGTGCTACTTTATCCGTAGGAGAATCACCTAGAGGTTCATTACAGTGAGCGCACTTGCCTTCTTGCACTCGGATGTATTCCAGACGAGTCAACCGTCTTTCCTTTCTGGTCAGTTGGTCGTAATTTCGAGGGAGTTTCATTTCCTTTTATTCTTGCTCCCCTTGGGACGACCGCGCCCACGATTCTTTTTGACTACGGGTTGCTCTTTGTAATTCTTCATTACTTCGATTTTTGCCTGAGCAGATTTGAGAGTGGTATGAGTGAAGCCATCGTCTCCCCACTTTTCGTTAGAAGGATAGACTTCGCTGGGTTCGATACTAACCCCGCCAATGATAAAGCCATTGTGGCGTCGAATCCTGATGGTTTCCCAATTGATCTGCTTGGTTTCGGCTCTGGTCTGTTCATAGATTGCGTAGTCGCCCTCACGGAAAACTTGTTTGAAGTTGAATCCGAATTTTCGGAAGTCTTTGGATAGTGGTTTGTAGTTCATAGTAGTAATAAGACTATAGCAAACATTTAATCAAAAGTCAAGAATTTTTGATCTTTTAATTAACTCCCTGCTGAATCGCTTGATATATTCCTTCGCATGTTGCGCCTGACGACCTACGCCCTCCGCATTGAGCCTACATAGGTCAAGAGCGTTAAAAACGTGCTGAGAGTCCATCCTAGAGATTTCTACGGTATCTCCTGTGAACGTTGTCCATTGATCGTAGTCTTTTGGTTTATTCGCATCTGCGGTTTCTTGACATTGCGCTTTCAGAACCGACATCAAATCTACGCTCCCGGTTTGCTTTTGCATGAACGTCATAATTTTAATTAATAAAAAAGGGGCAAAGGAGTTGCCTCCCATGCCCCTTCAATTACCCCACTACTACTTACTTTTTCCCCTTGGCGTTCGCCTTGCGAGATTTTCGAGCTGCGTATTTGGCAAACGATCCATTCTTGTTGCGCTTCTGCTTCTTAGCTCTTTCGCTCAAGGCGACCGCTCGTTGAGCCTTTAGGTATCCAGCTTGGAAACCAGTGTCAAACGCTTCCGCTGCCTGTTCCTCCGCAACAGCGGAATCAACAGCTTCTGCAACCGAACCTTCAAAGTCCTCAAGTTCACACTCACATCCGTAAATGTCGTCGCCGCAATTCTCACAGGTATCGTCGCTGGAGTCGTCAAAGTCATAGTCATCGTTGTAGGACGAGGTGAACTCGTCGGTCAACGGACCAGTCGGTTGAATCTCAGCAACAACCTTGTATTTGGTTGCTCGCAGCTTTTGGCAGGAGCAATCAGTCGGAACGCTCACAACGTCCGCAGGGTCGATCTGAACGAGCATCAAGTGACCTGATCCCATAAACCCATTGGCGTATTCGTAAGAACCTGCATGGAGTCCTGCTGAACACCCACGGTTCGCATTGTCGTCAACGTAGTTGCGAACGACTTCAATCGTCTCGCCAATCGCGTTGTTGATTCGACCACGAGCGTCGGCAGTTCCTTGCAACAGCTTGGAGGCATCGCCGCCAGTGTGGGAGTAGAAATCCGCTCCAACACCCTTATAGGCAATGAAATGCCCCTCGGGAGTGATTGGCATGTGCTTATGCTCCAGAAACGTGTAGAGTTCCTCAACTGCTCGACGGGAATCGTTCGCAAGCAAACGGTCCAAAAAGGCGACCAAAGGCTTGTGATCCAGACCGTCACGCATGAAATTCAAAATGCGAGTAACGACGACTCCGTTGACTTCGCTTCCTTGATGGGTCACTACCCCGTCCTTAACGGACACGGCACCATTTGAGTAAGCTGTAACAGCTTTCTCCACGTCAAGCAACTGCTTGAGTCGATCAACGTTCATCTTGTCTCCTTTCTTCAACTCATCTCGCACCGCGACGAAGTTGGAATTACCAGCTTTGATGGTGAAGGGTTTGTTGTCGATGACAATGACGATGGACGTGTCAGTGATAATAGATGGGATTTTCATATTCTTTTTCTTTTTCTTGTAGTCTGTGGTTTGTAACTGTTAATATAATACGATACTTTTAATCAAATGTCAATGCTTTTTTTTTGGAAAAGAACAGGGGGAATTTCACCCCCCGCCCAATCGCTACTACTACGACTTTTTATTCTTTTTAATTGCCTTCGCGGCGTCCAGCTTTGCACAACGATCAACCATTTGCAGGTATTGAAATGTTGCCTTTACCCTTCCGTCATTTTGGTTATTAGCCCATCCATATCCAAAGAAACCAGTTGCTTCCATAGGTTCAATGAGCGAGTATTTCGCCCTGAGTGCGGCTTGCATTGCTCCTAACTCGTGAGTCGGCTTGTATTTTGACTGTTCGACGTTCACGGCGTAAGACAACGAAATACGACGCAGAGTTTCGATTTTCTTTGCACATGCGGAATGTGCCATTTCTTTTCGGGCGTTTTCGTAATCCACAATGTCACTTGGCAATGAAGTTGACAACGGGCCTAGAGAACGCAATCTGTCAATCCAGATCAAGTCATTTTCTCTAGCAAGGACAGTGATATCGACGTAGGCTTGCTCAAACCCCGCCTTGGAGATAAATTCCAGTATCTTGGTTTTTGCCCAATCTTCAAATTTGACAAAACCCTTGCCCAAGTTGTCGAGCTTTCCAGTTTTAATCGCGTAGATCGTCGGAACAGATTCGTCAATCGCTTCACAAATCCCGATGATCTCTTTAATCATAGAGGCAGGATGTCGTTCGCTGTTTCTATATTGACAAAAGAAACGATCAATCTCCACGTAAACGCCCTCGTCGTCGTCAAAATCGACCTCCACATGACTGAAGAAGTCGGACTTGATAGGATGCCAGTTGTTGCGCGTCGAATTCAGGTCCAACGAGAACACCTTCTGCCCATGCTTGCTATTCTTGACGCATCCATTTCCAGTCGCTCCGTAAATGTCCGCGAGTTTCACCTTCTTTAGATCAGACAGGTTGATCGTCGGAGCATCGAATCCGTTCTTCAAAACCCACGCATCCCACTTTGCCTTGTCATTAATATTGATTAAATATACCCCTTCTGAGTATTGCTTGTCGAGACAGTTGTTCACGTCGGAATCCGCAAGCTCGATGATCGGAGCAATACGATTCAAAACGCCACTCGGTCCCACGTCGTTAATAATAATCAATGAAGCTGAGAAACAACGGATTGTGTTAACCACTTCTGGGCGAACACGTCGCGCTCCACTACGTCCATGACTGTAAACTCGCCAAGTAAAACCTTCCTGATCGTAGGAGATATAAGTATTGCTCTTAATTTCAACGTTTCCTACGGTCAATTTCTTGTTTTTAAACAGGTGACTCATTCGATGAAACGGAGACGAGTAATCATGCAGTTTGCCGTAGATAATCTTCGCCTCAAACACTGTCTTGCAAGAATCGAAATTCTTAGTCATATTGGCGATCACTTCTGCCAAGATAACACGTAGTCGATCTTTGATGTTCTTTTGCGTGTGGTCAGTGTATTGCAAACCCTCACGAGAAGCAGCAATTTCCAACTCACCGATTTCAAAATCGACGTGGATGTTCTGCCCTATCATTGATTTCAGGTCACGGTCTAAGTCAGTCCACTTAATTGCATTGACGTTCAACGGATAACCAATGTTACCCATGATCGCAACAGCGTCTATGTAACCATTGGAGAACATTTTCCAGCCCTTGCCCTCGAAAATCGAATTCTGTTTTTGGATTTGAATTTCCTGTCCACGAAAGACGGGAGTAACCTTGAAATACCGGAAGAATTCCTCTGCCTTCTGCCGAAAGGCGTGAATGTCGTTCTCGTCCACAGGGATTTGGATTTCAATTCCATCGTCCTCGTCCGTTTCGACAGTGTGCATCTTGGCGATGCGTCCAACGTTGGAAGGGTCGATAAAGGCATTGTAGGTCGTTACCTTGCCTTTTTGATGGGATAGAATCAAGAAACTATCGCTGTAACAGAACGCAGACTTGCACCCCAATCCCAACTGGCCGATTTGCTTGTTGGAGTTGCGCTTCGTTGACTCTCCGTATTTGGAATAAGTCTCGTGAATATCCTTCTCGCTCAAGCCTCGACCGAAATCGCGGACCTTGTAAACGGGAGTCATTTGGTTTGGAAGCGTAACGACGATGGGCAGATCGCCCTTGCCGATTTCAACATGAGCGTCAACCGCATTGGTTGGATACTCACGTAGAATAGCGAGGATTTTGTCGGAATAAAGTTGGTTCCGCAAAACGTTGAAAATGTGAGCGCGAGCTTCTTTGGTCATGTCGAATTCGACAGTCTCAAAATCTTCTGACGCATCCACGGTTCGGTTGGATTCAATTACCTTCATAGTAGTAGTAGTAGTAGTAGTAGTAGTAGTTTGTTTCTCGATCTGCTATAACCTTAACAGGCTTTTCAGAAAGAATCAAGAAGAAAGTTAAAAAAGTTTCCCTTTTTCTTTAATCCCTATTAATAGGGCATTTAAAATGACTTTTTATTCAATTTACGGCTTTCGTTCTTCGTAGAATCTGAAGGGCAACTCCGTATATGGGATCAGCGGAACCCCATAGGGACTTAACTCCTGATATTCGACTGTTGCCATCTCGCCATAATTTTCTTCTTTTGTCAAAAACAATTCGCTTAAATCTTCTCTCGTTCCGCGAATATTTGATGCAAACGTCCTGCCGTCAGGCAGTTCGCAGATGATTCGTTTCGCGCACCCAGCCCAATCGCCCTTGCCTTCTTCGATCTTCACGACTTTATATTCTGCGTCGTAGAACTTCTTGAGCTTCAAGAGTTGATACGAGCGTTTCAGTTCGTAAATGCCTTTCACTAGCCTGATGATCGCGCCTTCGTATCCTTCTTTAATGTAAACTTCCAGCAGTTCAATCACCCGATCAAACGTTTCGACCAGCTCAGTCTCAACTTGCTTGATGCTTTTGAATTTAAACGATTTAAAAATATTACCAATGAGAGCAAGACGCTCTATATTGGTCAGGTTTGGCTGAGACGCATCGTAAACGTCGTAAATGTGAAATTCAACAATTGCTTTCGCCCGATCTCTGTCCTCGTCGGTCACATCCTTGGCTTTCCTGTTGACGCTGACCAGTTTGACGATCTCGTTTAACGGGACACCGTGTTTGAACAGTTCGCCGTCAATGACTAAATTGGGATATTTGGCGTGAACTTGTTTGAGTTCTGCCGTGATATGCTCGACGCAAAAATATTGTTCGCCCTTTCGGGAGAATGCTCCTTCGCTCGTTTCACAAATCGACAAATCCTCATGTTCTACGCAACGTGTTCCATTTAGCTTGCGCTGAACCAACACAGGCTCGTCAATAGCTTCCTCGTAACGCTCCAAAAATTTGTGGGCGAGCATCGGCTGGAAGAATCTCTTGCGATCCACGTCTGCCTCGGAGCGAAAATATGCCGCCTTGAGTTGCTTGGCATACTTCGCTTCAACTTCCAACTTGCCCTGCTCAATTGTGCTGGTTTCGTTGGCTTTCCCCGCGTTCTTTATTTCAGGGAAGGTCGGCTTTGTCTCTTTTATTTTGCCGTCTTTCTGACCGGAGCTGGTTGTGTATGCTCCTGTGTCAAGATCAATCGACATATACCAAATGACTATTTTGCCCTTGGAGGATCGCTTGTAGAGAGTTAGTCGTTTTTCAGTCATTTTCTTTTATCTTCGGTATGAGAGCTTCGTTGCCGAGTCGTTCTATCCAACCCCACTGAGCATACCAGCTTTTTATTGATCTGTCAACTTTATTTTTATTGCAGTAATCTTCAAGAGATCGAAAGTCTGCGTCGTCCAGTTGAGCTTTGGCCTTGAAGCCTCTCAATTTTAACCATTTATTAATCGAACGAACCTTGTGGTGTTTTTTGATCGACTCGCAAATCGCGTCAACTTCGCCCCTGAGAAGCAGGTAAGCTCGATGTGATTCATGGATGTAATACTTACCTAGCCACTCTGGCGGCAATGGATTATTTGTGTGTAATTTGTATTTCTTGGCGAGCGTCATAAGCTCGGCTTTGACACCAAAACTTTTCATGCCTCGATCCCACGCCTCGTCGGTCATCACAAGACAATAGTGGAGCAGAAAATTCTCGTAACCAGCCCATTGAAGAACGATGGGATTCTTATACGGTGGTGCCGTGTCAAGCAAAATCCCAAGTATCTTCTGAGAGTCAAGAATCTGTCGCCAGAGCCGCTTGTCGTCCAGCATTCGCGCTGACTTCTTTATTTGGTGATTTGGGAAAAAGGTTTGCATTATTTGATATGTTATTTCTCAACCTTGTCATCTTCGACCTCCCTCTCGGTTGCTTTACGAAGTTTCTGCCATCCCCAATCTGGGACAAGGTGGTAGACCCACGGCTCGCCCTCGGACACTTGGATGATTTTAGGATTCTCGTTCTTCATGTTACCAGTATAGGTGATTTTTAAAGAAAAGTCAATCTTTATTGGGCTATTTTTACGACGAATTTAAAAAGAAAGAGAGCGCAAATTAAAATGACGATAATTAACTCAATACGTTCATTATTTTCGTCTCTCATTAGGTGTGGTGTTAAATTTTTATTTGGTTGGCTCACTGGGACTTGAACCCAGAACCTATTTTTTATGAGAAAATTGCTCTAACCGATTGAGCTATGAGCCAGTTAAAATGGTAGGCATGGTGGGACTCGAACCCACAACGTTTACCTCTTGGGTATTGGATTTTAAGTCCAATGCGTTTCAACCATTTCGCCACATGCCCGTTATAAATTGGTAGCGGTTATGGGGTTCGAACCCACCAAAAACTTCTTATGAGAAAGCTCTACTCACCCAGAGTTACCGCTGATAAATCAATCAACCTTTTTTCAAATTGTTTTTCTCCACGCAGAAATTATTGCTTTTATATTTACTTCGGGAAGTTGTAAATTTTGTTTGTGGAATCTGACTTCTATTTTCCCTTGTGTCTTTTCACAAATGCTAATCAAAGCATGATCCATGTCAAATATCCCAACCACTGTCCCAGACCGCTCAATTTCGAATTCCTTGTTATCGTAGTCGATGTTGGAGCCGTAGGATGTGCTGGTGTTGATACTCGCAAATCGAACGGGATTTCCTTCCTTATCTTTGAAGCTCTTGAACTTGCGACTGACCTCTACAGAGTCTCCTATTTTTATTTTTTTGTTTTCGAGCGTAAATGAGAAATAAGGCATACTCTTACAATACGGGTTTTTTATTTGAAAGTCAAGAGGAAAATTGGATGTCCCGGCTGGATTCGGACCAGCAATAAGCACCTTCAGAGGATGCGGCATTACCATTATGCTACGGGACAATAAAAACAATTAAAATTGGAGCTAACAGAGGAAATCGAATCCTCATCCCTTCCTTACCAAAGAAGCATTCTACCATTGAACTATGCCAGCAATTAAAACTCTTTAAAAATCTCAGGGTGGGCAAGTATTTCTTCCAGCGTCATCTTTGACAGGTACAAACCGATAGACGTGTAAAGGACAACCTGCCCATCGTCTCTGACGACTATTCTAGCCGCCCAATCTGGATCGTCTATTATATTGAATTGCCTCACGCATGGTATTACACAGAAAATGCTCTCAATGTAATTCTTCTGCCCTTCGCATATTCATCTCTGGGCTGAACGTAGTTAAAAAATTCCACATTCTTGAACCCTACCTCTTTTAAAATTACTTCTAACCCTATCCTAGACGGAACCATTGTCTTATTTTCCGATGGATTATTTAAATACGCATTGCCTCCTTCGTTTCTAATTAAAAGCAAGGACTTCTCTGCCTGTGGTAAAATAAGAGTATCTAATATCATCACGTCACACTTCTTAGCTATCTTTCGAAGAGTTTCTACGACGTGAAGGGTATGATATAAAAACCCCAAACATAAACAGGTTTCTACCTCCCTAACTTCATCAATCAAATCAATAATGGCCCCCTGATGGACTTCTGGAGTTAACAATCCCTTCCTCTCAAAAATTCCTATTGAATCCTTCCACAAGTCTGAAATCTCTATACCTGTGCAATGTCTTGCTCCTGCTTTGAGTGCCGCATAGGACCAACGCCCATTGTGATAACCTAAGTCAAGGATTGTTTTGTCTTTGATATAAGGCAGGTTCCAATCTATAATCCCGGTATGTCTAAAGTCCAACCTGTCTATATCGCTGCCGTTGGGGCTGGACATGAATTCTGGTTCATCAAATAAGCTCGTGTCTTGATCGACGGTCCTCGCTATCGTATTTAACTGTTTCACATATAGAATTACACCTTATTTAAAATTTAATCAAAAAATTAGTGCCGATCCAAGAAGATTTCCTGTCTAAATTATTTGTGTTTAATTGAAAAAATGGGCCAAAACTTACATTTTTATTCATTTTATAATTAAATCCAGTTCTGGTTTGTGTATCTATGGACATATCATTTAAAGTGAGTCCCGGCTGAAGCTCAATCCACAAAACGAAATCCTTGACGCTGTGCTTCAAAACAACCTTATTTCTCAAACGAAAAACAGAGTCTTTATCATTAAAAAGCCGATACTCTAGTCTGGGCTTGATGGATAGATTCTTATTTCCGAATAAAGAATAGGTCGCTCTAAACCTTTGTTCAGTATCCTTCGCGTCAACATATCTATATTCTATTTTAACGTCTTTTAATTTATACCCGACTTGAATATGATCCTTCCTTTGTTCCGTCATTTGACGGACTTGAAGGCTAACTTGATTCATCTCAAAATCAAAATTGTGTTGACTCGTTTCGAAATCAGCGGCAGCACTAGAAAACGAAAACGCCACAATGACCACCAATAGAAGATATTTCATTCATATCATAGAACAAAACCTTTTATTTGATGTTACAGTCGTGTTAATTTATCATAACTAATTGGTAGCACCGATAGGATTCGAACCTACACTGTCAAGTTCCTAAAACTCGCGTCTCCTGCCAATTGGACTACGGTGCCATTTATATTATCTTGATTAAAAACTAAATTGGATGGAGTAGGGGGAATCGGACCCAGCCTTTCTCGCTTTCAAAGAGCGCGGTAATAACCATTATACGATACTCCAATAATTGTTAAACTTACGTAAGATATACATGACCAGCCCCGAAGGTAACGCTGGATGCTCCCTATTTAACATGAACTCGTTTGCAAAAATTTGGTAGGCCGCAAGGGAGTCGAACCCTCATTGAACATTTTAAGAGAATGCTGCATTACCATTATGCTAACGACCCATTATTAATTGATTTTTTATACTTCGTTACCAAGGACTTTGCAAAACTCTTATCACATATACATTGAAGAGGGAACCAATATGCCTTTTCTTCCTTTTCAAAATACAGATGGACGCTTTCGTCGTACATGGCCCGAAAAAAGGCCGGAATCGCCGCCCTTCGATTTTGATTTGTAACCACCCCACATCGTCCAACAAGTTTATCCATCTCTAAAACCCATACGGCGTCGGGCCACTCTCCGAGTTCTTCTTTGGTCATCTTCTTTGATACTGATAAAATATCCCCCTCCTTGTAATCCATAATAAAATTATACCACTATTTTAATTCCAAGTCAAGTTAAAAATTCAAACATACTGAGGAATTGCACCCCCTCGGGAACCTACTAAGTTATCTTTCGATTACTCGATACCTCTCTTAATAAGTCGCATCATTAGCCGCCTCCTTAGCGGTAAGTTTCTTTCTAACTCTGATACTATATGTTTTTCTAAATGGCAAAGTAGGTGGGACTCGAACCCACCAAGCGGAATTTTGGAGATTCTGCCCCGCCCTGCGGCTACCCTATTATAATTGTGACTTACAGGGCTTCCTGTGAGTGCAGTCACGGCACAAATCGCGTTATTTTTGGTTGTAGTAAACTACTATTTTCGATTGTAATAAACTACCCCGCTAATCTTTTTCAAATGTTCTCGGGCTTTCTTTAACAACTCATATCTATTTTGTCGAGTGAAGCCGCCCATCTTTTTAGCTTCTTCTTCCATGAGTTCCTTTAATAATTTTTGTTCTTGTTTCGCATTCATCCCTTTGCCTTTCCCTTAAAGAGAAATGGCGGTAAACGGAGAACTTGAATCCCATCGCCGCTATTAACGACGACCCTCTGATTAGCAATCAGGTCTAACTCCTCGTTAGTTCATTTACCATTATTTAATTGATTTAAAATGCGGATAGGGAGCGAGTCGAACGCCCACGAGTCGTTAGCTCCGAACAGTTTTCAAGACTGTGGCCACCACCAATTGGCTTGCCTATCCATTAAAAATTTCGTCTAATCGGTTACTTGGATATAGATCAGATGGGTAAATTTGAATCAATTTAATCCCCTCGTCCTTGCAGAATTTAATTTTCTTATCTGCGACCTCTTTATATTCGTCTACTTCATAAAGGCCAAAATATTCAACATAAATATCTAGCTCCGTCAAATAAAAATCACAAACCCAGTTGCTATTTGGATAGTCCTTTTGAATTTCGTGTTTTATTCCGTTTGAATTCAAATATTCGTCTATTATTCTTTCCGACAAACTATCGACAATATGACCATCTGAACACTTAATCTTTTTTCGGACGAAAACCTGTTTGTTCGGTTCCAAGCCGCATTCCTTTATTGCCTTGTTCCAAGAACCAAAAAATCTAGTCGCAGAATGAATCAGTTTGCTTCCCGCTTTTCGTTTTTGCCAATCGCCAGACAAAGCAAGTTCGGCTATCTTGTTTTTGGTTTCCTCTTCTGTAAGGGGCAAAGAGCCAAACTGATAAACCTGACCGCAACCGCGAGAACAACATTTTTGATTACCATAAGGTTTCTTGGCTGATTTAAATTCTTTCTGACAAATAGCACATTTTGCCGTTAATTTAGAAACATATTTTGCTTTTTTTTCTTCTGTTCTTTCTTCGCCCCCATACTTTTTCAACAAAGCTTGACTAATTTTTTTCTTAGTTTCTTCTTTATGTCCGTCTTTTTTAGAAAATTTATTGCCGCACGAACCAGAACACGTCTTTTTCTCTTTTGGGTGGCCGCTGCTCACCTCAAACTCTTTCTGACAAACAGGACATTTCTTTTTTATTAAAGGGTATTTTCTGTTTCGTTCTGGACCCGACATAAAATGAGAAACGTCTAATTTCCACTCTAAAATCTTTTGGCTGCAAATTTTATGGTATCTTCCGCTTCGCGGCCAGTTCAAATTTTTAAGTAATTGTTCTTTGCTAAGAGATACCTTTAATGCCGACTCAAAATCCAGCTTGCTTATGTCTTTCAAACTCATACTCTATTATACGAGAAAATGGTCAGACATTAAAGAAACGAACCCGTGTCAGACAGGAAAGTTTCGAACTTGGTCTTCCACCTCAGAATTGAACTGAGTCAACCGCGCCCCAAACGCGGTGTGCTACCGTAACACTTGCGGAAGATAATAAAAGCATTCAAACGCATACATTTCTACAATGTATTTGAACGCATACAAACTGGGGCCGCGCACAGGACTCGAACCTGCAATGTTCATTTCTGAATCCAGATTACAAATCTGGTGCTTTCAACCATTCAGCCAACGCGGCACTAAAATTGGTGGACCGAGCCGGATTTGAACCGACGACGACCAAGGGCTTCAACCTTGCGCTCTACCGGACTGAGCTACCGATCCATAAAGATTCATTTACACTTGTATCTATAACTATGTGGCATGTCTTTTAATCTCAGGGTTGTGCCTCCCTTAAATTATCCGTGTGTTGGGACTTCTACCCCTTCCTTTATTCTCATCGCCCACACGGGAAACGACCGAGCCTTCTTCTTGCAAGAATGATGGAGCAATATCAGGAAATCGAATCCTGTTCTCCCGATTACGAAACGGGTGCGTCACCTTTTACGCTTATACTGCAAAAATTTGGTACTCGCAGAGGGACTCGAACCCCCAACCCTCGACTTAGAAGGTCGATGCTCTTCCATTTGAGCTATGCGAGCATTTAAATACTTTTTAAAACCAACTTGGAATTTCTCTTTTAGTCCATTTGGCAAATCCTGATTTTTCGCCATTGTAGTAATTCCGATAAGAGCGAACTGGATCAATACATTTGTATTGGTCAGGCATTGCTAGTGCGAATGGAGTCCTGTCAATCTCTGGTAAATTTAGAAACTGATAATTTTCATCGCACCACTGAATAACGGCTTGTGATTTATGCACTTTGCCATATCTATGAGTGTATTCGTTAGCAAGACCGTCGCTATGCTTTAAAAGCCATCTGTAGTTCTCTCCTGACTCCCTGCACCATTTCGAGCAAGGGTGATTGTAATGTGTTCGTCGATAGGGCGCATCACCCTGATTGAACGGAGAACACAATAACTGTGCTGACTCTAAAACCATCTTTACTACGTGCTTGTCGCATTGCATTTGAGCTGCGATCTCAGGATCTTTATCGAGTAGAAATATGTTCATGTTGATACTATCGCAGATTATTCAAATTTTGTCAAGAAAAAAATTGGTAGGAACAGAGGGAATCGAACCCCCGAATAAGCCATGTAAAAGCCCCGCGATACCATTTCACCATGCTCCCGTTTTGTTATTTTTATTAATTGATTTAAATGGCTGTCAGAGCAGGATTTTTACCTACGCCACCGCCTTAAATTGGCGGCATTCTAATTAAACTATCTGACAATAAATGGTACACCGAGAAGGATTTGAACCCTCGCAAAACTCGCGTTCGTAGCGCGATGCTCTGTCCAGACTGAGCTACCGGTGCATTCTAAATTACAATCAATCCTTCGTGAATTTCTCTGTGACAATTAGCGCAAACCATCGCACACTTGTCAACTTCCACCTTGAGTGCCTCCCAAGACTTTCCTTTGTTGCTTCCTATTGTAAATTCTTTTTCTTTCGGATCGAGATGGTGAAAATCAAGAGCAGCGACACACCTGTCGTATCCGCAACTTTCGCACTTACCACCCTTGTAATCAACCAGTTTTTGTTTGTTTTCTTTAAGTTGAATGACCCTCAATTTATTAACGCAGACCTTACAGATTTTTCTATTTTGTGATCTGTATTTATTCTTAGCGGTAAGCTTATCGCCGCAGTCTCGGCACTCGTCCTTAGTTCGACAAAACTTGCCGAATTTTGTTTTCAATCCAAACTTAGCTAACTGATATCGAACAGCAGTGTAGCTTTTCCCTATTTTCTCGCTTATCATTCTCACAGAGCAGCCGTCTTGAATCAATTGTTTTAGTTGTAATTCATCCATAAATTGGCTCCAAAGGCTGGATTCGAACCAGCATACAGGATATTAACAGTATCCTCGCCTACCTGTAGCGCACCTTGGAATGCTAAATGGAGAGTAGGACAGGATTCGAACCTGCATAATTCGGATCACAACCGAAGACATTACCAATCTGTCACCTACTCAAAATTTGGAGCAATAGGCGGGATTCGAACCCGCGACATTTTGCTTGGCAAGCAAACATTCTAGCCACTGAATTACTATTGCAATTAATTTTTTATCATAAACCACTATGAAGTGTTATGCTGTTCCTGTCGATAAATCGACAATGGTCATCAAACAAACGAGTGCTTGCCGCTCTTCATTTCGGTGCTTATTCTGAATGTCTTATATGATAAAAAATTGGTGCGCCGTGGGAATTTCGAAATCCCATTATTTCTGCTTGGAAGGCAGATGCCATAGCCTTTAGGCGAACGACGCATTAAAATGGTAGAAGCGACAGGAATCGAACCCGCGTTTTTTCGGTTAAAAGCCGACTGCAACCCAACTTTTGCTACACTTCCGTTATAAATTGGTATTCCTATGGAGAATCGGACTCCAGATTCGAGGATGAAAGCCTCGTGTTTTACCACTAAACTATAGGAACATTAAATTAATTAAAAAGTTAAAATACGACTACAAGATTATTACGTAATTCCTCTTGACTTTTTATTTTAAAATTCTCCAACTTCAGAGGTTGGCTATAACTTTTTAATTGGTCCCCCGTACGAGAATCGAACTCGTCTTTCCCGATAGACAGTCGGGCCGATGCACCAGCTTTTCTACGAGGGGTTATAAATTTATTCCGGCCATGATCTTTTATTCTTGCTTCGATCATAACACTATGTCATGCACATGCGACCACTACTTACAAAGATTTCGTTGTCGGATATAAGCCGGAAACAAGTTCGCTGCATACGAACTTTAAATGGTAGCAGGAACAGAATTCGAATCTGTGATCTCTTGGTTATGAGCCAAGCGAGATGGCCGCTTCTCCATCCTGCAAAATTGGTAGTCCCAGAAGGATTCGAACCCTCAATCTTCTCTAATCAGGAAAAGGTGTTGCCAAATTACACTATAGGACCATATTGTGGCAACTCGGAAGATGCAGAGCTTTTGGACATCCGATGGTTTATGCTCACGTTACTACAAAATTGGTGGTAGCCCTCGGGATCGAACCGAGTTTACGTCGATTTACAGTCGAGACAAGATGCCAACCTTTGCCGACTACCATTGTTAATGTTCGCTATTTCAATCATTAACCCTATGTTATGACTGTTTAATTGAACATTATTAATTATTATTGATTAAAAATTGGTGGAGCAATGGAGAATCGAACTCCAGAATTCGCATTGCAAGTGCGACGTTTTACCACTAGAACTATTGCCCCGAAATTAATTAAGAACTACCTTCAACTTAAAAGAAAAATACTGACGCATCTCGCGCCGGTATATCTAAGAAATCTATTCTCGTTCTTTAAATGGAGTTATAAGAGGGAATCGAACCCCCGACTTTGGTTTTGCAGACCAAGCTATTACCACTCTAGCATTACAACATAATGTAGGATTATCGCTTTAACACCACACCTAATGGATTGCCTACTTCGCGCTTCCCTCTCTTTTTCTCTTGGGATCAGGTCATTCCTTTCGGAATCAGCCAAGGTGGGTTCGAGCCACAGAAGGTTTTCATAAAACCCACAAAAAAAGCCACTCTTAAAATTGAGTGGCTGAAAAATCTTTTATTCTTCCTATAACCTAGCCACTCAAGCTCCATTTTTGGTTATAGGGGCGGGGATTAATCGTATCAAACGATACAAATGTCCCGGCGAGCGTTTCCGCTCTCTTTGTCTCTATATGTAAACTAATTGTCATTTCCTTAACTGTTAAACTATCATAGTCAAATTTTATTCAATTGTCAAATCTTTTTTCAAATACTTTTTTTCAAGTTAAAATCTCTTTTAATACCCTTCCATCCTTCACGATCTCGATTGGTCTTCCACCTGACGCCATAAGTGTCTTCTCTGGATTAATGCCCATCAAATGATACATGGTGGCACCTAAATCAGCAGGAGAGACAGGATCTTCTTCTGGTTCCGTTGCCGTTGAGTCTGGTTCTCCATAGGAAAAGCCTTCCTTGACTCCACCCCCTGCGAGTGCCACTCCAAAAAGTTTAGGCCAATGATCTCGCCCTGCTGTATTGTTTATTTTAGGAGTCCTTCCGAATTCAGAAGAGACGGTGACGAGTGTATCCTTGAGAAGTCCCCTGTCATTTAAATCACTTATTAAAGCCGCAAAGGCTTGGTCAAATGCTGGCATCTGGGATTCAATCCCATTTTTAATTCCATCGTGATGGTCCCAGCTACCGTAGGTGAGCGTTACAAATCGAACGCCTCCTTCGATAAGTCTTCTTGCCAAGAGCATTCTCTGTCCTGCCGAATTAAGACCGTATTTTTCTTTCGTTTTTTTGCTCTCCTTGCTCATGTCAAAAGCTCCCCTAGCTTTCTCGCTGCTAATCAGACTGTAAGCCTGACTGTAAAATGTATCCATCCCATTCAATGCGTCAGTCTTCTCTGTTAGAGAAAAATGCTCATCGACGATGCCTCTTATTGATCGCCGGTTGGCAAATCGGTTGGAGCTTACATTATTTGGCAAGGCCAAGTCTCGAACAGTGAAACCGGGAGCTTCTGGCGAACCACCGATACTGAAGGGTCCAAATGCAGAGGATAAATATCCTGCTCCTGCATATTTATTTGGGCTATTCGGAATCGCTACGTAAGGCGGTAAATCATTTCTACCACCCAACTCAGAAGAAACTACCGAACCAAAACTAGGATACATTAATGACGCAGAAGGCTTGTATGCCGTGAACATATTATGGACGCCCCGTTCGTGAGCCGCTTCTCCATGAGTCATTGAGCGAATGACTGTAATTTTGTCTGCTATTTGGGCAGTCTTCCTTAGATTTTCAGAGAACATTACACCATCAATTTTAGTTGGAATGGCTGAGATCGGGCCTCGAAATTCAATTGGCGCATTTGGAATCGGAATCCAACTTTCTTGGTGCGCCATCCCGCCGGGAAGGTATATTTGAATTACGTTTTTAGCCTTCGCTTCTGGTTGAGAAGCTTGAGCTGATAACACGCCACCTAAAGTTAAACCCCCAATCGCGCCAACTGTTAAAAAATCTCTTCTATTCATAATTAAAATTATTTCACTCGACAGGGTTTGGACCTGCAAGTTCTCTTGCGAGTAAAAATAAGGAGACTAAGTGGTGCTTGGTCCCCATAGGGCGACTTTCGCCGCCTCCACCATGAGCTTTTTTTGCCGTGTCATCTCAAGGACGCTGTTCGTTACTGCTAACGATAATTAAATATTACTACACTTCTCAGAAATTGTCAATCTCTATTTGAATCTTTTTTTCGATATAACCTTCGTCCAGTTGCAATGGGAGGT
>Ga0302132_10000750_pt1 | contig 18458 bp, 17 predicted proteins | sample CB9_321_MG_FD_203113 | JGI IMG/M metagenome (GOLD analysis project Ga0302132, IMG submission 203113) | Marine microbial communities from Western Arctic Ocean, Canada - CB9_32.1 | ecosystem: Environmental > Aquatic > Marine > Oceanic | place: Canada: Western Arctic Ocean | collected 2017-09-19
GGTGCTGGAAAATATTTGAGTCTAGATTATTGGATAAAAAGATTTACCAGCCACTCAAAAGGATGCCAAATATGCCATAATGAAAATCTAGAGATGGCATAAATCCCCTTGACCTTAACTTATTGTGTGATTTTGGATAACATTTTGTAACTTTGCAGTATACAAAAATGATATAATCTTAAATTGACATAGGTGTGTTATCGGCTTTTTTTGTGAGAAATTAACGCTATATCAATTACCTATGTCGTATCAATATACGATTATAAAATAATTTTAACTATCTTTTAAAGTTGCACACGGGGTAATTACTGGTAAAAAATGCTAGAAGATAAAATTAGACCTCAGTTTCAGGCAATTTTTGTCACTCCCGTCGCACAAATATTTAGTAAATTTTGTCACCCCAATCAGATAACTGCCATTGCTTTATCCATTGGAATTTTTTCTGCCATTACACTTGTCTTTGATCTAAGAACTATCGCAATTTTACTCTTACTCCTCTCTGGATATTTAGACATCTTAGATGGCGCCATTGCACGAATTAATAAGCAGTCGTCTCCTTTTGGCACCATGATGGATATTCTTTCTGATCGGTTTGTAGAATCTGCCATCATCATTGCACTTGTTTATCGGCAATCTGAATTAGCTTTTGTCGGATTATTCATGTTAAGTGCAATGTTGCTTTGTGTGAGCAGCTTTTTAATCGCTGGAATTTTCTCATCTGAAGCGAGCCATAAAAGCTTTCATTATAGCTCTGGGTTAATGGAGCGAGCAGAAGCCTTTATTTTTTTCATCATAATGATATTGCTACCTAGCTTAGCCTTTTACCTCGGGGTCATTTTTACGGTTCTTGTGCTGTGGACAGCGATTGTTCGACTATATGAATTTTATAAAATGACAAATAAAGCCCTTTGATGGCTACCAATTAGCAACCTATCAAAGGGCTTCTTAATATAGAGTTGTTCTATTTTATTTAGCACCACCACATGAGCCATCTTTCATCATCGACATCCAAAGCCCCTTCTCCAAGGATAATGTGGATGTGTGGCTTATACTCTCCGCTCCGTGAGTGAGTGTGAATAAGGATGATTGCAGCTATTTTAATATTCTCTTTTTTGAGAATTATACGCAACACTTCTTCTAAGCACTGAAAGGCAATCTTCATAAATGCTGAGTAAAGCTTGTTATGGTCATCATGGCCGTAAAACAGACTCCTAAATTGTTTGGGAATTGTCAAAATTACCCTTTTAAATAGAACATAAACACCACATGCAGGTGTCTATTTCGACACACATAATGCTCACATCCACCATGAAATCAGTCTTTTACCAGTCAATTTGAGAATCATAGAATTTTCATAACTCTGTTTTGTGAAAAAAAACCATAAATCGGAGCTAAAGCCTATGGTTGTAAGCTTTGAACAAGACATTTAGGCACAATATTTTGTGCGTACTGTGTGTTGATCAAAGAGCATAATATTAACAATAACGATTAATGTATCATGGGCTTATAATTTGGTATTTTAGAGTTTTAAGTGGAGTCATATATATTCATGCATTCCAATAAGTATTCATAACTCAAAGGCACAAAAAAACCATGAAAATCGTAATTTTATGCCTTATTTCTTACAACAAGTAAAAACCAGCTAAAGAGGCATAGCGACATAGCTAGATAACAAGACGCAATCGGAACGAATGAAGACGCTTTCAAAAATGTTCCAATAAATGAAAACGCACTGAATATTATCCAGATAAATGCAAACAAGAGTCCATTCGCAGACGCTGCCTGCGCCCTAAATAATGATAAGCACTCACCAATGTAGATAGGAAATAAAAAGCCACCGAAGAACAACAAAATAGAAGCTGGAAGAATAAGACTGTAAATATCTAAGCACGTAAAGCTTAAAGAAAGCATGATAAACGAAACCACAATCATTACAACAAATGAAAAAATTGACTTCTTTAGTATGGAAACATTTGAAAAAAGTCTGCTTATCATATTACCTAAAAACCACGCTGCACCCATAAACAATGCAATGTAACCATAGAATACAGACGATTTACCCAGCAAAATTTGAATTAAAAATGGTGCTGCCACATTAAATACAGCAATTAAAGCCATGAATATACCAACCAAAATTCCTGATGCCATAAAGAACTTATTCCGCAAAACAATAGCATAACTCTGACGCATATGCTCCAGTGAAAAAGTTTTTTTTTGTTGTATCGTTTCTTTTAAAAAAAAGACCGCGACCATCAATAGAATTCCAACATAACCCATAATAAAATAAAAATTACTAACCCAACCAAAATAGTGCTGTAAATATCCCCCAATAAAGGGTGCAACAATTGGACCTAATGCAAAGGATGCTGTCATATAAGTATATTGCTTCCTGAGGCTATCCCCCTCAAAAACATCATTTAACATTGCCCTAGATGGAACCATCATAAATGCAACACCCAATCCTTGGAAAAATCTTGCAACAACAAGACCATTAATTCCGTAAGATAGAACAATAACAAGTAAAGAAAATAATTGCAAAACCAAGCCAAATGTAAATATCTTTTTACGTCCTACAGCATCCGAAATTGGTCCAGAAAATATTTGTCCAACACCGAGACCAAGCGCAAAGAATGTAATTGTCAATTGCACCAACATATTTGTTGAGTAAAAATAATTAGCCATCGCTGGTAAAGAAGGCATATAGATGTCTGTACTCACGCCACCTAAAGGAATCGCAAAATTAACGCGTGTTGCTCGGTCGTTCATAGAAGATTTTGGCTCCTGCCAAAATCGAATCACTACCCTCGCAGATGGTTTTGCCTCAGACGCCCACCTCCGTACCGATCTTCCAAAAAACAAGCCTACAGTCTCGTTTTTGAAAGCCAGTACTGCGTATATGGCTCTACGGGCTGGGAAATACCTTCCAGCTTCCAAAGGTCGAAGCGCTACGCACAATCTCTCAATGGAGCCGAAAGGCAGCCCTTCTGAGGACTACTCGGCCTCGGCTTCGCCTCTCCCTGTCTCGCAGCGTAATAGAGTAATAAATATTTTATTATTCATTAATGATTATCCTAGTTAAAACCTTTCACACAATCAAATATAGAGCACAACAAGAACCACCAAGTCTACCACATCATAAATGGTTGTACATTTTATAATTACTCATTGCTTACCATGTTTTTAATCAACAGAATTATCCCAGCATAACCAGAGGTTTACCTAATTTGAAACCTTTGCATAACTCAAAGCTATATCTAATATAGCCTACGATAGGAGTTTCCTATGTATAATGAAATAAATGTGTGCTTCTCAAGCAATATCAAGTAGAATGTATCTTGCTCATGAGTTTAAAGTAAAAATGTCTTTTACAGGCTCATAAGTTTAGTTTATTTAATAAAAAGCGAGTAAATAATGTCAAAAGGTACAGTAAAATTTTTCAACGATACTAAAGGTTTCGGATTTATAACACCAAATGATGGCGGCAAAGATCTCTTTGTCCATGCATCAGGTCTTGCAAATGGTATAAGCTCATTAAATGATGGTGATATCGTTGAGTATGATGAAACAGAAGGCAAGAAAGGCCCTCAAGCTGAAAATGTTTCTCAGGCATAGCCAAGCTAATTTTCTTCTTAATCAAGACTCTTAATATATTTCAAAAAACGACTTGATCACTCAGGTCGTATGACCCTAAACTTCTTGGCTGTAGATTCATGAAGTGCATTGCAAATCCCAGCTTCTGAAACGCACAGCACATAACTCTGTTGCAACTTTAATCCTCTATGGCAACCTAGATAAAACCTAGTCGGTAGAAAGGGTTGCAACTGCTTTAGGTGTAAAAAGCATAGAACATGCTAAGCAAATCATCAATGATGAACAAACGTACATCACCATAGAAAAAGATGATAGTGGCAAAACTTGATTCCAGGAAAGCATATACTCACCTGAACTAATAATTAAAATCGCGGCAATAAAAGCAACTGCAAACCCACTACCTAATTGCATTGTTGCGGTGTTAATGACTATACCTGGGCCAATATGTTTTTGGGGCAATGATTTATATACTGCGGCAGAACATGTCGTTGTAAAAAAACCAATTGAGAGGCCCAATAAGTAAGCTGCAACCAACATCTGTCCCTCAGAGTAATGAGACATAATAAAGCCAAGATATACTTGGATCGCTGCAGTATAAATAAATGATATAAATAGCGTTTTTCTATAATGAAATTTTTCTAATATACGTTTTACCCATCGTTTTGCCGTCCATGATCCTATAACCAATGGAATCAAAAATAAGCCTGCTTTTAATGGACTGTATTGGTACTGAGTTTGTAAATATAAGGGAATTATAAAACTCATACCCATTGCAAAAACTCTCAGTAGTACACTCGTTATAATAAAATAGCTAAAGGTAATATTTCTAAATATCCGTAGATTAATAATTGAACCTCTCTTCTTGAGTGCATAGAATGCATAGCTTGCAAAAAGAGACACACATGCAATAGCAATGATCATTTTCCCAATTAAACCAATATGCTGATTAACCAATGAGTCAACTAACAACATGGATAGCCCAATAGCCGATCCTAATATAATAAAACCAATAATATCAAATGGATATTTTTGGTTTTCTTTAATTTCTGGAATAAATTTTAGAACCGCCACAAGCGTAATTAAGATCACAGGTACATGTATAAAAAAAATATATCGCCACCCTATGAATGTGGTAACAACACCACCAATAATGGGGCCTATCATTGGGCCAATCAAAATAATAGAAGCCGTGAAAGCCGTCGCATAAACAAGCCTATCATGAAACACTTTTGCCATAATAATTCTTGCCACAGGTACGGTGAATGCGGCAAAAACACCTTGGATAGCACGAGATATCGTTAACATCTCAATATTAGTGGCTAAACCACATGAGAGAGATGACAGCATAAAACCGGTTAAACAAATAATAATAATTTTTCGGCTACCAAACTTTTCAGCAAACCATGAGGCTGCAGGAATACACATGCCGAGTGTTAGCAAATAAATTGTAATCGCGACTTTAAGCCTAATTGGATTCACTTCTAAGCTATAAGCTATTTGGGGAAGCGAGGTATTAATAATGCTAGAATCCATTAATTCCAAAAGAATAATAATGCCGATAGTGATCAACAGCATTCTTTCTTCCATGGATCGAACCATCTACTAGGCCTCTACTTTTAAAATTCGTAATTTTATGATAGATCACAATCAAGATAAAAGTATAGAGTGAGCCACCCCTCCAATTTGGGACAATCACCAACCCAGAATAGAGGATTAAAAAATGACACGTACAAGGCATACAGAAGAGTTCAAACGTGAGGCAGTTATGGTTAAACTAAAAATAAAGGAAAATATGAAATAATCGTTTCATTATCAGGCTCTCTTGCAAGTTTTACAAAGTTGAAAAATAAACACTATTATAAAGCTTAGTTTAAACTTATAGGAAAGCACTTAAGCTTTCTGAATTTATTTAAATTAGGATAAATTTTAGATATCATAGAATTTAAGGGTATTTAAAAGTAGGCTTTTACTCATCCTTGAGTATCTCTGGCATCATGCCGCCTCCCCCAATGGTCATCCTGACCGATGCAATCAATCCTTAGATTGCGACTTCTTGTCTAGATACATCCTGTATCCCTATGCTTCCCTACCAGTCTCCCTGACCGATGAGGGCATTATGTCAAAGGTTACGCCAACAAGATATAGGTCAAAATCTGAATCTTTGTAGGATATTGTCCATCTATTTTGAGTTATTAACCATTGTTAGGTAATGTTGATACTTTGGCAATTGCCCCCGAATAAGCGCATGATAAAACTTTTTAACCTTCGCGGAAACAGGCCCCATTTCATCATTGCCGATAATATGATCATCAATGGAACGCACTGGTGTCACTTCAGCCGCCGTGCCTGTAAAGAATATTTCATCTGCAGCATAAGCTTCTTCAAGCGTAATCGTTGTTTCTACGACTTCAAATCCCATATCGCCCAAGATTTCCATAATCGTCTCACGGGTAATGCCTGCTAAAATATTACCAAGACTTGGCGTATAAATTACATCATCTTTCACCATAAAAAGATTTTCACCTGCGCCTTCTGCAATATTTCCTTCAAAATCAAGAAATAAAGACTCATGATAATGTGTGCCACGAAGCTCTAAAGAAGCAAGAATACCATTTAAATAATGTCCACACAGCTTTGCATCTGCAACGGTTGAACGTGGATGCACTCGAATATATTTACTGGTTTTAATATCCACGCGATCATGTGGCAAATACGCGCCCCATGGCCAACAAGCAATCATCATCTCAACAGGATTGCCAAGAGGATTCACACCCACCTTGCCATAGCCATAATAACTTAAAGGACGAATATAGCCTTGATCAATATGATTCATCGCCACCAACTCAATCATGACATCTTTTAATTCTTCACGCGTATAAGGTAATTCCATCCCTATTGTTTCAGAAGAATAGAATAAGCGATCTATATGCTCTTCTAATCTAAAAATAGCAGGACCATTTTCTGTTTTATAAAAACGAATCCCCTCAAAAGCACCACCACCATAATGAAGTGTATGTGTTAAAGCATGAACTTGTGCTTCATTCCATGGGACAAATTTCCCGTTGTGCCAAATAAAATCTGTTGTTTCCATTGTTGGTATCCTATTAATAAATAAACATTGTATCTTTAAAAAAGAAAGGTAACATAAATATGGCTAAAAGATAATCTTAAAGTTCTACCATTTTATTCATCTGTCACACAACCCAGGGATGCGGAGGAAACGCTTTTGATATACTTATGCAACGCACCACGCTTAGCTTTGAAATCAGGCTGGTGCCATTGTGCCTTACGCATAGCAAGCTCTGCATCAGATACGTCTATATTAATAATGTTTTTTACCGCATCAATCGTGATCTGATCGCCATTTTGCACCAAAGCAATCGGCCCACCTTCCTGCGCCTCAGGGGCCACATGCCCCACAATAAAGCCATGTGATCCTCCGGAAAAACGACCATCGGTAATCAATGCCACATCAGCACCCAAACCCGCACCCATAATCAGTGACGTTGGTTTAAGCATTTCAGGCATCCCAGGTCCTCCTTTCGGCCCCTCGTAACGGATGACAATCACCTCTCCTTTTTGAATACGTCCTTGAATTAACGCTTCACACATCACCTCTTCAGAATCAAAACAGTTAGCGGTGCCTGAAAAAAATTCCCCTTCTTTACCCGTAATTTTTGCCACCGAGCCATCTGGTGCCAAACTTCCTTTTAAAATCTGCAAATGGCCTGTTGCTTTCAGAGGTTGATCAAGAGGATGAATAATTGGATTCCCTTCGGGTAGCCCGGGTAAATCTGCCAAATTTTCAGCAAGAGTGTAGCCCGTTACCGTCATGCAATCACCGTGCAACATACCATTTTTCAAAAGCATTTTCATCACCGCAGGCGTACCACCAATCGCATGTAAATCTGCCATCACAAACTGCCCGCTGGGTTTAAAGTCTGCCAATAATGGCGTTTTATCTGTGATGCGCTGAAAGTCTGCCAAAGTTAAATCAACCCCAACCGCACGCGCCATAGCAATGAGGTGTAACACAGCATTAGTGGATCCCCCCATCACCATAATCACCACAATCGCATTTTCAAACGCTTGTTTGGTCATAATGTCATGTGGCTTTAAATCAAGTTTCAATAGATTCTTAATGGTGTCTCCTGCTTGCTCACACTCTATTTGTTTTGCAGGATCTGTCGCAGGCGTTGATGAACTATAAGGCAATGACATTCCCAAAGCTTCAATAGCACACGCCATAGTGTTTGCGGTATACATCCCACCACAAGCGCCAGCACCAGGGCATGCTTTCTTAACCGTTTCTTTACGCTCATCTTCACTAATAGATCCCGCTAAGCAAGCACCATAACTTTGAAATGCGGTGACAATATCCACAGGCTTTCCACGCACCACGCCCGCCTGTATTGTGCCACCATAAATCATAAAAGCAGGGCGGTTTAATCGACCCATAGCAATCATACAACCCGGCATATTTTTATCGCAACCTGGAATAGAGATACAAGCATCATACCAATGTGCGCTCATCACTGTTTCAATAGAATCGGCAATCAAGTCACGAGATTGTAAGGAATAACTCATGCCATCTGTGCCCATGGATATCCCATCGCTCACACCAATGGTATTAAAACGCATCCCCACAAGATTCGCTTTGGTCACACTCTCTTTGACAAAGTATGCCAATTGATTCAAGTGCATATTGCAGGTATTGCCCTCATACCAAACACTGGCAATGCCCACCTGTGCCTTTTTCATATCGGCATCTTTTAAGCCTGTGCCGTATAACATGGCTTGAGAAGCACCCTGGGTTTTATCTTGTGTCAAAACTTGACTGAAGTGATTAAGATTATCTTTCATGATATTTCCTATAAATTAAGGTGTAATTGATTTTTTTTGTTTAAACACAAGCATTATAAGCATCTTGAAAGGCTTCAACAGAGGCTTGAATAATATCAGGAGAGGCTGCATGTCCTTCTGATGCAAAGCCATCCTTTAACAGTTTCAGCTCGACATAAACCGCTGCGTCCACCCCTTGGCTCCGCATTTTAACTTGGTAATCTGTAAGCTTGAAGGAGATCTCATTCGGGCAAGCTTTGCAAAGCGCTTGAATTACCGCATCCACGGGACCTACACCGCTGTGTTCTGCACGATACTCTGTATCTGAAATCATCACCGTCACTTCTGCATCAGATATTTGATTCATGGCGGTACAAACTTTAAAGTCTTTCACATGAAAGTCCATAGGCTTATTACCATTTAAAGTTTCTCTCGCATCTTGAACAATATCTTGAAAATCCGAAATCGTAATCGCTTTTCCTTTTTGTATAAAGCTACTTAAAATTCTTTCAATTTTTAGCACAAATCGATCGTCATAATGTGGTCCAAACAAACGACCTAATTCAGATTTTATCTTGGTAGTTGTAGGCATACTAGTGAAGATCACTTGATCTTTTTCAAAAAACACCATGGTTTTGTTATCAAAAAATTTGCTGTCAAACAGCTTCATAAATTCATCCACTTTAGGATAAATCGTCGGAGGTTGTATCGCCGCCTTAATCACCACACTTGGATCTTTTAAACCATCGCCTGAAAGTACACAGACAACCGTTTCATTTTTAAGCTTCCCTGATTTTGCCTTTTTCAACAAATAAGCGACTGTTGCCGCTGAAGCACTTTCAACAAATAAACCTTCTTGTGTTGATAAGATATATTGCGCCTCTAGCATTTCCGTATCGGTCACATCTCCGGCATCTCCACCTGAGGCATAAATACCTGCTAGCGCTTTTGCGCCATCAATGGGATTAGGCACAGCAATCGCCGTTGCAAAAGTATCACAGGTTTGTGTCGGTTCAATTTTTTTAAGGTTTTTGCGGTAACTATTTACCAAGGCTTTTGCGCCCGTTGCTTGAACCCCAATCAATTTCGGTTTTTTTGTAATCAACCCTAATTGTTCGTATTCATCAAACCCACGTGCATAGGCAGTCATATTTGTGCCACACCCAATAGGAATAATCACACTATCTGGCACTTGAAAAAGCATTTGATCAATAATTTCAAAAGCACCTGTTTTTTGACCTTCCACTCGAAAAGCATAATCCCCAGCCAAATAAAACCCCATTTTTTTAGCCAACTTATAGGCAAGGTCTGCCGCATCATTATAAGTACCTTTCACCTGAACAATCTTACCGCCAAATGAAATCACTTGTGCTAATTTAGACATGGACACCCCTTCAGGCACCACGATAAAACAAGGTATCTTAGCAGCAGCAGCATAACAAGAACAAGAGGCTGCCATATTGCCTGTTGAGGCTAATATTACGCCCTTTGCGCCCATTTCTTTTGCGACCGTAATATCGACGGCAGAGCCACGGTCTTTAAAAGATCCTGTTGGGTTTTTTCCTTCAACTTTAAAATATAGATCAATCCCAAGCTGTTTTCCCAACACCTTACTCTTCATCAAAGGGGTAGCCGTTTCACGCAAAGAAACAAAATTAGCCGGATTTTGAATAGGCATTAGGGCCAAGTATTTTGAAAGACAAGGGGCTGCTGAGGTGAAATAATCAAGGTTAATTTTTTTCTTGATCGCCTCCATATCCATTTTAACTTCCCAAGGAGAATCTTCGCCTGTAAAAACAAAGTCATCTGTTGTCATCGGTTTTTTTGTTTCAAAATCGAGTAATTGGTACATAAAATAAGGGTCTCTTTATCGGTGATTCTCTCATAAACTTAAAACCCAATTCCAGCCTAATTTATCACTAATTCAGGCTATGAATTGGGTCTCTATTTAATCTTACTTATCATTAAAACTCCGAAGTGACTAAACCTCTAAGAGTCTTCAGTTTCAGGGCGCAAACTTCTCACTGCACGCCCGACTTTCCAGATTTCACGATCATGCATTTCTTTCAGTTCTATTTCTAGTTCAGCACGATAGCCTTCATGGCTGTTTTTATCAATAGTGCGCTGTGCTTCACGACCTGTGCTCACCTCAGTATATAAATCATTAAAGATCGGTAAAACCGCTTCTTTGAATTTAGGCAACCAATCTAACGCACCTCGCTGTGCTGTTGTCGAACAATTAGCATACATCCAATCCATCCCATTTTGACCAATTAATGGGTATAAGGATTGTGTTGCTTCTTCTACTGTTTCATTAAAGGCTTCACTAGGGGAGTGTCCTTTAGCTCTTAGCACCTCATATTGCGCTTCAAACAAACCGGCAATGGCGCCCATCAATGCGCCACGTTCACCCGTCAAATCACTATACACTTCACGCTTAAACGTTGTTTCAAACAAATAACCAGAACCCACACCAATGCCATAAGCAATGGCTCTTTCTGTTGCTTTTCCTGTAGCATCTTGGAAAACAGCAAAACTAGAATTTAGGCCCTTATTCGCTAAAAATAATGATCTTAAAGAAGTACCAGAACCCTTAGGTGCTACCAAAAAAACATCTATATTTTTTGCTGGGATAATATGAGTTCTATCTTTATAGGTAATCCCAAACCCATGTGAAAACATCAAGGTTTTGCCCTCAGTAAGGTGCTTTTCTACCATTGGCCACTGAGCAATTTGCCCTGCATCTGATAACAAATTACAAATGATAGTGCCTTTTTCACAAGCTTCTTCTAGGGGAAATAACGTTTCTCCCTCAACCCATCCATCTGTAATGGCTTTATCCCAAGAAGCAGACTTCTTACGCTGACCAATAATGACCGTAAAGCCGTTGTCTCTCAAATTTAATGCTTGAGCTGGACCTTGCACACCATATCCCAATACAGCGATCACATCATTTTTAAGTACATCACGTGCCTTTTCTAAGGGAAATTCCTCACGCGTGACTACTTTTTCTTCTGTTGTTCCAAATGTCATTGTGCCCATTGTTATGTCTCCTTATCAATCAGCTGTTTTTAATTATTTTTCAATTTATTTCATCTTTTTATGCAATTTTTTGTTCGTGGTCATCTTCAATTGAAAGTGATATTTGATTTGAAATCTGAATATCAATCACTTCAATAATCCGTCGTAGCTGCTTCATCACTTTATCAATTTTATCTTGCTCACAATGTATCACGATACTGAAATGTGAAATACCTTTTCGTTTAGTCTCAAAGATGCTCATTTGTTCAATGTTGATTCGATGACGTGAAAACACAGACGCAATTCTTTGTAATACACATAAGGTATTGTCCGTGGTCATTGATAAAAAATAGATCATTTCCATTACGTTTCCCCATAACTAAGTTTTGTATCACTGATTGACATGCCCGTAGGCACCATCGGAAAAACATTCTCCTGCTGTTCAACCGTTATTTCTAATAAAAAAGCTTCTTTTGATGCCAACATTTCATCAAAGGCACTGCTTAATTCTTGACGAGTGCTCACACTGCGTCCATCTAACCCATACCCTTTTGCCACGGCCACAAAGTCTGGGCTCAATATTTTGGTAAAAGAATAGCGCTTTTCAAAAAATAACTCTTGCCATTGACGCACCATCCCTAAGTAGCCATTGTTTAAAATAACCATTTTCAGCGCGACACCCTCTTGCTTCAACACAGCAAGCTCCTGAATATTCATTTGAAAACCTCCATCACCCGCAATGGCAATCACTTCTCGATCAGGCGCACCCATTTTAGCGCCAATGGCCGCTGGCAAAGCAAACCCCATCGTACCCAAACCACCTGAAGTGAGATGTGAGTTGGTTTTTTTGAATTCATAATAACGTGCGGAAATCATTTGATGTTGTCCTACATCTGTAACGATAATCGCTTCGCCATTCGTTTTTTGTGAAAGCAATGCCACAGCCTCTGCCATTTTGATTTGACCGGATTTTGGTTTTGTTTCTTTTAAAATCACCATATCAATCTCTTTTTGGTGATGTTCTCCAAAAACTTGATGCCATGCAGGATATGCTGCCTCAGCAATATGTGGGATCAATTTTTGCAGAGCTTCTTTGGCATCCGCAAGTATACCCACCTCCGCACGAACATTTTTATCTATTTCCGCTTGATCCACCTCAATATGAATAATTTTGGCATCATTTAAGTAATTGGATAAATTGCCCGTCACACGATCATCAAAGCGCATCCCAACCGCAATCACCACATCCGCCTGATTACATAAGACATTGGCTGCATAATTACCATGCATGCCTAACATGCCTTTATATAATGGATGCTTCACAGGAAAAGCAGACAAGCCGAGTAAAGTACTCACGACCGGCATATTGGTTTTTTCAGCCAGCGCCATTATTTCATTCTCAGCACCTGAAATCATCACGCCATGACCTACGATTAAAATAGGTTGCTTAGCGTCATTGATAATTTGTGCTGCTTTTTTAACTTCTGAATCATTGATAAGCGCCTTTCTCAACCATCTTGCTTTTGGATTAGGTTTTGCCTCTAGATATTTCATTATTCCAGCTTGTGCATCTTTGGTCACATCAATCAAAACAGGCCCAGGCTTACCACTTCTAGCGATCTCAAAAGCTTTTGCAAAAACAGCCGGAATTTCATCCGCATCCGTAATCTGATAATTCCACTTAGTTGCAGGCACACTGATACCAATAATATCAGCTTCTTGAAAAGCATCTGATCCCAACAAAGTGCTAAAGACTTGTCCTGTAATACAAACTACGGGAATAGAATCGATTAATGCGTCTGCAATACCCGTAATCAAGTTTGTAGCACCTGGACCGGAGGTTGCTATGCAAACACCTACCTTACCAGTGACTCTGGCATAACCCACAGCCGCATGAATTGCCCCCTGTTCATGTCGAACAAGAACGTGATGCAACTGATCTTGTACATCATACAGCGCATCATAGGTTGGCATAATCGCCCCCCCAGGGTAACCGAAAATAAGTTCTGCACCTTCTTTGATTAACGATTTAACAATGGCCTGTGACCCTGTTATTTCCATGATGCCTACTCCTTCCACCAGCTTAATTTTGTTCCTTACTTCGCTTACCTTATAACACTTTTGTCATGGCAAAAAAAAACCCGCATCTCTCTCGAAGTGCGGGTTTTGATTTTTATGCTTTCACTTAAACCAAAAACCGACACCTCCCGGTAATCACGAGGACCACCAGAATAATTGGGCGAATGATATTGACGAGTTTTAAAATAAATAACATCTTCTGCCCCTTTATGTCATAGCTTGTATGGCTAAACAAATCATTGTGTATGACCTTTAAGCTAGCAATCGCTTTGGAATAAAGCAACCCCCGTTACCCTATTTTCTTAAATTTTTTCTGCAGTTGGGCAGAAAAAATTTAAACCTCCTTTGTGTTTATTTTATGCTCATCTATAGTTAGTAATTATCACTGTATCCTTTTACTTCTAATCACAAAGGTATTTTATGCTCAGGTATTTTTTGTATTTTGTCTGCTTAAGCTTTACTTGCCTCGCCTTTTTCCTTCAAATTTCACCACAATCTGAAAGCCAAAAAATCCATCAACTCCTTAATTTAACTCCTAGTTTCATTGTTTATATTACAAGTCTGTTTTTTATAGCCTATGCAGTAATGCAAATCCCAAATGGTATTTTACTAGATAAATATGGTGTTAAAATATTACCTATCTATATCAGCATCACCTTATTAGGCATTATTGTTTTTTGGATTTATCCTAGCCCTGAAACTCTTGCTATTAGAAGAGTCATGACTGGAATTGGATGCTCAATTGCTTTTCTTGCGTCAATCTATATAGCATCAAGAGTATTTTCTATACGCCGTCGTACTTTTTTTATCGCCTTAGTTTCTGTATCTTCTTCTTTAGGGGCCGTTCTATCAACACGAGCCTATAGTTTTGTGTTTGAGAATTTCGGCTGGAACGGCTCTTTTTTATTTATGGTTATTATTATCTCCTTAATACTTTTTGCCTCTATCGTCATTATTTCACTATACAAACCTATCAAAAAATATCATGCGAGATACTACCCTTTTTTTAAGAAATGTTACCTTATTTTTCATAACAGGACATTGCTATCTGTTTACTCATATACTTTTTTTACCTGGATGATCATAATGGCATTTGCGGGTTACTGGGCCAAAAATTATTTCGTCAATATGCATCATTATACAGCCAATAACTCTCTGGGAATTGTACAATTTTTTTGGATATCTTATATGCTATCAAGCATTGTGATCAGTTTTTTTATCAAAACTCAAAAACAATGTAGCAAAGTTATTAAAATACTTGCGGCAGTGAATGTAGTCACCCTATTATTTTTTATTATACCTATACCATTTTCTTCAGGACTTCTGGTCGCCACTGCATGCTTATGTGGTATCGCAACTGCGGGAATAGCTCTAGGTTTTAGTATTATATCATCAGCGACACCATCTGGATTAACTGCCCTTGCCGTATCCATTAACAATACAATTCTTGTCTTGGGTGGATTTTTAGGACAAATTATTTTTGGCCTCTTTATTTATTGGCTACCAGATTCACCGATAACACTGCTTCCTAATATAGAAATTATTGAAAACTACTATTTTGCACTACTTTTCTTGCCAGTTTGTGCAATTCTGGCATTTCTTTCTGTTAACTTTGGGCTTAAATCTGCGCCTAAAAACACCCTATTTCCTTAACCAAAATAAATTTATTCCCTGGGGTAGACACAAAGAGCAGAAAGGTGGGCTGCCATTAGGTGGTTGGGCGAGATTAGACAGCATTGAAAATGGCGTCTGGGATAAGTATTTCAAAAGTAGAACGTGTTCAAAGCGTTGTCGATAGCTCACTTATTGACCGCATCAATAATAGTGTCAAACAACACAGAGAAGAACATAAGCAATCAACACAAACCACCGCAGTGACCGAAATAGATGATTTGGATGAAGCATAAAAAGTTTTAGCTATAGGTGATTTAAGGTTAATATAATTACAAGCTGTTTTTAGAGCCTTTAGGTTGATAATTAAAGCTGATCACGGGCACCATATTGGCATCAGTGGATAGTAATTCAGCCGCAGATTGTACGGAATACTTTCCAAACTTTTTATTGATCTGATCTTTGAGTGAATCTATTTTTTTATTGGATTCCTGTGTCTTATCCGTATCTGAAAATAAGTTTAATTGTTGAGGTTCCTGAGTGCTGGATAAGCTAATGGCCGTAACGCCAACTTGATATAAAGGATCACCATGCCATTGTGTAAAATGTTTGGCTACTAGCGCCCAGATAACAGCCGTTTCCTGCGTGGCAGGCATCAAAGGGTATTTTTGTGATACCCAGCCCATATCTGTTTTGAATTCAATTTTAAAATGGTTGCTGAGTAGCTCATTACGGCGTAATCTGCTGGCGAGTCTTTCAGTCAATCGCCGCATAATGCCTCGAACGAGATTCTTATCAGTCGTGGCAGGTGGTAATACTTTGGAATGCCCCATACTTTTTGAGTCTGGTTGTTCCGTAACAACAGGATAGGGGTCAACGCCTTCTGTGCAGACCAAATAAAGCCGTCTGCCATTGTTGCCGTACTTGTTGGAGAGGGTGGACATGGGAAGCTTTCTTAAATCACCGCACACTTTTGCACCAGATTCTTTGAGATAGCGTTCTGTTTTTTTGCCAATACCACAAATTTCACCTACGGGGCAGGAAGCAATATGGTCTTTAATTTTATCGGGTGTGATAATCGTTGTGCCACCTTTGTTAAGTTTGGCGCAATATTTTGCAGTCAACTTGCCGCTGCTGATACCAATTGAACAGCGCAGTCCATCACTGGCTTCATAAACTGTTTTACGGATTTTATCTGCAATGGCTTGGACAGATCCAAAGTAATTTAGAACACCTTTGAGGTCTAAAAAACTTTCATCAATGCTAAAGATTTCCTGGTCAGGGCTAATTTCATCATTTAAAGCCGTCATGATTCTCGCTGATATTTCAGCATAACGCTCAGGGCGAGAAGGGCGGTGTATCAACTCGGGACACATTAATAACCCTGCCTTCATTTTAGTTCCAGTGAGAATACCAAATTCTCTTGCTTCATAGGAGCAACTAATAATGGTGGAGCCAGCAGAGCCATTGGTGACAGCAACAGGTCTACCACGAATAGAGGGGTCGTCTAATTGCTCAACAGATGGGAAAAAAGCCATCATATCAATGAGGCAAACGGCTGTTGGCCATTCTGCTTTAGTGTCTGGGCAGTAAAAGACTGACATGTGTTTTCTCTTATGGTGCTATGCACATTATCTTTTAATTGTGTTTCAAGTCCTATATTAAAGCATTCTTTGCGATAGCAAAAATTAAAACACAAAATAGTTGCAACATTGTTTGCAAAATAAAACATAATCCCCCTATAATGCAAACATATAGAAAACATAATCAATGATAGCACACAATGACTATGACCAAAAACGAACAGAAATTATTAAATGTGATTGAGTATTTCATTACTGAAAAAGGTTACTCACCTACCTATGATGATATGGCGCAAGCAATGGGTCTGTCTAACCGAAGCAGTATTGTTCGTTATGTAAAAGGTTTGCAGTCAAAAGGCCATATTAGAATTCCAGAAGGAAAACGTAAGTCTGTTGAACTCATTGGGCAGCAGTTTACTTTGCCATTGGTCGGGAAGGTGGCAGCAGGGCAACCATTAGATGCCTATGAGGTGTTAGAGAGTATTGATGTACATTCCTTGATTGATGCGCCTAATCAGTACCTATTACAAATCTCAGGTGACTCCATGAAAGAGTGTGGCATTATTGATGGCGACCTAGTGCTGATAAAAAAACAAGAAATTGCACGTGATGGTCAGATTGTGGTGGCATTGATTGATAACAGAGAGGCCACCATTAAAGAGTTTAAGGTCAATAGCAATAACACCGTGTCGCTTATCCCTCATAATATTGATCTAGAAACCCAAGTGTACCCAATTGATAAGATCTCAGTGCAAGGGATTTATCAAGGCGTACGTTTCGATAAAACCTTTCTACAGTAAGGGCTGATATGTGTGGTGGTGTGATGTTTATGCATGAAGAAAAATTAATCAAAACCTATTTCCCGAATCCTAAATCGACACTGCCCGTCAAGATGAAAGGATGTGAAAATAAATTGATTCCCTGGGGTAGACGCAAAGAGCAGAAAGGTGGGCTGCCATTAGGTGGTTGGGCGAGATTAGACAGCATTGAAAATGGCGTTTGGGATAAGTATTTTCCAGTACCTGTAAAGTTGAGTATTGATGAATTTATGGAGAAAGATCAAGCCACAGGCGCAAGTCATTGGTTTACGGTTACAGAGGGTAGTTTCATTCAAGGACTTATTGCCAGAAACAACCATGAGATTAGGGTATATGTCGTCACCATAGCCCCGACTGATACAGAAATACATGATAGATGGCCGAGAATATTAGCCGATAACAAATAAGTCAAATAACACAAATACTTTAAAATAAATTGAAGGACGATACAGGTAAAGAAAGCATGACAAATTAATGGGTTGCGATAACAAACCATTAAATAAAAACCAATATAAACAGTAGGTTAGTGCTTTTTTGACAACTATTAAATTGCAGCATAGACTTAAAATATTGCTGTGAAAATAGAAATAATAGAGGGGGATAAATCATGATTGAATCAAAGTATATAATGGGTTTTATGACTTCAGCACCAGAGTTCTGGTATTGGGGTGTGAACAAGATTCAGAATGAAGATAATGGCGTGTCATTTTGCTCACAAAAATTGAGTAACAAGCTTCGCATTCAGGTATCAGTGGATCGCAAAGGCTTTAAAGTGGTATGCCGTAAAGCAGGGTTATTAAACTCCAAAATAATAAAAAAATATACAAGCATTAACCCGATTGATCTACATGAAGTGATCAATCACTTAATCTTTCAACCGCAACAAAAAGTAGCATAAGGAGAATCACATGAT
>Ga0302132_10000752_pt1 | contig 18438 bp, 10 predicted proteins | sample CB9_321_MG_FD_203113 | JGI IMG/M metagenome (GOLD analysis project Ga0302132, IMG submission 203113) | Marine microbial communities from Western Arctic Ocean, Canada - CB9_32.1 | ecosystem: Environmental > Aquatic > Marine > Oceanic | place: Canada: Western Arctic Ocean | collected 2017-09-19
ACAGGTAAGTGTGAAAACGGGAATCAGGTGGGTTAAAGGTATGGTTGAATACATGTTGAAGAAATAAGGAAACCTTTAGGTCGAGTTGGTGTTTTGGAAAACCGTTTAATTATTTCGTTAGTGTTTTGAATCGTGGAATCATGGCTTTCGGGATTGGAGTTGGGCACTTTGGGGAATGTTCCCGTAACCCATGGATGCAAACATAATTCCTTAGCGAATCACTTCGCCTTTCACTCCGATGGTTGCGGATGCCGCGGTCGAGTTACCGAGGTTTTTGAAGTCCTTGAAGCTCCATACAAGTTTCTTGTCCTTCGTGACCTCGATCAGTTGCGGGTTGTCTGGACCAGCGTGACAATTTCCTACAACGATATTTCCGTTCGGCAACATTTCCAAGGAGGTAACCCAAGCAAGGGTAACGCCGGGAATATCCTTTTGCTTGAGGTGCCAGACGATTTTCTTCTTGGGATTCACTTCGAGGACCGAGTGACCTGACCCGGTGGCAATCAGGGTGTTCCCGCCTGGCAGACGAATGGCGTTGAATACTTGGTTGCCCCAGCCTTCGGGACCATGGCCTCCTTTGCGTGGCTTGCCGAAAAGCGAGACCTGATAGTCCCAGATAATCTTGCCGGTGGGTGAGTATTCCGTGACCCGTCCTTCGCCTTCATGGCAAAGAAGGTAGTTTCCGTTCTTTAGTTTGTGCCCTTGCCGAACATCGCGATGCGCATTGAATTGTTTGACCTGATACTTCAGTTCATGCTGGATTTCGCCTGCCTTGTTGATCTCGATGATTCGTCCGATGCCGTTTTCCACGACCATCGTGTTGCCGTTTTCAAGTCTTTGAAAGGCGTGTACCTCGAGTCTCTTTCCTTTGTTCCCATTCCTGTTTTGGGCATCGTAACTCCAGACCGTTTTACCTTCCGGGTTGACCTCAATCAGTTTCTTCCAGCCGGACTGGCAAAGAACGTTGCCGTTCTGTAACTGTTGAATGCGGTGAACCGAGCCGGTCCTGAATTTCAAGAGGACGTTGCCCGCTTTGTCATACTTGACGACTTGGCCTTTGTCGCTGGCGAATACGCCGTGCCTTGGAGAAGAGACCTCTGCCTTTTCTTCTGCTCTGGCAAGGCCCGTAAGCAGCAAGAGACCCTGAAGGACGGTAAGAATTGTTTTGTAGGTTCGCATGGGAGTATTACCTTTGAATTTGATGTTGGAAGGAGAAAATTTCTTTTAGCTAGTTGGGTTCCCCTCAACTGTTTTGAAGTTGTCAATTTCAGTAAAACAAACTCGTCCGCAATCTCTAAATGATCGACTATGGAAATGATATCTTACTGAATGTCTCGAATTCCTTCCATTGATTCAATCCTACGGAGCATGACATGATCAAAAATAATATTCCCTGTATTATCGCTACGCTTACGGCTCTTATGACGCTCCCAGTCACTGCCGCCGAGCCCGACAAGGACTTCATCATGATTTTCGACGGTGAGACGCTCGATGGTTGGGAGGCGATGCCGTCCAAGACGTCCTTCGCTTGGACGGTTGAGGACGGTATGATCGTGGGGAACGGTGCCAAGGCCCGCAGCTATATCGTTTACCAAAACAAGGAGGTGGCAGACCTCGAATTGAAGTTCGCCTATCGCTTCCCGGGCAAAGGAAACAGCGGGGTAAGCATTCGGGCAATCGTCGACCCGACTGGCAAGCGTGGTTTCCAGAGTTATCACGCCGACATCGGTCATCTCGGCATCGGCCCTCAGGTGCTTGGGGCATGGGATTTTCACACACCGGGCCGCAAGGAGCATCGGTGTTTTCGTGGCGAACGCTTGGTGATCGACGAAAACGACAAGCCGACCTTAACTAAGCTCAAGGGAGCGGTGGCCAAGGATGATATCAACAAGAACGGTTGGAATGCCGTCCACGTTGTGGTCACGGGCAACCAGTTCAAGTTTTTCATCAACGGCAAGCCGGCCTCCGAGTTCACCGAACACTTGCCCCAAAAGAAACGCCTGAAGAGGGGCATGATCCAATTTCAGCTTCATGATCCGGGGATGATCGTCCACTTCAAGGACATGTACTTGAAGGTCTTGAAGTAGGTGCTTTCAGAATGGTTCCGCGATTATGAAAAAAGTCCTCCTATACTTTCTCTTTTTTTCCATCGGGTATAGTGCCTTAGCCGAGGTGGCCTACGAGGTTACCGCCAAGGCATGGAGCGCCTTGGGAAGCAAGAATTGGGATGCGGTCATAGCCCATGCCAACAAGGCGATCCGGACTTGGGGTCCCCAAGCCAGAGAGACCAATCGTCGCCTCAAGGGCTATGCTTCCTCCAAGGAGGCCATTAAATACGGCAACCTCAACGAGGTCGGTACCTGCCTTATGCTCAAGGGTGATGCCCTTCGGCAGAAAGGAGATATCAAGGGTGCAATTGCCGCTTATGAGTTGCTGCTCCGCGACTTTAAATATGCTCAGGTCTGGGATCCCAAGGGATGGTTTTGGAAACCCTCTGAATCGGCCCGTAAGAACCTGTCCAAGCTCAATGCCTCGGCCGCCCCCTTCAAGTTGAAGGTGGCCAAGAGGCACTTTACCAGCGAGCAATTGAAGCTACCCGGAAAGAAGGGGATTTGCCTGACCATGCGCAAAACAGGTGAGCCCGGTTCGGCTCAGCAGAACATGTCCAAGCTCAAGATGGTTAATCCTTACTGGAGTTACTCCTGGGGCTGGGATCAGGTGCCCAGTCAACCGGCGAAGGTCGAGTTCGTCCCCATGTCCTGGGGCGCTTGGTCGGTCGATGGTTTGCGCAAGGGCCTCCAGAAGAGCGTAATGCCCCATATCCAGTCTGGAAAAGTCAAACGCTTCCTCGGTTTCAATGAGCCCGACAAACCTGAGCAAGCCAACATGCCTTACCAAGCGGCCCTAAAGTACTGGCCACAACTGGAAGCCCTGAAGGTGCCTCTTTGCAGCCCTGCCTGTGCCAACCCCGAGGGAATCAATGACAACAGCGTTCAAGGAGTGCGCGGCACTTGGATGAAGGACTTCATGGCAGAGGCGGACCGGAGAGGCTACCGGGTAGACTACACGGGCGTCCATTGGTACGGGGGCACCCATGTTCAGCATTTCAAGGAAAAGATGCGGAGAATCTACGAGAAGTATGGCAGGAGACCCATCCTCATAACTGAATTCGCACCTGCCGATTGGGAGGCGCGCACTCTTGCTCAAAACCGGCATAAATCCCATATGGTGCTGGCTTTCATGAAGGAGGTTCTCCCTTGGCTCGAGAGGCAGGACTGGGTCGCCGGCTACGCTTGGTTCTCCTTCGGAATCAAAGAGGCGGTCGGGCATACTTCGGCCCTCTATGACAAGAACGGCAACCTTGCCGCTTGCGGTCGCTACTACCGGAGCATCACTACTCAAAATCCCGATGGCGATCAATCTATCGGGAGGTGAACTTTTTCAAAGCGGTCCTCTTAACCTTCCTGATCTCTTTGCTCATACGGTTAGAAAAAATGTCGCGTCGAGTACGCCTGCCTGTAAACCTTTCCGTTTTTTCTATTTAATATTTTCTATCTCATGAAATGCCTTCGATTTGTCTTCGCCATCTTAGCTGCTTTCTTTGTCGCGACCAGCGCCTATGCCCAAAAAGGGCGGGCGGTCAACGTCACCGTGCCCGACGAACTGGAAGCCACCCTGTTCTCTCCCAATACCCTGACTCCCTGCGTCGCTTGCATCGGGGTGGCCCCCACTGGTGAGGTCTATGCCGGTGTCGACCGGATCGGCTCCCTCGGCAAGGGAGGCGGCAAGGGTTCAATCATACGCCTCATTGATGCCGATCACGATGGCATCTCCGAGGCACATACCGTGTATGCCGTCATTGATAACCCGCGCGGGATCGTGCCGGTCGGGGACAAGCTCTACGTGCTCCACACAAAATGGGGACAGGGTACCCAGTTCGACGGTATGTTCCTCTCGGTTCTCGAAGATAAGGACGGTGATGGTGTCGCGGATGGCCCTCCTAAGCATTTGGTCAAAGAAATCAGCACCCGTAAGTTCAACCAGGCTCGCGGAGTCGATCATACGACCAATGGTATCCGCATGGGAATCGATGGTTGGATCTACATTGCGATCGGCGACTTCGGTTTCGTAGATGCCGAAGGTACCGACGGCACCAAATTAACTATGTATGGCGGTGGTATAATACGTGTTCGTCCTGACGGCACTGAGCTCGAGACTTATGCCAATGGATTGCGTAATATTTACGACATCGCAATCGATCCTTTCATGAATGTATTCACCCGTGGTAACACTAATGATGGAGGGGGTTGGAACATGCGATTCATTCATGAAATTCAAACTGGTGAATACGGGTATCCCAAGCTCTTTAAGCGTTACACCAGTGAGATAATTCCGGCACTCGTCGACGTTGGAGGCGGATCCGGAACCGGTGCCATGTTTTTCGATGAACCGGGTTGGCCGGCAAAGTACAACGACGTTCCCATGATGTGCGACTGGGGACGCGGCCAATTGTTCATTCATCGCATTACGCCGGATGGCCCGAGTTTTACTCAAGAACAGGAGAACTTCATCAAGTGCGGACGGATTACCGACGTTGACTGTGATGGTTCCGGTCGACTCTTCATAGGCAGTTGGAGCAATTCCGGTTTTAAGGGAGGTACGGGTGGTTATGTCGCTCGCGTAGTTCCCAAAGGGTGGAAGTATCAGAAGTTTCCTGATCTGCAAAAGCGAAATGAGGTCGACTTGGCCAATTTGCTGACCACTCCCAGCGCTAAGACCCGCCTGCATGCCCAGCAAGAAATTTTGCACCGTGGCGGCGCCGGCAAGGAAGTGCTTGCGGTTGCTATGGACGGGAAACTAAACCCTAAGTTAAGGGTAGCAGCTATTTATACTTTAAAGCAATTGCTTGGGACCAAGTCGCACAAGGATCTTTTAACACTTGTCGACGATCCTGCCGTTGCCGAGCATGCCTTGCGTGCCCTTGCCGACCGTAAGACCCAATTGGACGGGATCCCGCAAGCTCCTTTCACCAAGGCCCTCAAAAGCAACAATTCGCGCGTCCAGGTAGCCGCTGCGGTAGCTCTGGGACGCCTTGGCGATAAGTCGGCGGCTTCCCCTTTGCTGTCTGTTTCTAACCCGCCGACAGTTGACCCCTTGCCGGCATTCGCAGGAGCTCCCGAGCAAGATGCCGGTCCACAAGATATTCACCAAAGCCCAGTGATCGATGGTAACAAAGTACATTCTTTCGATATCGATATTTCCGGCTGGAAGGAGCTTTATCTAACAATCGGTGATGGAGGCAACGGTGACGGCAACGACCACGGTGGCTGGTTCGAGCCCACCTTGATTAAGAAGGATGGTAATGCTGTCAAATTGACTGACCTGAAGTGGTCCAAGGCTACCCAAGGTTGGGGTAAGACCGGTGTTGGCATCAGCCCGACCGGAGCCAAATTGAGACGAGCGGACAAGAAACAGATGGCCTTTGGTATTGGTTCTCACGCGGTCAGTGTAATCTCCTTCAAAAAGTTGCCCACAGACATGATGCGCTTTAAGTGCGAGGTTGGTTTGGCGGACACTCACGGCGGTGGAAGAGTCCGGTTTTACGTCAGCAACAAGGTAATCAAAAAATTCGCCGGCGGTGGCAAAAAGCAAATAGCCGAGGGACCCCACGCCACTCCCAACTCCGCTACTATACTCCCACATGTTTCACGCCATGCACTGGTCGCTTTGGAGGCAAGTTCAGCTTGTGTTGATGCCATCGGTACCCCCAGTCAGAGCGGTGCCCTCATGGCCCTGCGCTATATGCACACTCCGGATGCCGCGGATGCCTTGATCGGACGTCTTAAGGGGACCAAGGACTCCGATACCCAGCAACGAATTGTCAGAAGTCTCGTCCGATTGGTGAATATGGAGAAACCTTACAAGGGAGACACTTGGTGGAGTACTCGCCCTGATACGCGTGGTCCTTACTATTATCCGACCGCATGGGAAAAAACAGCAGCCATTTCAGCTGCTTTGCTGGAGGCAGCCAAAGGTGGAGACGCCGCTCTTCGTCACGTTATTTCGGAACTGGCCCAAAAAGATCGGGTTGCGATCCCCGGCTTGCCGAAGGCGGATGATCCAGTTGTCGCCCTGGTCGAGGAACCGACGGTGGATCTTGAGAAGATCATGAAGAAGAAGGGGCAGGTGGGCAAGATGAGCATCGAGGATATCGCCATTGCCCTGACCGAGATAAAGGGAAACCCCAAGAAAGGGCCTAGCCTGTTTGCTTCACAGGGTTGTATTGCCTGTCATGCATTGACTAAAGCTGAAGTCCAAAAGGGGCCTTACCTTGGGCAGATTGGTGGCATCATGAACGCCGAGAAGATCGCAATCAGCATCATTCGCCCGAATGCTGAGATTTCCCAAGGTTTTAAGACCGTCTCCATTACCACTAAGAAGGGAGGCGCTCATGTCGGTTTCGTGACCAAGCGACTTAGCGACCAGATCGAGGTACGCGACATCGCCGGTAAGGTGACTAGGTTGAAATCCGCGGATGTTGCTTCCGAAACATTACTTCCAATCTCCATGATGCCTGCAGGCTTAGCCAACGGGATGTCGATCGAGGATTTCGCATCACTCGTACATTTCCTCGCCAGCCAGAAACAGTAAGAAGAGGTTCTTATTCGTTCGTTTTTCCTAGATTGGCCACATGGTAGGTCGGGTCATCGTCCAAAATAATCACATCTACCATGCTTCCTGCTTTTCGTAGAAGTTCTCGGCAATTACTGCTGATGTGCTGAAGCTTAAGGGTTTTTCCAGACATCCGGTATCTCGTTGCGAGTTTATGAATAGCCTCTAATCCGGAGTGGTCCCAAACCCTTGATTCAATCATATCTACAATGACGACTTCGGGGTCTTCGTCTGGATTAAATCCGATGCTGAAATCCGTAGACGAACCAAAGAAAAGAGGACCGTGTAAAAAGTAAACTTTGACACCGTCTTCTCGAATCTCCGACTTCCTGTGTATGTGATGGGCGGATTTCCATGCAAAAGTTATCGCAGAGACAATCACTCCACTTATCACTGCCAGTGCAAGGTTATGAGTTATTACCGTTACGGCTGATACCAAAACAATGACAAAGGCATCCATTTTTGGGATTTTACGTAGAATCCTGAAACTTGACCATTCAAAGGTTCCAACCACGACCATGAACATGACCCCGGTAAGGGCAGCCAATGGAATTTCCTCGATGAGTCGATTTGCGAAAAGTATAAAGACAAGTAGGAATATTCCTGCGGAGATTCCCGAAAGACGACCACGACCACCAGAACGAATATTTATGATGCTTTGACCTATCATTGCGCATCCCCCCATGCCTCCGAAAAATCCTGTTACCACATTTGCGAAGCCTTGCCCTAAGCATTCTTTAGTACTTTCCCCTCGAGTCTGCGTCAGTTCGTCAATCAAAGTCAGAGTCATTAAGGATTCTATTAACCCAACTGCAGCGAGAATAAAGGAAAAGGGTAAAATGAATTGAAGTGTGTCCCAATTCAAAGGAATTGAAAAGATTACAAGAGAGGGTAATTTTCCTCCGATTGAGGCCATGTCTCGAACTACTAAGGTGTCGAGATTCAAACCTATTACGATAAAGCTTACTGTGACAATCGCGACCAATGAAGAAGGAATTTGCGTGGTCAGCTTGGGTAGGAAATAAATGATGGCCATAGTGAGAATCACTAGTCCAAGCATTAGATGGAACTCGTTGCCGGATAACCATGCCGATTCCGTAGTAGTTGGGCTTACCGTAAACATGGGGAACTGTGCTTCGAAAATGACGATGGCAAGCCCATTGACGAAGCCAAACATTACGGGCTGTGGAATGAGTCTTACGAATCGGCCTAGTTTTAAGCATCCGCAGGTGATTTGAATGATGCCCATTAGGATGACGGCGGCAAATAGGTACTGGACTCCCATGTCATCCCCGAGACCCAGTCTTGCGCCACGTTCATTTCCGATTGAAACCAGAGCAACCATGATTACAGCCAGGGCACCTGTTGCTCCGGATATCATGCCTGGTCGTCCACCTCCGACGGCAGTAATTAGGCAAACCATGAATGCTGCGTACAGTCCCACAATAGGCGGCACTCCTGCAATTATGGCAAAAGCTACTGCTTCAGGGACGAGTGCGAGAGCAACGGTAAGTCCAGAAAGGAGGTCGTCCTTGGCCTGGATTCTATTTCCGAACTTGCGATATATAAGTTTGAACACAAAGATTTCAATTTATTGTTTGCGGTGCATGCATGCTTGTGGTCGATGCGCTTTTAAACTGGAGTCAGGCGCCTCAGCGGATTTATCGCTAAATCCGAGTTACTGCCTAATTCTTCCCGCTACGCCCCCAAACCTGCCAAAGGATAACTCATAGATCATAGAACTTTTTTCTTCAAGCTGATCTATTAAAAAACTTTTGGCTTACCTCATGAATCATAGAGCCTTTGTTGCTTGGAATACTTTCTTAACGATGAATTTCAGATTATACTCATCCTGTGATCTCCATTCAAGATGGGGAGAAATCATTGTTGGCGAGATTTCGTCCAATCAACCTGTGCGAAAACAGATCTTAGCCAAACGCTTTGGAGTTAGTCGGAATTCCATCCGGGATGCTTTGCTCCAACTTTCACAAGAGGGCGTTTTGGTTTACATTCCCAATTGCGGTGTCCACGTTGGTTTCGTGACCAAGCGCCTCAGTGACCAGATCGAGATACGCGACATCGCCGGTAAGGTGACTAGGTTGAAACCAACTGATATAGCCTCCGAAGCATTACTTCCAATCTCCATGATACCTGCAGGCTTAGCCAACGGGATGTCGATCGAGGATTTAGCATCGCTCGTACATTTCCTTGCTGCCCAGAAACAGTGAGAGTCGGAACTTTTTCTAACACAGGCTTCCTGTCACTCAATTTGGAGTATTTGACTGTATTGGGCTTTTATTGTCCAAAAGTCGGCTAATCGGGAGTGAGGTTGTATATAACTTGAATCATAGTCGGCAAATGAAGAAATTCCTTCTCCTTAAATGTTACCTTATTGGCGGGCTTTGCATGACCACCTTTGCTACCATCACAAAGCCCAATGTCGTATTCATCTTTATTGATGATCAAGGCTACTATGATCTCGGTTGCTATGGGGCTACCGAGGTCAAGACACCGCGGATCGATGCCATGGCCAGGGAGGGCATTCGGTTCACGGATTATTATGCCGCGGCCCCGATTTGCAGTCCTTCACGGGCCGGGTTGCTGACAGGTTGCTATCCGCGTCGCGTGGGCAACGAAATCTGGGTCCACCGGGCGGATTCCCCAACCGGAATTCACCCAGATGAATTGACCATCGCTGAATTGCTTAAGGCCAATGATTACGCGACTGCCTGCATCGGGAAATGGCATCTCGGTTTTCACGAACCTTTCCTTCCCCGCAACCAGGGCTTCGATCATTACTTCGGTCTGTTGCACAACCTCGATCCCGTGGAGACGCTCTTTTTCGAGGACAAGGGAGGTGTCCCCTTGATGCGTAACGGCAAGGTCATAAAGCGTCCGGCGGATCCTGCCGAACTCACCAAAGCTTACACCGACGAAGCCATTGACTTCATCGAGCGCAACAAGGAAGGCCCATTCTTCCTCTACCTGCCTCACACCATGCTGCACTTTCCCCTTGGGGTCAGCGAAGAATTCAAGGGCAGTTCGGATTGGGGAGAATACGGCGATGCCATCCAGGAACTGGATCACAACGTGGGCCGAGTCCTTGATTCGCTTAAACGGTTGAAAATCGCAGAAAATACACTGGTCATTTATGCCTCCGACAACGGACGGGGCCCGGGTCGAAACCCGAACCAAAAGATTCGCGGACGCAAGCTCTCAACCTACGAGGGAGGCATTCGCGTCCCCGCCATCGCTTGGGGACCCGGACTTGGATTGCCTGCTGGAATTGAGGCAAGCGCGGTCGTGCGTGCGATGGACTGGTATCCGACGCTCGCCACCTTCGCGGGCATCAAGGTTCCCGAGGGTCGAGTCATAGACGGGCGCGACATCAGCCCGGTCCTGAAGGGAGACACTAAGTTCGTTCCTCCTCCGGGAATGAAGAAATCGCTCAATGCGGAGGTTCCGCTCAGGCGAAGCTGGAATCCGGGAGGGGAATGGAAAGAGATCGTTCTCCGGCACGAATACAACGACGCCTTCTTCTATCATGGGAGCCACGGCGCTCTTGCAGCCGTCCGTTGGCGCAACTGGAAACTCTACCTGAATCCGAGTCTGCAACTCTACGACTTGGCCAAGGACCCGGGGGAATCCAAACTCGTGCGCAACGGGGAAATCCTCCGCAAATTGCGGGGCATGACGGTTTTGTTCCAGGAGGAAATGCAAGCCGATGCCCGCCCGCCGGGTCGAGTCCACGCTTCCGCCAAGCCGGACGGTAAAACGCAAATTCCGCAGTCCACTTTGGATCGCTTGCATGCCAAGCTCGACGTAACCTATTCAAGGTATGGGGACCGGACCTTGGAAATGGACCTTTACAGACCGAAGGGAGCTTGGGGCGAACTGCCGGCGGTCGTTTGCATCCATGGAGGTGGATGGGCGAAGGGAAACCGCACCAGTCATTCGAAAGTGGCTCAAGCCCTTGCCAATCGTGGTTACGTCGCGGCGACGATTTCCTATCGCTTGAGTGGGGAAGCTCCTTTTCCCGCGGCCATTCAAGACTGCAAGGCGGCAGTCAGGTTCCTGCGGGCCAATGCCAAGGAGTTCGGGATTGAAGCCGACAAGATTGGAGCGATTGGGCTTTCCGCCGGCGGGCATCTTACGGCATTGCTTGCGACTTCCCATGGAGTCAGGGAATTGGAAGGGAAAGGTGGAAATTCTGAATTTAGCAGCGAGATCCAAGCAGCGGTGCCGATGGGAGCCCAGACCGACTTGACGTCGGATCGCACGAGAGAGGTTTCCAAGGAAAGGTTGATCTGGAAGCAATTTCTCAATGGATCCCAAGAGGAGCAGCCTGAATCCTATCGTTTGGCGTCACCGCTTCATCATCTTGACAAGAATGATCCACCTTGCTGGTTCATAACCGGTGAGAAGGATGACGAAAGTACCCGTGCGGAAAAAATCAGAAAGCGGATGCAGGAACTAGGGGTTCGTTCCGGACTCTCCGTGATCGAAGGTGCCCCGCACGGCTTTTCGGTGAAGCAAGTTTGGTTCGATCAAATGATTGAAGCTACCGATCATTTTTTTACCCGGGTCTTGAAGCGGGATTTCAAGAAGCCTTCTCAGTACAAAACACCGCCGATTTAAATTATCCTGCTTTCCTCTTGGTCCAAGAAGGCGTGCCTAAATCTAGCGATCACTACTCTGGGTGGCCTTAGAATTGTTAAATTGTCGACAATAAAGCATTTGACATGGTGATGGTGCCTACGCATCCATCGCGCTATGCCAATTACAGAGACCCCAATTCTCTCCATGCGCCAACAAATATGTGACGCTTTGCGGGGAGAAATTATTTCAGGCCAGATTTCGTCCAACCAACCAGTCCGTGAGCAGATATTAGCCAAGCGTTTTGGGGTTAGTCGGAATTCCGTTCGGGATGCGCTGCTGCAACTTTCGCAGGAGGGGGTTTTGATTTACAGTCCTAATTGCGGCGTTCGAGTGAGTTCTCCTCCTAGGAAAGAAGATTCCAGGTTGTACGCAACATTACGTAGAGAGATTGAGGAACATTGTCTGGAGATGTCGCTTGACTCATGGACGGAAGAAGATGACCGCAACTTGGATCGCCTCCAAGGAACCTTGAAAGTGGCCTGCGAGCAACAGGACTTAAAAACCATCACTGAAACAGATCTTGCCATGCACCGCTATTGGGTCCGTAAATCCTCAAAGGAGTTGGAAGCCGTATGGTTAAGCATTACGGTAAGAATGTTGATCGCCTATTCGCAACTTGATGACTACATGCAGTGCTGCCTCGAGCATGCTGCAATAGTGGAAGCCATTGCCCATCGAGATCTTCGTGCTGCAAAGAAAGCGATCAAACAGAACATTCGCTCGAAATGAAACAATTGATATTAGGGCTTGGGGCGCTGTCCCTCGGAGTGCTGCAGCTTCTTGCGGGAGAAGTTTCCACGGGCGAAAAGCTCTTTGCCCTCAAGGTGAAGCCGTTGCTTGCCCAGAAGTGCAACGCTTGCCATGGGGACGATCCCAAGAAGATCAAGGGTGACCTCGATATGAGGACGCGTGAATCGATGCTCCGCGGAGGAGAGACTTACGAGGACGAGGTCCTCATCCCGGGCAAGGGAGAAAAAAGCTTTCTCTATATCCTCTCGACGCGAGTGGAGGAGGACATGGAAATGCCCCCCAAGGAAGCGGATAAGCTGACCAAGGAACAGACTTGGTGGATCCGTGATTGGATCAACGAGGGGGCACCCTGGCCCAGTAAGGAGCGGGTGACTGCGATTCAGGAAAAGTACGCGGAGGGTGAACAGGTTGCCACATCGAAGGCTCTTTCAGAGGATTGGCAAAAGCGCCGCTACGAAACCAAGAAGCTCTGGGCCTACCGCCCGCTCAAGGTCGAGAAGGTGCCGGAAGGCGAACATCCGGTTGATTGGTTCGTGAGGAAAAAACTCAAGGAAGCCGGTCTCGAGCCCGCCCCGGATGCATCTTCCCGCGAATTGTATCGCCGCCTGTCCTTCGGGTTGACCGGCCTTCCTCCATCTCCCGAAGAGGCGGACAAGTTTGAGCGCGAGTTCCCTAAATCGAAGGTCGCTCTCTTGTCGTATGCCAAAAAGTTGATGACCTCCCCCCATTACGGAGAACATTTCGCCCGGCACTGGCTGGATGTCGCGCGCTACGCCGATTCCGGCGGTTTCGCCAATGATTACTCCCGTCCCAATGCCTGGCGATACCGCGATTACGTTGTTCGCTCTTTCAACGAAGACAAACCGTACGATCAATTCGTTAAGGAACAGGTTGCAGGTGACGAAATAGATTCCGGGAACCCCGAGAACCTCGTGGCCACCGGGTTCTTGCGCATGGGTCCTTGGGAGCAAACGAGCATGAGCGTCTTTAAGGAAACCCGTCAGCTTTGGCTCGACGACGTGACCGATTCGGTGGGGCAGACCTTTCTCGCCCATGCCATGCAATGCGCCAAGTGTCACGACCACAAATTCGATCCCGTGCCAACCCGTGACTATTACGGAATGATGGCAGTCTTCTCGACCACTCAGTTCGCGGAACGCAAGGCGCCCTTTCTTCCTTCCGAGTCCAAGGAGGGTTTTGGTACTTTCTCCAAGCTGATGCAATCCAAGGTTTCCGCCTATGAGAAACAGAAAAAGGAACTTGCCCAAAAGATCGCCCGTTTGAAAAAGGCGGAGAGCGGCAAGGCCAAGGTGGGGGACAACGGACTTGATCCCGGGGACGAGGCGTCCCAGTCGCGAATTTCCAAGAACCTCGTCCGTCACCGCATTGAACTGGATCGTGTTCAGCCAGTCACGCACGCCGTTTTTACCGGCAAGACCGTTGCAATGAAAAACGTTCAAGGACGCCTGGCCATGCCTCAAAACACATGGGCCAAGGGCTATTTCGACCCGGACGTCATCTATACCGGCGGTAATGTTTATTCTCATGGCGAGCCGGTTGTTCCGGTTGCCTTGAGTGCCGCGGAATCCCTCGGGGATATGAAAGCCCGGCCTTTCCCCGCAGGGAAGGGCAAGCGCCGTCTCGCTCTCGCCAACTGGATCGTGGACGGGAAAAACCCCCTGACCGCACGGGTCATGGTCAACCGCATCTGGTCCTGGCATTTCGGGCGGGGGATCGCGGGAAACCCCAACAACTTCGGGGGAACCGGTGAACTGCCCACGCATCCCGCCTTGCTCGACTACCTGGCCGACTGGTTCATGAGGAACGATTGGTCGGTCAAGAAACTCAATGCACTGATTCTGTCCTCCGAGACCTACCGCAGAAGCACTCGCCACCCCGATCCGAAGAATGTGACGGAGAAGGATCCGAAGGGCATGCTCTATGCATCCTTTCGTCCCCGTCGGTTGGTTGCCGAGGAAATTCGCGATGCTATGTTGTTCGTCAGCGACGAATTGAATCCCAAGGTCGGGGGAATTCCCGCCCGCCCCGACGTTAATCCAGAGGTCGCTTTTCAACCGAGGCAAATCATGGGCGGAACCGCATCGGTATACGAACCGAATCCTCTTCCCAAGCAAAGGAACAGGCGGACGCTCTACGCGGAGAAACTCCGCGGCTTGCGCGATCCCTTCCTCGAGACATTCAACCAACCGGGTCCCGATGCTTCCTGCGAACTCAGGCAGACTTCCACGGTGGCGCCTCAGGCACTTACTCTCTTGAATGCGGAAGAGGTGCATGATCGGGCCTTGGCCTTTGCCGCCCGCCTTTTGAAGGGGAGGAAGAAAGAGCCTGCAGTCATCGGACGAGCCTTCGAGTTGGCTCTTGGGCGTTCCGCTTCTCCGGATGAGGTCGCGGTCTGTGTCGAGCGCTGGAAACTAGCTACTGAGACCGAGAAAGAAAAGACACCGAAGCCCAAGACCTATTCCAAGAAGATCAAGAGGACCGTGATGGCCGAGAAGACCGGGGAACCCTATGATTTCTGGGAATTCCTGCCGGCTTACGAAACCTACCAACCCGACTTGCAAAGAAGTGATGTGGATGCCCGGACACGTGGACTTGCCCATGTTTGCCTGGTGCTTTTTAATCTTAATGAATTTTCTTATTTGGACTGAGAGATTTTGACCATGAATTCAATTGCTCGAAATTACGTCGCCAATCTTACCCGTCGCGAAGCTCTTTATGGAATCGGTGCGGGGATCGGCTCGCTGGCCTTTTCTTCCATGTTGCGGGCGGAGAGAGTTCCCGGGGTGAATCATCCGGCCAAGGCCAAGCGATGCATTTTCCTCATGATGGAAGGCGGGCCCTCCCACATCGATACTTTTGACCCCAAGCCCGAACTGGCCAAGCGCCACTTGCAGAAATTCAAGAGGAGTGGAGACAAAGAGAGCGCGATGTCCTCGGGTGAGCGATATTTCGTCAAGAGTCCCTTCGATTTCATCAAGGCCGGCAAGTGCGGAGCCGACGTTTCCGCAGAATGGAAGCACCTCAAGGAACGGGTGGATGACATGTGCTTTTATCGTGGTTGTCAGGTCGAGTCAGTCAACCACCCAACGGCCTGTTATCACGTCAACACGGGTAACCGCTTTGGGGGCGATCCTGCGGTCGGAGCTTGGGTGACCTATGGGCTTGGAACCCTAAACGACAACCTGCCCGGATTCGTTGTTCTCCCGCGCACTAGTTATCCGCAGGGCGGAGCCTCCAACTGGTCCAATGGTTTCCTGCCCGCCGATTATCAGGGCACCCCTCTACGACCGGAGGGCAGTCCCATTCTCGACTTGCATGCCCCCGCCGGGATGACCCGCAAGGACCAGCGCAAAAATTTGGACCTGCTCGCCACCCTCAACCGCGAGCACCTAAACCTGCGACCCGAGAATGGCGAGCTTGATGCCCGCATGTCCTCTTACGAACTGGCTTACCGCATGCAAATGGAAGTACCGGGCATACTCGACCTGAAAGGCGAAACCGAAAAGACCAAGGAAGCTTACGGCATTGGAGATTCCAAGACGGATTCCTTCGGTCGCAAGTGCCTGCTGGCCCGCCGTCTGGTTGAGAAGGGCGTACGCTTCGTTCAGGCCTATGCCGGCAGCTGGGATAGCCACGACTACATAGAGCGGGCTCACGGATCACTTATTCGCTCCGTCGACAAACCAATCGCGGCGCTTCTGGGTGACCTCAAGGATCGCGGTCTGCTCGAGGATACTTTGGTGGTCTGGTGCGGCGAGTTCGGGCGCACCCCCGACAATGGAATCAGGGCCGGTGGAGCCAGTTATGGCCGGGATCATAATGCCAAGGCCATGACCATGTGGTTTGCCGGGGGTGGCGCCAAGGCAGGGCACACTATCGGGGCGACCGATGAGATCGGGGCCGAGGCCGTCGAATGCGTTCACCATATCCGCGACGTCCACGTCACCTGGCTGAACCTGCTCGGTCTAGACGACAACCAATTGACCTACTATCACGCTGGACGGCACAAGCAACTCAGCCAGTTCGGCGGCAAAGTCATCCAGGAACTGATCGCCTGAGTTTTACCATTTCATATCTTTCCAATTATCCGAATAAAGTCTGTCCAAATTTCCTGTCCTAGATAGTAATGACATGGATCAAACACATACTATGAAAAAAATACTGATGATCCTAGTTGCGGTTTATTGTACACCCGCTTTCGCTCAAAAGAAAATCGACGCGGTGGTGGAGGGCAAGTTGGCCTTTGAAACCTATGGCTGCATCGTCTGCCACGCCGTCGACAAGAAGGATGCTACCGTTCGTACTGGACCGAATCTGTATGGCCTTTTCCTGAACCAACCGCGGGAGCGTGAAGTGGCTCATCCGGAAACCGGAGAGAAGCGCAAGATCAAGGCAGACAAAAACTATTACACGACTTCCGTGCGTACTTCCTGGGACGCGCTCGCCGTTGCCGAGGGGGGCGCCACCAAGGGGCAGCCCTTTCCCAAAATCATGCCGATGTATTCGCGTGAGGTGATTCCCGATCCGGCCATCGAATATATCTGGCACTACCTCCGAACGCTCGCCGATGAAGGTCAGGCCGGACCCGCCAGAGTTGAGTTGAAGGAAGCCAAGAAGAGTGCACCGCGCACTTTGGTCGCCATCCCCAACGAAGTGCTGGTGACCAAGCGCACACGCGTTTTCCGCGCACCGTTGCGCGGATCGAGCGCCCGGGCCCTCCATGTCGGCCAACCTAACGGATTCAACTATACCTTTGATGCGCGCGTTCTGGGCGTGCGAAACATCTGGAGTGGTGGATTCCTTAACCTTTCCGAGGAACGCAAGGGAAGAGCTCGGCCCGGTTCCAAGCGAGGCCAGGGTCACAAGGTGTTCCTTCAGGGCGGCGGCATCCTGCAGCCCTTGTTGCCTTCCGGTGAGCCGGTCGACTTCGAGTTCAAGGAACCCGACGTGTTGGACCACAAGGCGATCGAGCGTTGGTTGTGGGAAGATAGAGATTTCCCTGAATTGTTGGCCACCACGGATGCCGAGTTCGAGGGCCATCGGCTCGACTTGAAAACCGGCGATCCCGTGTTTTCCTTTCGGGTTGGTCGCAACGCGATCCAGCAAGACGTGAAGCTGACCGACGATGGACGAATCGTGATCACCCTCCTTGGTGGGCTGAAGGTTGCCCAGAAATTCAAGGTGTCGACGGATGGGCTGACCGACGCCAAAGTGCAAGGCGGCAACCTCAAGGACGGCGTCTGGACGGTGGGGCCAACCAAGGTCGACGCGGTTTTCTCCGCTCGCTTTTCAGGCGGCATTGTGGCCCGCCTCAGTGCCGGTGCAGTCGAGGACTGGAGCGAGCAACCGCTGGTGGTCAATACTGACCCGCTAGGTCGCAAGCCAATGGAAGTTCCTGCCGGATACCGGTCCGAGAACTGGGAACCACCGAAGGATCTCTACGGGCGCAAGCAATTGTTCGAGGCTACCGGGATTGCCGTGGCCAAGGATGGTACGATCGTGTTGGCCACGCGTACCGCCGGAATTTGGCGTATTCGAAAGGGCAAATGGTCGCTTTTCGCTGAGGGAACCTACGAATGTCTGGGCGTCTGGATCGAGGACGAAAAGGGCGACAGCTTTGTCGTTATGCAGAAGCCTGAACTGACGCGCATCACAGACACCAATGGAGACGGCAGGGCAGACCAGTTTGAAACCGTATGCGACGACTACGGGTTCCACGGAAATTACCATGAGTTTGCCCATGGTCCGGCGCGTGACAGCAAGGGAAACTATTATTTTACTTTGAACCTCTCGCACGGTGGCAGCGCGCGCACCTCGTGGCGCGCCGGCGGACCCTACATGGGCTCGATGGGTGGCTACCGTGGATGGGCTTGCCGGGTCACTCCTGAAGGCAAGTTCGAACCGTTTGCCAACGGGTTGCGTAGCCCGGCCGGACTGGGAACTGATCCCTCTGGTCGAATCTGGTACTCCGAAAACCAAGGTGAGTACGTGGGGTCCTCCAAAGTCGTGCCCCTGGAACAGGACAAGTTCTATGGTCACCTGTCGGGCCTCGTTTCCCTTCCCGGAAAGAAAAATCCGGACTCTCCCGAATTGAAGTTTGACCTTTGGAAAGGAAAGATCCGCAAAGGAGCGGTCTGGCTTCCGCATGGCAAGATCGCGAATGCTCCCGGTCATCCTGTATGGGACACGACCGGCGGCAAGTTCGGTGTGTTTCAGGGCCAAATGTTCATGGGCGACCAAACCATGTCCAATCTCTTCCGGGTGGTACCTGAACGCGTCAAGGGCATCGACCAGGGAAGCGTCACTCCCTTTGCCCGCTATTTCGCCTCTGGCGTC
>Ga0302132_10000753_pt1 | contig 18436 bp, 12 predicted proteins | sample CB9_321_MG_FD_203113 | JGI IMG/M metagenome (GOLD analysis project Ga0302132, IMG submission 203113) | Marine microbial communities from Western Arctic Ocean, Canada - CB9_32.1 | ecosystem: Environmental > Aquatic > Marine > Oceanic | place: Canada: Western Arctic Ocean | collected 2017-09-19
GCCATTTGACGATCAGCGGTACGCGGATGCCACCTTCATATAGCCAACCCTTGGCCCCACGCAGTGGAAGGTTTGACGTTGAGGTAGCGGTGTCCAAGTTTTCCTGAGCTATTATACGCCGCGGGGTACCGTTCATTACAGACATTCCTCCGTTGTCCGACATGAAGAAAATAATCGTATTATCCTCAATGCCGAGCTCCTTCAATTTTGCCACAAGCGTTCCCAAGCTTTGATCTACACTTTCAACCATCCCGGCGAATTGGGCGTTGTCCTGCTTTTGTTTTACCTTGACTATATCGTTTCCGTAGGACTTGTAGGTGTCTGCGTATTCCGGCAGTTTTAACAATGCATCTAATTCAACCCTCGAAGGATAAGTGGGGCTGTCAGGATTTCCTTCTAGAATGTAATCCGGTCCCAACTGGGGCGGACTGTCCAACAATTTCTTTTTATATTTTTCAACTAGGTCCGGTCTACCGTGAATGGGATCGTGCACCGAGAAGTGCGACATGTATAGGAGAAATGGTGTATCGCTATTATCATCGATGAACTCTGCCGCTAGTTCCGCTAAACGGTCTGTCACATACTCTCCTTCATCGAGGCCTGGAATCTTTTGGGGATTATAAAACCCTCTTCTGCCAAGATTTGAATTCACTGAATGTGGGACATGTAAATCAAAACCATGTTCTGTCGGATTGGTATCCCGACCGAGATGCCATTTTCCAAACAACGCTGTTGCGTAACCAGCCTTTTTCAACACCTCAGCGATGGTAACCTCTTCAAATTCCAAACTCATCGCCTTTTTGGCGTTGAGCAATACTTGGAACGAAGTATTAGGTCTGCCATTGAGCCAATCTGTAAGATGTAATCTGGCTGGGTACTTACCAGTGAGGATACTGGCTCTCGTTGGTGAACAAACATGGCAGGCCGCGTAAGCATTGGTAAACCGCACTCCTTCGACTGCGAGCGAGTCGATGTTGGGCGTCTCATAAAAACGACTGCCATAGCAACCAACGTCTGACCATCCGAGGTCATCCACGAGGAAGAACACTACGTTAGGCTGCCGCGCTTCGACAACAGACTGGGTGACGGGTATGGACCCAAACAAGAAGAGCGCGGCGAGTAATCCGATTCGATGACGGGTTTTCATTACAAGTGTTCCAATGAGTGGTATCGATTATACAATTATAACAGGTTCTAACATTTTTATGATGTTTGATATTACGGGTTGGTTTGAGGCCACAGTAAACGGTTGGCGTCGGGGTGGATTCAACGGGCAGTCTCGGTGTGCCCCTACAATTTGTTTTAGATGAAATGTTTGGATGTAAAATTTGATGTGGCGCGTTGAAAATCAGGATGGCCACAAGCCATAATTGAACATTCCCGGATACGTTAGGATAACGGCTGTCGTGGCCAAAACGAAGATGGTGCCTTGCGTCACCAACCACATTGCAGATAGTCTAGGTGTCGCCGTGTATCCTTTTGTAAAAGCTAGGGCACTCGTCGGAATTACTAGGACGAGAGAAATATGGCCCACGTACAGAATTTGTCCATCTAGCGGCCAGAGCGATTTGTCAAAAGCCAATACCATCCCGCCGAGGATGGTTGCAAAAATTGCTAAAATTGCCAGACCGGTGCTCATTAGATTTAGACACAGCATCTTATTCATAAAAACAGATCCGATAAAAATATCGCACTACAGTTAATCTGTTTACTTGGATTTACTGACATAGTTGGGATTGGGTTTTGGGATTTTCGCACCGATGCGGGACAGCTCCGACGTGAGTTGGCGGTCAAGTTCTTTTACCTTAAAATCCATCCCCTTTGCCAAGTTGGTACGCTCGGAGAGGTCGTCTTTCAGATTATAGAGTTCAAAACCGCCTTCGTACCATTTAATCAGTTTCCAGTCTCCGGATCGGATGATCGAATAGGGACCGGGGGAATGTCGATAATGGGGAAAATGCCAATAGATGGCAGAACGCTCAAGCGACTTCTGCCCATCGGATTTCAACAGGCTTAACAGAGACGTTCCATCAATTTCGCGGCCGGCGGGAATGTCGCACCCAGCAGCCTCCGCTATAGACGGCAGGTAATCAACACTGCTGACCGGTTCATTACTGATTGTTCCTGGTTTTATGACTTCTGGCCAACGTACGATTAACGGAACGCGGATTCCTCCCTCGTACGCATAGCCTTTACCGGATCGCAACGGGCTATTGTCCGTGGGACCCTTCAAGCCACCATTGTCGGACGTGAAAATAACCAATGTGTTATTTTCGAGTCCGGTCTCCTTGAGGGTATCCATTATCATCCCAACCGCATCATCCACGCTCTCGACCATGGCCGCGTACTTAGCGTTATTAGCACTTTTATCCGGTCGGACGTACTTAGCCGCAATCTCGTCGATCGCCTGTATAGGCGTGTGAACGGCATATGGGCAATAGGACAGGAAAAATGGCTTCGATTTATTCTGTTCTATAAACTGCTTTGCCTCGTGACCCTCGCGATGTGTTAAGAATTCTCCTTGCTTGCGAGGCAGCATTTGCTTATCAAAGTTGTAGCGAGGGTGATTATAGGGATCAAAGTAGGATGGTGGTTGCCCTATATCGCATCCGGCGATATTGAGGTCAAAACCTTGTCGTTGAGGGTACCAGTCTGGATCACCAAGGTGCCATTTACCGATGTGACACGAAACGTAACCCGCTGGTTTTAACAGTTCCGCAATGGTTATTTCCTCGTGTTCCATCCAGAAGGGATTAGATGGGCAGAGGAGTTTCCGATTATTTCCACCCACATATTCCGTTCTCGTGATATTGGAAGTTGGCTGATTCCCCCGCTGAAAACGAGCTCTAATCCAGTCCGTAACCCCAACCCGCCCTGGCCAACGTCCAGTCATCACTGCGGCGCGTGTAGGACTGCAAACGGCACAAGCGGCATAGGCGTCGGTAAACCGCATACCCTGTAAAGCGAGGCGGTCAATATTTGGTGTGCGGAAGTAGTCACTGCCCTGACAGGAAAGATCCATCCAACCAAGGTCATCTACAAGGATGAGAACTATATTAGTTTTACCCGCGGTGTCCAAATTCTCGGCGGATCTCAACTGGCCCGCAACAAATCCAAAGGCAATTAGCAATGCAGTTAATGGAGTGGTTAGTCTTAACAATTTGTCCTGAAGCATTTGTAATCTCCGACCGGTGAAATGCGTGCGTTGAGCGGCGCAACCGAGTCAAAACCGCATTGAATTAATAAATTACTCAGACACAGCTTGAATTACCGACACGCGTCGTTTAATAAATTCATCCATTAAAGGATGCGCTGGCCCTACCATCTGGCCATGATTATGTCCTTTTATTTCGTGCAAGATAGTTGTGGTGTTACCCGCCACTTTCATCATTCGCCAGAAATAGGCGTTCTCTTCATACCGCCCCAACAGCTCAAGGTCGCGATCTCCCGTAACCAACAACATCGGCGGACAATTTGTTTTCACATGAAACAACGGTGCGAATTCATCAATAATGGGTTGTTTGTCGCTGATACCCCGCTCGGCTCGAGCGGTAAAGTGGGTAATGGCATGTCCACTATAAGGGATAAGACCCGCTATAGAATTAGAGTCAACATTGTGGGCCTTCAATAATTCTTCATTCAGGCCCAACATGCTGGTAATGTAACCTCCAGCAGAATGCCCACTAATGAAAATCAGTGACCGTGAGCCGCCGTATTGTTCGATATTATTGAAGGTCCACGCGACGGCCGCCGCCGCATCGTCGAGTATGGTCGCAACATTGACTTTAGGGCTCAAGCGATAGCCAACGGCGATGATCGCCAAGTGTTTATTCTTCAACGCAACAGGAATAGAGCGGTTTCCACTCGTGAGCCCTCCGCCATGGAACCAAACGACGGTCGCAAACGTTTTTAAATTTGCCGGGTAATAGATGTCTAACTGACATCGTTCGGCGGCATACGAGGACTTGCGGAGTTTATCGCGATAGGCCACATTTTTCAGCGTCTTGTACTCGAGTTGTACATCCGCCAACGCGGCTGTTGTTAAACAGTAGGATGTGAGTAGGAAAGTTAGGAGAATTGACTGGAAACGCGTCATTTTACACGCACGAGTTTAATGATACGACCAGCAACGTTCCAGTCCTGGACGTATAAGTTCCCCTCGTTGTCCCAATAGGAGCCGTGTGTTCCGCTGAAAACCCCTTCAACCCATTTATCCTGTGGGACATTGAAGTTTCGCCCGGCACCACGATCAATGTTATGACCCAGAACGGATATGATCGTATTGCTCTTGTCTAGAATTACAACGCGCCCGTGTAAATCTGGTACGGAAACGAAATCGCCTTGGACTGCAGCTGATGTAGGCATGCCCAAACCAGTAACGACTACCGAAATGAATTCCCCTTCAAGGCTGTAATGAACCAACCGACCCTTAGGCGTGTGATTTCGGTCGCAAACCAATAGTCGCGGTGGCTCATAGCGAGTATCAAGCGTCATGCCATGCGCTGTATTGAATTGTTTAAGTTCATTACCTTTTTGTCCAAAATGCATCACGTATTTACCAGTTTTGTCAAACTTGAAAATATGGTTACTGGCATAACCGTCAGACAAATAGATGTCACCATTGTCCGTTACCGTGATCGCGGTGGGGCTGAACCGTTTGAGGTCGAGTCCCGATTCTTTGGGAAATGGAAGTGTCAACACGATCTCACCGGTATGAGCATTAAACTTAATTCCCTCGGCATTGGCGTTACGAGCGCCGTAGATAAACTCGTGGTCTCCTTCGATTCGAATTTCCATATCATGGATGTTCGAATATTTTTCACCGAGATACTCCATGATCACTTTTCCGTCCGCCGAAAAGACAACGACGCCTTTATTGGCGCTTGTATATACGTTGCCATCTTTATCAACGACGACTCCCCCATGCGTTGCTCCAAGAGCGGAGGAACCGTCTGGACGCAATCCCCAACCGGGCACCGTGTCGAACGTCATATATCCCGAACCCATCCGCACCGGCTCGACGCCCTGTACAGACAGCGTTAATGAAAGAACAAGTAATAGAATTGTTGATTTTGCCATAAAGGGGATCTGCATTTGTTTCAACCTATTTTGAATGATTTGTCGTGATATGACATTATGGCATAATCAACAAGGTGTTTACAAGCAGACGGGAAGTGGTAGTGGCCGTTGCATAAATAGGATGCAACTTTGACCCGTTAAAAAAAAAGGCCAGCACCGAGCAAAAACTCGGGCTGGCCGCAATTACACGATCGCAAACGTGTTATGCCGGTTTATCTTTCCGATTGAAGATGTAAAGAATAACACCTAACGCAATCAGTCCGACCATCCCTTGTTCGCCAAGGCTGCCGACCATCGTGGTGATATTGCCAACCACTTCACCCGCTCCACTAAGGAATGGAACGCTATCGCCTAATAGCAATGCCAATACAACGCTCAACGCAATAAGCAGAACTCCAATTTCTGTGAGTTCTTTGACCCAACCCTTAATACTTTTAACTAATGCTTTACCGTCCATGATAAATTTCTCCGTGAAAAATCAGTAATCCGTTTTACTGCTAGGAATATCGGCGACTGCTTTCGAGAAAGTTGAGAATATGCCGTATGGTTACTCGGCATAAATCGCTAGATCTTATCTAAACTACGTATACCGCCGCGAGTTTTGGCTATGTAATGTCGAATTGCATTGTAAAATAGATGGATATTTATACGGAAATTGTACGGAATCAACGTTGTTTATCCAAGGTTTAGCGTCTGATTCATCCAAAACCCGAAAGATGAAATTTGTAAATGGCTACGATATAGTATGGTAATACTAAGAATTATCTGGTCGGAGGTATGTTCGATAAACGATCCGCGAATTATGAGGAACTTCTTGTGAGTAAAAGCATCTGGCGAGTCGCGTGTAAATTGATGTTATGTTGTGCCACCACGCAAATTGTTGTGGCACAACATAACGTTGCCACTAGTGATAAAGCAATGGTTGCAACAGTCCGCCCTGAGGCAACGGACGCGGCAATACGCGTGTTACAGCAAGGGGGCAATGCAGTTGATGCAGCGATCACTGCCGCCTTTACTTTAGCCGTCGTGGACGGCTACAACTCAGGTATTGGTGGCGGATGTTTGATCTTGATTCGTACTCCCAATGGAAGTTTATTTGCGATCGATGGTCGTGAGGTGGCACCTCGGGCAGCAACGCCCGACATGTTCTTGAGAGAAGGACGACCGATACCCAATGCATCTGCAACTGGTCCACTTGCCTCAGGCGTCCCGGGCGCCGTCGCTGCTTATGAAATGGCATGGAAATTCGCGGGACGGAAACCTTGGAGTGATTTATTTGACGACGCCATCAGCTATGCGTCTGACGGTTTCGCGATACCCAAGAAATATGCCGAAAGAATCCGTTCTAAACGGACTACTTTGGGTCAGTTTCCAGGATCACGTGAAGTACTGTTCGATAGTGACGGTAACCCCCGATCGGCCGGTACCAAACTTGTTCAAACTGATCTGGCGAAAACGCTCGAAGGCATTCAACAGTCAGGCGCGAAGTATTTTTACCGTGGACCGCCGAGCATTTTGATTAGTCAATGGATGCAGCAAAACGGCGGTATAATGACGAAGCGCGATTTCCATCAATATCGACCGGTATCGCGAGTGCCGGTCACGTCTACGTATCGTGGATACACGGTCGTCGGGTTCCCTCCTCCGAGTTCCGGTGGCGTGCACGTTGCGCAGATGTTAAATATTCTTGAGCACTATGATTTGGCCACTCTATACCAAGAGAATCCTAATGGATTTACGCACGTTGTTACTGAATCCATGAAGCTAGCGTTTGCGGATCGCGCGTACTGGCTCGGCGATCCGAGGTATGCCAATGTCCCTTTGGGTTTGGTGTCGAAGCAATACGCAAAGGTCCAGAGTTCCCAAATTGACCTAGAAAAGGCTAGTCCTGTGTTGTCGCACGGTACGCCGCCACTGGATCAAACAAGGTTATTTGACCGTCACACAACGCATATCACAGCAGTGGATGCGGAAGGATATTGGGTAGCCATCACTGCCACCGTGAACACATCATTCGGTTCTAAAGTGATTGTTCCCGGAACGGGCGTGATACTCAACAACGAAATGGACGATTTTTCGATTGCGCCTGGTGTTCCCAACGCGTTCGGGTTGATCGGATCTAAAGCAAACGAAGTTGTTGCGTTTAAACGACCGCTGTCGAGTATGAGTCCGACTATCATTCTTAAGGGTGACCAACCGGTGATGACGATTGGCGCTGCTGGCGGTCCGCGAATTATTACAAATGCACTGTTGGGCACAGTTCGGGTCTTGGACTTGGGGATCCACCCGAGTGACGCGCTGGCGATGAAGCGGTTTCACCACCAGTGGTCCCCGGACAAATTATATTTGGAATCGGGCACCGCTGAATCCGTCGCCCAATCACTACGTAAGATGGGGCATACGGTCGTCATTGGCGGATCCGCCGGTACGACCCAAATGATTTATCGTGACCCTAATACCGGAATGTTCACCGGTGTCCATGATCCACGAGTGCCCGGCAAAGCGGCGGGCCCAATTGAATCAACTATTCCAACTGGACATGGTACCCAATAATCATTATCCACCCTTGCGCAAGTTCAGGGTGTATCTCGCGTTGCGCCCTTTCGTAAGGATACGCCAGCGCGTGCACCGGTGTGTTCGCCGTTTTTAACAGTCAGCTTGCCGTTTACGACTACATGGGGTATCCCCACAGGATAAGCGAATGGCGCCGTGTAGGTGGACCGGTCAATAATGTTGTCCGCGTCAAAAATGACAACGTCTGCGGCGAATCCCACTTTGATCAAACCCCGTTCTTTTAATCCAACCTTGTTGGCATTGAGTGACGTCATTTTTCGGACAGCGTCCTCGAGCGACAGCAATTTCTGTTGTCGAACGTATTTTCCCAACACGCGTGGAAATGTACCAAAGTTCCGCGGGTGGGGATTGCCGACTCGCAACGGTCCTTCAATTGCATAAGCCGATCCGTCTGAACCGACGCTGCACCATGTTTTCTGAAGTACAAAATTCATGTCCTTTTCAGTATGATGGGCAAACACGGTGGAAATCCCACCGCCATTTTCCTGCAGGATGGAAAGTAGGTCGTCAATCTGGTCTTTAGGATTCCCCCGCAGCATAAACACGCGATCCATTGTTAATCCGCGGAATTGATGGTTTCCGCTTATCAACATGCGAGACCAGTCACCACCCACGGCGGTATAATGGTTGTACCAATCATCAACACCATTAATGATGTCATGATGTATTTGTTTCCGATCCGACGAGTCTGCAAGTCGCTCAAGTAAGCGTTTAGTCCCACCCTCGTGGGCCCATGGTGGGATGATGCTGATCAAATTATTGTTACCGCGTGTATACGGATAGACGTTTGCCTGGACGTCTACGCCACGAATCCGCGCTTCTTCAATTAATTTTACAACTTCATCCATTCGCCCCCAATTGGATTCGTCGGCTATCTTGATGTGGATGATATCGACGGGAATTCCCGCTCGTTCGCCCACGGCAATTGCTTCTTTAACCGAGGTAAATATCCCCAGTCCTTCATTGCGAATATGTGTTGAGTATAGACCGCCGAATGGCGCTACAACTTTGGCCAGACGTACCAAGTCATCCGTTGTCGTCAGCGATCCAGGAGGCATCATTACTTGAGACGAAAGCCCCAACGCCCCTTGTTGCATCGCCGTCGAGATTAGATTCTCCATTTTCCCGAATTGTGTTTCGTTTGGCCGCGCAAAGGAATTGCCCATCACGCATTGCCAAACAGTACTAAGACCTACGTAGCTAGCAATATTGACGGAGGTTGTTTGTTTGTCGACTAGGTCAAAATATTCCGTGAACGTGCTCCAACGACTTATCTGGCCATCAATTACTAAACTGCGTGGCGCGCGGGCGCCTGTCGACGGTGCAGCGGATCCCCCCTCACCTAGAATTTCCGTGGTGACACCTTGGCGAATTTTACTTTGGGCTAGTCCGTCACGTAGAATATTGGTGTCGGAATGTGAATGGATATCGATAAACCCAGGCGATACGACCAATCCTTTTGCGTCAATTGATTGGGCAGCGAGATGTGGCAACGACCTTCCAATGGCAATGATACGACCGTTTTTGATGGCGACGTCTGCATGGAACCAGGGGTTGCCCGAGCCATCAACGACACGTCCGTTCTGAATCAGAATATCACACTGTGGCGCTAAATTGTCGGTCGCACCAAACAGCGTGTTAGTTAATAACCAAACAAAAACCAGTAGGACAATACGCATTGGGCATTACTTCCGTAGGATCATAGTATTTTGAATCGCAGTCAGTATACCAAAATTGGAAAACGAGTTTGCCAGACGAGACAAAACGAAATACAAACCGTCCATCGATTACTTGAACAACGCGGAATTGATGAGTTGTCGATACCGAACAACCACCCCGTCGCCGTCAACTATCATGCACTGCAGTACAAACGGATGAGTCGGGAGGTTCCGTGACGTCAACGAGAATCTAAATCGCCTTGAAAACGCGTCGGCCGAAAAGGGAATCTTTTTCAATTCTTTACCACCAATGTCAGTAACGACAATTTCGACGTGTTGAGTGTCAGTGAGATGCTGGGCCAAGATCAATTCACATTCCGCTGTTCCGTTAGCATGAAGATCATTGAGGGGGATAATGCACTCGCGAATTTTACTAACGCTAACGACTTGGAACGAAGTGTTACCCGAATTTATTACCTTACCCTGCTTATCGAGATAAAAACCGTCCATCAAGTAATGTCCTTGTTCAAGCACAGGGAGCTTAAAAGTAATTTTATCCTGTTCGACAATTTCAATTTGTTGGGAAACAATGGTTTGATTAAACGATGAGCGGATTCGATAGTAAAACGTTTTTAATTTTTCATCCGCTCGAGGTGGCACGATATAATACTCCGCGTCAGGCAAACGGTAACGATAAAATTGGCGAGGACTCAATTCTTTCAAGTGACGTGGTGTCACGAGATTGCGGTCCACACGTGGTGTAGGAATTACACTTTTACTGAGAAATGATACCTGCGAGTTGGAGTATTTGTCGCTCGAGTGGAGGATGGCCATCGAAAGTCCAAACAGCCATATATCCCGCCGAGCAGGAACTATCTGTCGCGTAAGGACATTCAAATGGTTTGAGTCTACAAAGGGAACTAACGCCGAGAGGTTTGGATTGACAATTGCGGCGTCATCATAATCTAAGGCTACAACGCGCCCCTTCCCTAGGACCTTTGATGATATGTAAAAAGGAGATTGGCGATAAAGTTGACGGGGCAAGGCGGGTAGATCGGATGTAACCAAGCGATCTCGATAATAGACAAGTTTGCTGAAGGCGTATGCAGTACGGGAATAGATTGTACGGTACAGATTGAGCGTGTCCGGACCACGGAAGAGATCATTGAATGTGATGACCGTATTGTCCGTTTTTGAAATGGTCGCATCGTGTATGTAGGGACTGACGTAAACCAAACCAGTACCTCGCTCGACGTGTTTGAGAATAAGACCACGTTCCATTTTAGGTATGGCGTCCCAAGCGACTTTTCCAATTGTGATACAGTCATAATTATTCGTTAACGCCAGATGTTTACTTGCCAAGGGCCCCGCTTGGGACGGATCGGCGGATGCAATTCGCCAAGTTTGGCGTGCTCCTGTTGGAATAACGTTTGCGATCATGTCGAGTTGTTTGGCTAATTCATCGACTTCGTTGAGGTTGTTCTCGGGCAAAATCACCAATAGCTTAAGCGGCCCGCCCGCCAGTGGTTTGTACCAGTGAATCGTAGACGGCGGTTCATCAACATTCGGTTGATTACCGGTCACTTTTTGGCCTAAAGAGGCCAGCGTTGCGCAGCACAGAACGCTGGCGCAAAGCAGGTTGTGTATAAAGGCATTTATAGGGCTAAAAGTCATCGCTTGGGTGATTTGGGGGGGTATTCTTTATATATACGGGTGTGGCGATAGCGATTTGTAACAATTGTTAAGGATACTCGTTCAACCTAGCGAGTCATTTAGGGACTTGAGCCGCTCATTTCACTAATTATGCTGAATCGAATACCGACTTATTATATTCTACTACGGGAAATATCGCGTTATGAATCAGTTCAAAAATTCCGTCTATACCTTAATTGTATTCCTAGTTTCGGTAAATTACTCACACGCAGAACCGGTAAAGCTAGTTTCGGGAATTAATCTCACACCCACTGGCGAACGAGTGGTATTCTCATGGCGAGGAGATGTGTGGAGTGGTTCCACGACTGGAGGGCGGGTTACTCGTTTAACTTCGCACACTGCGACCGAGGGATTCCCGTGCGTTTCGAGTGATGGTAAGTCGATTGCGTTCGCGAGTAATCGTACGGGCGCATTGCAAACCTACACCATGTCCATTGAAGGTGGACAACCCACACAATTGACCTTTCATAGCGAAGGTACACGACCGGTTGGCTTTACGGGTGACAATCAATCGTTATTCGTCAGTGGACGCCGTGATCATTGGTTCCGTTGGGACACGAGATATTTCACAATTTCTGCGACCTCCCCGCAAAGTGGAGAAAATTTATTGTTCGACGCTTATGGCGCGATGGCAGCATTATCACCGGACGGTAAATCTGTTCTCTTTACCAGGGAAGGAATGACTTGGTCCAGAAAGGGATACACGGGCAGCAAAGCGTCGCAGATATGGTTGAAGCGTCTAGGGGAACCGGGGTACGAACGCATAGTCGGCGACGACTTAGACGATTGTCGATATCCTATTTGGGCACCGGATGGGGAATCTTTCTATTACGTGTCGGAAGCGGACGGAACTCGAAATATTTGGACTTATCGCCTTAAATCGCAGAAGCGAAAACAGCTTACAAAATTCGAAGACGACGGGGTTGTATCCCCCGCCCTCTCGTCCGATGGACAGACCATGGTATTTCGTCGGTTGTTTGACTTATACCGATTTGACCCTACTAAAAATAAATCGCCCGCGATCGTAGAACTTGAGTATGAGGGCGATCTATTTTTACAGGACAAAATCGAACGCACTTTGACCAAAGCTACACAGATCACTTACAGTTCATCTGGCAAGGTAATGGCTTTCGTTGCCGGTGGTGACATTTGGGTTATGGATACCCTGCTCAAGGAACCTGTCCAGATAACTAATACTCCCGCCTGGGAGACCGATTTGGTGTTTACTAAAGACGGGAAATCTCTGTACTTCATTGGCCAGACCGACGGTCAAGTCGACGTCCTACGGGCACAGCGTGCCGACGCCAAACAAGCTTGGTGGCGCAACAAGGCGTTTGAAATTGAAAAGGTTACGGATGATGATGTTGTGGAAGAGACGCTATCAATAAGCCCTAAGGGCACCTATCTCACATATTCGCGTTCGCGAGATGGGTTATGGATACTTGCACTAAAACCGGAAGACGCTGAGCCGAAACAAATTGTTAATACTTGGAGTGGGATTAGCTATGATTGGGCTCCGGACGAACATTGGTTGGTCTATTCCGCCTCTGACGACAATTTTAACTATGACGTGTTTGTGGTGAACGTGGATGACCCAAAGAACGTAACGAACATTTCTCGTCACCCTGATAACGAAGTGTCCCCCGTCTGGTCAAAAGACGGTAAATCGATTGCCTTTATTGGACGGAGAATTGATGACGAGGTGGATATCTATTATGTTCCACTCGTTGATGCGTTGCATGAGAAGACCAAACGCGATGTCACATTAGAACGGGCTTTGAAAACAAATACTGAGAGCGTCGACGATCAGGAAAAGACCAATCCTACTGTTGAGGAAAAGACCGGTGACGCGAAAGACGCCGAAGGAGCGAAGGTCGTTAAACCTGCAGCATTGGAGTTGGATCTCGTAAATATTCACCGTCGGTTACGGCAAGTTTCAATTCCTAACGTGAATGAAAGCGGACTTACTTGGTCGCCCGACTCAAAGACCCTGATGTTTAGCGCAAAAATTGACGCCAAAGAGGGTATCTTTGCAATTAATCCTTATAACAGCGATACGCCGCGGTTGGTGTTGCCAGTAAAGGCTACGATTGTTGAGTGGCGGCTCACTGGAAATCGACTATATTGGCTCAAAAGCGGAGTCCCTGGGTGGGGTGGGGCGAGTGGCAGCGGTGGAGAATCCTACGTGTTTAGCGCACGCCAAACGTATCTTGCAAGCGAGTACAACCGTCAGGTCTTCTTGGAAGGCTGGCGGGCGATGCGAGATAACTTCTATGATGGGAATTTTAACAACCGGAACTGGGATGAAATATTCAGAAAGTACGCGGACACGGCCTCGGCCAGTAAGTCCAACGAGAACTTCGCGCGTGTGATGGCGTTAATGCTAGGAGAACTGAATGGCTCCCACCTTGGATTTCGGGGGAAGACTGACACGTCGCCGTCGCTATCGATTGACGATGTTACAGCCCACTTGGGAGTATTATACGACACGTCCCACAAGGGCCCCGGTTGGAAAGTCCGTGACGTCATCAAAAACAGCCCTAGTGCACTCGCGAAAAGTGAATTGCTGTTAGGTGACGTAATATTGAGCATTGACGGAGTTGAAGTAGATCCGGATATTGACGAGAGCAGTGTCATGAATGGTAAGCTATCCAAGGACATTGTCCTCAGCGTCCAGCGGGCAGACAAGGCGATTACCGTTACAATACGAGCGACCACGTATGCCGCGATACGCGGACTACTGTATGAGCGTTGGTTGGATCAGAGTCGTGCTAGAGTTGAGGAGTTGTCAGATGGTAAACTGGCCTACCTACACATTCAAGTGATGAATATGTCGAGCTTCCACCGATTTGAGCGGGAGTTGTTTGAAGTTGCGGAAGGTAAAGAGGGAATCGTTATTGATGTTCGTGAGAACGGAGGTGGATTCACAACTGACCACCTTCTGACCATTCTCAGTCAACCACGACACGCAATTACAAAACCTCGAGGTGGCGGTGAGGGATACCCTCAGGATCGGATGGTATACGCATCATGGAACAAACCAATCATCGTATTGTGCAATCAGAACAGTCACAGCAATGCGGAAATCTTTAGTCACGCCGTCAAAGGCCTAGGCAGAGGCAAGGTTGTCGGCGTTCCAACATCTGGAAGTGTGATTAGCACCGGCAGCATGTCGATCATGGATGCGGGCAGTATTCGAATTCCGTTTCGTGGTTGGTACGTGCTTGAAACAGGTGAGGACATGGAGTTAAATGGTGCTCGCCCACACGTGATCATTTGGCCGCAACCAGGGGAAATGCCTGCTGGGATTGATACGCAGTTGGACAAGGCCGTTGAATTACTCATTGAAGATGTAGTTGCATATCAAGCACAACCCAAAGCATCGCTAATGAAGGCTTCGGAACGCAAAAAGTAGGACGCACTAACGTCACGTTAATACCGTGACTATGAACGATTAACCGCAAGCAGGAATCGGGAGCAAAGGTTATTCGCGATTGTCCACGATTTTTTGATGGTAGCCTTCAATTCTATTGCTTTCTAATTTAAGGTTGCCGACGTCCTTTTGTATTTTAATTCCGGTCCGATTCATCGGACCACGTTTTTCGATAATCGTATTATTACGGACTTGCGTATCTCGAGTTTGGCCTTCTATCAAAATTCCTATGCCATCGGCAGCGCCACTGTTGATAATTTTGTTGTCCTCAATAACATTGCGGTTGGCCCAGAAGTCTTTACCGCGCGAGTCATCGCGGAATAGGATGCCTACTTTTCCACTGTCCTCGACAGTGTTTAGTCGCATCACGTTATCGGTATCACAGTGACCAATAGAAATTCCGAAGTCGCGATTGCGTTGGATATTATTGTGTTCGGCGAGCCCATAACGCACACCCCAGCACCAGAAAATGCCAATTCCATTGTCGTGCAATTTGTTATTTCGTATTACAGGTCGTTGCGAGCCAGAACCGGGATGCACACCTAAATCCTGATTACCGTGGCTATAGCAGTTTTCAACCACGACGTCATGACATATTTGAAAACTAATTCCATCGCCGTTGTAATTACGAGTTGTGACGTTGTGCATGGTATATCGATTGCAATCCTGCAGGAAAATGCAACCGCCGTAGTTCCCATTCATATTGACGTTGTTTTCACGATTCCCGTCGAGTACCAAATTTTCAATACGCACATCGGTCGTCCGTTCACTGGCGAAAAGAGGAAACACTGATGTGGCAGTCGGTTTGCCGGTAAGCCAGACATTTTTTCGGAGCCCGTCATTTAGCTTAAAACGATTTCCGCTGCGAGCCACCAATGTTCGCTTGATTGTGTCGAGTCCATTGTGATTGGGATTACGGACTTGTATAAAAACCGCGTCGCCGACTTGGAAACTTTTGGCGTCCTTGAGCGTAATTTCCTGATCATACCAGTCGGAGTCTTCGGAAATCTCTGTGCTAATGGAAGCTCCCTTGGTGATTAGCGTCTCATCGCCGCTACCTATAACCCGTATGCGTGATGGTAAAATGACGGAGTTTCGAAGCGTGAATTTACCGGGCATAATTTTCACGGTCCCGCCGCCCAGGCGTTTCACGTAGTCTACCGCTGCTTGCAATGCTCGGTCCGAATTGCCGTTGATGTCCGCATCTTGGTTTCCCACGGTTAAGGTGAACTTTTTATCCCATTCGGGTTCAAACCGTTCATCTCCGTCGGTGGACCTAGGGCGTTTCACCGGTGGTCGACCATCCTCCTCGGCCAGCATATGCACGGCTGGCAAAGACAATAACGTTGCCGTGGACATCAATGACAGAAATTTACGTCGTGGAACTGAAAGGGCCATAATTAGATTCGCCTTGGGTTGTACGTGTGAAGAACACATTATCACGTGTTCACAGTCGTAACGCAAACAAATATTCGATATCCGTCTAGACATCCCCGATTGAATAATTGTTAGATTGTAAAATGTCGTCAATCATGGAACAATGAGTGCAGGGTGTGACCAAATACACGGAGACTCCAGCTAATGATTCGAAAATTCACGTACCTATCGATCCTATTTAGTCTAATTGCGGTGTGTACTGTTGAAATTTTGGGAAGCGAATATGACACGTTGGCCCAACAGTCAATTAAAAATGCCGGTAACAATCGTGGAGAGATAAGTAAGGCTCTACGCCTCGTTCCTCGAAAGCAACAGGAAGGAATGGAATTTCTGATTGCCTATATGCCAAATGCTGATCTACAGTCGTTGTCCGCGCAGTTCCTACTACAACACGTTGAATATGCCTACAAAGCGTGGGAAGAAGCGGCTTGGAGCGGTTCCATTTCGAAGGACATTTTCCTGAACAACATCCTTCCATATTCAAATGTCACTGAAACACGGGAATCGTGGCGGAAAGATTTTTATGAGCGGTTTCAAGCAATCGTCAAAGATTCCCAAACGCCAGGAGAGGCGGCCGTAAAACTTAATCAGGAAATATTCAAACTTACGAACGTAAAATATTCCACCGCGAGGAAACGGCCCGATCAGTCTCCTAGTGAATCCATTGACAGCGGACTGGCCTCCTGTAGCGGCCTTTCGGTAATGCTAATCGATGCCTGTCGTAGCGTTGGAATACCCGCGCGGTTCGTCGGCACACCGATGTGGAGCAATAAAAGCGGTAATCACTCGTGGGTGGAAGTCTGGAATGGCGGATGGCATTTTACAGGGGCGTGTGAGCCAGCGGGTGATGAGTTGGACCGCGGTTGGTTTCTAGGTCGTGCTGCTCAGGCGGATCGAAACAGTCGCTTGCATGCGATATATGCTGTGAGTTACCGTCCTACTAAACAACGGTTTCCACTTGGGTGGGCGCCTGAGAAAGATTGGGTTTGGGCCGTGAACGTGACCGATCGCTATACACAAATGAAAGAAGAGTTACCTGCAGGAATTGGCCGAGTGATGCTTGGCGCTGTTGATAACGACGGAATTCGATTGTCAGCCGCTATTGAAATTCGGGACGCGAAGGGAAAATTGGTATATGAGGGTACCACGAATGATATTCGATTTGACACGAATGACCATTTAAATGTAAAGCTGGAATTATCCGAGCAATATGAAATATTGGTCCGCCACGATGAAGATATCATACGTCGTACGGTGAAATTTGAAGCAGCCGGCGTCTTGACGGTATTTAAATTTAAGGCGAACAAGTAACTCTAGGAACAATTCAGATGCAGAAATTATTTTGGGTCTTGTCGTTGGCACTTATTTGCACCGTCGCTGTCGCGGCGGAAGGATTATCAAAAGCTGAGGCAGCGAAGGTTACACAGGGGCTTCTGAAGGACCATGCGGAAAGCTTGCTGGTCGAGCGAAAAGCGGAAATGGATTCCCAGGTCATTAAACTTGGTGACCTAAAGATGCCTTATTGGTATAAGACGTTTGGGGAAGCGCCAAAAGGGGGGCGTAGCTTATATATTTCATTGCATGGCGGAGGTGGGGCACCGGTAACGGTCAATGACCAACAATGGGAAAACCAGAAGCGTCTGTATACGGTCAAAGAGGGCGTATATCTTGTACCTCGGGCACCCACAAATACTTGGAATCTTTGGCACCAATCACACATAGATCGTTTTTTTACGCGGTTGATCGAAAACTTAATAGTCTTTGAGCATGTTAACCCGAATCGGGTGTACGTGTTAGGGTATTCGGCCGGTGGTGATGGCGTCTATCAAATCGGACCACGTATGGCGGATACCTGGGCGGCCGCGTCGATGATGGCTGGACACCCAAACGACGCGAAACCTGACAGCTTATTGAACACTCCGTTTTCGATACAAGTCGGAGCGCTGGACGCGGCGTATAAAAGGAACCAAGTTGCTCTACAGTGGGGACAACTACTGGACGACTTGCAAAAAGCATCGCCTACGGGGTATGAGCATTTCACGAAAGTTCGCGCCGGTAAAGGACACTGGATGGACAGGGAAGATGCCATGGCGATTCCTTGGATGGCAAAATACACGCGAGATCCGTTACCTAGGCGGATTGTTTGGCTACAGGATGCGGAGACACACCAACGATTTTATTGGCTGGCGGTTCGCGGCAACTCGATAAAGGGGCGTAGTCGGATAGTCGCTAACGTGGACGCACAAACCGTGACGATCGAATCTTCAACTGTCCCGGAAATTGTTATTCTACTGAATGATAAAATGTTGGACCTCGACCACGATGTTACCGTGTTATATCGTGGCAAAACACTTTATCAAGGTCTCGTTGCTCGACAACAAAAAGTGATCGCCAGAACTTTAAGCGAACGAGGCGACCCAACCAGTCTGTTTTGTGCTGAAATCGTCGTGAAGATTCCCGAATAAACGCTGTGATATCGACTCAGTGAGGTGGAAGCGCACTGCAATGTTTCGATCCGTTATTATCTTTGTTCTACGAGCGT
>Ga0302132_10000756_pt1 | contig 18381 bp, 14 predicted proteins | sample CB9_321_MG_FD_203113 | JGI IMG/M metagenome (GOLD analysis project Ga0302132, IMG submission 203113) | Marine microbial communities from Western Arctic Ocean, Canada - CB9_32.1 | ecosystem: Environmental > Aquatic > Marine > Oceanic | place: Canada: Western Arctic Ocean | collected 2017-09-19
TGCCGAAGAAGCACCTGCCGAAGAAGCACCTGCCGAAGAAGCACCTGCCGAAGAAGCACCTGCCGAAGAAGCACCTGCCGAAGAAGCACCTGCCGAAGACGACGACAAGTAGTCGCTGGGCGGAATTTGCTTATTACAGCATATGCAATGACTTTGAGGCAGCATTTATCACACTATTCGTTGCCATGAGTCGATTAGCTCGAGCAACCAGCCGACGTTTTTAACAAATTGACATTAACTAACTCGCCAGCGGGCCCAACTCCCACTTGCGGCATACTAATTCCAATCCAAGGAGAAATGACATGGCAGTAACAGCTGCATTAGTCAAAGAACTTCGAGACAAAACTGGTCTTCCCATGATGGACTGCAAAAAAGCACTCACAGAATGCGATGGCGATGCACAAGTAGCGATCGATTGGTTACGTGACCGAGGAGCAGAAATCTTCGAGAAACGTTCTGGCCGCATAACCGACTTTGGCCGTTTTGGCCAATACTTGGGATTGGATAAAGCCGCTTGTGCAATGGTCGAATTAAAATGCGAAAGTGCCCCAGTTACCACACACGAAGACTTCATTCAATATGCGGACAGCTTAGCACAGGCCGCAGCCGAAAATCCAAGTGCGACTGACGCAGACGCTTTATTGGCATTACCGTGTCCAGGCAAAGGCGGTCTGACATTAGCAGAAGTCAAAGACGAGATTTTCAATCGCATCCGCGAAGTGTTCAATATTGGTCGAATCGTACGCATCGAAAGTGGATGTGCGGGCTATGTGCATAACGCAGGCACTATCTCAGGAGTTATCTTAGCAGTCGAAGGTGGCGATGAAGAATCTGCTCGAGATATCTGCATGCACATCGCAGCGATGCGACCAACGGTTGCAAACCCAGATGATCTACCACATGAAGTTGTCGACGCGGAACGCCAATCGTTACGTGACGCGGCATTGGCTGAAGGTAAACCTGAAAACATCGTCGATCAAATGGTCGAAGGTCGCATGAGAAATTTTCTGGAAAACCAAGGTGTGTTATCCGAACAGACTTATGTAAAAGACGACAGCCAATCCGTCGGTAAATTCGCTGCTAGCAAAGAAATGAAGCTCCTTCAATTCGTACGCTGGGAACTCGGTGATGATACTGAAGAATCTAGCTCTATTGCAACAGACGACGCCGGGGAATAGTCGGAATACAATAGCGAAATTTGTAAGCCCCGAGTAAAATCGGGGCTTACTTTTTGCACTTTTACTGCTACCCTAATTCAAAACAAACAGACCCTAATAACGCATTATCGAAGGACTCCGAGTATGACTGCCGCAGCAGACGAAACCAATCCTATCTATCGTCGTGTTGTCCTCAAGCTTTCCGGCGAAAGTCTAAGCCGTGCAGGTGAGCGTGGTATCAACATGGAAGAAGTTGCTGATATTTCTCGGCAAATCAAACTTGCCGTAGAGCAAGGTTGTCAAGTTGCGGTCGTCTGCGGAGGTGGTAACATCCTACGTGGTGCTCAATTCAAAGAAAAAAATGTGGCCATCCATGAAGCAACTGCACATTACATGGGAATGCTAGCAACGGTCATCAACGCATTAGCTTTGCAAGATGCTCTGGAATGCATCGGCTGTCAAACCCGCGTCATGTCAGCGATTCGGATGGACGGAGTGGCTGAGCCCTATATTCGCCGTCGCGCGAGTAGGCACTTGGAAAAAGGGCGTATCGTTATTTTAGCTGCTGGAACCGGCAGCCCCTACGTCACAACGGACACCGCAGCCGCTCAACGTGCGATGGAGTTAGAAGCAGACATTCTCCTGAAAGCAACTCGTGTCGACGGTGTTTACAGCGAAGACCCTGAAAAGAACCCACATGCGGTATTTTATCCCGTGTTGGATTTCCAGACGGTGATAGAACAGGGTTTACGAGTGATGGACAGTACCGCCATTTCACATTGCATGGAAAATAAAATGCCCGTATTAGTGTTCAACTACAAGACGGATGGAAACATTGTACGGGCTGTGCAAGGCGAAAAGCTCGGCACTCGCATTAGCTAAACTACAGACCTGTCAAACAGTGGTCAGATTTTCGATAGCACTAACACTAGACAACGACCATTTACATCGGCGATAATTACTAATGTAAATCATATTCTCAGCGTATCCAAAATAAGAACATTCACAATTTCGCCGAAAAGAATTCTCAAATGTACGACCAAATTCTAATGGACACCGAACAACGAATGGACAAAGCCGTAGAACATTTACGGAGCAACCTAGCCGGCATCCGCACGGGACGAGCGAGCCCGGGGTTGGTCGATTCGATCAAGGTCGATTGCTATGGTTCACAAACTCCACTAAAGCAACTAGCCAGTGTTGGTTGCCCGGAACCGCAACAAATCGTTATCCGTCCGTATGACCCCAGTGTCGCTAAAGACATTGAAAAGGCGTTGATCGCTAGTGACCTTGGATTCAATCCTCAAGGTGACGGCAATGTAATTCGCATCAACATTCCTGCCTTGTCCGGCGAAGTGCGACAAAAGATGGTCTCACGAATCAAGGAACTAGCCGAAGAAACTCGTGTCTCGATTCGTAATGTTCGACGTGATGGAAACAAAGCTGCGGACCAAGCTGAAAAAGACAAGAATCTAAATGAAGACTTGCGAGATGACCTCAAAAATGAGATTCAAGATCTGACGAAGAAATATGAAACCAGTGTCAACGATGCTGCTCAAAACCGCGAAGCAGAAGTCATAGAATCTAGCTAGTAACAGCAAACCGCGCTTAACTAAGCAAAATTCAAACCCACTATTTTCATTTTCCCAAGGTTTGCGCATCTCATGACTCAAAGCCTCCGATTCCGTTTGATGACCTTGTTTTTGTGTAGCTTTAGTTGTTTTTTAACTATCTCAATGGAACCAGCATCCGCTCTCAATACCGCTGTCAAAGGACGCGCGCAGCATGTTGTGTTTAAAGACTCACCCATCGTGATTGCACACCGTGGAGACAGTAAGACGCATCCCGAAAATACTCTGCCGGCGTTTCGCTCAGCGATTGAAGCCCAAGCGGATATGATCGAACTAGACTATTATCACAGTCGCGATGGGATTCCCTTTACCTTTCATGATTCGACCCTTGACCGTACGACCAACATTACGCAGAAGCTTGGACTCGCCAAAGTTCCAACGGGTTCACTGCCATGGGCCGTCTTGAAGACGCTGGATGCCGGTCTTTGGAAAAACAAACAATTCCAAGCCACGAAGATTCCCACTCTCCTTGAAAGCCTAGATACAATCCAGCAAGGTTCCGTCACGTTGATTGAACGGAAAAAAGGTGACGCTAAAACCGCAGTTGCCTTGCTGCAAAAACATAAACTCGTGGCGGATGTCGTCGTCCAAGCATTTGATTGGGACTACCTGGAGACTTGCCACAAGCTTTGCCCCGATTTAATTTTGGGCGCATTGGGTGGTGGTGAATTTAAAGAGTCCGATATTTCCAAGATTGAACTTACCGGTGCACAGGTGGTCGGTTGGAGTTATAAGGACGTAACGCCAAAGATGATCAAGCTGGTTCATGCACAAGGTTGGAAGCTATGGGTGTACACAGTGAACGACCCGGCAGAAGCTTTAAAACTTGTCACCTCCGGCATTGACGGTATTATTACGGACACACCTAAACAAATACGTAGCGTTTTAAATTTGACGAAGTAATCAATAACAGCGAAACTCTCTTCCACCAGAGGACTTGCCTGCTGTGGTAGCAAATGAAATTCAATTTCAGTGCCCTCATTGCGATGCACAGCACCGAGCACCCGTGGAATTCGCTGGCAATCGTCAACCTTGCTCAGATTGCGGCAAGACAATTCGGCTACCCTCGTACGTCCCCCCCCCATCACAAACACCTCATGCTCATTCATCCTCGTCAAGCAGTAGCCACCAGAATATAGCTGGTTCAATCGTTCTGAGCTGCCCTGTCTGTAAAACTCAGCTTTTTGCAAAAGCCGACCAAATTGGTCAAGCGATGTTATGCGAGAATTGCTTAGAATCAGTCGTTGTTGAAGCGCCCCTTGAAACGTCTAAACCGCCTGTTAAACCGCCTGTTGAAGCGTCCGTCCAAACACCAACGTTACGACAACCAGAACCTCCAGCCCAACCAGTAGTAGAACCGGGGATTACACCGGTACAACCGGCGCCTCGGCCTGAGCCAACAGGCGATCTGGAGCCCGCAGAAGAAATCATTGATTTGGAGCCGATTGATGACCTTGCAGGATACGAGAATTACAAGCTAAACCCAGTGCCCACTAGTCCAGCAACTCAACCGGTACAGCCAACAACACCAATCCCGACTGGCGATTTTGAATTAGTTGTCCAATGGGATATCGCCTGTCAGACCTGTAACACCCATTTGACGGTAAACCCCGAGGACATTGGTAAAACCGTACAATGCCCTGACTGTTCTAGTCCAGTCACAGTTACCGCGCCTGCAAAACTACCCATACCTACGCGCCGCCGGATTGATGTATCCCTCAATTCTGATCAAGCAGCAGATAGTACTGCAACCAAGATTGCAACTAAGGCCGTTAAACAGCCTGCGGCACCGCCGCCGGAAGTCGAATATGAACAGGTAATCGAATGGGCTGTTGTTTGCCCTGTATGCCATACTGCCGTAACAGCAACACCCCCTGACATTGATTCCACAGTCGCCTGTCCCGACTGTTTTAAGCCGCTGCACATCGACCGTCCAAACCCAATGCCCGCTCCCACCACAAGAATGAAACGTGGCCCGGGATTAGAATTAAACACGGAACAACCTGCTTTCGACCTGTCAGCGTCTCCGGATCTACGAGAAAAAATTGGCCGTTCGCCCGAAGATGTCGACAATGTGATACTCGCACAAGCCGAACAAGAACACGAGCAAATCGTCGCAACGGAAAATAAGAATGCGGAATTATCTTGGCTGCAAATGCTGTTGATGATTGGGGCCAACGTGTCCGTAATATCTCGCGTTGCCATACTAGCTGCCGCTTGGATCGTTAACGCTGGTATGTTGCATATGGCTAATCAGCCTGGCCATGTCTTAATAATTTATTTATTTAGCGCGATTTCATTGCTCATGGCATCCGTAATCAGCGTTTTTGCGTTCACTACCTTGATTAACATCGTCAGACAAACGGCTTATGGAGATTTCGATATAGCGGAATGGCCACCATTTGACATCGTGGACTGGCTCCTTGAATCTCTCGTTATTTATGTTGCGATGGGAACCGCAGCCATCCCAGCAGCAATATTATACGGACTTCTTTCGGCAATCCTTCCCGAGTCGCTGATATTCGTACCGTTAGGGATTGCCATTTTAGTAACGGCTATCATCTTTCCCTTCACCATACTGTCGATTTTTGAGAACAACCGCTTTTACTTGCCATATTCACCAATGCTACAGCAGCGAATAATGCGATTTCCAGAACTGCTCGTTAAATTTGCCTTTACCTCGTTACCCATGATCATCATATCGATGCTGGCATTTCCAGTTGCACTGTTAGCCGACAGTTTCATTGTCAAAGCGATTGGCATTACCACCATGTGGGTTTGCCTAACCATTTACTCTCGTAATATTGGAATCTACGCTTCCTTCCTCGCGCGCGTCAGCGACGAACAACCGGCACCGTAAACCTTGCCGGATTTTTCCCGCGATCATTCTGCATCCACAAAGCGCTGCAAATCATCTTCAATCAACTGAATCATTGCGTTAAGACTATCCTGAGTTTTTTCGACGCTGCCACGGGATTCCACATCGGCTCTCGTGAACGAATAGAATTTTATTTTAGGTTCGGTGCCTGATGGACGCACGGCGACATAATGTCCAGCGGTCTCTAGCTCAAAAAACAGCAAGTTATCGATCGGCCCACTAAATACCGTCACACTTCCAGCGGTTGTTGTTATCTGCTGGGTCAAATAATCACGTATCCGCATTACCTGCTGCCCGCCAAGATCACGTGGGCTTGCGTTGCGTAGTTGATCCATCACGTGTTGCATCCGCTGCATTCCGCTGCTTCCATGCATGTAGATGGTCTTCAAACTTTCTTGATACACGCCAAATTGTTCATAAAGTGAAGTCAGGAAATCATGTAACGTTTTCCCCTGTTGTTTTAGATCATCCGCTAACTCGCACAGCAACATGCAAGCTGCTGCACCATCCTTGTCGCGGCAATAATCTCCAATCATAAATCCATGCGACTCTTCAGTGCCATAGATAAAATCATTGGCCCCGCCTTCATCGATCGCTGAGGCAATCCACTTAAACCCAACCAATAAATCATCGCGTGTCTGAACAGCATAGTGCTCGCCGATCCGCCGTAATAAAGCGGTTGTCACCAACGTAGTCACCTGGAAACTCGTTGCGGTTAGTAGATTCTGATCCTGCAACGACTGCATTCGATAGGCAGCTAGCATTGCACAGAGTTGGTTGCCGTTAAACGTCTTCCATTCGCATTCGCATGATAAATCCACTGGCGCCGCACATCCCATCCGGTCCGCATCAGGATCGGTCGCTAAGACAACATCCGCACCTTCTTGTTGAGCATATTTAATGATTGAATTAAACACCGCTGGATTTTCAGGATTGGAAACATGATCAGGCACATTTGTAAAATTCGGGTCTGGCTCGGCGTGGTTAGGATAAACAACTACGTTATTAAACTGACACGCCTGTAAGACTGCTGGCACGACAAACCCACCAACTCCGTGCAGCGGCGAATAGATCACCTTTAATCCTCGAGCTGCCTGGCCATCTGAGGAAAAGCGCGATGGGCTACAATGTTCAACAACAGCAGCTCTATAAAGTTCATCGATTTCCGCGGTGCAAATCGTCACATCACCGGACTGAACTGCGTCGTCGAAATCACAAACCTCGATATTCTCAACTTGCTCCATCACCTGTTCAATAATACCGGCATCGTGTGGAGGTAATATTTGACCTCCATCATTCCAATATATTTTTACTGCGTTATCACTTGGCGGATTGTGACTTGCGGTGACCATGATGCCACAGGCACATTTCTTTTGTCGCACCAAGAATGATACTTGTGGTGTAGCGCGATATTCATCCAAGAAGTAGACATGAAACCCGTTGGCGATCATAATTCCGGCACAGAGCTCTGCAAAATGACGTGATTGGTGTCGCGTGTCATAGCCGATTGCACACGATAATCTCTCGTTTGCAGTCGATTGCGCAGCTGAATTGTTGAGCACGTAATTAGCTAAGCCTTGGGCGCTTTCACCAATTGTACGATCATTGATTGCATTTGAGCCGAATGGGTGCATCCGTCCGCGACGACCACCAGTGCCGAATGGAATTACCGTCCAAAACACGTCATCCAACTCTTGCCAACTTTCTTGGCCGATCGCCTTACCAATCGCCGAGACGTACTCGGCATAGCGCGGTTGCGTTAACCAAAGCGTTAAGTTGTCGAGCGCAGAATCTGAGAGTAAACCAGCATGCACAGCAGTTTGTGAACGGTTAACCAATTCTGTTGTATCTATTTTATCTGGTTGGGCCATCAGAATTTAATATCAACCTAAAATCTGTTCAGGTAAAACAACGAGCCTCGATTATACGCCGCTCAACGGAAATTGGGCAGTTAACGCACTCATATTTCAGACATGAAATCCTAGTCACCATTGCACAAATAAAATAACTGCAGCGGCATTACTGAATTGCCGCATGTTTACGTAGCCTCGGTAGTCGCTAAAATGGCACAAAACACTGTCTTGATTTAATGTAAGTTTACGCAAGGACATCGATACGATGAAAGCAGCATATATTACCGAATGTGGCCCCGCCAGTAACATTCAATACGGAGACATCGACGCTCCCGTTGCCAGCGGCGCTGAGGTCTTAATCCGCGTGGGCGCTGTATCGTTAAACCCTGTTGATACGTATATTCGCAACGGTGCTAACTATTGGGAGCTTCCACAACCGTTCGTTGTTGGTTGCGATTTAGCAGGTACCGTGGAAGCGATCGGCGACGACGTTACGCGATTCAAAGTCGGTGATCGCGTGTGGGGGACAAATCAGGGCCTATTGGGCAAGCAAGGTACGTTTGCTGAGTTTTGCGCGGTTGAACAAAACGAACTCTATGCTACTCCGAGTAACGTCAGCGACGAGGATGCAGCTGCTTGCTCGTTGGTAGGTGTAACGGCACATCTTGGACTATTTCGCGACGCACAACTTCAAGCCGGTGAAACAATCTTCGTGCATGGAGGTACCGGAGGTGTTGGAGCGATGGTACTACAAATGGCAAAACGCTGTGGCGCAACAGTTATTACCACCGCCGGGAATGAAGAAAAAGCTGCTCGCTGTCGAGAGCTTGGAGCAGACGTCGTCATCAACTATAACACCGAAGACGAGTTGGAAGCGATCTTAGCAGCCGCCCCCGATGGTGTCGATGTTTTCTGGGAAACGCTCCGCGAGCCGAACATGGAAGGCATCATCTCCGTCATGAAAGAATATGGGCGGATCGTCATTATGGCAGGCCGCGACGCGCGGCCTGAATTCCCCGTTGGGCCATTCTACGTCAAGTGCCTGAAACTAATGGGTTTTGTGATGTTCAAAGCGACTGAGGAAGCTCTGCGAGCCAGCGCTGACGAAATTAATCAATGGCTCAGCGACGGTTCACTCCAAGCTAATATCAGCCACGTGTTACCTATGTCCGAGGCGGCTGCAGCGCACCAAATGCAAGAAGACAGCACACTGAACCAATCCGGTGCCACGGCCGGTAAAATTGTGTTGATACCATCGTAGTGGAATTCCATTACCGTTGACGCTTGCTGAGGTCTTTGTAAAACCGATCAATCTTGACCGTTTTTGCGTAAACGCCCTATACTCCACGACTAATCGAAACACTAATTCGAGTTGGTTTAGGAGCCATCGGTATGACACGCAAGGATGCGAAAAAGACTACAAATCAACACAAACCAAACAAACGCTGGATCGTCGTTATAACGGCCATCCTGTTGTTAGGTTTAACCGTTACCGCGCGCGTCTACTGGCTTGCTCCAGAAGACGCTACCGCTGAACCAACACCGGTTCCAATATCCCCCAATGCCATCACGCAAAAGCCAACGGCAAAACCTGCTGCAAAACCAACGACACAATCCGCGGTCCGGCCTGTCGGGCAAACAAGCAAACTCACGGTCGTAGCGGAAGTCAATAACCAGCAAATCAAACGCAATCAACTAGCACAAGCATGCCTTGACCGTTACGGCAAAGAGGTGCTCGAAAGTTTCCTCAACAAAAAACTAATCCAACAAGCTTGCAAGCAACACAATATTGAAATATCCGAACAAGATGTCATGGCAGAAATCGCTCGTATGGCAAAGAAATTCGGGCTTTCCACCGAACGTTGGTTGCTAATGCTAAAGCAAGAACGTGAAATAGATCCTACTCAATATCGCAACGAAATCATCTGGCCCACGTTAGCACTACGCCAACTTGCTGCTGAACAAATCCAAGTGACTCAAGAACAACTCGACGAAGCGTTTGAATCCGAATTCGGTCCAAAAGTCAAAGTCCGCATCATTGCTCATTCAAACTTGCAACGGGCCACTGCTCTACGAGAACAGGCTATCGCGGATCCGAGTACATTTGGAACGCTAGCCAAAGACCATTCCGAAGATCAAGCCAGTGCCAGTGCCCGTGGTCTCATTCCGCCAATTCGCAAGCACGTCGGTGACCCTAGTTTAGAGATCGAAGTATATAGCCTTAAAGAAGGTGATATTTCCAAGATCATCGAAATTGGTAATCAATATGTTTTTGTCAAATGTGAGAAACGCATCTCTTCGACTTACGTCGCTCCGCAGTTTCGCAAAGATGCCGAATCACGATTACGAGATCAAATTACGGAAAACCATTTAAGATCCTATTCGGCAACGATTTTCCAGGAACTCCAAGACGCCGCAAAAATCACAACGCTTTATGACAAACCGAGCATGAAAGATTCTCACCCAGGAATCGTCGCTATGCTCAATGGCCAACAGATAACGGTTCGCGATCTAGCCGAAGAATGTATCAAACGGTATGGCACCGATGTACTCGAAGGTGAAATCAACCGCCAGCTTCTCGAACAACACCTCACCGCAGCCAATAAGACCGTCGAACAACAAGACCTACACGATGAAATCGCCCGCGCTGCTGTTTCTCGTGGATATGAAACGGTTGATGGTAAAGCAGACGTCAATGCCTGGCTCAAGGATGTCACCAAGCAAGACGGAGTGACCGTCAGCATTTACGTCAAAGACGCTGTTTGGCCTTCCGTAGCTTTGAAGAAATTAGTGCACGATTCGATCAACATTACGACCGCCGACCGGCAAAAGGCGTTTGAAGCGAATTATGGTGAACGAGTGGAAATCCTAGCCATCGTGTTGAATAACCAACGTCGCGCGAACATGGTTTGGGAGCTAGCGAACAACAATTCCACAGACTATTTCTTTGGCGAACTTGCGACACAATATTCGATTGAACCTGTGTCACGTGCCAATCAAGGAAAAGTACCGCCGGTCCGCCTGCATGGTGGACAACCTGTACTCGAAGAAGAAGCATTCAGCCTAGCTACCGGTGAACTATCTGGGATCGTTGCCGTGGGCGGCAAATATATCATCATGCGATGTCTCGGACGTACAGTACCAGTCGTTGATGAACTTGAAGATGTCCGCGTCGAATTGGATTCCTATCTGCTAGAACGAAAGCTGCATGCTGCCATGACGACTAAGTTTGATGCCATCCGAGATTCGGCTAACATCATAAACTATATGCGTCCGATTCAACCCGCTTCTGTCTCCGCACCTATTCCTTCCACTGGTAACAACAATACAGCGTTGTTTCCTAAATAGTCTTGAAGCAATATCACAATGAACGCAAACTCACTTAGCGGTAAGACAGCTGTAGTAACAGGTACCGCATCCGGCATTGGCCGATCCGTCGCCATCATGTTGGCGAACAACGGCGCTAAAGTATTCGGTGGTGATATTGCACCAACTTCGGGCGACGATACAACCTTCACTGACCTTAACATCACGACGACAAACTGTGACGTCACTGCGGAACAAGACGTCATTCGCTTAATCGAAATGGCTGCGGATCATTCAGGAAAAATCGACATCCTCGTCAACAATGCCGGTGTCGGTATGGTCAAACAAATCCCAGACGTCAGCGAAGAAGATTGGGATTATTGCATGGGTGTCAATCTGAAAGGGCCATTTCTTTGCAGCAAGCATGCTATTAGTTATATGAGCGACGGTGGGTCGATCATTAACATATCGAGCAATGCAGGACTACTACCTCGAGCTCACGACCCCATATACTCGACCAGCAAAGGAGCATTGATTGCGCTGACGCGGAGCTTAGCATTGTGCCATAGCACTGATCAAATACGCGTCAACGCTGTCTGCCCCGGACCAGTCGGTGACACCGTCATGATGGACCAAGGGCTTCAGGAAACAGGCGATCCCGTTGCTGCATACCAAGCGACGGTTGATGCCAGTCCTATCGCTCGAGCCGCTGGTCGCATGATTCATGTCGACGAAATTGCGAGTGCTGTGCTGTACCTAGCGGGCGATTCGTCGCGAATGGTAACCGGAACCAGCATCGCCATCGACGGCGGTAAAAGCCTCGGTGTCCCACCGGCGATAGTAGCTAGCCATTGAGAGTCTCTCAGTTCATGCACCGCGTTGGTTCACGATAACCTCAACCCAGTAACTCGAGGTTCGCAATTTGATGTTGGCAAGCACTTCTTTGCGTATCCAGGCTGTGATGATACGTGTTGATTGTTTTTTTGTCGTTGCATCTTGAACAAACAAAATTATTGCGACAGGCAAATAGGCGTCCGTAAATCGTGGGTCCTGTTCTAAATGCTGCAATGACGCCTGCCAGAAACTAAATTTAAACGGAAACATGTTCGCCGTTTGCTCGGGTATCTGATCATCGCCAGCGGAGAATTGAGCGGCAAACAAATCCGGCATCAACTCGAAAAACACATCTCTATTGAATGCCGCATGATTCTTATTGCCGCGACGGTCGCCCGCGCTGTGAGCCATTGATACGTTGTTAAGACCCAGCAGGTCGAGTTTCCTGCCCGCATAGGTATAGCCTATTCCGCCGGTAGTAAGCGTACCCAACGACATCGGCTGTGTATCTGGCACAGCGTCGGCGTTGAATTCAATCCGTTGCATGAACCCGTTTAACAAGTCGCCTAATGCTCGTCCACGAATAGCCAATGTGAAATCATGTCGCATCTGAGTGTTATGACCGCGTGTTTTCAATAAATTAAGCCACGTCGGTTGCTGCGCAAATAAGATGGTACCGCTGAGCAAAGCCAGTAAAAACACGATCTGCCGCGGAGCTAAAGCACTCGCAAAACTTCGCCGTAATGACAAACTGCGATACGTCACTACGCCAACAAGGCCAAGCACAGGCCATATCGGCTGGAAGAACCTCGAATAATCAAAATGATCCCCGCCGGTCAAAACCGGACAGGCCAGCGCTAACAAACAAATCGCTGCTAGACTTGCCGTTGTCATCACTGGGGCGGGTAAATACCGTGGCCCTGTTTCATCGTAGCCCTGGCCACGTAACAACCGTGTGCTCCACCACAGAACTATTAATACCACTGGGATGACCCACGGCTGAGTAATCACAAACTCCAGTGCGTACCCTAACCCTAACTTCAAATTGTAAAACAACTCAGGGGATACTTTTGCATAATACGTATTGGGAAATGGATAACCAAAATAGAGGTACCGGCCGCCAATAATCAACGCGTTTATCAAGCAATATGCCAACAGCGGTCCCGCCACACTTACCAAGCAAGCTTGCACCGTGCCTGCTGCATGTGCAAACCGCCTGCGACGAACCCATCCCAGTACTAAAATCCAAACTAAGCAAAAGTACATACCCTCGGATCGCGTGCTTAACATCAACGCAACACAAATCATGACACGCCAATCTTGCAACAATCGCTGAGGCTGATATCGCGTTGCTTTAACAACCTCAAGCGTACCTACTACAAACACCGCGGCCCATAGTCCCACATCCATCAACGTAATGGTCGTCCAAATGACGTATTGCGGACTTCCTAGAATCCAGGCCCACAACAACACGCTTGTCGACCAATTCAGAAATGCGTATTGCCGCGCAGTGATTCTATCTTCCGTTTGCTCGTCCGTAACAACCTGAGCACCATCAACACAGAGTGTTGTATGTAGAAATTCCTGTACCGCGATTAACACGACGACCAGCAGCGCTGTGTTGAGTAACAGCACTGCGATTTCCACGTGATCGGTAAAAAACAAAATACTTGTACACAAGAGCGTGAACAACGGCGATGAAAACCCCTCGACACGCTCTCCACCCACGTTGTAAACCGCGCCATGACCGTGGGCAATATTACGAGCATAGGTGAAAAAGATATTCGCGTCGTCAATTCCTACGACCGCTACGTTATCTTTGACGACTTGGCCAGCATCCTCTCGTGGCGTTTCGTAGGACTTCAGCGCAATCGCGGCAACCAAGGTCCCTAGCAAAATAGAAACCATGATCCGCGACTTACGTTTCGGCACCGGCAGCCAAATCCGCGGCGCAATTGGTTGCGTTTTTTCAGAACTACGCTTTGAAAATGTCGTTCGTCGTGCCATGGATTCTGCTTACCTTACTTCGCTATCAACCAGTAATTCCGAGTCGATCGGACTGCGCAGAACGAAAAACCTGCTGTGGATCCCACTGCGCCTTGATTTGCTTGAACTCGTCAAGCGTGGGATACATTGCCTCAAACGTCGCTTGTTGTACCAATGCATCTTTTGCCAAATAAACGCGACCACCATGTTCTAACAAAATCTGGTCAAGTTTAGCACATAGCTGCTCTGTCTTTTTACCGCGATAGGGAAAATCCAGCGCTAACGTATGACCGGCGAACAAATAGGACAAAATACCGATTCCCTGCGGTCCACTGCTCTTCAACACTGCCAAAAACGATCCCTGCCCCGACTCGGTGATCGCTTCCATCAACTCCCGCATACCCCGTCGCGAAGATTCTGCAGGTAACAGTGCTTGGTATTGCACAAAACCGCGACGTCCGTAAATGCGGTTCCAGTGGCCAATGCTGTCGAGCGGATAGAAAAAACTGTCATAGTCGACAACAGCGCCACCGGTACCGTGTGTCTGGTAGTACAGACTATTGAAGGCCTTAATCGACCACTTATTTAACGCGAGTGCTAGAAAATTAAACGGTATCTTTCGCGATTTACGACGAGGCTGAAAGAAAGGGCCTTGCCGCTGCACACTAGCAACTTGTTCGGGACATGCATCGTTAGCCAACATCAAGACGCTCCGTCCCATTTTGGCACCACGGCTCAAACAATCAATCCAGGCTACGCTATACCGATATTGGTTATCCGTCTCCATAAACATGTCTAATGCTTCGTCCAAATTCCTAGCGCGTTGTTGATGCCGATCAACAAATGCCGTGGCTACTTTTGTCAACTGAATCGTGGCGTCAATTACAATTCCGGTTAATCCCATACCGCCGAGTGTTGCCCGAAATAGTTTGCTATTTTCCTCGCGTGAGCACTCCACAATTTCTCCCGTCGCCGTCAATAAACTAAAGCGAGTGACGAAGGTTCCCCAACTACCATCCACGTGGTGATTCTTTCCATGTACATCAGCGGCAATGGCACCTCCGACGGTGACAAATTTTGTACCTGGAGTGGTCGGTAGAAACCAACCGCGCGGCAATAAGCACTGGATAATCTCGTCTAAGGAGAGACCTGCTTCGCAAGTTAACAACCCCGTTTTAGAATCAAAACGTAACATTCGATTCCGCGAAATCTGTGACAGCACGAATCCTTCATAATTGACGGCAGAATCACCATAACTGCGGCCTAAGCCCCGCGCAATTGCTCCACCGACTTGATTACTGTTAGATACAGCCCGTGTAAGATTCGCCGTATTAAAGACAGGCAACAACGTCGCTGGTCGTGGATTTACATTCCCCCATCCAGCGAGTCGTTCTTGTACTGGAGCGGAACTTGAATCCGCAAGCTCTAGCGATTTGTCGTGATGTTCAATCATGGTCAAGCACTCCGTCATCTTAACCAACGGGCCATATTGCGATTATGCTGCAGGCCATAACGATGACGGCACCTACTAACGTTGACCAATCCAAAAAAACAAATTTCACGATATCTTCATTCATGCGACCACGATGTGCCATCAACCAAAAATTGCAGATCCAATAAAAAACAGCGATGCAAACTCCCCATAGCGCTTGAGGGCATTCGTAATATATTTTCGCGGCGTCCGAGTCCACATAGAGCGACAGCACCAATACAGACATCATGCCTGTGCAGATACCCAGAGTCTGCACTAACGCCAAATCGTTAACGTGATACCCTCGGCGTTTTAGCGAGGCAGCGTTGTCAGACACAATCTTTTGGTTTCTTAACAGCTCGCTATATCGTTTTCCAAATGCCATGCTGGAAAACACAAACATCGAAAATGCCAACAGCCAAGTACTTACTGTAATGTCAGTTGCCAGTCCACCGATGATGATCCGCAGTGTATACAAACCGCCCAAAACGAGGACATCAACAATAACCAACTGTTTCAGCCAAAATGTATAGAGCGTCGTTACCAATAGATAGAACAACAAACCATATAAGAATGAAAGCGGCAAAAAGAACCAAGCGATCAACGACCCGCTGATACTCAGCATAGCCACGGTCAGCGGGGCCCATGACATGGGCACCAATGAACTTGCAAAGCCACGTTGTTTTTTCTTAGGATGTTCGCGATCTGCCAGATAATCCATGCGATCATTCAAGACATAAACAGCCGAAGCGGACAAACTGAGACTCACAAATGCCCATCCAACTTGCTGCCAAATGTCACCTGTAAACAGCTTGTGAGCCAACAATGCGGGTAACACCAGCACTACGTTCTTGACCCACTGGTGGGGACGTATCAACTTGCACACGCCATAAAGACGAGCGGCGGTCGATGCTGGGCGGTTTGCTGCGCTCGTTTCACCTTCAATGTGCATTGGATTCCCTTAACTGGTGCCAATCCATTGACTTGAATTTCAAAACTTTACGACTGCGGTCATTGAGCGACCGAGAGAAAGAACTCTGCTAACCAATCTTCCCCATCTCATCGCGTTCATCTGACTGTTCACGACGCTGTAAATACATCTTAATTGGGACTTCGCCAAATTCTAGTTGATCTCGCAAAACACTTAGTAAGTACCTACGATAATCCGGCGCAAACGCTTTTGGATTGTTGCATTTGATGACGATCGTTGGCGGTTCTGTGCTCACTTGCGTGCAATAGTAGATTTTGGGGCGGCGATTTTTGAATACTGGTGGTGGTTGTCGCTCAACCGCCCCACGAATCAAGCGATTAAGATAGCTTGTCGATACACGTTGCCGCGATTGCTTGAACAACATCTGAGCATGGTTGAGTAAGGCTTTCATGTTTTTGCCTGTTTGGCCCGTTATGAAAGCGATCGGAACATGCCACATGGTTTGAAACGTATCTCGCAAATACGTGACCCAGCGTTCCGTCGGCATATGCTCGACCATCAAGTCCCATTTATTGACAACAAAAATACACGCTTTGTAATTGTCCGCAATGTACTTACAGAGTTGTTTATCGACTTGGCTAATACGCTGTGAGCAATCAAAAAACATCAACGTCACATCCGCTCGTCGGATACTACGTTGAGCTCGGTGTGTACTATAAAATTCAACATCAGTACGCACACTTTTACGTTTTCGAATTCCAGCCGTATCAATTGCAATGAAAGATTTACCATCGAGCTCGAAATGCACATCGACGCTATCGCGTGTCGTACCAGCAACCTCGCTGACGATCATACGTTCGGCTTGTGTAAGCGAGTTGATAAAAGTGCTTTTACCAACATTACGCCGACCAACGAGCGCGATTTTCATTTCGCTTGGCTCAATATTCTCATTCATTAACTCTTCATCGGTCAACTGCGGCACACGTTTAGAAATCATGTCGAGCAACAGATCACGGTTGCGATTTTGCAGCGCACTGACTCTAACTAATTTCCCGCGACCTAAACCGTAGAATTCGTCAGCCTCAGGATCCATCTCTGGTTCATCGGTTTTGTTGGCAACACAGATAATCGGTTTATCGATATACCGCAGACGCCTAGCGACTTCTCGGTCGAGTGCCAGCGTCCCACTACGTGTGTCGACGACAAAAAGAATGACATCGGCGGAATCCATGGCAAGTTGAATTTGATCTTCAATTTCGTCGCTCAAATCGTCGACGTCATTAATTCCAATCCCACCGGTATCCACAATCTCAAAGAACACTTCGTTGTGCCGTAGCAAGTGGATCATGCGATCGCGCGTAACACCAGCTACATCGTCAACAATAGCTAGCCGGCGACCGGCCAGCCAATTGAAAATGCTGGATTTCCCGACGTTCGGGCGACCTATAATTACTACTTTTGGAAGTGCCATAACCGTTTAATGATAGTGCTAAGTGGGTAGACCGTCGACCGCTCAAACCACATGCTTGGAGAGATTTACACTTGTCTCTAAAATGGGAGTTCCTATAGCCTGTTAAACCGTTATAATTCGACTATTTGAAGACGTAATACCGCTACAGTTTCCCAACCAATAAGCTCACATGACGCCCGAATCTCAATCCACATCACCCCAAAGTGTGAACATCGCTAGACTTCACAAAGCAGTTCGACAACGACTGCAGAGCTTAAAGCGAGCTGGGCTAACGCATCTCAATCCGCCGATTGCCACAGATTGGGACCCAAGCAAACTACCAAACACGCTTGCTGCGGCTGAAACACCCGTCGTTGCAACACCGTCCCCAGCTAATATTTCTGCGGACTCTTTGACTCAAGAAACAACCACTCCAGAAAGCCCTGAAAAACCTATGCCGTCAAAAAAGCAGTTGCAACTTGATGTCGTTTGCCAAGAGGTTGCCCAATGTACCGCCTGCGACGAACTCGCAGCCACTCGTAACAAAACTGTTTTCGGTGTTGGCAATCCTAATGCAAAACTCGTTTTTTATGGCGAAGCCCCCGGAGCAGATGAAGACCGCCAAGGAGAGCCGTTTGTGGGTCGGGCGGGTAAAAAGTTGAATGAAATCATTGAAGCGATGGGGATCCAACGCGAAGATATTTACATTCTAAATACGATTAAGTGTCGTCCGCCTGGAAATCGCAACCCTAGCCCAGAAGAACAAGCGAACTGCAGTGGCTTTCTCCAACGACAACTCGAAATCATCAAACCCGATTACATCGTTTGTCTCGGTGCTATTGCCGCTCGTTCGTTTCTCAAAGTCACCACTCCTATTGGTGAGT
>Ga0302132_10000765_pt1 | contig 18274 bp, 18 predicted proteins | sample CB9_321_MG_FD_203113 | JGI IMG/M metagenome (GOLD analysis project Ga0302132, IMG submission 203113) | Marine microbial communities from Western Arctic Ocean, Canada - CB9_32.1 | ecosystem: Environmental > Aquatic > Marine > Oceanic | place: Canada: Western Arctic Ocean | collected 2017-09-19
TATAGTGCTTAGGTAACTGCATTATTAATGCTTTGTAATAGTTTCAATACCTTCGCCAATTATGCAGGCACTTTAAGGTCATGAATCCTTCCCAGAGCTGAGACCTGCTCAATTACTCTATGATTATTAATTAAATCAGCGTTTTTAGGCAGCAATTTTAATACCTCTTCAATGTATCTTAGCCCATGATAATGGGACTTTAAGTCGTTGATACTTACCGCATTGGATATAGGTAATAAAGATTGTGAAAAGTTGACCATAAAAAAAGCTAAATTCGCAGCGTTAGTAACACAAATTTGTTTTATTACCATAAAGTCTTCCAAGCCCCAAAATTGCTTTGCATCACGGAAATTAAATTCAATTTGGAATCTCAGGCTGTAGTATTCTATAATGCTTTCCCAGTCCAAGGTTAAATCTGTGCTAAATAAAATTACATGTGCTTCCTTGCCTGTTAAGAGATTCTTCTTATAGATCACAACAATATTCAGAGGACAAGCAAAGGTTTTACTTAGAACTTCTAGCTGAAAATATTTAGTCAGTATTTCTTTTTCAGTGAATTCTGATTTTAAATATTTCTCAGCTATTGCTCTGAAATTTATTTGAATACCATATTTCCTAGGAGCGCCTCTGCCAGAGTAGACGCCATCCCAAGGCAAAAATAAAGCTGAATTGTGTTTCAATTTAGAGATCAACTGCAAGCCAGATTGAATAACCATTTGCGCTCCTGCATTATTACCTAAAGCGCCATCGTATACAAAATATACTGGGGACATCAGATCTGCCACCAGAGCCATTATTCTTGCTATCATGGCTTTAAGCTGCGTCATTTCAGCCTTTAACTTCACGTCTTTTTTGTTTTTATTCTTAGCTCCCTTAGGTCGACCTCTTCCTCTTTTTATTTTTGGCTTGTCATCTTCTTCGCTATTATCGTCCTTTTTCTCCTTGGGGAGTATTTGCTCAATAAGAATTGGCCATGATTTTTTAGAAATAGGATCTACGAGGGAAATAGTTTGAAACGACAGTCCTCTTACTGTTTTAGAGTATATGGAAGAAAAAAAACGACCAATCCCATATGTGCATTTACCAGCTTTTGTGATGGTTGTTGCATCCCCTGCAAAAATGACTCTATCCATATTTTGTATTTGATTTCGCGCAAGTTGCCAATTCAATTTTTCCCAAGATATAGTTTTTAGAAAAAATCGCTGTATCGTCCTGTAGCTTCCACCTTTGCCAGCCCATCTGCTAATCCCAAGCATAGTGACTCTACCCGTCATACATAACATGGCGGAGCACACGACATTCAACTGACGCAGGACCGTTGGTTCAACTATTGATGACATGCAAAATAATAATGTTGCTATTTCTTCCATTGAGTGGAGTTTCGCTTAAAAATCAGATAGATGGCAAGTCTAACAAGCCGTACGAAATATGGCTTTAACATTATTTAATCAATCTGTTATTTGGCGAAGGTATTGAATAAGACAAATGCTTTTAAAACATCTTGCTTACCACAATAAAGCACTTATGATGTCACTCAATCTTATTACATTTATCAAGTAAGAAAATACATGCACTCCATTCCCTTAAAAATCAGGCTTCTTCATATATTTCTATTTGAGTTTTGCGCCCTGATTATCGTCACCCCCCTTGCTGCATTATTTTTACATACGAATATGGGGCATATGCTTGTTTTGACACTTGTGGTCTCCATTATCGCTTCTATCTGGAACCTTAGCTACAATATGCTTTTTGATATTGTAGAAGCAAAATGTGGTGGCAATAGAAAAAAACGTGGCGCGCTTTTTAGAATATTTCATACTTGCCTATTTGAGGCGGGCTTAATAATATTGACCGTACCCATTATTGCCTATTGGCTAAACTTATCATTGTTTGCGGCATTTGTTGTGGATATTGTCTTTGTCGTCTTCTTTTTAGTATATGCTTATTTTTTCAATTGGATCTTTGACTATTTTTATTTTTCACACGCCGAAAAAATGCAAGCTGAAAATGACTAATGCGTCTATGTCAAAATAAAGCGCACCTCTATTAATTCTGGATATGACAACAGTCCTCACCCAACCGATCATCACTAAATTCATCATCCAGTAAAAGACGGAAAGCTTTAATCACTTTGACATTGGCGCAATAACAAGTTTTATTCCCTTCAATATGACCGAAAATCAACCCGGCATCCTTGAGTTTTTTGAGATGCTGTGAAACAGAAGACTGTACAATAGGAAGGCGCTTCGTAATATCCTTACAAAGGCAAACCTCTTGACTTAGGATATAGTCTAAAATTGCGACTCTCGTGGGGTGAGCCAATGCTTCAGACACCTTTGCTAGCTGTTTATGTTTATCCGTAATTTCGATCTTATTTGGCATGAGATAATTCCGTACTAACTTTTTCAGCTTTGCGCATTTTCAACAATCTCAAACCATTAAATATCACAATCAAAGATGCGCCCATATCTGCCGCAATCGCCATCCATAAAGTGGCTAAACCCATCAATGCCAGAACAATAAAGACAGCCTTTACCCCAATCGCAAAATAAATATTCTGCTTAATAATATTCATCGTGTTTTTAGAATGCTGGATCAACCAAGGGAGCTTAGATAAGTCATCCGACATGAGTGCAATATCAGCGGTTTCAATAGCTGCATCAGAGCCTGCCACACCCATGGCAACCCCAAACTCTGCTGTTGCCATCGCGGGCGCATCATTGATACCATCACCCACCATCACCACATGTTCATATTGATCACGTAATTCTTGAACGTATTGCACCTTGTCTTCTGGTAACAATTCCGCCTTATAATCTATACCCAGTTTTGTCGCAACGGTCTTTGCCGTGCCATTATTATCACCTGTCAACATAATTAGTTTTTCAATGCCCAATGCTTTCAGTTTTTGAATCACCTCACAAGCTTCCTCTCGAATCTCATCCGCAATACTAATCAAGCCACAAATATGATCATCACAACCAATCACCACAACAGAATGACCTTGATTCTCAAACCTCAATGCTGCCTCATGGACAATACACGCCTCATCTTCTGAGAGCTTTTCATGTAAATACTTATGACTTCCCAACCAATAACGCTTACCATTGATGAGACCCTCTGCACCTTTCCCTTGAATAATTTCAAATGAATCAGCCGCTTTAAACTCAATGTTTTGTGATTTAGCATAACTCACCACAGCTTTGGCCAAAGGATGGTCACTGTTAATCTCAAGTGCCACAGCATTTGCCAACAACTGCTCTTGTGTATGGTTATTTAAAGGAATCACTTCCTGTACAACAGGCTTACCTTTTGTCAACGTTCCAGTTTTATCAAAGGCAATCACGCTTGTTTTAGCTGGGCGTTCTAAATAATTTCCACCTTTAATTAACACGCCATTTCTCGCGGCTCGACTTAAGCCTGCCACAATACTCACGGGTGTTGAAATCACTAATGCACAAGGGCAAGCAATCACCAAAATCACCAAGGCTTCATAAATCCAACGCGACCAATCCCCACCAAAAACCAAAGGTGGCACAATGGCAATCAGAATAGCAAACCCAATCATAATTGGTGTATATCTAGCTGCAAACTTTTCAACCCACTGCTCGGCGACAGCACGCTTTGACTGTGCATTTTCGATCATGGAAATAATGCGAGAAAGCGTCGACTCCCCTGCTGACTTGCTCACTTCAAATTCTAAAGTTTGATCACCATTAATGGTGCCTGCATAGACACCTGCGCCAATGCTTTTTTCAACGGGCATAGACTCTCCCGTAATGGGAGCCTCATTTATGTAGCTATTACCCTTTGTTATTTTACCATCAAAAGGAATTCTCTCACCTGGTCTCACCACACAAATACTGCCGACCTTTATTTCACTCAATGATTTTTCCACTAGCGAACCACAACAACCATAAAACCTCGCCGTTTCAGGGGTTAAAGACATTAAGGATTTTATCGCCTTTCTTGCTTTTCCCACACTCCAAGCTTCCAGCAATAATGCCAAAGCAAACAAGGTACTGACTGCTGCGGCCTCGAACCATTGCTGAAGCGTTATGGCGCCAATGACGGCAATCACCATCAATAGATTCATGTCTGCCCGTAAACGTTTGAGCGCATTTAAAGCTTTTGGAAAGACAAACCACGCACCCAAAACAATGGCAAAACAATATAGAATAATAGAAGATAAGGGATAGACATGATTGGCGGTATATTCTCCACCAGATAAAGCATCCAGCCAGCCATGTTGAAAAGCATGAATGCCATACCCTAAAATCAAAAAGAATGCGCTAAAACTCGCCATTAATAATCTGCCATACTCCTGGAAGAATGATAGGGAGTCATCTCTTGCGATATAGGACCCCCAAGGCTCTGCCTTAAATCCAGAACGCTTAATGAGCGCAATAGCCTCATCTTGATCAACTTTTGTGTCCGTTAAGGTCACCGTAAGCTTTTCATTCAACACATCAAAATGAAGCTGATCTTCTGGCACTTTGCCTTTCATTTCTTGTTTGATTGCACGAACTTCTTCAATACAATCCATCCCATATACTTTCAACACTGCATTTGTCATATTGCCATCCACATTAATATAATCGTTAATCGACGATAGACAATATATCCCATTTTTTATCGTATAGCAAATTAAGGTGATTTATTTTCAAAATAAACACCATTCGATAATTGTAATACTTTAAATTCTTCGATTTTAATATTAAAATAAAGTTATACCTTTTACTTAAGAGCATTTTCTAAAATGAGCATCCAAAACCTCCATGTAAAACAACTCATTGTTTTTCGTAGCCTACTAGAAACGAGCAGCGTTACTGAAACCGCTCGCCGACTCGAGATGAAACAAGCAACCGTCAGTCACATCCTGAATAAGCTCAGGCGCGAACTAGATGATGAACTCTTTGTTATGGATGGACGTAATATCATCGCAACACCGAGAGCGTTAGCACTAAAGAAACGATTACACAACACACTTTCTGTCTTAGAAAAAATGACGACACAAAAAGTATTTGATCCCGAAATAGAAAAAGCAGAGTTCACCATCCTTGCCATGGAATATTTTGTACTCTTGCGCTTCCATAATTTTATTCAGAATATCAAGCCCTTTAAAAAAAATATCACCATCAAATATGTCACACCCAATTACTCACTAGGTGAAATACAATCTATGGTAGAAAAATATAATGTAGATTGCTGTATTGATACCACCGCCATACCAGACAATCATCAAAGTGACTTAATTGACGCAGAAAAGCTTGTGCTGCTTTTTCATCCTAGTAATTCCAATATACACCCAAACCTCACTCAAAAAGAATATTTAAAATTAGACCATATTGGGGTAAATGTAGGCAAGGAATCAAGTGTGGTATCCGCACTATTTTCCAAACAAGATCCTCGTGGAGAAATTTTGCGCGTAGATGGTCTTTTAAGCATATTTTCAGTGATCGAAACAACTCCAAACTATGTTTCACTCACGGGGGAACAGCTTGCAGCGACATACGCTAAAAAGTTTGGTTTGCAGTACCAAGAAAGCCCGTTGGACTTACCTAAATTACAGGGCTATATTACTTGGCCAAAAGTTAAAAACTCAGATCCAAAAAATATTTGGTTGCGACAACAAATCATGAAGTCATTCAACAGTGAAAAGCTAGGGGCGCACTAAAAAATGAGCATCGAAAACATACATATCAAACAATTAATTATTCTTAAAACCCTTTTAGAGACCAATAATGTCTCTAAAACAGCTAAAAAGCTAAATACCACACAATCCACCATCAGCCACACTTTAGGCAAGTTACGCGTTGAACTTAATGATGAACTGTTTGTAATGGAAGGACGAAATATCAAACCCACGGTAAAAGCACTTAACATGCAAAGCTACCTTATTGACGCCATTAAAATACTTAGGACTTTTGATAGTAAAACGCCACAGTTTGACCCTGAAAAGCAAAAAGCAGAGTTTACCATTATTCTTGGTCAATACTATGAAATCGTTTACCTTGAAAAATTATTTGAAATTATGAATCCTTATAATAATTCTATTAAGATCAATTATATATCCGCCTCTAGCGACCCTAAAGAGGTCGAATCTCTACTGCGGACACATGATGCTGATCTCATTGTTGGCGTCACCTTCCTCGTTAAAAATTGCACGCCAAAAATTATTCAAGAGAATAGCCTTTGCCTAATGTCGAACAAACAACACAAACTCAAAGATAAGCTATCCTTTAAAGAATACGCCAACCTATCGCATATTGTATTAACCGATCACACCTCTAACGCATTGCTGACCAAGATACTTCCAAAACCTGATCCTCGCAATATTGTCGCCACCATCGACCGTTTGCTGATAGCACAACGCTTAATTCATAATCATAACTATGTTATGACCGTTGCGGACACTGCTGCTAAACAGATTTCACAGAAATATGGCTTTGATTTTAACTTTACGGAAGTCCCTTTTAAAACACCAGCCATCAGTCAATACCTACATCGCCCGAATGCAAAAGAAGAAGACCCTCAAGCAATTTGGCTGTATGAACAAGTCTTAAAGTCACTTGAAAACGATTAGAATGAAGCAATTTGATGTCATCATCATTGGTGCCAGTGCTGCAGGTTTAATGTGCGCCATTGAGGCAGGGAAACGTCACCGTAAAGTGGTGGTTTTAGATCACACCAACAAAGTCGGCAAAAAAATCCTCATGTCTGGCGGTGGACGTTGCAACTTCACAAACTACTACACATCACCTGAAAATTATATCTCCCACAATCCACATTTTTGTAAATCCGCATTGAGCCGCTACACACAATGGGACTTTATTGCCTTAGTAGAAAAACATAGTGTTCCTTACCATGAAAAGACGCTCGGGCAACTTTTTTGTGATCATAAGTCTAAAGATATTGTTAATATACTTTTAAGTGAATGCGAAAGCGCGAATGTTGTTATTCGCTTAAATACTGACATTCATAATATTGAACCCCTTGAAGCTGGCTATCATCTCACCACTTCCAATGAAATCTATCAGTGTGAATCATTGGTCATTGCCACAGGCGGTCTTTCAATTCCAACATTAGGTGCCACTCCATTTGGTTACAAAGTGGCTGAGCAGTTTGGGTTAAACATCTGGCAAACCTCTGCAGGACTCGTACCTTTTACCTTACACCTTGAGGACAAAGAACGATTCGCCTCACTTTCTGGGGTATCTGTATACAGCACCGCCACCAGTGAATCTGGTGATACTTTTGCTGAGAATCTCCTCTTTACTCATCGAGGATTAAGTGGTCCTGCCATACTTCAAATATCTTCATATTGGCATCCTGGCGAATATATTGAGATTAATTTACTACCCAATATAAACATCCTCGATGCGTTAGAAACCTATAAACAGAAGCATCCAAAGGTACAACTTAAAACATTTTTATCTGAGCATTTACCTAAACGTCTACTCGCAGTATTTCTGAGTAATAGTCTCCTAGATGCACCCATCAAAAGCTTAAACAAAACAGACCTTGCCTTGCTAACTCAACAACTTCAAAGCTGGAAAATCAAGCCTAATGGCACGGAGGGCTATCGCACTGCTGAGGTAACCCTAGGTGGCGTTGACTGTAATGAGATTTCCTCTAAAACCATGGAAGCTAATAATGCCAAAGGACTTTACTTTATTGGGGAAGTATTAGATGTCAGTGGTTGGCTAGGTGGATATAACTTTCAGTGGGCATGGGCATCGGGTTGGTGTGCTGGGCAGGTTGTTTAAATATAGAGCACTCTACTAATTCTATATTGACACGACCACATTCCTCAGGTTAACTTTAGGGAAGTACACTTCTCTCTAGACCACGGATGAAATATCGACATATAAAACATAGGTCACCTCTCGTCATACTTGTATTGCTTATTTTCTTCACTACAAATAGTTTTGCCGTAAACTTGGTTATCGATATTCGAGGGCTTCAATATACGAAAGGAAACGCTATTATCTCCCTATATAATTCCAAAAAGTCCTTCGCTAAAGATAAAGAATTTTTCAAACAAAAGATTTTGAATATCCGAAAGGAAACTAAAAAAGGTTTGCTCGTTGTTACATTCAAAGATATACCTGCAGGCACCTATGCCATACAAATCATCCATGACACAAATAGGAATGGGATTCTAGACACCAACCTGTTTGGTGCACCTGTGGAAGCAACGGGATATAGCAATAATATAAAAGAAAGATATGGCATTCCTGACTTTGAGGATGCGGCATTTACCGTTGGAAATACAAATAAAAACGTCGTCATCCGTGTGGCGTTCTCTTATTAAAGGTGTGATTGAACCCAATGTAAAAGACGCTTATCCATCCATCTAGAAATTAATTTAAACCCCTTTGGCTTTTCTAAATACCCCATGTGCCCCCCATGTTCCGTTGCATGAACCGTCACACTCTCTGGTAAATCTAATTTCATGATTTTAGTGTTGTCGACAAAAGGATCATCTAAAGACAATAAAATATCTGTTTTCACCGTAATTTGATCAAGTTCTTTTATGGAACTACATTGATCATAATATTCATCTGCACTGGTAAATCCTGCTTGAATAGAGGTGTATTGATCATCAAAAACATAAAGGGGTATGTGCTTATTTAGTATGGGTACAGAACCCAACTCAGGGTACATTTTATGCCTCTTTTCCACCATTTTAATTAACAGTTTCAAAAAGTAGCGTTGAAAAGCATGGTTTCGGGGCTCGTTGATCACTTCTGAGCATTTAGCAAGATCCGTAGGTGGGCAAATTGCTATTGCATAATCTACCAATGATTTTGCCGCATCCTTCATTTCCCCAAGCATTTTCAAAAGAACATTGCCACTGATTGAAAAACCAATCACAATATTTTTTGAATCTGGCGCTTGCGCTGATAGATACATCAACACTTGTTTCAAATCATCACTACAGCCAGCATGATATATTTTCCTTGCATAAATGCGGTGCTCATCACCCTGCCCTCTTAGGTTTACTCTCACCACACGCAAGTTTTCTTTTAGGAATAAGTCTGCCATTCGTAAAATATAATCTGAACGGCTACATCCACACAACCCGTGCATCAAGACCACTGTAGGATCAGTAATCTGCCAATCTTTAGGTTGTGAAATATCTATTAGTAAACGATCTCCATCTGGCAATTTCACATGCTCACGGTGATAGGTCGGTACTTTATTTGACCCTATCATACTCGCCAGAATAGTTTGAATCTTACCGCTTTTGATAACGGGCGTAAATTGTGCGTGGTTAAGAAATGTTTTATGCATGCTAGTTAGCGCTAATTTGAAAGCTCAACATTATAATCCAGCGTTAGCTGAGAAGTAAACCTATAATAAAACTTCGCTCGAAGATATATGAGAAAAACTTGGCGTGGTGACATGGACATCATGTTTCGCATAAGATGAACTAATAACGGCAAAATAGGCAAATAATATCATTCCTGAAATCGTTGATAAGTATTTTAACATCACATTCTTCCTGAGTGAAAACCTTTGATAAATAGTATTCTGCCATATAAAAGACAGATCACATAGCATTCAAAGATGACTAAAAATGACCCTTGTTTGTATTAATGGTTTTTATCACTTTTGCTCATATCTAATAACATCTTCCAAAGACGCATGATGAAACTTTACCGAAAAGCCATCATACTGAAGCCGAATATCTGGATTAATTTTTTTATGCATGTCTTTAACATCAAATGTCAGATGTGCATATTGCTCCATAAAAGCATCGAATGATTGGTCAATCACAAACTCTATATGCTCAAAGCCCTCAACATAGCGTGAGTTTAGTTTTGGAGATGGCACTTCAACCACCCAAATGGACCTCTCTAAAAAAAGAATTGGCGCATAAAGTTTAAACGTGGCAATTGATCTTCCTGATATTTGTGCTTCAGACAACTGATCTGCCATCGTGTGTAACATAAGTTTTACTTCATCATAACGAGAGATTGAAGCAACTCGATAGCATATATGATCCAACTCATAAAGTGATACATCAACACCATCATTTAGAAGCGTCTGTAATACTGTATCTATAAAATCGGGTAATGGTTTAAAGAATTTCTGCACAAATATTAAATCTGCTGAATTCCGGCAAGTCTCCATATATGTTCATCTTTACCACGGCTATAATGCCAAATCTCTTTGAAAGAAGCCCAAGCGGAGTATTCATCTTCTTTCACCTGCCCTTTGATCTCAACAGATCCCATCCAAGCACCCCCTTCTTTTGCGAAATCTAAAATACGTAAGCTTAGAGTATCAAATTTTGCAACGCCTTCATTTGATAAAATATCTTCTTTGATTTCTGCAAAAAATTCAGGGGTTAAATACCCTTTTACCATTTCCAAAGACTCAGGTGTATTTAACTCTTGAAGCTGACTAAACAAGGTTTGTGCTTGATGCTCAAACACAGTTGTAGGTGTACCATCTGGTAATGTTTTCCCTGCTTCAAAAGCAGGTGCGCTTTGGGCTGTCTGATCTATTGTGCGACCGCCAGATTCACTCTGAGACTCCTGTGATCTAAACCCTTGCATAAAGCCTACTTGATCGCTTTTTTGACCTTTTTTTTGATTATCATAGTCACTAGATCCTGCAGATTGAAATCCTTGCTGATTAGGTTGCTGCCCAAATTGTCTATTCTGATTAAAGGCGCCTTGTTGCGCTTTTCTTCTCATAAACCAGATTAAGGCTGCTAATCCGACCAGCAAAAGCAAAATACCGAACCCGCCGCCTGTACCAAATAAATATCCCAGCATTGCGCCAATGGCGCCCGCTGCCAAAATGCCTCCCAACATACCGCCTTTTTTCGCACCCTGCTGTTTTCCTGCCACACCGCTTGTTTGGGTCGGCACAGACTTACTAAAGCCCGCACTTCTTGCGCCACCAAAACGCCTTGCTTCAGATACTTGAATCAAACCAAAACTAAGTACTAGCATTAATACGATAAACCTTTTCATTTCTACCCTTTATCTATAATGAAATTTCATGTGACATGCTAGCTTGTTATTGAACGAACATCAATAAAGGTCTCGAACCAAAAATAAATGTCCTCAGGGAAAGTATAGCTTAACTCGCCACCAGAAAAATCAATGCTAATAAAGCAAGCAATCCCTGAACAAAAAGAATCGACCTTTTAGCCGTCATCCCACCAAAAACAGCCGCAACCAAAATACAAACTAAGAAAAATAATTGTATTTGCACGCCGATCTGACTATCTGTATACAGCAGCCCCCAAAGCAGACCCGTCGCCAGAAATCCATTATACAGACCCATATTAGCCGCCAACGACTTAGAGACCTCTGCTTCTGTTTTGTCATTCCAAATGTTTTTAGACCTTTAGGTGTGGTCCATAAAAACATCTCCAAAATTAAAATATAATAATGCTCAATAGCTACCAGTAAAATAAAGATCGTTGCAAGGATTTCCATAAGCTTCCTTTTTTATTTTTTTCACATTTAAACAGGATAGTTGATATCCTCCAATTTTAAAGAGCCGACATTATTTTGACACAGAGGGCTATTCACTTTTCTCTAAATCATAAATGGCATCTTTTAAAGTGTCAAACTGTTGATCTACTTGCATTTGCACATCAGACAATGCCTGATTATAAAAAACATGCCCCATCTCTTTTGCAAAAAAGTCCAATAAAAATTCTGCGTCAAAGCCTCCGATTTCAAAATCAAGTTCAGCTTCAAAATAATCTTTTATTTTGTAAATAAGACGCTCTTTATCTTCTTTGGAAAATTTAATCTCCATTATTTGCATTCCTCTTGGCTTGCACTGGAAATACCTTGCACTAGCACCCAAGGGCGAATCACAACCGCCCATACCATCACATCATCTTCATACCAAGACAAGGCTTGTCCATCTAAAACAACATCGACCAATCCTGCTTCCATCCATGTTTCCACTTGCTGTCCATTATCTTCGGATATAGCTATGGCTACCTGAACCAAATCAAGCTCAGTGCTTATATAAATGGCATTACCTGCGGCAAAAAATTTTTGCAGTGATTTCCAAGAAATTTTAGCGGTTTCTTGATTGAGTTTTTCTTGTAGCGTTTGCTTTGGATTAATATTTTTATCTATCATATAAAGAGGTCTAAACTGTAATACAGTTATATTATCATACCAATTTGAGGACTAGTAGCCTCTTTCTAGATCAACAAGATTTAATAATACCTCTCCATTTTGCAGGCGATTGTAATTCTCTAATATTTGCGGAATCACTTCTCGTGGATCGGTTTGGCTGGAAATATGCGGCGTGATCAAAATATTCTGGTGTGACCAAAATGGATGCGCTTTTGGCAGCGGTTCTGTTCTAAAAACATCTAAACACGCACCCGACAACTGTTCTGAATCAAGTGCATCTATTAAATCCTGCTCAACCAAATGCGCACCTCTTGCCACGTTAATAACATGCGCACCCTTTGGAAGCTGAGCAAAAAGATCGGCATTAAGAATATTTTCAGTATCCTCAGTTAATGGCAACATACAAACTAACATGTTCGTTTTTGCAAGAAAGTCAGGCAACGCTTTTTGGTCGTAACACGTGACGTTGTGAATATTCTTTTGTGATCTCGCCCAGCCTACCACTTGAAAACCATCATTCGAAAATTGTTCCGCTAAATATTTGCCCAGTTTTCCAAGTCCCATAATACCAATCGTTAAATTTAGCTTGCTCGGTGCAGGCAATGGTCTCCACACTTTTTGAATTTGGTCATTACGATAAGCATCAAGCTGGCGAAAGAAATACAATACGGCTGTTTGCACATACTCAAACATGGACTCAGCCAGCTGATCTGTCACAAGGCGTGTAATGATAATGTGAGCAGGAACCTTGGCATCATTTAAGAATTGATCGACGCCTGCCCCCATAGAAGAAGCCCATTTAAGATTTGGGTAATCTTGCAGAGCACCCTCAGAGTGCATCCATGTGAGTGCGCCCACAATTTCATTACAGTCACCATCATTAGGCCAAATTCTAATATCTAATGATGGATCTTTTCGTAACAATTCTTCTACCCAAGGTTTTGGGTCTTTATTTTGACAAATGATTGTGAGTGCCATACACGTACTTCAATTGGTTTTCTTTCTACTAGACTATCGAATGAATAACAAAAATTCAAACACAAAAAAAGCCGCAACAGCGACTTTAAGAAATTTTATTTGAATGCTTATCTAAACTTACAATCCAACGACTTCCTTACTGCATTAGTTAACCCAATATGCGTATTCATGTAAAGCATTTTTGATTTTAGTATCTATCATGTTCCACTCCTTGTTTTTATGACCAAATAATTTAGATACTTGCTTTTGTTTAGAAAGTGCCTAAACCTTTATTGCATTGACCGACCAAATATGTGTGCTCATTCAAAGCATTCTTGATAGTAACCATTACACTGCGTACTTTTTTGAATAAATTTTTCATCATTTCGAGCCATTTAATTTGTTTACTTGAACGTATAATATCATTAAAAACAATAATCGCAATAGTTTTAGCTTTTTTTATTGCTATTTAGTTATTTAAATCTACTTTAATTATTGCTCTTTAACTGCCTCAAGATTCTAAAGATCTCCACACATAAACTACTTCAAAATGCCGGTTTATCTATAGTAGTCGAAGACAACTAATAACCTTTACGCAACTGCAATAAATCAGATACACTCGATAAAATAAATAAAATCTACTAATTAAGTACGAATCATGAATACCCTGCAAAAAATCCATCACGCCCTTAAGTCAAATATACTCCTACTTGATGGCGCCATGGGTACGATGATTCAACAAAAAAACTTTGAAGAAACAGACTTTCGAGGCTCACAATTTCAACATCATGCTCATGATCAAAAAGGAAACAATGACCTCCTTTGCTTAACCCAGCCAGAAACTATTCAAGAGATCCATGAAGCCTACCTTGAAGCTGGTGCCGATATTGTTGAAACCAACACCTTTAATTGTACGGCTATCTCTATGGCAGACTATGGCATGGAAAATCAGGTCTTTAATATTACCAAGGCAGGTGCCCTACTCGCTAGAAAAGCGGTGGATAAATATAATCAGCTCACACCCGAAAAGCCAAGATTTGTAGCCGGTGTTATTGGACCGACAAACCGTACACTTTCCATGTCTCCTGATGTCAATGATCCAGGGTTTCGTAATGTGACCTTCGAAGAATTGGTGATCTCTTTCACTGAAAACATCGATGGATTGGTTCAAGGGGGGGCGGATATCCTCTTGGTTGAAACGGTTTTTGATACCTTAAATGCCAAGGCAACCATCTATGCCATCAAGTCTTATTTTGAGGCGCACGACATTGAACTACCCGTCATCATGTCAGGCACGATTACCGATGCCAGTGGACGCACACTCTCAGGTCAAACGGCTGAGGCATTTTGGTATTCCATCAAACATGTTAACCCAATCTCTGTGGGTTTTAACTGTGCGCTTGGGGCAAAAGATTTACGTCAACATATTCAGGCGGTTTCGGATATTGCGGATTGTTATATTAATACCCACCCAAATGCAGGGCTTCCAAATGAGTTCGGTGGTTATGATGAGTCTCCCGAGTATATGGCATCATTGATCCAAGAGTTTGCTGAATCTGGATTGATTAATATTGTTGGCGGATGCTGTGGCACAACACCTGAACATATTCATGCCATTGCCAAAGCACTTAAAGGTATCCCTCCTAGAGAACCGAAAATACATAAACCTATTTGCAAGCTCGCAGGTCTTGAACCATTAGTGGTTCGCAAAGAAACCAACTTTATCAATGTCGGGGAACGTACGAATGTCTCAGGCTCGGCAAAGTTTGCACGCCTAATCCGTGAAGGGGATTATGATCAAGCACTTCAAATCGCCCAACAACAAGTTGAGAATGGCGCACAGATTATCGATATTAATATGGATGATGGCATGTTAGATGCCAAAGCTTGCATGGTTAAGTTCTTGCAACTAATTGCTGCCGAACCTGATATTTGCCGCGTGCCTATTATGCTCGACTCTTCTAAGTGGGACATCCTAGAAGCGGGGCTTCGCTGCATTCAAGGCAAAGGGATTGTGAACTCTATTAGTCTTAAAGAGGGTGAAGTTGAATTTATCAAACATGCCAAACTTGCCATGAAGTATGGCTCTGCCATTGTTGTGATGGCATTTGATGAAAAAGGTCAAGCCGACACCCATGAGCGCAAAGTAGCGATTTGCACGCGCGCCTATAAACTGCTTACCGAAACCATTGGCTTTGCTCCCGAAGACATTATCTTTGATCCGAATATCTTTGCCATTGCCACGGGGATGGACGAACATAAACGTTATGGTATTGATTTTATTGAAGCCACCAAAGCCATCAAAGAAACGTTGCCACATGCGATGATTTCAGGTGGGCTAAGTAATATCTCTTTCTCTTTTCGAGGAAATAATACTGTAAGGGAAGCCATTCATTCCGTCTTTTTATACCATGCGATAAAAGCGGGAATGTCCATGGGTATTGTGAATGCAGGTCAAATTGGGCTTTATGAAGACTTGGATAAAACCTTACGCGATCTAACCGAAGATGTTTTATTTGATCGCGATCCAGAAGGCACGGATAAACTATTAGACTATGCACAAAATATTAAATCGACGTCTAAAACACAAAAACCAGATTTATCATGGCGAGAACAACCCGTTGCTGCACGGATAGAGCATGCGCTAGTGAAAGGGGTGAACGAATATATTATTGAGGATGCAGAAGCCGCAAGAGTGACTTTTTCAAAAGCGATTGAAGTGATTGAAGGTCCTTTGATGGACGGCATGAATATCGTGGGAGATCTCTTTGGGTCGGGCAAAATGTTTTTACCTCAGGTGGTCAAATCCGCTCGTGTCATGAAGCAAGCTGTTGCTTATTTAGTACCTTTCATTGATGCGGAAAAAGGTGGCAAAAAACAGTCAAAAGGCAAGGTTATCATGGCAACGGTAAAGGGCGATGTCCATGATATTGGCAAAAATATTGTGGGCGTGGTATTGCAATGTAATAACTATGATGTCGTTGATTTAGGCGTGATGGTTCCCTACCAAAAGATTATTGATACTGCGATTTCTGAAGAAGCTGATGTAATCGGGTTAAGTGGTCTCATTACACCCTCATTAGATGAAATGGCAACCATGGCAAAAGAAATGCAACGGCAAGACCTGAATATTCCTTTGATGATTGGAGGCGCAACCACTTCAAAAATGCATACTGCAGTGAAAATAGCACCCTTTTACCTGCATGGCATTACCGTTCATGTCCTAGATGCTTCTCGTGCTGTTAGCACTATGACGCAACTACTCAGCCCAACCTTACAAGCCGCCTATTTTGAAGAGATTAAACAAGAACATCTAAAGCTCAAAGCACGATTTGATGCTCAGCAAATAAAACGCCATAAGGTTTCCTTAAAATATGCTCGGGCAAATAAACTAAAATTCGACTGGACGGCACACACACCTGAAACACCTAATTTTATCGGCAGAAAAGTTTGGCAAGATTACCCTATTGAACGCCTACTGGATCGAATTGATTGGACACCATTTTTCCATGCTTGGGAACTTAAAGGCAGCTACCCAAAAATTCTTACGGATGGTGAAAAAGGAGAGGAAGCGACCAAGCTTTTTAAAGATGCTCAAGATATGCTACAGCGCATCATTAAAGAAAAATGGATAACTGCCAAGGCTATTCTAACCATTGACTATGCCAATGGTAGCGATGAGCAAATTGAAGTGTATTCTGACAGTCGTAAACACAAGGTCAAACATACCTTTACGAACCTGCGCCAACTAAATGAAAAACCAAAAGGAAAGCCTTATCTTTGCTTAAGCGATTTCATTGCCCCTAGGGAGAGCAATGTCACAGACTACTTTGGTGGTTTTGTGACCTCCATCTTTGGTGCCTCTGAAAAAGCAGACGAATTTGTTAAAGAATATGATCATTACAATGAAATCATGGTCAAAGTATTAGCTGATCGTCTAGCCGAAGCTTTTTCTGAACATCTACACGAAAGGCTTCGAAAGGAGTTTTGGGGCTATGCACCCGATGAAAGCCTCAATAATAAAGAAATTATTAAGTGTAAATATCGTGGTATTCGCCCAGCTTTTGGTTATCCTGCATGCCCCAATCATGACCAGAAAACACCACTGTTTGAATGGCTTAAAGCCGACGACATTGGGACAATACTCACAGAGAGCTATGCCATGATGCCTGCTGCCAGTGTTTCAGGCGTTTATTTTTCGCATCCTGATGCTAAATATTTTGGCATTGGGTAACACTGTAAGGCTTGGATTGATTTATGTATCAATTCCTAACTATACTTTCTAGTATCAATTTCTAACTTAATTGAAAAAATTTGAGCAAAAAAGATAAAATTGCCTGGCTGGAATGCACTGTAATTGTCAGCGCCATCGCAACAATTTGCATTTTAATATATGTTATTATTAACGCTATGATTATTGAATATGAAATAAAATCTGTCCGCAACACCATTGAAGAAACTATTCACCAACAAGGATATAAAACCAGCGGTTACGGAAATGATGTCATCAAAGTTTGACCTACCTCTCCAATTTGGGACAATCACCAACCCAGAATAGAGGAATAAAAAATGACACGTACAAGGCACACAGGAGAGTTCAAGCGTGAGGCAGTTAAACTCGCTTTAGAGTCAGATGAGACCTACAAGAAATCACAAGCATCTTCAACGAACATAAAAGTAGATATGGGGCTACCCGAATATATGAAACCCTGAAAGACCGAGGTAAGAAGGTGACAGTTGCACGTACTTCAGCTCGGATGAAGACAATGGGGCTTGAGTCAAAAGCAGCAAAACGTTTTAAAACAACAACAGATTCAAATCACAATAAACAAGTATTCCCCAATATACTCAATCAAGAATTTAAAGCCACTCAACCAAATCAAAAGTGGGTAACAGACATCACCTATCTACGCACACAGGAAGGATGGCTCTACCTATGTGTGATTGTTGATTTATATTCAAGAATGGTTGTTGGCTGGTCAATGAATAAGCGCATGAAAGCTCAATTAGTCTGTGATGCACTCCATATGGCAATGTTCAAACGAGGCATGCCCAAAGGAGTATGCGTGTTGCTCGGTCGTTCATAGAAGATTTTGGCTCCTGCCAAAATCGAATCACTACCCTCGCAGATGGTTTTGCCCCAGACGCCCACCTCCGTACCGATCTTCCAAAAAACAAGCCTACAGTCT
>Ga0302132_10000767_pt1 | contig 18246 bp, 15 predicted proteins | sample CB9_321_MG_FD_203113 | JGI IMG/M metagenome (GOLD analysis project Ga0302132, IMG submission 203113) | Marine microbial communities from Western Arctic Ocean, Canada - CB9_32.1 | ecosystem: Environmental > Aquatic > Marine > Oceanic | place: Canada: Western Arctic Ocean | collected 2017-09-19
GCTTATCGTGGGATTCTCATCAGTCACGAAACCATCAGAAACTGGTGCAATAAATTCGGCTCCAAGTTTACTGAGGTTATTAAAAAACGTGAACGTAAGCCAACAGATAAATGGCATTTGGATGAAACGAATATCAAAGTCAATGGCATTAAATACGTCCTCTGGCGTGCGGTTGATTCAGAGGGTCAGGAGCTAGATATATTTCTCCAAAAAAGGAAGAATAAGAAGGCAGCTATTAGATTTCTTACACGTTTATTAGGCTCGTATCCAGCGACTAGAGTCATAGTTACGGATAAATTAAAAAGTTACTTTAGGCCGATTTAATATATGATGCCGGGAGCCGACCATAGAAGTCATAAACGCTTAAACAATCGAGCTGAAAACTCTCACCAGCCCACTAGGTGAAAGGAGAAGTGCTTGGTGAAATTCAAGTCGCTTCAGGGGGCGCAGAAGATGTTAGTGTTGATGGGGAGAACTAGAAATATATTTTCAGTTGCCGTAGGCAGATATAGGAATTCGGCTGAGGAAAGACGTTGTCAATTTAACTTGGCAAGAGACATTTGGGATGACGCAGCTCATGAGATCCTTTGCGCCTAAAATTTGCTATAATTGCCCTCTGAGCACTCAAAAAGTTAACTTGACGGTGCCCTTTATTATCGTCACAAGTATTTTGCAGTGCTATGTATTGGGTCAATATTTGCGCTATATAAGCGTAATGATCTTGATTTGATTTGATAAGTATGGAGACATCTGATATTCTACTTCAACATTGATTAGGTTAATTATCAGTGTGATTTTATGGCAAGCTTAAATGCGCATACTAAGTTTATTTTCGTCACAGGTGGCGTTGTTTCTTCGCTCGGAAAGGGGATTACAGCCGCTTCTCTTGCAACTATTTTAGAATGTCGTGGACTCAATGTCACGATCATGAAACTTGATCCCTACATTAATATTGATCCAGGTACCATGAGCCCGATTCAACATGGTGAAGTTTATGTCACAGAAGATGGTGCAGAAACTGATCTTGACCTTGGGCATTATGAACGCTTTATTCGCAGCAAAATGTCCCAAAGAAATAACTTCACGGCAGGACGTGTTTATCAAGATGTGATTAAAAAAGAGCGTCGTGGTGATTATTTAGGCGGCACAGTTCAAGTTATTCCACATATTACGGATGAAATTAAGCATAAAATTATTGAAGGTGCAGACGATGTGGATGTTGCCATTATCGAAATTGGCGGAACGGTAGGGGATATCGAATCACTGCCTTTCTTGGAAGCCATTCGCCAGCTTGGAATCGAAGTAGGTAAGAATAGATGTATGTATTTGCATTTAACGCTTGTCCCTTACATTAAGGCTGCGGGTGAAATGAAAACAAAGCCAACGCAACATTCTGTCAAAGAGTTGCGCTCTATTGGTATCCAGCCAGATATTTTGGTTTGCCGTTGTGAAAAAGCTATATCGGAAAGTGATCGCCGTAAGATTGCGTTGTTTACCAACGTGTCTACTAGCGCAGTGTTCTCAGGTATTGATGTTAAGAGCATCTATGAAATTCCAAGACTCTACCATGATCAAGGTCTAGATATTTGTGTGGTAAGCCATTTAGGATTACATGTTAAGTCAGCGGATTTAACCGACTGGGATAATGTGGTTGCTTGTTTGAAATCTCAAACAAAAGAAGTGACCATTGCTATGGTTGGGAAATATATGGGTTTAAATGATGCCTATAAATCCCTAAATGAAGCGTTGTTACATGCAGGCTTACATCAGCATTGTAAGGTAAATATTAACCTTATTGATGCTGAAGATATTGAAAAAGGCGATTTCACACAACTTCAAAATGCAAATGCGATTCTTGTGCCTGGTGGATTTGGAGATCGAGGAATCGAAGGTAAAATTAAAAGTGCTAAATATGCTCGGGAAAATAAAATTCCCTACATGGGCATTTGCCTAGGTATGCAAGTGGCCGTTATTGATTATGCACGAAATGTTGCAAACCTTTCAGGGGCAAACAGTACAGAATTTAATGTAAAAACAAAGTATCCGGTCATTGGATTGATTAGAGAATGGCAAAGCTCTGGAGGTAAAACGGAACAGCGTTCAGTTGACTCTGATCTTGGTGGTACCATGCGTTTGGGTGGGCAATTATGCCATTTAGAAGAAGGCTCCTTGAGCTATAAATTATATGGTGGTGACTCAGTTGTAGAGCGTCATCGTCACCGTTATGAAATGAATGGAAATTATGTTGCCGAGCTTGAAAAATCAGGTCTTACGATTGCAGGGAGATCAGCGGATAAAAAGTTGGTAGAAGTTGTGGAAATCAAAGAGCATCCATGGTTTGTGGCATGTCAGTTCCACCCTGAGTTTACCTCAACGCCGCGTGAAGGGCATCCACTTTTTTCTGGGTTTATTGAGGCGGCTATTAAAAATAGTTAATGTGATATTCATTTAGGAATGGGCAGAATCACTTTTATTTCTAACCCGCCTTCTGGTTTGTTTCGAATATGCAATGCTCCTTGGTTGAAATCCACAGCGGTTTTGGTAATAGCAAGTCCCAATCCATGTCCCTCAACGGTTTCAATATTTTCATCCATCCCACGGTAAAAAGGTTCTGTGATTTTTGCCAAGCTTTCTTTGGAGACTCCTGGACCATTATCCGTTACTTTGATCACAATAACAGATTTATCATGCCCTTGTTTCTCTTTAGATAGGGATAAATTATATTCGGTAGAATATTTTTTTGCATTGATGAGGATATTGCTTAAAGCGCGTTTCAATAATCCAGGATACCCATCAATAAAAGTTGTTTCAAGAAGACATTGATATTCAAAATCAAAGCCTTTTGCGTGAAAATGTCTTACGAATGTGTCTACAAATAATTTAATATCAAAGTGTTTTTTATTCTTGGTGAGCCGTCCCTCAGAAAAGGCGAGTGAGGACTCGATGATCGTCTGGATTTCATCAAGCTCTTTTTCTATGCCAAGCGTAGTTTCTTTGTTATTGGAGAAGTATGCTAAGAGTCTTATTTTTGTAATGGAATTTTTCATATCATGCGTCATGGAGCTGAGCATAATGATTTTTTGATAAATAAGTTGGCGAATGCGTTTGTTTAATTCCACCATGTGTGCTTGAAGATGGGAAGGAAGTGTGTCATCACCTACATCAAGGTGAGATTGAATAGTTTTAGAGGCAGCCTTTAACATTCTTTTTGGAAATACATAACGATAGATATATATTAAGAAGAGTAGGAACCCGATAACAATAAGTTGCATGATAATAGACATGAGGAGTAATGGCCAAAAAACACTTGAGGCATCAATGAAAGCATAAAATGTGACCCACTTTGCATCCCGACCGGAATAGAAGGTTAGGAAAATAGACTTGTTTGTATAAAGCTTTTCTTTAATGGCTTCGAACTTTGTAACGTCAATATAGTATGGATCTATATTAATCGAATTAGGGAGTGTGCCAATAATATAGTTGTATTGATTTCGCTGTGTTTTTGAGTCAACTTCAGTTTGCTTGTGCAAGATAGGTTGATATGGACCATAGTTGATATAGCCCACACTTAAACGTAGTAAACTAAGTATGGTGTTATTCACTTTATCTTGGTGTGCTTTTTCATCATAGGTGGTTTTTATGTAGAATAAAAAAATGGATTGGATTAAAAAGAATAAAATAAGCCCAAGTGCTACTTGTTTGATGCTTAAATTAAAAAGTTCAAGGCGTAGGTGAGTTTTGTTTTTTATTTTATTTTGTGGAGGTGACAAACTTATACCCCTTGTAGCGAATGGATTGGATATGCTGTTTGCCAATTTTATTTCTGAGACGATAAATATAAACATTAATTGCCTGTAAACTATCCATATCAGAATGGCTTTCGAGGGCTTTGTATATTTGTTCGCGACTAATTACTTGATTCGGATTGTTGCAGAAAATCTCAAGTAGCTTAACTTCATATTCGGTCAGAGGGATGGTTTTTCCATCTTTATGATGCAATACATCAACATTTCGTTCAAAGGTCCAAACGCCAAAAGTGATGGAGGAGCTTTTTTTGGCGTTATGGGTGAGCTGTTCTTGGGTTGCCTTACTTCTTCTTAAGATAGCCTCAACACGAAGTTCAAGTTCTTTAGGGTTAAATGGTTTTGCAATAAAATCATCAATCCCTACCTCAAAACTTTTTACCATGTTAGTTTCACTATCGTGAGCAGTAATCATGAGTATGGGTACAGTGGATGTCTCACGCACCTCTTTACATAATTTATGACCGTTTATGTCAGGTAATAAAAAATCTAGGATGATTAAGTCTGGGACATTGCTCTCAAGGTAAGAAAGCATATTTTTACCATCTAATACAGAATGTGTTTGATAGCCTTTATCGGCCAAAAGTTTAGAGATAAGCTCACAAATCAGAGGTTCATCATCAACAATTAATATGCTTTCAATCATATGCTTATACAAGTTAGCAATCTATATGTTTAAGTAAATCATTATTCCTTGAGAAATCAAGGCTTGTTAGCAAGGATGAGCTAATCATGATAGTTTTTTGTTCCAATTAAAATAGAAATAAAGGCGAAGGCGGCACAAGCTGGAAGCATTAACAAAGCAATGTAGTCGTAGGCATTTATTTCACTAGGGAGTATGGATGCTAATTCCCCATTCTGAGTAAGGAGGCCAAATAAATATTGCCCAATAAGTCCTCCCAAGATAAGTACCGTGTTGTTGGTTGCAATCGCGGATCCTTTAAGGCTATGCGGCGCAATATCTGCAATCATGGCAAAACTCAGGATAATGCCAGAGATGGAAGCCCCTAATACAGCGGATATGATAATTAAGGTCAGGTAACTAAATAAAATAGGGATAGACATAATAATCGAAGTGATTAGTGCTATAGCGGAAAGTAGGAGTAACAGCGGTTTTTTTCTCCCATATTGTTTTGCAATAGGACCGATCAGTAAAGAGACTAGAAGATACCCGCCCCAGAACACCGCCATAAGTGAGAGGGATTTTGCTTCTGAGTATTCATGCATCGTCTGGAAATACTGTTTCCCCCAATAGCCAGCAAAAGCCATAATTTGCATCCAAGTAAAGAAGGTGTAAATAATAATGGCTGTGAATGTTCTATTTTTAAAGAGCCTGAGACCGACAAGCAGAGTGTTACTTATGTTCTTGTGTGAATGCTCTTCATCAGAATTACTGGAATTTCCATATTGCATTTTCACTAAAATAATCACAAGGATTAAAAGAATAATGTTTATGATAATGAGGTTAATACTTGTCGTGTTCCACCCAAACCTATCAATGGAATCTTGATAGGTATTTGTCGCTAAAATATATCCCAGTGTGGAAAAAGCTTCAGCAAGCCCTATGAGCATAGGTAGGAGCGTAATGGGGAAAAGTGTGATGCCAATGTAAATGGCAGAAATATAGGCGACCGATGCACCAAGACCAATGATAATTCGGCTAATGGCAAAAACTTCAGGGGTGGGGGTTAACCAATATAGGATGCTTCCAATAAGTGTGATAAATATTCCAATAGGTAGTACATATGGGATGCCAAATCGGTCAATGAGGATGCCATTTGGGATCTGCATTAAAGCATAGCTAATAAAATATAGTGCAGATATATAGGCAACTGACTTTGTACTTAAGCCCATTGCTGTATGAAAGTATCCAACGGTAGATGTGGGAGATACTTGATAAAAACAGGACAGGCAAACGTAAAGAATGGTTATAGAAAATAAAATGATTGAAACCATTCGAATGGGTTGGGTTTGCATTGGTTTATGCTTTAATCAGGTTAAATCATAATTTATCAAGTGTAGAGCATCTGTGGTTACTGTCTAGGTATGGGATAATATTTCGCTGCGAGACAGGGAAAGGCGAAGCCGAGGTCGAGTAGTCCTCAGAAGGGCTGCCTTTCGGCTCCATTGGGAGATTGTGCGGAGCGCTTCGACCTTTGGACGCTGGAAGGTATTCCACAGCCCGTAGAGTCAAATACGCAGTAGTGGCTTTCAAAAACGAGACTGTAGGCTTGTTTTTTGGAAGATCGGTACGGAGGTGGACGTCTGAGGCAGAACCATCTGCGAGGGTAGCGATTCGATTTTGGCATGGATGCCTAAATCTATTATGAGCGACCGAGCAATACGCCTGCCTTTGTATGCTTTAGAGATATAATTGAGTTGTTATAACACTTAGGATTTTCAATGACGCTTATCATTATCAAAAGATTCATCTCAATCGCAATGGTGCTGGGTTTGTTTTTTGTCTCTGAAAAGAGTCCAAAATTAGGCGGGCTATTGTCTGGCTTACCATTAAGTGTTGGCATTGTGATGTTTTTTTATGCTTATCAGGAAGGCGTTGCTTTTTCTGTTCAGATATTTGCATATCGTTGCTTTGTTTTTTAACTTTATCCAAAAGGATAGCAGAGGTTGAAATAATAACATGTGGAGACAATGATAACTACCTTTACAATTATAAAGAGCCAGTAGGAGAGGGTGGTGGTGAGGTTGATACCGCATTACTTCTCTTGTTGCTCTGTTATAATTGTTAGCTCTTTGGTAATGGGGGTTTGTTATGATATATGAGTCAGAATATTGGAAAGATGATCTATTGAGATCTGCCAAAATTCTTAAAGAAAAAAAAAGACAAAAGTATTGGCGTTCTTCATCATTTGCATTAGTAGAAAAAACAATTTTTGTTTCTTTTTATTCAATCCGAAAGTTATACGAGTCACATAAGGTTTCTGGTGACAATTTTGATAAAAATATTGAAGTATTTAGTTATCCTACTAATGTTTGGTCTAATGAAAATGGAATTAATTTCTTTAGTAGATATAACAACCACTTTAAAATGCACGAACCATCTAGAGATGCCATAACGGTCAAGTATTTGTGTAATCAAGTCATACACAGTTATTTTTTTGAGATTGAGGTGGATATTGGTTTGGATTCCATACTTGTTGCATCGGATTTTGATGCAAAAAAAAGAATACGCAGAGTTTCAGTAGATACTTTGATAAATGTATTTGAATCCATAGGGAACGATTACCCGTCACGTATTGAGTATGATTCCAAACGAAATAAACCTTACTTAATCAGCCGATAAATGGTGCGTTGTGAAACTCCAAACATCGATGAAACGACACCTTCCACAACTCCCTTATTAATCAATTAATCGCCTTGGTTGATCGTTATCGGTTTCCTCTAGGGGTTAATCCAACATTGCGCTGGTTTGTGCCTGTGACACTCTTTAAACCCTATTAAATAAGCGTTTATGGCATAAATTTCATGTTATCTTCCTCGAGCATTGAATCTATAACCTGTCGAATATCAATGACATTTTCTTCAGACCTAAATGTAAATTAATGAAGCCCGCGTGTGCGAATTTTTAAATTTAGAGAATATGAATATCTAATGCTACAATGCAGGCCTAAAATATAGCCAAAAGATTAACAACCAAAAGGTGTTACACATGTCAGATGATGAAGAAAGAAAGAAAATGAAAAGGGAAAAATGGGTGTTGGGGATAATTTACCTTATAGCCTGTATTTTACTATGGATTTACGTTATCCCAACGTGGTGGGGGTATTATGGTTTTAGTGCGATAATTATAATGTTTATGATATTTGGGTGGGTTTGGTTGATGGGGGAGATTGAAAAGAGTTTCAATGAAATGAATCGCTTAAAATCATGGGCTTACCAGGTTAAGCCCGGATACGTGTAAAAATTTGACTTACAGCAAGGAAACGACCTGTTTATTGGGGCGAAGTGTATAACTCAGGGAACATTCTGTGCGTTTCAGCAGTTGGCATTTATGATGCGCTGCATGAATCCAAAGCTAAGAATCTTAGGATTATGCCACCTGAGCAATTGAGTGAGGCTTTAGAATATATTAAAAGTATGGATTAAGCCTAAATATGTTTTGACGGCTTATACTATGGAAACATTCTCAGCTTGAGGACCTTTCTGGCCTTCTGTTTGATTGTACTGAACGACATCACCATCATTTAGGTAAGATGTTCCATCTGCAAGACCAGAAGCATGTACGAATACATCTTTTGAGCCGTCTTCTGGAGCTATGAAACCAAAACCTTTAGAATCGTTGAAAAATTTTACTGTACCTTTTGACATTATTATACTCGCTATTTATTTAAACTAAACTTATGAGGCTGTAAAAGACGTTTTTACTTTGACCTGATAAGTGAAAAGTATTGTACGCTATGTTATTTTAGAAATCATATAAAAATTTGATATTTCCAATTGTGCTGTGGTCTAGGTGATGGTGTTATTGATTAACCGCATCTTTCAAAGTCTTACCAGCTTTAAAGCTAACAAGCTTATGCGCTTGGAACAATATTACTAATAGAGTAATTTTTAAGTAAAAAGGAACCAGATATGAAAAAGTATAATATATTAGTTGTTAAAGAGTCTAGAGCAGGAGAAGGAAGAGTGTCACTGCTTCCTAATCAAGTAACTGAACTTGTCAAAGTAGGACACAGTGTATTTATTGAAGCTGGTGCTGGCGATGGAGTTTCTGTTGAAGATGGTGCATACGTCGAAGCTGGTGCAATCATTCGAAAAATTAATATAGGAAAAGACGTTAAGGTATTATTTAAAGATATAAATCTTATCGTTCGTGTAAAAAGAGCAAATAAGGAACGAGAAATACAAGAACTTTCTCAAATTGAAAAAGACACCATTATGATTGGAGCGCTTGACCCCAAAGAGCCAAATAGTGATCACATTAAGCGTTACAAAGATCATGACATTATCTGTTATAGCATTGATTATCTAAATGTTTCTGAAACAAGCACATTAAATATATTGGCAGCAATGAGCAAAATCACGGGGAGCCTAGCATTACAAGACGCAATAAATAAATTTTCAGGGACCCCTGCTAAAGCTGTCATTATAGGATATGGTTCAGCTGGAAAATCAGCTCTGAACGAAGCTATTTCTCAAAACTTAGACACAACAGTTTTTTGTACTCAAAACACTCATAAAAAAGTCATTCAAGCATCTGGAGCCAATGCTATTATTATCGACAAGGAAGCATCCATTGAAAAAACCCAGCAAAAAGTGCTCGAAGAGGTAATAAATGCAGATATTATTATCACTGCTGCAAGATCTGCAAATAAACGCTCACCACTGATGATCCCCATCAAAACACAAAAGAAGATGATGCCAGGAAGCATTATTGTTGACCTTGCTTTATCTGATGGCGGAAACGTGGAGGGTGCAAAACATGACGAAACCTTAACAACAGAAAACGGAATTATCATAATGAATGTGAGCGGGTATCCTAAGATTGTACCTAACGAGGCAAGCATAAAATGGAGCCAAGCGAGTAAAGCCTTCATTGATGCATTATCTTCTGGTGGAGTTCTTGTAGAAAGCGCAAGATTGTCATAGATACGTATTGATTGAAAGATTTAGATATATCTCAATTAATCAACCCCAATAAAAACTTAGGGCAATTTACTCAAGAACAATGCTTATATCTATTTTAGTGGAGCTAAAATAATAAATGATGAGCTTCACTATCAGTCTCGCGCACAATTTGATTTTTTTCAAATTGTAGACGATTAAGGTTGTGAATTTTTGAATGATCAAGCACCTTAATCAATAGAAAAAGATGCAATGATTAAACCAATAATTCCGCAGACAAACATCCCTGAGTAGACTTCTTTACCAAAGCTCATGACAATATCGTTTTGCCCCATGCTTGCTGTTATTAAGCCTCCGATTATCAATGCCAATAGCGGAATTAATAACGTTCTTGATGTTCTTCCTTATGTGATAGCAGGTTTGGCGAGTATGTTGGCATTTGGTATTGGTTTTTATTTAGGGGCAAAATTGTTTTTTGAATCTCGCCTATTAAATACATTAAGTGCAGCTATACGGTCGAAGACAGAGCACCACGGGTGATACCCGTGGGTGAATGAGCCTTAAGGCGGTATAATGGGTGGTGGCGTATACAGGCTTCAATGTCATATTGTATGGGTATGTAAATACCGCCGAAAGGTCTTGAATCCGGGAGTTTGCTCATACTTTAACTGGTGTATGACGAAGCTACTGACGAAATACTGTATTTACCAAGCTAGACATCATACCAATCCCCATTTTTTGATGGTAATATAAGTGCCATTAAATCGTGGAGGATCTCTTAATATGCAACAACGACAACTCGCAAATGCCATCCGCTTTCTTTCAATGGATGCAGTTCAAAAAGCCAACTCAGGACACCCAGGTATGCCAATGGGCATGGCAGATATTGCCGAAGTACTTTGGCGTAAATATTTAAACCACAACCCAAAGAACCCAAACTGGTATGATCGAGATCGCTTTGTCTTATCAAATGGGCATGGCTCCATGTTGCTTTACTCTTTGTTGCACCTTTCAGGATACGAGCTTTCCATCGAAGACATCAAAAACTTTCGGCAGTTTCACTCAAAAACACCCGGACACCCAGAGTATGGTTATGCGCCGGGTATTGAAACGACTACAGGACCATTAGGGCAAGGGATTGCAAATGCTGTTGGGATGGCTTTGGCTGAAAAACTCTTGGCAATAGAATTCAATAAACCTGATGCAAAAATTGTAGACCATTATACCTATTCCTTTTTAGGAGATGGTTGTTTGATGGAAGGAATCTCCCATGAGGTATGCTCTCTAGCGGGTACGCTTGGTTTAGGGAAGCTTGTTCTATTTTGGGATGATAATAGCATCTCCATTGATGGTAAAGTTGATGGATGGTTTACCGAAGACGTACCTGCTAGATTCAAAGCTTATAACTGGCACGTGGTTGCGGATGTAGATGGGCATGATGCAAATGCCATTGATAAAGCTATTCAAGAAGCGCAAGCAAATACCGATCAACCTACATTAATTTGTTGTAAAACCTCTATTGGGTTCGGTTCTCCAAATAAAGCGGATACGGCCTCAGCACATGGTACACCACTAGGTGATGAGGAAATTGCGTTAACACGAGAAACGCTTGGGTGGAAATATCCTGCATTTGAAATCCCAAATGATATATACAAAGAATGGAATGCCACTGAGAAAGGGCAAAAATTAGAAAACAGATGGAATGACACATTTGCCTCCTATAAAATCTCCTATCCAATTGAATCTGCTGAATTTATTAGAAGAATGAAACATGACCTTCCAGAGTGCTGGAATGATGCGATGCAAGAAGAATTTAAAAACCTTGTAAAAAATATGCCGAAAGTTGCCAGTAGGAAAGCTTCACAGATGGCACTTGAAAGCATTTGCCAAATCGTACCTGAAATGTTTGGTGGATCTGCAGATTTAACGGGTTCAACCCTAACCAACTGGTCAGGTACAAAATGGATAAACCATCATAGCGAGGGAAACTATCTTTCCTATGGTGTTCGTGAGTTTGGCATGGCCGCGATGATGAATGGAATGGCATTACATGGCGGTTATCGACCTTATGGTGGTACGTTTTTGGTCTTTTCGGATTATGCGCGGAATGCAATGCGTATGAGTGCGATAATTGGCTTGCCTGTGGTGTATGTTATGACACATGATTCTATCGGCGTGGGCGGAGATGGACCAACGCATCAACCTGTTGAGCATGTTCCGAGTTTGAGACTTATTCCGAATATGAATGTATGGCGACCAGCGGATGCCTTTGAAACCCAAGTGGCATGGAAAGTGGCTTGCGAAGAGCAAAAAACACCCTCCGTTTTAGCACTGTCACGTCAAGGCTTACCTGCAGTTGTCGATGACATGAATTTGCTGCCTCAAATTGAGAAGGGTGGCTATGTGTTGAAAGACGTACAAAATGCCGAAATTGTATTGGCAGCAACTGGCTCAGAAGTGGAGTTAATGCTTGAAGCTGCAAAAGTATTGGCATCAAAAAATATTAACGCTCGTGTAGTTTCCTTACCGTGCGCCGATATATTTGTGCAACAATCTGACGCATACAAGACAGAAGTTTTGCTGTCAGAAGTGCCTATTATTATAGCAGAAGCTTCCAGCACAGGCTTGTGGTACAGTTTGATCCGAAATAGGAAAGGCTTTGTGATTGGGTTGGATCATTTCGGTGAATCCGCTCCTGCTGACGAACTGTTTGAAGCTTTTGGTTTCACAGTAGATAATGTCGTAGAGAATGCACAGAACCTATTATAAATAGGCTAGGAGAAAAGATATGCCAATTAGAATAGCAATCAATGGATATGGTCGAATTGGCCGTAATATTTTACGGGCAGTTTTTGAGCGTCATCAAAATCATGAGTTTGAGATTGTGGCGATCAATGATATGGCTGATCTGGAAGCGAATACACATTTAACAAAGTATGATACTACTCATGGTCGTTTCCCTGGTGACGTACATGCAGAAGGTAAAGAAATATTGGTTGTCAACGGTCAAAAAATCCGTGTTTTCTCAGAAAGAGACCCAAAAAACCTACCTTGGGGTGATTTGAATATTGATATCGTATTTGAATGCACAGGCATATTTAACTCAAAAGAAAAAGCTTCTGCCCACATCAAGGCAGGCGCCAGAAAAGTATTGATTTCTGCGCCAGGTGGAAATGACGTGGATGCAACGATTGTCTATGGTGTCAACGATGATGTCTTAACTTCAAAAATGACAGTGGTATCTAATGCGTCTTGTACGACAAATTGCTTAGCTCCGATTGTTAAGCCTTTAAATGATGCGCTTGGGATTGAGTCTGGATTGATGACAACGATTCATGCATTTACCAATGATCAAAGTCTATTGGATGTGTATCATCCGGATATTCGCCGTGCACGTTCAGCACCCTCTAGCATGATTCCAACTAAAACTGGGGCTGCGGCTGCCGTTGGTTTAGTGTTACCAGAACTTAAGGGTAAACTAGATGGTTTTGCAATGCGAGTTCCAACCATCAATGTTTCTGTGGTTGATTTAACCTTCCTTCCAAAAAAGGAAACCACGGTTGATGAAGTGAATGCAATTCTTAAGAAAGCATCCGAGAATGATTTGGTTGGAGTCTTGGGATATAATGTTGCACCGCTGGTTTCGATTGACTTTAATCACGATTCACGTCCGTCGATATTCGATGCGACACAAACCCGTGTGAATGGCAGGCTTGTGAAGGTGCTGGCATGGTATGACAATGAATGGGGCTTCTCGTGCCAGATGTTAAGAACAACAAAGGCATGGTTTGCAGCCAAGTAAATTTTAAGCTTAAAAGGCGTGATACTTCTCACGCCTTTTTGCATTATAGCCATCAAATAACTGGGAATGTATTCATGAATATTCAAAGCATTAAAGACCTAGACATTTCAGGCAAAAAAGTACTTATTCGCGTTGATTTTAATGTGCCTTTGAAAAATGGTAAAGTAGTGAGCGATGTTCGGATTCGAGCCGCATTGCCAACGATTCAATACGTGTTATCTCAAAATGCTAAAGTCATGTTAATGTCTCACCTCGGGCGCCCAGTCGAGGGTGAGTATGATGAGGAAAGCACTTTACAACCAGTGGCAAAAAGGCTTTCTGAGTTATTAGGGCAACCCGTAAAGCTTGAAAAACACTGGCTTAGCCAGGTTTTGGTGAAATCAGGTGAAGTGGTTATGTGTGAAAATGTACGCTTTAATACGGGTGAGAAAAAAAATAATGAGGCTTTAGGGCGTAAAATGGCGCAACTCTGCGATGTTTTTGTGATGGATGCTTTTGCGACATCTCATCGGGCGCAAGCTTCAACTTATGGTGTTGCTCAATACGCGCCACAAGTTTGTGCAGGACTTCTTTTAACGAAAGAACTGAAAGCCTTGGGTGAAGCGTTGCAGAATCCGGCTAAACCTTTGGCCGCGATTGTGGGAGGAGCTAAAGTTTCATCAAAATTGACTGTGCTTGAAAACCTTGTTCAGAAAGTACAGGTGTTAATTGTTGGGGGCGGTATAGCGAATACTTTTCTGGTAGCAGCAGGGCATAATGTTGGCGCATCTTTATATGAAAAAGATTTGGTTTCTATTGCTGAAAAATTAATACGGGATGCGACTCAATACGGTTGTGAAATCCCATTACCTATTGATGTTAGAGTGGCAACTGAGTTTTCAGAGTTTGTGGAAGCAACGGTAAAACAAGTCCAAGATGTAGAAGATAAAGACATTATTTTAGACATTGGTCCGAAAACAGAAGAGATGCTTGCTGTAAAATTAAAAGACGTCAAAACCATTGTTTGGAACGGTCCTTTAGGTGTGTTTGAATTTGAACATTTTGGAGATGGCACAAAAGCATTGGCTGAGATTATTGCAAAAAGTAGCGCCTTTTCTTTAGCGGGCGGTGGAGATACGATTGCGGCAATTGAAAAATATAATATTCAAGATGATGTTTCTTACATCTCTACGGCAGGCGGTGCATTTCTAGAATTTTTAGAAGGGAAGGCATTGCCAGCGGTTGAAATTTTGAAGGAAAGATCGAAAGAGGAAGTGAAGTCATGAGAAGAACAAAAATATTAGCGACAATAGGTCCAGCAAGCGAAACGCCAGAAGTTTTGCGTAAGATGATTAAAGCGGGATTAAACGCTGTACGTTGCAACTTTTCTCATGGTACAGCGGATGACCATCGTAAACGTGTTCAGATGATTCGAGATATTGCGAAAGAAATGGGCGTTCCAATTGGTATTCTTGCTGATTTACAGGGACCTAAAATTCGGGTTGCAAAGTTTGAAAATGGTAAAGTGACACTTGAAAAAGGCGCTGAGTTTACGCTGGATGCTGAAATGGATTCAGAAAAAGGCAATCAGTTAACGGTTGGCATTGACTATAAAGAACTTCCAAATGATGTTAATAAGGGTGATATTCTGATTTTAGATGATGGAAAAATTGTTTTAACCGTTAAAAAAGTGAATGGCTCAAAGGTGGTTTGCACTGTGACGGCTGGTGGCGTTCTATCAAATAATAAGGGCATCAATAAGAAAGGCGGTGGTCTGACGGCGCCTGCGTTAACAGAAAAAGACAAAGAAGATATTAAAACAGCAGCATCGCTCCATGTAGATTATGTTGCGGTTTCCTTTCCGCGTGATGGTGATGACTTGCGTTATGCCCGTCAATTGCTCAAAGATCAGGATTGTAATGCTGGCATTGTGGCAAAAGTAGAGCGGACAGAGGCAGTTGACAACATTGATGACATTATTATGGCATCCGATGCGGTGATGGTTGCACGTGGAGATCTTGCTGTTGAGGTCGGTGATGAAAACGTGCCCGCAATTCAAAAGATGATTATTAATCGCACCCGTGAGCTTGATAAGATCGCGATTACCGCAACCCAAATGATGGAATCTATGATTTCATGCCCAACGCCTACACGTGCTGAAGTGTCAGATGTGGCAAATGCCGTTTTAGATGGCACAGATGTGGTGATGCTCTCGGCTGAATCTGCAGCTGGAGATTATCCGGTAGAGGCAATCGCGACCATGGATCGCGTGATTAAAGCTGCCGAACAAAGCTCATTGTTGACGATTGTGACCAAGTCCAATATTGAGCGTGGCTATAAGAAAGTGGATGAAGCCGTTGCAATATCGGCGGTATATTTGGCGAATCATGTTGAGGCAAAAGCACTTTTATCCTTAACAGAGTCTGGTTCAACGGCACTATGGATGTCTCGGATCAATACAGATCTCCCTATTTTTGCATTAACTAGAAATAAGGATACAATAGGAAGAATGACTTTATATCGAGGCGTCATGCCGATTGAGTTTGACTCAACAAGAATGCCTAAGTTTTATGTTAATAGATCAGCCATTGATGAGCTGGTTAAACGTAAGCTTGTGAAAGAAGAAGAGTGGATTGTGTTAACCAGTGGCGACCATATGGGCGCGCTAGGCGGGACCAATAAAATTAAAGTGGTTCAAGTTGGAAATGTTTTATAAGATACAACTAATTAAATTTAAGCAATCAAGGAGATAAAAATGGCATTAGTTTCACTAAGACAATTATTAGATCATGCTGCAGAGTATGGTTATGGAATCCCTGCTTACAATGTGAATAATCTTGAGCAGATTAGAGCCGTAATGGAAGCAGCTGACAGAGTTGATAGCCCGGTTATTTTGCAAGCATCTGCAGGAGCTCGTAAGTATGCGGGTGCGCCTTTTATTCGCCATCTCGTTTTAGCCGCTATTGAAGAATATCCGCATATTCCTGTTTGTATGCATCAAGATCATGGCACATCCCCTGATATTTGCCAGCGTTCTATTCAGTTAGGATTTTCATCGGTGATGATGGATGGTTCATTAATGTCAGATGGTAAAACACCTGCTGATTATGATTATAATGTGGATGTCACAAAAACAACGGTTGGTTTTTCTCATGCTTGTGGTGTTTCTGTTGAAGGGGAACTTGGTTGTCTAGGCTCTCTTGAAACAGGTGAAGCAGGTGAAGAGGATGGTGTGGGCGCTGTCGGGAAACTTTCAGAAGAACAACTTTTGACTGATCCTGAAGAAGCTGCTTCTTTTGTGAAGGAAACCAAAGTGGATGCTTTGGCAATTGCGATTGGTACCAGCCATGGTGCTTATAAGTTTACAAAACCGCCAACAGGGGATGTTTTAGCAATTTCACGTGTAAAAGAAATTCACGCACGCATTCCAGACACGCATTTAGTCATGCATGGCTCGTCTTCTGTGCCTCAAGACTGGTTAAAAGTTATTAATGAATATGGTGGTTCTATGGGTGAAACCTATGGAGTTCCCGTTTCTGAAATTGTGGAAGCCATTAAATATGGTGTGCGTAAGGTTAATATTGATACGGATTTACGTATGGCAGCAACGGGAGCGATTCGTCGTTTCTTAGCTGAAAATGGTGCGGAATTTGATCCTCGTAAATATAATGCTGTAGCAAAAGATGCAATGAGTGGAATCTGTCAGGCACGTTATGAGGCATTTGGTTCAGCAGGACATGCAAGTAAGATCAAAGTGCTTTCGCTTGAAACCATGTTCCAGCGTTATCAAACGGGTGAGCTAGATCCACGCATTAAGTAATCTTTTATATACGAGGTGCTTTTTATGTACACAAGCCTTGATGTGAGTGTGCATATTCTTGACTGCACAGATATATAGCATGAAGTGTATTCGTGTTCACATTAATATCATAGCTTACGGCTAGTCCTTCGCTTATAATTCTAGTTTTAGCATAAGCGTATTGATTTTGACGGCTAAAGGTAAATATCCATTTTCTCATGCCGTTGTCTTTTTCTTTTTCTTTAAATTCGATAAAGTTCTGTGTGTGCTTGATTCCTTTCATCACATATAGATCAATGGATTTCCCTGAAAAAATAAGGTTTCCCTCTAGCAGACCTTCAAATGGGTTTTTGCCGTTCATAAGATGCATTTGAAGCGTTTCATTAAAGTTATTGAACACTTTAATGGGTTGGCGATCATAGGAAATAGAAATTATAGGTAAGCTAAATAATATAGCTACCAGAGAGATGGTCATTCCATTTTTCATTGTTCATAAGCCAATAATGCCGTGCATAAGATAATAACTAGTGCATGGAGGCCATATTTTCAAATGGATGACAGCTTTAGTTTAATCACCTTATTAATTGAGGGTGTTAAGACGATTAAATTAGTTGGGGTGTTTATTGAAATTTATATCCCACACCAGCACCAAATATCCAGGGATTTATTTTAACATTGAGTGTTTCAGAGTTCTCACCAGGAGCTGCAGTGATATGAACATCCGTATTTAGGAAGATTTTCTTAACATCAAAGTTAATAGACCACTGTTTAGATATATTTATATCCATCCCTGCTTGAAAGGCAACACAAAAAGCATTGTCATATTTTATGCTGTCAACAGCACCCGATTTGGCGCCATAGAATACGGTATAGTTTATACCAGCACCAAGATAAGGGCTAATTAGCGAATTAGGTGTGAAGTGATACAAAAGGGTTAATGTTGGAGGTAGTAGCCAGACGCTTCCTAAGTCTAAATTGCCTGTTCCTGTTACACTATTTTTTGTTGTTCCAAGAATCAGTTCTGTCGAAATATGGGGCGTAAAGAAATAGTTAATGTCCAGCTCTGGTATTAAGGAATTTGAGACATTTGTAGCTTTAGCGCCGACAGTAGGAAGAGTAGTGCTAGAAATATCAGGTACAACCCACAGACCTCTCAAGCGAACTTGCCAACGACTAAAATCGCTTTGAGATGAAAAATTAGTTTGATTAGATGTGGATGTTTGTTGTTCTGTAGTGGTTTGTGCAAACAACCCAGTGGAAGCTGCGGCAACAATGAT